>Ga0209976_10000177_pt1 | contig 46395 bp, 52 predicted proteins | sample SumtaG_FD_182806 | JGI IMG/M metagenome (GOLD analysis project Ga0209976, IMG submission 182806) | Deep subsurface microbial communities from Indian Ocean to uncover new lineages of life (NeLLi) - Sumatra_00157 metaG (SPAdes) (version 2) | ecosystem: Environmental > Aquatic > Marine > Oceanic >... | reverse complement strand
CGCTGCACTTGAAGCGATGACCGCCGCACTGCTGTCGGGTGTCGCTGCTGCTCCTGCCGCTGCTGCTCCTGCTGCTCCTGCTGCTCCTGCTGCTCCTGCTGCTCCTGCTGCTCCTGCTGCTCCTGCTCCTGCTCCTGCTCCTGCTCCTGCTGCTGCTCCTGCTGCTCCTGCCATGATGACCCCTGAAGAGTTCAACGCGGAACTGGTTGCTGAGATGACTCGGATCAACAAGGGTCGTGAGCCGATCGATACGGTGATGGCTCAGATGGGTATCACCAGCGTTGTCGGTCTGACTGCCGAGCAGCAAACTCAGCTGATGACCAGCGTCAAGGCCATATTGTGAGCGAGGGTCACGCTCGACTAGGGCCGAGCAACCACCGCTGGCCGAACTGTGCAGGCTCTGTGCGAATGGAGTCTGGCTATCAGGACGTCGCAGGTGAAGCAGCGATCGATGGTACCGGTTCACACGAACTGCTTGAGATGTGCCTGATCAACGGTGTGCCTGCGATTCAGTACGACCAGCAGATCATCGGTGCCAACCATCACGACAACCCTAACGGTTGGTTGGTTGACCCTGCTCGAATCGCACGCGTGCAGATGTGCCTCGACTATGTCAGTCGTCGCGTCGCTGAGCTGAAGCAACAGTTCCCCCGTTGCGAAGTGACTGTCGAAGCTGAGTGCAAGTCGAACCCCGGTGAAGTGTTCGGTCGTGATGACTGGTGGGGCACGTGTGACATCACGATCACCGCGTTCAACCCTGAGACTGGGTTCGTCTACTTTCTTGAAGTGTGCGACTACAAAGACGGTCGTGGTTATGTCACTGAGAAGGACAACACTCAGTTGATCAGCTACCTGTACGGTAAGATGCCTCGACCACCGATGGTCCCACCAGGGCATGTTCGCATGTCAATTGTGCAGCCGAAGACCAACCCAGTTGTGCGGTACCAGTGCACCACGCGACCTGAAGATGGGATCACTGTGCAGTCAGTGGTCAGTGCTGCTGAAGGTATGGCTGTTGCTGCCAACGCGACTGACGACCCTGACGCACCGTTAACCGCAGGCAAACACTGCCAGTGGTGTAAAGCTAACCCCAAGCGAGGCGGTCACTGCACTGCTGATGCTGAGAAGAGTTTAAAAGTGGTGGAGTCCATGAGTGATACAAATCTGATTGTGAGTGACGGTGGTAATCAGCACCTGTTCGAGTACATCAGCAAAGCGGTAGCAGATCCGAAGTCGCTCACCGTCGAGCAGCTGAGCGAGCTGGCCAGCGCTGAAGATGGCCTGATGGCTGCGTTCGGCAAAGTCAAGACTGAGATCCAAGAGCGCATCGAGCAAGGCACATCGGTACCTGGTTACGCGATGTTACCGGGTAAGAACGCGAAGGTGTGGTCCCAGGATGAAGACGGCATCGTCAAGATGCTCAAGGCTCGACGGGTCAAAAAGGATGAGATGTACCCCGCCAAGCTGATCAGCCCTGCTGCTGTGATGAAGCTGGCGTCTTTGACCCCTGAGCAGAAGACCAAGATCGAGCGTGACTATATCGCTGTGAAAGCTGGTAAGGATTCGCTGCAGAAAGTCAGTCGTGATTATCAACCAACTGTTGAAAAAGATGTTGCACAAAGTTCCACAGTTGATATGATGTTCGCAGATGTTCCAACAATCGAAGCCACAGCACCTGCTGCTGAAGTTTCATTTTTATAAGGTAACAAAATCATGCCGTTAATCTCAGGTATTTTATCCTTCGGTGACCTGTTCACTGCGAAAGTTCCAAAAGCTGGCGGTGACCCTAAGTTCGGCGCGATGGTGCTGATCCCTGCTACCGACCCGCAGATCACTGCGCTGTTGGCTGAGGTAAACGCTGCCAAACAGAATACGTTCCCATCGGGTATGCCAGCGAACGCTAACCTGTGCTTCGATCTGTATGAGAAGAAGATCACGCCCGACAAGGAGTATCACGATCCTCGCTTCGTCGGTTGGTACGCGTTCACCTGCTCAGCAAAGGCTGATGATCGCCCTGCTGTGGTCGACATGGGTCGTCAAGCGATCATCGACCCTGCTGCAGTTTACAGCGGCATGATGGTTCACGTCAGCGCGGGCATCAGCGGCTACGTCAAGGGCACCGGTGGTGTCGGTGGTTGGCTCAACGGTGTGATGAGCACGGGTGAACTGGGTCAGTTCGGTCGACTCGACGGCAAGCCGAGCACTGAGCAGATGTTCGCCAACGTGGGTGCTACCACCCCGCCTGCGGTTGCTCCTGCAGCACCTGGTGCAGCGATCCCTGCAGCACCTGTTGCACTGCAGATGACAGCAGCAGCGAACGGTGTGACGCTTGAGCAGTACCTTGCAACGCCGGGGTGGACTGAGCAGATGTTGATCGATCAAGGTCTGGCGACACGTCCGACACCGGTTGCTCCTGCTGCTCCTGCTGCTGCTCCTGCTCCTGCTCCTGCTGCTCCTGTTGCTCCTGCTGCTCCTGCCCCTGCTGCCCCTGCTGCTCCTGTTGCCCCTGCGCAGCTGGTCATGACAGCCGCAGCGAACGGGGTCACCTACGAGCAGTACATGGCGACACCGGGTTGGAATGATCAGATGCTGCTCGATCAAGGTCTGGCAATTCAACCGTCGTTCGTTTAATCAATCGTGCCGGGGTCACACCCGGCTTTGTTTCTAAGGTGACGACAATGGACATGACACTATACGAAAGTATTGACCTCATCATTAAAGCAGTGATCGCAATCATCCTCTTTTATTCGGTGTAACCAATGACCAACCCTGACTTCCTGTTCGGCATCACCGATGGTGACCTGGTGTATGATGAGGAAACATTCCCGAACGTGTTCACCGTAGGCTTCCTGCACCGTGCGACCCGACGCAAGTGGTACTTCGAGATCAGTCCACGTCGCAACGACCTGCAGCTGCTGTGTCGGTTCGTCGACATTCTGAGTCAACACAAGTGCCGCATGGTCGGGTTCAACAGTGTCGGGTTCGATTACCCGGTGATGCACTTCATTCACAAGAACCAGCATGTCGGCATCACATACGAGAACATCTATGACAAGGCGATGGCAATCATCGGGTCGCATGGTCCTGCGAAGTTCGCGCACATGGTGTGGGAATCTGATTGGATCGTGCCGCAGATCGACCTGTTCAAGATCCACCACTTCGACAACCCGTCAAAGATGACCAGTCTGAAGATCCTAGAATTCAACATGCGCATGAGCAATATCGAAGACCTGCCGTTCCCTGTCGGCACCGTGCTCACCGATGATCAGATCGATGTACTCGCTGACTACATGTGGCACGACATCGATGCGACCGACAAGTTCTGTGATCGAACTGAGTCAGCCATCAAGATGCGTGAAGGTTTGAGTGCGACGTTCGGCAAGAACATGATGAACATGAGTGATGTGAAGATCGGTCAGACGATCCTGGTCACTGAGATTGAGAAGGCTGGCATACCCTGCTTCGAGTACCAGGGTAAAAAGAAAGTCAAGCGTCAAACCGTGCGTGAGCGCATCGACTTGGCTGAAGTGATATTCGACTACGTGGCATTTGAACGAGTGGAGTTTCAGAATATCCTGGTGTTCCTGCAGTCGAAGGTGATCACCGAAACGAAAGGTGTGTTCAAGGGTTTGATCGCTGACGTCGACGGCGTGGCATACAAGTTCGGCACCGGTGGTATCCACGCATCGGTCGAATCTCAGGTCGTCTGCAGTGATGATCGGTATCAAATTGTTGACGTTGACGTTGCTAGTTTTTATCCGAATTTAGGTATCAAGAACCACCTGTCCCCTGCACACCTCGGTCAAGCGTTCTGTGATGCTTACCTTGGTGTCTACCACACTCGAAAGACTTACCCGAAAGGTACCCCTGAGAACGAGGCATTCAAGCTGGCACTCAATGGCGCATACGGTGGGTCAGCGAATGAACACAGTCCGTTCCTAGATCTGAACTACACCATGTCAATCACCATCAACGGTCAACTGCTGCTGTGTATGTTAGCTGAGCAGATGCTGAAGGTGCCGGGCTTGCGCATGATCCAAGCCAACACTGACGGTATCACCTACTTGTGCCCACTTGAATACGTCGACCACACTCGGTCGGTCTGTCGATGGTGGGAACAGTTGACAAATCTCGAACTTGAGGAATCACTGTATGACCGCATGTTCATCCGTGATGTCAACAGCTACATGGCAGAAAAGCAGGGTGGTAAGCTGAAGCGAATCGGTGAGTATGCGCATGAGACAGCTGAAGAGAACCCCGGCACCAGGGAACTGCCGTATCACAAAGACTGGTCATCACGCGTGGTGGCGATGGCAGCTGAAGCTGCACTGGTACGCGGTGAAGACATCCGTGAGTTCATCACCAACCACGACGACATCTTCGACTTCTTCCTGCGCACCAAGGTACCCCGCAGCTCATCGCTTGAGTGGGGTGGTGAGCAGGTGCAGAACATCGTGCGCTATTACATCAGCACTGAGGGTCGACCACTTGAGAAGGTGATGCTGCCAGCAGGACCAGAAGGTGAGTTCAAGCGTGCGAACAAGTTGACTGACGCGTACTTCAACCAGGTCATGACTGAGGTGGGGTCGGGTGTGTGGGATGAGCGGATTCACACCAAGAATAAGTCAGTGTATGAAGAACGCCGGGTGGGGATCAACACCGGTTGGTCTGTGCAGATCTGTAACAACCTCGATGACTTGCTTGAAGCACCTGATGGTGGGTACCCGATGCTCGACTTGAATCACGAATGGTACATCAAGGAAGCGACGAAGCTGGTGCAGCCATTGCTTGACTGATGTGGCACAATGTTCTACAGTTGTAAAACTTCAATAAACAAGACACGGTGACAGTGATGAAAAAGTTCAGTTTAACCAGTAACACAATGGTCAAGTACGGTCGCACATTATTTCAGATCAAAGCTGAAGTTAGTTTCGATTGTGTCGAGAAAGGCGACCTGGGTGGTTGGGTTGAAGACGAATCATCACTCGGTGACAAAGCGTGGATTCACCCTGATGTTGTTGTTTTTTCGCGTGCTAAAATCCACGGTGGCGAGATCCACGGTGGCGTGATCTGGGGTGGCGAGATCCACGGTGGCGAGATCCACGGTGGCGTGATCCGGGGTGGCGTGATCCACGGTGGCGTGATCCACGGTGGCGTGATCCGGGGTGGCGTGATCCACGGTGGCGTGATCCGGGGTGGCGTGATCCGGGGTGGCGTGATCCACGGTGGCGTGAGCTGGGGTGGCGTGATCCGGGGTGGCGTGATCCACGGTGGCGTGATCTGGGGTGGCGTGATCTGGGGTGGCGAGATCTGGGGTGGCGAGATCTGGGGTGGCGTGATCCACGGTGGCGTGATCCGGGGTGGCGTGATCCACGGTGGCGTGATCTGGGGTGGCGAGATCTGGGGTGGAAACCATATTGGTTTTGCGAACGTAGGCAGCGAAAGTGGGTACTTGTTGGCATACATCATTGCCGGTCAGATCGCGATATCACGTGGCTGCTTCAGCGGCACCATTGATGAGTTCTATGACAATGTTGAAAGTCATCACGGAGATAATGAACATGGTCAGTTCTACAAAGCGTTGCGTCCGATCATCGAAATGAAGCTGAACAAATTCATTGAAGGTGATGAGTCATGAATACCACAGTGACAATCCAATTCAGCAACGGTGAGTCGCGTGAGTTCGTCGCGTCTGACCAGCTCGAAGAGATGATCCAGCAGGGTCACATGCTCAGCGTCACCGCGCTGCACCCTGCCACCGCTGATCTTGAGACTGAGAAGCAGGTGTCGAAGATGTACGCGGGCAACCCTGTTGCAGCGTTGGGTCAAATGATGATGCTTCGCGATGCTGTTGAAACAAACAGTGTGCTTGTTACTGAGTTCAAGCAAGCGACTTTGACCGGTATCAACACCTGCATCCAGCACCTCAGCAGCGAGATTACGTCGCACAAATCCAACATGACACCGTTGAGGAAGCACTCATGACTGAGGATCAAGCACGAATCAGAAAGTCGATGCTCGAACGGCTGATGGCACTTGAGAAAATGAACGACGATATCGCTGAGACACCTGTTCGCCATCGCATCAGCAACTGTATCATCGCCGCACGCAGGGAGTTGGCCGAAGAACCGCACAGTCGTGAGGTTCGTGCTGAGATGCTACTGCGCGACATGTTCATGAAGTGTCGTGACTCGCATCGCATGAACCAGCACAACCCTTATTCGTGGGCAGAGCTGAACAAGGATCTGATGCATCGGTTGAAGGAGTTCATGTAGTGGGTGTACGCGAGAACAAGGTCGAACGGTACCTGAAGTCAGAGGTGAAGAAACTGGGGGGGGAGACTCGCAAATTCGTCAGCCCACAACATGATGGTGTCGCTGATGATCTCTGCTTCCTCCCCGGTGGGTTGCTGTGGTTGGTCGAGGTGAAAACTATTGACGGCACCGAGTCAGGACCACAGGAGCGTGAGCGCATCCGTATGACGAAGCTGGGGTTCAGAGCGACGATCGTCTACGGTGAGCAGCAGGTTGATGAGTTGATCGCTGAGATGATCAAAACAATGAGTCAGATGTCGATGGTGCAAGGTGTCATTGCTGCGGGGGTTCAGTTGTGACTATTGAGTACGGGTCTGTTTGTAGTGGTATTGAATCTGCATCTGTGGCATGGGAGCCTTTAGGTATGACACCTGCTTGGTTCAGTGAGATTGAACCGTTCCCCGCAGCCGTACTGTCTCATCATTACCCCGACGTGGTGAATCTTGGTGACATGACTCAAATAAAAGATATGTTGTCGCTCGGCATCTTGAAAGCACCTGATGTATTAGTTGGCGGTACACCGTGCCAAGCGTTCAGTGTCGCAGGCGCACGTAAGGGTTTAAGTGACGAGCGCGGTCAATTAACTATTGAATATGTGAGGTTGCTAGATGTTCTTGATACCGAGAGGCGAGAGTCAGGAAAGCCAGAAGCAGTGTGCGTCTGGGAAAATGTACCCGGTGTACTCAGCTCAAAAGACAATGCGTTCGGCTGCTTTCTGGGAGCACTCGCAGGAGAAGATGATCAACTGCAGCCATCAGGGAAAAGATGGTCGAACGCTGGTTGTGTGTATGGACCCCAAAGAGCAGTCGCGTGGCGGGTCATTGATGCCCAATATTTCGGACTGGCCCAACGACGCAAGCGTGTGTTCGTTGTCGCAAGTGCTAGATCAGGGTTCGATCCCACAGAAGTACTTTTTGAGTCAGAAGGCGTGCGCCGGGATATTGCGCCGATTAGACAAACACGGGAAGAAGTTGCCAGCAGCAGTCAGATCTGTATTGCAGGCAATCAGCAGTCAGACATAGCAGCGACTCTGCAGACTACATGCAACGATTATCCACGTGCTGACGGTTTCAACTTTGTTATAAGTTTTCACGTGAATAGTCAACCTGCGCAAATGAAATTTGACGAACACATTGCGTCAACACTGACCACATCGCAATACCCTGGTGGCGTATTCGCAGACGGTACCGCTAGAAAATTCATGCCGATTGAATGCGCCCGATTGCAAGGCTTCCCTGACGATCACTGTAGGATTCCTTGGCGTGGAAAACCTGCTGATCAGTGTCCTGATAGTCCGCAATATAAAGCCTACGGCAACACTAAAGCAGTACCATGTGTTCAATGGATCGGTGAGAGGTTGCTTCGTGCAATCGCGTAAGCAGTCAGCCACAGAAGCGGTGATGAATGTGTTGATCGGTTACACCATCAACTTCATCGCCAACATGACATTATTCCCGTTGTTCGGCTGGCAGATCAGCATCGAGCAGAACCTGTGGCTCGGCACCATCTACACCGTGATCTCACTGGTGCGCAGCTACGGACTTCGACGATTCTATAATTGGTATCACAAATGACCTTACTCCACCCCCAACAGCTCCACGACTACCAGCGCGAATGCGTCATGCACCAGTTGCAGCACCCTGACTCAATGCTGTGGCTTCAGATGGGACTTGGCAAGACACCCATCACGCTGACCACCCTTGTCGACAGGATGCGCAGCGGTCAGGTGCAGAAGACTCTGATCTTCGGTCCGCTGCGGGTCATACAGGCTGTGTGGGCACGTGAGGCACGCAAGTGGAGTCACACCAAGCATCTGCGCTTCAGCGTGATCCACGGCACCAGGGAGAAGCGTGGGCGTGCTCTGTTCGCTGATGCCGACGTTTATCTGATCAACTACGAATCAATGAACTGGTTGGCTCAGGAACTCGATCATTACTACCTGTCACAAGACAAGCCGCTGCCGTTTCAGATGGTGGTGTATGACGAAGTGTCGAAGCTGAAGAACAGTACCACTTTGCGCATGGCTGGTGGCACCCGTGACCGCAAAGATGGACGCGGTGAGGCAGTCAAGATCAAGGTCACCGGTTGGCGCAAGATTATACCCCACTTCAAGTACCGCACCGGCCTCACCGGTACCCCGGCAAGCAACGGTTATCTGGACCTGTTCGGTCAGTTCCTCGCTGTTGATGGGGGTGAGCGACTGGGTGAATACATCACTCACTACAAAGACAACTATTTCATGTCGGACTACAGCGGGTGGAACTACTCACCGACAGAACTCGGTAAGCAGTGGATTGAGCACAAGGTCAGCGACATCACAAAGAAGATGGACGCGGCTGACTACCTGGACCTGCCTGACTGCAAGGTCACGAACGTCATGGTCGACCTGCCTGCAGCAGCACGCAAGGCATATCAGGAAGTCGAGAAGCACATGTTCACCCAGCTCGATAGTGGCTCTGAGGTTGAAGTGTTCAGTCGCAGCAGTGTGTCGAATAAATGCTGCCAGTTCGCCAACGGGTCACCGTACCTGAGCAGCGAGTCACCTGAGTTTGAGGCACTGCACGATGCGAAGCTGGATGCACTTGAGGATGTGCTTGAGGAAGCAGGTGGTGCGCCGGTGCTCTGCAGCTACACGTTCAAGGCTGACGCTGAACGGATGATGAAGAAATTCAAAAAGTATCACCCAGTCAACCTGACCAATACCCCATCGAAAGATACCGAAGCGATCATCAACAAATGGAACAACGGTCAGATCAAGCTGCTGATCGGCCACCCAGCCAGCATGGGGCATGGTGTCGACGGGCTACAGGACAGTGGGTCGATACTGGTGTGGTTCGGGTTGAACTGGTCGCTTGAGTTATATGAGCAGATGAATGGTCGCATCAATCGACAGGGCCAGACTCGACCTGTGTCAATCATCAGAATCCTATGCAATGACACGGTGGATCTGGCGGTGGCTGATGCGCTTGAGCGAAAGGTCGATGACCAGGAAGGGTTGAAGTCTGCGATCGATCGGTACCGTCGCGGCATCACGACGAATGATCTTGAAGTGAATTTCTTCTAGGTGACCGGTGGCTTACCCAAGTATTCAACCAACCAGTACAACCCAGCACCGATTGAGCCTACAAAGCCGCCGACGCCCACGCACCATAATGCGAATTTCTTCATTCCACCACCGATTCGTGCAGCACCCTGGAAGTCACGGTGAAGCCGCACGATGTCGCGTGTATCCTTTACCAGCTCGGTGACTTGACCCGTAAGCGCACCAATGGCGATAGTGTTCTCATGCTGTGCTTCAAGTATCTTGCCGAACGTAGCAGTCTCACGCTGCTCATGCTTCTCAAAACGCTCCTTGTGCTCTTCAAAATCCTTGCAGAGCTGGAACAATTTTTCATCAGTACAACGAGCCACATCATCACCTTCAGGCATAACGTCTTCCTTGGCACTACTACGGTTATTTGTTTTTAACTGAGTTGGTCACATTCACACCAAACGATGCTGTGACTATTGTACCCCACGCGGTAGTGATAGGTAAAAACAGTTCAGTCATGGCTTCGATCGCTTCTTTCGTTTGGGTTGCCACACCCAAGTCGAACGCGTGCGCCAGTAACAATACAGTGGCGACTCCTAAATAAAACCCGTAAGCCCGGTTGGCAAACCGCGACAGGTCACGACGCATCTTGCCATTGGGGTCGAGCGTCTTGATCATCAGCGCCTTAGCTTCAGCCGACTCCATGTCGGTTTCAATAAACTCGCTGGCGATGCGTTCAACGGAACCGACAATACCGCCGCTCAAAACACCTTTAATTGTTGCCCACATGTCACCGATCCTCATCAATATAATGAATCATCAAATCATCTGCCAGCGCAGCATCGATCACCGCTTGATACAACGCTTTGTAAGCCACCACAGAACTGACCACCCGGAACTCTTGAGCTGACCCACCTTGCCAGTCACACCCGACCAGCAGGCACCCAGCGGTGTCATCGTCAGTGTTGCCGACGTGGATCAGGATGAACTCGAACCCAGGTACGTCGAGCACCTGCAGCATCCCCTGATGGATGTCAGCGAACTTCTTGCTGTACCGGTTGTGAAAACCACCCTCAGCTCTGATGCCTATCTTGTAGGCACCTGTGGGAATGCGAGTCTCACCGTCAACCTTAATCCCTCGGTGCTCATCTTCAAGACCATAACAGTGACGCACCCCGTCGATCTTAACTTCTGACAGAGTTGCGTCACTGTTCGACAGGAACCTTCTGACGGTGATGATCATGTGTTGGCCGTAACCTTCCAAGAGAATTGCGCTGTAGAACTTGGCGTAGTATCGACATTAATGGTGAAATTCGTAGCGTCGACACTGGTCACCCAGAAAGAAGTGACACCGTTTGCAATAAGATTTGAAATCGGTGTGACCCTTACATCAAATTGCGACGGGGTTACATCCAACCCGTGAGCAACCACAACGGATGTTGATGGGTTATTTATAGTCGCACTGCCTTTATTGTCGATTACAAACCCTTGAAGCGCGTACAACTTAGTACCGGTACCCGCATCATTCAGCTTGTCTGTGGCAGTGGAGTTCTCAAGATCACACCCAGTCACTGTGTTGCTTGTCGCGCCGGAAAGTATCCTTATAGCATGCCCAAGCGCACCGCCGCCGATATGGGTGTTGCCAGTGAATGTTCCATTATTGCCGCGAGTGATAATGTCACCTGCGACTGTGTCATTCGCCTTGTTGTTATCGTCAAACGTAACCCCAGTCACAGATAAGTTCGTGACATTATCGGGTGAATTCGAAGCTCTAATGCCAGAGCCGTCATTGCCGAAAAAGCCGCCGCCATCAAACTCAACAATATCTACGTCGCCAGTTTGCTGGAACGTGACAGCGTCCCCAGACTGTGCATCTCGATACTGGACATTAGATGAGAAGAATTTCTTATATGCCACGCTGGCTGTTCCTGCGAAATACAGGTGATTCAACTCCATCGTATCCCAATATCCATTCGACCAATGAACCGATGCGATAATATCACCCAGTGATGCCACGTCGTTTGGTTGGAATCGCATGCCTCGATCTGCGAAGAAGAAATGGAAGTTCTCCATGTAAATCCCATCACACCCGACGATAAAGAAGTGAGCGTCGATGCTCGATAGTGGCGTGGCTCCTGAGACAAACCCGCTCCCTTGAATATCGGTCAAGTGCCAATCCACCATGCGGTCTTTTGAAGCTGGGCAATTGAACCCGTATTGACCTCGTGTTCCTGCTGTCCTGCCGATTTGGTCGTAAGTAACGCCGCGGAAATAACTCTTGCTACACCCCGCAATCTTAAACGCATCCCAGTACAGTCGGACGTACATGTTGTTTATATGGCAATTTGTAATGGCGTCAATGAAGTTTATCGACGCTCCCGCTGTCTTGTCGCCAGCAGACTGAACCATGAATCCCTTCAGAGTTGACCGGGCGATAGCCGTGCCACCATTGTCAAATGACAGCAGGTCAAATGTGCCTGCATCAAAGTTCAGGATTGACAGCTGAGTGCCCGAACCTTCGATAGTCCAAAATTGGCCAGTCTTGGTTATACCGGCTGACAATCTAGCGGTTTTCGGTGGGATGACAATGTGGTCTGCGTAATCGAACCCCGCCTGTATGGGAATTAGATCATCAGTTGTTCCATCAAATTTCGCCCCGGTTTGCAATAGGTTCAATACACCGTCAAACATCAACATTGCCACATGAGTGGTTCCGCCGTTATTTGCGATGAAGAAATTGATCCCACCATCGGGTACAAAGGTGGGGTCAGACTTAGCTGTGCGAACATCACTCAGCAGAGCTATGACGTATGTCCCGGCACCTTGCGGCTCTAAGAAAGCAGGCCATCCGGGGTAATACCCCCTGGTCGATGCAATCAACCCTTCATTTATAGTAGCGCCTTGAAGCAGTGCTTTCGTACCGAACACAAGGTCAGTGGTCACAGTTTGCGGTGACGACGCCACAACTAGATCGCCGTTGGTATCAAATGACAGGAACTTCCCGACACGCGCTGCTGAATCGTCAGTAATGGTGAATGTACCATCGATGTCTACAGCATCAGACAACCGAAACGATCGATCACGTGAATCTTCAAGCTGTTGAATCAGAAAGGTCAGCTGATCGAACGATGCTTCATGCACGTCGGGAAAGAACGGACCCTGTGATGGGAACGCAGTCAGCTGGGTTGCTTTGTAGTTCGCGCGAATGAACCACTCGAAATTCAGAGGCAATGCGCCCGCGACACGGGTGACCAGACCGCCCGCATCGTTGCCGATGCTCGCAACAGTGTAATCGGTGTCAACGGTGAGTTCAGTCCTCACGCCTGCAAGGTCAGTCTCGAACACCGACAGCTGCGTTTTATCCTCAACCCTGAATGTATATGAGAACTGAGTCGCGATGTCATTGCCGACATACGGTCCTGATGTGATGTTCAACGAATTGACTGTCATGCCGACGCTCCGATTAATATTGTCAAGAGTCTATCATTAGTCGCGTTTGGGTCCAAACAACGCTTCACGAACGGTGAACTCTTCACCTTCCTCGATCACGTCATAAAGGTGCTCACCGGTTGCCCACATCTGCGACACACCAGGTACCCCGGCACCCGCACCGACCAGCTTAGTCGCATTCTTAATCTGAGACTTGGTGACCTCTTTGTCAGTCACTGCAGCTGTTGTGATGCCCTTGAACCCGCTGATGCCTTTCTCAAGCATCGACGCCACCGGCGAACTGTTGTAACCGAAGTCACCGATCAGACCGCTGGCAACGTCGCGCACGAATGGGATCGACGCCAGTGGGTACAGTGCAACACCGGTCGCATATTTACCCAACCGATCATCTTCATCTTCAGGCTCATCCAGTTCACCGCGCATCAGCATTTCCATGAACACAGGGATCGTGTAAAGGAACATCAGTTTTGCTGCGATGCTGGTGGGTGAGTAGCGTCCAGTGCGTGCACCTTTCACCAGGTCACGACTCAAGTTGCCCAACGAGCTGAAGAACGTCATGAACATGGTGAATGTGGTCAGCACCTTTGACTGGTTGCGCACGATCGCAGCCATGTCTTTAGTTGAACCCGACCCCTGCAGACTCTCGACCATGAAGTCAGCAACCTGAGCAGCTTTCTTCTCATCACCAGTCTCGCTGACAGTCTTGTCGTATGCCGCCAGCCATGTGGGTAGATCCACCATGTATGTCTGGATCAGCGCGATGTGCTTCATCGACGCTTCTTGAGTAGCAGCGATAATGCCGCGCTTACCCTTCAGCCTGGTCATCGCGTTCCTGATCTCTCGATCCATTGTCTCAGCACGGTGCTGCATCACCTTGGACCTCTCGACTGCGAAGTCCCAACCGCTCTGCATGTTGTCAGGGGTACCCAGCGTGCGACGAATTGCCTTCATGTACCAAGCATTGCCGATGGCTGACTGGATACCTTTCACCGTTGGACCCACGCCGATCTCAGCAGCAGTGGTGAACAGTCCGAAGAACTGCATGATGCCTGTGGACGCCTTAAACCCCATCACACCCAGCGTTGTGCCGAACCGCAACCGTTGGAAGGCTTCATCAATGAACGTCTTGGTAGGCTGCTGACGACCGTCCTTAGCGACATCATTCAGCCACGGCTTGAGCTGCTTGTACTCAGCCTCACCCAGTACACCGCTGATCGCGTTGGCGACATCAGGTGCATTGATCAGCTTGTTGATCTGACGCACCGCGTCGTGGTGGGTGATGTAGTGGATCGTTTCATTGAAATGGTCAGGCACCACGTCAAGGCTCAGGTTAATGCGGTCATAGAACCCGGTGCGCTCATTGGTTGACCCAGCGTTCACCGACGCCTGGATCGATGCAGTGTTGTTGAACATCGACTCAGTCTCAGCCTGCAGCTTCTCAGCGTTTTTCTCAGCTTTGTGGCTGCGCTCAGGCGAATACTTGACCGGGTAATAGCCGCCACGGAATGTGCCGAACTCGGTCACAACCGGTGTCGACTCGACCTTCGGTGGTGTCAGACCCGTAGTGCGACGATGCACTTCAGACAGCTGCGGGTAAAGCGTTTCCATCTGATCCCAGATCAACTGCACCAGTTCCCAGTCAGACTTCGTCATGTGCTTCAACACTGCCTGCAGCTGAGGGTTGTCAAGGCTGACATCAGTATCAGACTCAGGGTCAGCCCAACCTTCACCCAGTAGCAGCTTGCGTAGGTTGCCTTGGTTCCCGGTGTTCAGCGCGACCGCCAGCACCTGGTGACCCAGCAGATGATCGTTGATCTCAGGAATCCAGATCTTGCGCATGTGACGTTTCTGGTCAGCTTTGCTGCGGTCGAGAATGGCGTTGTTCACCGGTGTAGCCGTGGAGTCGACCAGGTTCAGCTTGGCATCCAGCGCATCAGTCAGCGGTTGGATTAGGATCTGATGACTCAGACCAACACGCTCACCACCGTCGAGCCATGACGCCAAGAAGGGTACCTTGGTCAGCTGTGATGCCCAACGACGAACATGCTCACTCAGCGTGGCATCTTGTGCGTCAGCAGTGCGTGACTTGCTGGCTTTGGTGTCGAACCGTGCATCATTGGTGTTGATGCTGTCGACCCAATCGCCCTTCAACTTTTTGAACTCAAGCTCTTCAGCGATCGCGTTCATCTTGTTGCTGTACCGAGCGACGTGCTCGATGTTCTTCACCGAGTCGTTGATGCCTTGCAGATCGCTGAACGGTACGTTTTTCCAGTGGGTGATGAAGGACTCATTCAACACTGCAGGTGTCAGCACCAGGCCGTCACCCTCAGTCTCCATGCGCTCTTTTGCCCAAATATTGATGTTCTCGTTGACCGCATCAACCTGACCCAACGTTGCCGACTTGCGGAACTCGAAGCGGTTCAGGATCTTGACGATCTGTTCCCAGTGCCCACCGTTCGACTTCATGATCTCGGTCTGCACTTTCTTTTTGCTGTACCGCGCCATGCGATCGACGATCTTGACTGTCTCGTTCTTCGCGTTGGTCGCTTCCATTCCAAGGTAGTAGTTCAGCACCTGACGCATCTTCGCAGCAGCAGCACCTTCCTTGTTGCCCTCAGCCAGCATCCGACCCGCTTCGTTCGCAGCCTTGATCTCAGCACTGCGGTACTTGCCGGGGAAGATCTGACGTGATGACAACCGACCGATGCGCTCTGCAGCGATCTCTTTGATGGTCGCCCGGTCAACAGTCGGTGCGTTGGTGCCGCGTGCGAGAGTCTTCAACTCTGACAGCAGCAGCTTGCCACGCTCTTCATCCTGCACCGCTTCATCAGCAGCCTTCTCAATGGTGCCATCGGTCATGATGTCACCGTGCCGATCGACCATGCGTGACTCAGCCGCGATGTCAGCAGACTCTTTGATCGATGGTGCGTTGATCAGGTCATCAAGCAGTTCAGACCCTGAGTCGTAGCCGAGGATTGCAGCAGCCTCATCAGGGTGTAGACCTTGGTGTTCTTTGGCAGTCATGCCGCGCAGCTTAGGCGACACGATGACCGACTTGCGACCCAGCTTATTGACTTTCTCTTCACCGACCATTTCTTTCACGGTGGCGAAGTCCAGCTTGATGTCGCCAGTCTTGAGCTGATCACGTGCAACATGGACCTGCTCAGTCTTCAGCCGTTCGATCTCTTCGTCAGCGATGTCACGCTTCTCTTCGTTCCACCACTTCTGCTGTTGCCGGGTGAGCTGCTTGATCAGCTTGTCACGCAGAGTCTCAGACTGCACATCTTTAACCTTGCTGATGCGCTTCTGGTAGTCGCTGAACTCTTCCTCAGTCATACCCGCCATCACCGCATCAGTGAACATCGGCTCAACCCGCTGTCGTGCTTCAGCTGCAGCGATCTGCTCTTCAGTTGCCAGCAGGCGATCGAAGACCTGACGCATCTCAACGGTCAGATCGACGTTCAGGTCACCACGCATCCGCTGATAGATCTGTGACAGCCAGCGTGCGAACGTGCGGAATGCATTGCGCAGCTCGATACTGGGTGCTTTACCTTCCATCAGGTACGTCTCGAAGCCGCGTGCAAACTGCTCATGCACTGCACGACGAATCGCTGAGTCTTTGTCAGCATCACCGGTAGTACCTGAGTCGAGATAGGTGGTGACGTCTTCACCGGTGATTGACCCTGCTTTGCCTGTTGGGGGTGTGGCTTCTTGTGCAAGAATCTCAGGGTTGGTCGGATCAAATGCTCCAATGTTACCGACCGATGATTTGATCTGCTCTGGCTTGAATACCGCATAATGGTCAGCGGGTACGTCACCGCCAGTATCACTGTCTTCATCTCTCAGATTGCGAACAATCAGACCATCAAAACCACGTGACTCAGCAAGGTCAGCAAGGTCGTCGGTGTTGGTGTGCTCACCCTCAAATTCCAGATTCTGCCAGTCGGAGTTTTGTGCATCGAACTCCATAGGCTTCTGCATTGACATATAGGTTGGGAATACGACCGCCCCAGCCCCTACACCTGCATAAGTGTTGGCGACACTTGACGCTGACGCCCACAGTGCGCGACCGCTTTTCGGTCGTCTGAATTCTTTGATGTCACGGTTACTGCCGTGAAATACGACTTGTGGCTCACCGTTGGCGTCGACAACTTTGCTGTCAGCGAACCAAGCGTCGAACCCTTTGCGGTCGCTCAGTGCTGACTGCAGTGTGTCTTTTGCTTTAGTAAGCACCCTTTCACCGATGGCGATCAGCTTATGCCCTGCAGGTAGCGTCTGTTTGCGTTGAGCTAATCGTTCTTCTGCATTGGTCACCTCAGTTTCAAGCGGTGCAGTGCTTGCGATCAGTTGGTTTAGCTGATCACCCTGCTTCTCAGCATCAAAACCCTTCTTGGTCAGGTACCGGTTCGCCTCAGCAGCAACCTCTTCACCGTTGCGCTTGTACCAGTTGTTGATGCTCTGCAACAGTTCGGTGTCACCGCTGACCTCCATCTCATACATGAAGTGGGCGAACTCATGCAGGAAGGTGCTCAGGTCAGCTGACTCAGTGAGCCTGATGATACTGTTCGCTGGGTCGTAGTAGCCGCGTGCACCTGGTGCGTCGTCGCTGGTGGGTTGGAACAGCAGTTTTTCTTGCTCAGCAACCACCTGTTGCCGAGTCTTACCTTTACCGCTGGGGTCGTAGGTCTTGATCTTCAGACCCGCATCCTTCAGCACCTGTAGCGCTTGCTTGTTCATGCCCTTCGGCACGACGGCAGTGTCGAACTCATCGAAGCCGACAGCACGCTGGATCTTGGTTTCAAAGTAGCTCGACGGCAGTGCGACCAGATAGTTCACCAAGTCGTCAACGATCTGCTGCGCTTCAGGGGTCATGTCGAATGCTTCGTTCAGACCCTTGCGACCCTCCATGATTGCGTTACCAGCATCCTCAGCGTATCCGAATGAGTCAGCATCGAACTTGTAGAACGGCTTCAGATCATCAAGTGCCTGCTCAAGTATGTCAGCAGAGTCCTGCTTGACCTCAGTCATCTCAGCTTCAGTGACGATCTGATCACGTCGATTCTGAACCTGCCTGATGGTCTTCATTTCGTTAGCGAAGGCTGACCGCACAGTACCCGCACCGTAAAATGATGCTTCACCTGCCTGTAGTTTCTGAGTCATTTCCTTGACGACGTTCTGCATGTTGTAGTCAACATACTTACGGTTGCCAGCGTTAGTGAAACCCTTGAACAGCTTCTGCCCGGTCACCATGTCATTGAACAGATCAGCCGCCCACTGGTCGTATTCATCACGGGTCTTTTTCGTGCGCAGTTTCTTATCGATGTCTTGGCGCAATTGGTGAGTATCGACCCCGTTGCTCTCTTTGAATCTACGAACTTCACCAGTAAAATCGATCAACGAACGTGCTGAGATGCTTCCATCTTCCTCGAACCACAATCCTTCATATCGCTCAACACGACCTTCATCAGCTGCAGCGACTTTCTTCAGCAGGTCTTTGTAGTGTTTGGTTGCAAGTTTCTTGATCTCAGGACTCTGAGCGTCGATGAAACCTTCGATCTTCGCAGCTTTCTTGATGGTTGGCGAAGCTTTGCGGCTCTTCAGTTTCGGAGCTTTACCCTGCTCCTGCAGCCACAGATGCTGAATCGCAGCAGAACGCTGAAGGTTGTCAGCACCGGTACCGTCTGCCAGCGATTGGATGTCAGGCTTACTCAGACCCAGGTTGTCAGGATCAAGCTGATTGTTGAGCTGATTGAATTTCTTCTCGTCGATGTCGTAAGTTGCACGGGGTTGACGCGGTGTATAAACGTCAGCGTCAAAGGTGCGTGCTTTTGGCGACTCAAGCAGCGATGGATCGGCCAGCAGCGACACTTCACCGAACTGATCGAAGTCGCTGATGTCAGCACGAATGGTAGCGATCGACGGTGCAGCCAGACCACCAAGGTCAGCAGCAGCAAGGATGTTCTCGGCTGACAGGTTGTGAGTGACGACAAGGTTTCTGTCAGCTGGCAGATCGCGCTGCGCCAACAGATCAGCTGACTCAGCAGCATCAGGGTCGAATGCTGCGTTGACTGATCGGATCTTGGAGGGGTCGAACACTGCTGTGATCGTGGAAGAGTCAACCCCCGTCAGATCAACACCACGTGCTGCACCACCGATGTCCCGCAGACCCTCAACCGTGACAACATCAAACCCAGCTGCGCGTGCATTGCGCATGACATCGTCAGTCGATACCGACTCATCAAAGGGGAAATCGAACAGTTCTGACAATGATGTTGACTCACCATTGGGTAGGTTTACAGTTGAATTTTCGTCACTGATATTGTCCCAATTGGTGCCTGTGTCGACCAACACTTCAAGAGGGTTTTCGGCTTTGATGTAAGTAGGTATCACTCGACCGTTGTTTTTGCCTGCGTAGCTATTCGCAACCTGCTGGTTGTTACTCAAGAACACGCCGGTGTCGAATGATTTACCTGTGGCAGCATCGACATTGAACTCGCTAAAATCTGCCGTGGTGCCGTGATACAGAACCTCTTCGACATCGAACCCCTGCTCGACAGCGCGTGCCTTGCGTGAGTTCTCTGATAGGTCTAAACCTTTCTGTTTGGCCGCGACCCACTGCTGAGCTTCACCATGTGTGCCGCCTTGGAACCCCGCAGCTTCAGCGGTGCCGAAATCAAGGTCAATTTGTTCCTGCGTCAGCAACCCCCGCTCAGTCTCCAACCGCGCAGCTTCACCGGTCAGTGGTCCTTCGATCGTCAGACCAGCGTCAGCATACACCTGCTGCACTGTCTTGCCTGAACTCTTCGCCTGAGCGGTTGCCCACGCTGGTACGATCTGAGCCATGATCGATGCGTTCGCAGCATTGACCTGACCGCTGTCGACCAACTGAGCACGCACTGTGGTGTAAATCTCCTGAGCCTCAACGTACTCGCTGACGTTCTCGTTCGCATCATCCAACAGAGTGCGGATGTAGGCTTGAGTCTCCTGCTGCACCTGCTCCTGACGGAACGGTGCGACAGTGTCTTCGCTCATGGTCATGCTGTCACGCAGCTGCTCGAAGTGCTCAGTGCCTGCGATCTCAGTGGTGAACTCTGCCACTGGTATCGATACCTCACCACCGAGCGCAGCAGCCTCACGCGCCTGCTCATGCAGCAGCGACAGTGCAGGGTCCGCTGCGATCTCATCAGGTGTCTTGGTCTGCAAGTACAGTGACGTCTGAGCACCGTCGATGAACACGTGAGTGTTGTTGTCACCGTCGGCTTGCTCGACGAACTGCTTGAATGATTCTTTACTGCGTGCTTTCAGCTTCGACTGCTCAGCAGCAGTGTTCAACTGATCCAGCTTGCGCTGCTCGACATCGCCCTGAGTCTCTTTCTGCGACCCATCAGCAGCGATGACTTCAATAGTCTTGCGAATCCCAGTGACCGCTGTGGCTTGAGCACCACCTGCGACAATGGTGGCGATCGCAGTGACCGCTTGACGACGCAGCTGCAGGGTAACCATCTCTTCGACAGTCTCAGCCTGCTCCATCTGCTCATCAATGCCGAACGCGTTCTCATTGAGCGTCTGACCCAATGTCGCCAGCTGCTCAGTTCCCATCTCTTGCACCAGGAACTTCAACGCAGCTTTGGTCAACCCTTTTCTTTGACCGGTCAGGATCTGCTCAAGGGTACCCGTTGGCAATACCTCAGTACCCACTTCAATCGCAGCATTGATGCTGGCGAACCATGCCGACTGCTGAGGTGTCAGGTCGTCTGCACGCGCCTGTGCATAGCTATCACCGAACGTCTGCACGCCGATGGTCGCCAGCAGTGGTGTAGCACGACCGCCTGACAGCAGCATCAAGCCGAAGCCCGGTGCCATGTTAGCCAACGACTCAACGCCACTGCGCACGCCTTGCTCAAGCAGGTTCAGGTCTTCAGGGGTGAGTGTCTTGCGTTTCGCCTGCTGTTCTTTCAGGGTGGTGAGCATCTGCTCAGTGGCTTCAACTTTCGCCTGCTGCAGCTGCTCATCGGTGTCAATGCCGAGATTCGACGCCAGTTCCATCGAGATGAATGCAGCATCACCTTCCATGCCGATCGGCATACCTGACGCTGGCACCAGATCTTGAATGCGCGTCGGTGTCATATCGACACCTGCAGCCATCAGGCCCGCACCCTGTGATGTGAAGCTGCTGCTGATCGACTCACCAAGGTTCTCGAACGTCTTGCCGAAGTCGAAGATGTCTTCGATCTCTTGCATGATGTCGATGTCGTCGTGAGCGATTGATGCGTTGTTGAAGTCGGTCAGGTATTTTGCGGTGTTGGGGTTGCGCTTTGACATCGTGGTCGTGTCGATGTTGTCCAGCTTCAGCTGACTCTCGACCGCAACAGGGTTGTTCTCGACAGCGAACTCAGGGACGCCCGACTGCTTGCTCAGCTCAGTTGTCTGCGCACGCTGGTCAGGGTTGATCTTGACCGCCTCGCTGATGCTGGCGTTCAGCTGGTTATCTTGAACTGTTGATTCGAGGCCGCCACCGCCGCCAAAGCTACCAAGGTCAATATTTTCAAGATTTATGGGCATTATTCTGTCGCCTGTAAATGAGCCTTTATTAGATTGTCAGATGTTACAGGAATGTTATTGTCGCGTAAAAACTTGCTTAACGCGGTCACGTCGTCAGCAGGGATGTCGGCCAGGTCAAGTTCAGTGTCAAAGAAGAAACCTTCTTGAACCACACTGCGCGTCATGTCAGACAGCAACCCGGTGTACTCTTCTGATGTCAGGTTGCGATCCATCTCAGCTTCGCGACGAATTCGCTCATCGTCAACAACAGCATAGAACGCATCGACCTGCTGCTGCTCTACAGTGTTGCGCTTCGTCTTCTTACCGAAGATCTGTTCAACTGCTGCAGTGGTCTGCGCACCCCGCGTTCGACCTGTCTGATGGTTAATCTTGTCGGTCTTGGACCCGGTGCCGTTGGCAGACTTCACCGCGCTGATGAGTGACTTGCGCTCAGCTGGTGCCAAGGTGTTGAAGTGCTCAACTGGGTCGATTTTCGCCAGCTCAGCACGTGGCAGTGTCATCAGTGCGCTGAACTTGGTCCAGTCAGTGATGACCGACTTACCTGACTCAAGCGACTTCTGCTGCTTCGGGCTTAGCCGCTCCCAGCCTTCAGGGTCTTCAGCCTTGAATGTCTCAGCTGAACCACCGCTGATGATGTGTGACTCCCCGGCTTCAAATGAGTCACCGCGTGCTTCTGACTCCGCCTGACGCTTCTGGCTGAACAGTCGCATTGATTCTGTCATTGTCTGCTTACGCAGCTCAGGGTCATCGATCTTGTTGACCTGCTCCTGCACATCAGATCGGTCGTCATACTGCTCGACCAGGTTAGTCGCAGTCAGCACAGCAGCCTGAGCATCACCCTGCGTCTTCTCGACTTTCTGCTTAGACTCGATCGCCTTTTCCAGCTTGACCTTGTCCGGTCCTTCCAGCATGTCAGACATCTGGTCCATCTGATCCTGCCCCTCAGTTGAACTGCTCTGAGTGGCCGCTGCGATGGCGTTGCTGGCGAAGGTCGACCGGTAGGTCTGCAACCGCTCAGCAGTCGCTTCAGGACCGATACCTGTGGTCTGTGATGAGTCGATGATGGCCTGCTCACCGATCACCCGCTGCACTCTCATCGACTGTGGGTCAGACCAATACAGTGACGCGTTCTCGATCGTGTTCTCAACCTGAGCTTCAATCGTGGCAGTCTCCCACGTCTGCAACCCTTTGGAAGAGTGGCGACCGATGTCAGCGCGACCCCTGGTGATGTGTGCGTCAGCGGCTTTGTCGAACGCCAGCCGAGCCTGCTCGTTCAAGCTGTCACCGTGCTGCTTCTTCAACTTGTCCAGTGCCGTGTTGGCAACCGGTGCCGCGTCGAACGCGTTGCGACCCTGAGTGTTGAAGTATCCATTCTCAGGGTTGAAGAACAGTGCGTTCTTATCTCGCTCGAAACTGACCAGCGCCTCTTCAGCGGATGTGGTGTCGATGCGATTCTTGATGTTCAGACCGGCTTGAGCAAGATTGACAGCACCCTGCACGATGTCACCACCGAACGCACCAACTGGCACACTAGCGCTTGCGCGTGGCCCACGAACAACGTCGAGTGATACCTGATCAGATTGAGCCTGTGCGACCTTTGGCATTTTAGAGTCCTATCCCACCACCTTGATTGATGTTGAGCGGACTACCCGCACTCTTGGACGTGAACCACTTGTCAGCGACACCAGTATCAAGCACTTTACCTGCACCGGTCAGCAGCGACCCAACTGCTGCGCTGCGACCAGCAGCTTCAGCGAAACCGCCGCGCGATTCGGTCAGTGATGCTTCAGTCTGCAGCGCCTGAAATGATTCATCACCCCGCTCACGAATGCGCAGTGCATCAGCTTCACCGAGCGTCAGAGTATCCTGCTGCAGCTGTAGTGCTGAACCTGACCCAAGTGCAACGCCCGACGCCCCCAGTTGAGCACGCTGCCGTGACAGCAGTTCAGCGGTGCGCTGGCGTTGAGTGTTCTCAGCAGCTGTCGCTGAGGTGCGTGTGGCTTCAGCTTCGTTCTCGGCAGTGCGTGCGTTGAAATCAGCGACACCTTTCTGAAACTTACCTTGCTGACGCGCCTGCTGGACTTGAAACGCTGTCGAGGCGATCGCTACAGCAGCGCTGATTGTTACCGGATCACACATTGTCACTCATCCTTTCAAGATGGAACCGGTGAAACGGTTCCTTGCTGATGCCGACAGGCACTGCTTCGTCGATTGTAAAGCCCAACCACTTCAACCATCGGATGCTCACTCGGTTCTTCGCATGAACATAATTCGACAACCGTGGGCAGACATCCAGCATCTGCTCTATCACTGGGGGTGATTGTATCAGAAACTCACGCTTATATTTCAATGCGTGATTGCTGGACAGCAGCCACGGTGTACCGGAACCTGTCAGCACGTTATCAATGACCAGACCCAACATGGTGCAAGGCACACCGTCACACTCCACGACCACACTCAGGTCAGACAACTCCCAACCCTTCATCAGTGCATCAATTGGTGTCTGGCAGTGCGATGCCCACACCTCAGCAGCATCAGCATCACGCATGTCAGCAGCGATCAGTCGAATCGCCGCTTCAGTTGGCTTGACGAACTCGATCATCAGTTGCCGCCTTTATCGACGCTTGGGATGACCGACAGGATCGCCAGCGGCAACGGTGAACGCTGCTCGATACGCACGCCACCACCCTTCGCCCACTGTGGCTCAATGCTGACCTCTTGCTTGTAGGTCTTCAGCGCAATGGCGTTATACCCATCGGTGTCGAACCGTGGCTTAATCTCTCGCATGATGGGGGTGCCGGGTACTTCACCGTCGAGTCGCGGACCAACAAAGCCGCCGCGTGACTTCTCGACTTCGATGTAAACCTTCGACACCGACAATGACTTCGACCTCAGACTGTCAGCAGTTGATGCGATGTCGATGTCAAGCAGTTCGATCGCGGGAAGATACGCCAACCCGACGTGCACCTTCGATGCAGCACGCTCTAATGTGATCGACCCTGATGTGACAGTCAGACCTGTGACTTCGTAGCCATCAGCCAACACAGCGACCGCTTCACCTTCGATGTGATCCAGCCCGCTGAACACCGTTGCAGGTGCATCGTCGTAGCTTAGACCCGAATCAACATAAAAACAGTCTTCAGCGTTGGTCTGCTCACGCGTTTCTAAGCGCTCAACATAGCGTTTCGTTTGACCACCGATCGTACGTTTCACGATCACATAAACAGCATCACGGGTGCCTTCAGTTATGACAGCCACCGATTCAAACAGACCGTCAGTGACATGCTGATGCCACCCCCACACCTGGTGCTCACGCTGATAAGTCAGACCCAACAGCACACCGTCGTCGCGCACGCACCAGATGACACTGTATGGTATCGCAGCGTATGCCATTGATGTGATCTCGAACCCTTCAAACAAGTGCTCTGACATCAGTGACAGATCGTTGCCAGTGAATTTGTCGCTGCTGAACTCATATCCGAGATCACGCAGTTTGGCACCTTTCTCTTGCAGGTATAACGCGGTGCTGTTGACTATGACCGGTGGCACCCATGATGCGCCATTGTAGGACTGCTGACGCACACCAATCGTTGCAGGGGTCAGCACTAGATCCTGACCTTCGGTTGTTTTCCACTCGCCACCCGATGTCAGCAGCAGCATCGAATCAAGCGACACAATGTGCCTGATTTCATTCACCTGGCGACCGACGATCGTGAACGTCACCGCGTCATCATCCCGTGCTGGGTTGGAAATGCGAAGTGAATCAAACACACCGGTCTGCGTGGTAAATACCACCTGCGGCTCATTGATCGTGTTGGCGAACACCTGCCGTTGCTGATAGTAGTTCACTGCCTGTGGCTTGTTACTTGCCCCTGCGAACGGTGTGCGATCTGACGGAGGTGCGTCACTTCTCACTGGGGCAACGTTGAAATCGTTGAACACTGACGCTTGAGTGTCACCTATCCACCCGAACGACCCTGAGTTGATCGACACCGCTTTGTAGACTCGATAGTAATCTGCACCGGCTACATCTGCCCAGTCCACATTCACTGCAGCTGTCTCGGATAGTGACGGTGTGCTGATGGCGCTCATCGCTGAAGGCAGTGACTCTACCCCGTCAGCATCCACCGTGGTCACCACGTATTGATAAGTTTTACTGAAGGTACCCGCACCAGACCCCACAGCAGACAACGTCAACGCACCTGGTGCTGTGACTTGGGATGTATAGTCGATCACATCAAGCGACCAGTCATCGTCAGCCAGTCGACTCAGATTAGATGGATCATGAGCGTGGTGAACGATCGTCATCACATCAGCTGACTGAGTGAATCCGAGAAACGGCAACTGAGCCTCAGTGTAGGTTGTCACCAGGGAAAAGATACCATCGCTCTGCGCAGACCCACCTGACGTGTATGCAGTGAACGCAGTACTATCCACCCCCTGCAGTTCAAACGTGGTAGCGGTAACATTGGCGATGGTGTACGTGTTGCCGTTCAGCTCAGTCATGCCGACGACACCCGTGATAGTAACCTTCTCACCGTTGACAAAAGTGTGAGCTGCTGAAGTGGTGACGACTGCAGGGTTTGCTTGAGTGACACCTGTGATCGTTGCTGCAGGCTTCAATACAAACGCGTTGTTCTTCACGACCCTCATCAGCAGGTGCTCGAACACCAGCATATAGGTCTGCTCAGTGTTGAAGCTGAACGGAATCAGTCGACCAAGTTTGTCTTGATCATCGAGTGGGCCACCAAACCGCAACCCCGGTCGTGAGTAAGCACCACCCTGAGCACGCACCAGGAAGTTCTGACACAGGTTCAACCCGGTTGCATATTTAACTGTATCAGCGCGTGATTGAAGCGATGGGGAAATTTCACCGCTTGTGAATGATCGTTGAATTGTTTCTGGCACTGGTCACCCCCGAACTACAATGAACTCACTCTCTGGTGGGGTATGATACCCGTCATTCATGTCGTCAGCTATTGCAGAGTCAAGATAGGCTTGATATAGGGTCATCTCATCCGACCGCAGCTGTCGACCTGTCTCAGCCCCGATCAGCGGTATCGCCATTTCAGCACCCAGTAGATGCGACAAAGCCAGAATGAAGTCATCGCTGAACAGGTTCGGATCGGTGATCTTCGCTGCGTAATCAATCCGCAGATCCGCGTCATCTGACCCGATGACCTTGTTGCCATCGACGTTGAACACCTCATAAGGCACCTGTCGTCGCAGTGACTTCAGTGACCTTATCTCAGAATCACGCAGACGCGACACCACATCGGCACTACCTGCAGGGATCTCTTCAAAAGCAGGCACCAAGCGAAGGATCTTGAGGCAATCAACCGGGTACTGATACGTGAACGCCCACGTGAAGAGATCAGTGGTCAGCAGGCTGAGTGCTTTCAGTTTCCGATTAAACTGCCAAGGGATTTCCTTAAGTAGTCGATCACGCATGAACGGATACTTCAACGCAGCAACCTGAGATTGAAGTGACCCCTCAGTCAGACTGTTGATGCTACCTGCGCGGATGTTACTCAACGCAAGGTTTATCACCTCAATATCAGAAGCCACAATTTAACTCCCATCACCGTAGAGCTGCTTTGCACGGTCATCAGTCTCACGACGCAGTTTGATGCTGGTCATTTGCAACCGCATCGACTTGCTCTGATGATCCTTGCTGCTGTGCTCCGATTTACTGTCGACGAACGCGAACCCGCGAACTTCAACAACATCACCGACAGCAAGCCCTTCGACACCGAGTTCATCAAGCAACTCATCATCGAAATGCAACCCGGTGCCGAACGGATAGTTGTCACCATCAAAGGACCGAACAGAATTGTCACTGTTGGATTCTTTGCTGATCTTCACTTGATCTTCAGGCATGACCTGTCACCTCAAAGAGTTTCGACTGTTGCGCCGTTTGCACCATCACCCATGAACGATGCACCTTTGACTTCAGCGGTACCATCGGCAACCTGCTTGGCGTTCGAAGCATTGGCTTTTTTCTCAGCAGCAACACGCTTCTTGGACTCAGCTGCGGACTCAGCCTTGATCGGCTTCAACCAGCTGGGGCACTTTTTGAACGGTTTGTCGACATGCAGAGTGCGACGCTTCCCGGTGGGGGAATACATTCTGCCGTCGTAGAATCCGTTTTCTGTCACCTGGTAACTAGGCATTTCTCAACCCTCAATCAATTAAAAGAAGGGCGACCGAAGCCGCCCAACTCATTAGCCACCAGTGAAGTTGGTCTGGTTGCCCATACTGATACCAGCAGTGATCTTACCCAGCGTCGGGTCAGTACCGGTAACGGTGTAGCGAACACCCAGGAACTGCAGGTCAGCCTCGTCAGGAATGACTTGGTTGAACATCTGCTTGCCGACGATCAAGTCAGCCAGCGCGATGACTTCAGTAGCCAGCACCTTCGGTGAAGTCAGACCAGCAGCCGCCGAAACCTCAAGGGTGACCGTCAGACTGGTCAGAGTGTTGAAGGCTTCGGTGACCTGCACCAAGATCGGAATCTTGGCACCTTTGCCGATGTCTTGATGCAGTGGAGCTGCACCACCGAACGGAGTACCCGGTAGACCCAGGTCGATGACGTTGGTGGAGATCGCTGTAGCAATAATCGCCTGGTCATCGGAGAACAATTGGTTTGCTGAAAGAATCATGAGATTCGTCCTCTTACATTTTCAAAAAGATGACCGGTGTTACCCGGTCACGACCAGGTTACTGTTAGGTGACCTGCGCTTCGGTAAGTACCAGCGCATCAGTCTCACGCACCGGGATGCCGCGATAGAACTGCACTTCTTCACCTTCGATCTCACGCGGCTTCAGACGCACGAACGAGTCAGTCGAACCCGCATTGGTTGCCAAGGCATCCAATGCTTCCAGCACATCACGGTTGCAGTAGATCGCCAGCTTACCACCAGCGACACGACGGTTCTGCAGCTTGTAAAAAGCCTTACGCATGAAGTCGTACAGCTTAACCGTACCAGCCTGCATGTCGCTCACATCAATGTTCGCGATGCGAGATACATAACGCCAGTCTTTAACAGCCAGACCGATGTGCTGAGTGAACAGCTCTTCCTTACCGTAGTAAGGGTTACTCGATCCATCAAGCAGTCGCTGCTCACCCTTGTCATCGCGACTGACACCGGCTGTGGTACCTTTCGGGTACAGTGCGCTGGTCTGATTATCACCCCAGGTCACGAACCAGATCGAGGTGTTGTCGGAACCGGTACCACCGGCGTCGATGATCTGACCGCCGTTCGGTGCACTCAGGTCGTTAAAGCGTGGAGCCAGACCCAGGAACTCTTCGGGGTCAGACGCGGTGTTGCCGTAGATCATCTTGGTCTGCACTTCCTGTGCAATCGCTTCAAGGTACGCTTGTGCTTCAGACAACCGCACCGCGCCCTCGTTGGTGGACAGATCCAGCAGTCGCTTATCGATGGTACTGGCACCTTCGACGAAACCGGTGGTGTCTTCGACCTGAGCGGTGCGACCCTTGCCTTGTGGAATGCCCTGGTAGAGCTTACCCCACGCAACTTCAGGTAGACCGGTACGAACGGTGTGCAGGTGGGTGGTACCCTTGTTGCACTCCATCATGATGGCGTCAACCAGCATCGGGTTCATTTCCATCAGCATTTCGATGATCGGGACAAATTGCCCTCGACCGTCCTGCTGCTTGTAGATGTCGATCAAGTCGACGAGTGTGTTACCTAGAACAGCCATAATTTCACCTCACGTGATTGGCAGATTATTTATTTCGATCGTTAGGATACAACGTCGACACACGGTCCTTGTTAGCTGCACCACCGATGCCGTCAGAACCCGGTACATCTTCAGCAGTCAGCTTGCCGACTTTGACCATAAAGCGGAGCATTTCAGGGTGGTTGCCCACGCCGTAGTCCTCCATCAATTGCTTCAACTCTGGCGTTCCGAACTTGTTCACGGCAGATTGTGCGAGTTTGACGTTCTCATTGAAAGCGTCACCCCCGAACTCTTTGTCGCTGGCAGACTGTTCACGCCATTCAGTTTTGAGCTGATTGAAAGCATCGACCTGTTTCTGCGCTTCCGCCTGGACCCTTGATGCTTGAAAATCGACCAGCTTCTGAGCAGCGTCTTGCGTCAACCCCATCTCTTTGAAAAGAGGCAGAGCGTCAGTCATCAGCGTTTCATCGAGCTGGACACCTCCAGGCATCTTGAAGTCGGCATATTCGTCAGGAGGTGTCTGACTACCTTCAGCATCCCCGTCAGCACTAGCGTCGTCAGTGTTACCCGATTCGTCGCTTGCGCCAGCAGCATCATCTGCAGCCGCCGCGTCAGCAGCGCCTGCATCAGAACCATCAGCTGCACCATCTGCAGCTGTATCAGCAGTCAACACCGTTGAGGTATCGACTGCTCCGTTGTCTGCACCCGTGTCAGTCTCAACACCGGTTGTTTGTACTTCGTCACCATCAGCCATCAAAATGCTCCTTCAGCATCTTCAAATATTCATCAGGTGCAGCTTCCTTCAGTTCACTGGTGAGCCACACCCCATGTTCGCGCTGACCTGAAAGGAACGCCAGTGTCACTGGATCTCTATCAAAGTCATTGCTGAATATACCCGTTTGTTGCAGTTGACGCCACATGAAGGCGCGACCGTTCTCAGTCTGCATCAGCTTGCGGATCGTCAGCAGCTGCAATTCACGTTCGTTATTACTGTCACTCATGTCAGGTTCTCCATGAACGAGTCAGATTTAGCTTCGTTCCAGACCCTGAATGATTCGACTGTTTGGAAAGCATTACGTCCTGCTATCGGGGTTTCAAAACCTATGTCTATCTGATCCATAAGAACAGTGAAACTGTCCGGCGAGTTACCGACCGTGGTGGAAATTTTAGTCTCGCTGTTCACCCACATATGAAGCCCGACTGCATCCTGCCTGAATCTTATGTTTAGTAAATCACCCTTAGAGTACAGGAGATTGTTTAAAACGGTTGTAGGTCCAGCAGATGAGCCAGCGCTTAAAGTCTTGAACATATCAATACGGTCATCGGCTGTTGTATACGATATCGAAATCCTATTATCTGCTGTCCCGTCACTGAGGTATAGGAGCCTCGCAACACCTTTTGTATCATCATGCTCAAACTGCGGCCTCACCTTTATCTGACCGCTGAAGTCATTAGCAGGAAAAGGCCAAACGCGTGTCATTGACGTTAATGAGCGTGAAGCTGATGCACCTGCTGTCTCAATGAACGAGGAACCGAACGCGGCCGCTTCCAGGTTTACGTTATCCAGCGACCCGTTTAGTGTGCAGATCAACCCACCCGCCGTTGGTGTTAGGGTTAAGGGTGATCCCTCTGTGGCTACTCCTGCGCCTACTCCTGACACCGTGATGTCGCCTGTGCCCTTAACTGTGATGGTATGTGGTACTGCTGCCACTGTTACTGTCTGGGTGGCCGGGACGAATGAGTTCAGAAATAGATTAGTTCTTGCCCCCTCTAACAGAATACCCTCTCCGTCAATAAACGCAGCGTTGTTGGCAGTGGATTTGACCAGATCACCGCCGCTATCGATGCCATACTGATCGCCCGCACGCGTGAAAGTGAAGTCTAATACACCAACCAAGAATGACCAGGCACCTGCTATCACACCATGAGCAATCATCATCATTGTCTGCAATATTTTGTACATGCCAGAACCCTCAGACCACCATTAAACCAACAGCAGTTGATGCAATCGTGATGTTCGTGGCTTTGCCGGTCGGCACCCACACACCAACAGGGACCGCAGCCAGTGTGATCTGATTGCCACCTTCCTGGTCTATGATCACCGAGCCTGAAGTTGTCGTGACCATCACCCAGTTGAACACCGCGTTCGGTGTGTCCGACTTAGCAAGATCCTTTGTTGAACCCATGTTGAAATCAGCCATCTTATTACCCTCAGATATTAATTATCACGCCAACCCTGCACGCTGCATCACACGACCCAGCGCGTTGTCTTCAGACACCTCAGTGTCAGATGCGGTCTTCGCCATATTAGTCAGCTGCTCTGCTTGCTGTTGTGCCTGTGCAGCTGCTGCTGCATCGCGCTCAGCCTGAGCCATCGCAGCAACGACTTCATCACTGTTGACGATCGCAGGGTCAACACCCAGCGCCTCAGCATAGTCATCGACAGACTGCACCGCGTTGAACTTGTGGCGTGCATCCGGCCAGATGGCTGCAAGGTTCCCGGTGTACTGAGCCAACCGATCGATCGCACCAGTGTTCACCAAACGTTGAGCCTGCGCCAGCACTGACACATACTCAACTTCAAGCTCACGATCAGCTAGTTCAGGTGGTGGGGGTGGTAGCACACCGTTGCGTTGTAGGATGTTGAACGTCCGGTCAATGAGCGGATCAAGCAGTTCAGTGTGCAGACGCTCAAGCACTGGACCCAGCATCAACAGCTTCTCTTCATGCTTCTCAGCAACCTCACGCGCAGTGATCTGCCGACGATCGGTGTTAGCCAGCATCAGGAACAAGTCTTCATAAAACGCACGCTGAACACGATCTTCGACGTTCAGTATTTCTTCCTTGATGACACCGATCTCAGGTCGATAGTTCGCGTAGATGCTGGATAGACCACCACCAGTCTTGTCGTGCCAGATGATCTCATTCGGACCAGGCACGCCACCCTTCATCTTGTTCTGCAGTCCTGATGGACCCTGCAGTGGCGGGTTGACCAGCTTATCGATCGCCTGGTACTTGCGTTTCTCAGCGAGCTGCAGAGCCTTCGTGTCACCCAGTGCAGTGATACCAGGACAATCGGTCGCATAGATGTCTTCACCGGTGATATCCCAGCGTGGCGTCAGAATCGGGAACTCATCGAACCCTGACTCACGCAGGAACTGAGTGCTGTTTTCCTTCTGCGAATTGTCGACCTCATAGTAAACAGATCGAGTCTTCTTATCACTAGCCAATGGACTCGCATTGTCACGGTCATCGTTCGGCTCAATGGCGTGGACAACCTTTACCCATGTCTCACTGTTGCCGTGCTCCCACATCTGCTTGACAGAGTGGCTGACGTTCTCGATACCGAACTGCTTGACGACCTGACCAACGCTCAACTCATATTCACGATAGAAGGTGTCACTGACGTTCTTACCATCAAGGCCGATCATATAGCTGCCGACAGTGTAAGGCTTGCACCAGATTACATTGTCGAAGTCATGGAACACACCCATAGCACCGGTGCCAAACACCCCCAGTTCCGAATATAAGGTGTGCAGTGAGTTGTAAGTATTCGACGCAGAGTAAACATTATACATGATCGACTGCACTTCATGCAGCCAAGTCTTCACTGACGCCAGATCATCAAGAGCGGTGTCACCAGTGCCGAGCCGAAACCAAGGTCGAGCAGGTGATGTGATACCTGACATCATGCCTGACGCCAACGTGCGTGCTGACATCCGACTGGTGTTGTTGATCTGCTTCGTGTTGCGCTTGTGACCCTTGTTGCGGTCACTGGTCAGGAACCGACCACGGTGAGCAAGGTGATAGTCAGACAGTTCCCGGTACAATGGAATGAATGTCGACCGTTCTGATCGCAGCGCTTCAAGTCGTTTGTTGTAGCTTATGATCGTCGGCATTGTGTTATTCCTGTAATTCCGAGCCTTCAGCGATGACTCTCACAACCGTGTTAGTTCGGATCAGCATATTGTCCAGCACTACGCACTCCATTTGTTCGCCTACACCCAAAGCACCGTCGAGCCTTGCTGCCACACCGTGCTTGTCCTGTCCCGAAAACGTAACACGAAACGCGAAGGCATGCTCACTGTTGCCCTGCTTCGGTATGAACGAATCAGTATCAAATCCCCACAGCGATCCTTCTAAATTCTGATCGACCGTTCGCAGGTTCTTATACGACCCGTCAGGACGACGAACCCTGAACAGCAAGCCGACATCCAACGGCGCGTCAGTCCCGAACCCTGAGAAGTCCATATCTGAAGGTCCGACGATCACCATCACTATTCTCGTTATATCGCCTGCTTGCGCAGGTGATGGTTCAACCTTGAAAACGACCGGGGTAGTCGACCCATCAGCCAGAGCCAGGTTTCTGTTACCTGTCAGAACACTCGACCCCGCAAGGAACACGTCACCAACGAGTTGATTGAGAGTTATGACGTCGCCAACCACAGCTAGAATTTTGGCTTGTATGAATCGACCGCTAGACGTTACACCGATCTCTAAAATGGTACCCACATCGCCATCGGGGTAAACACTGGTGCCAGGGACAGAACCAGGTGACAACCCATGCCCTGCCGTCAGCGTGATGTCGCGAGAGTTAGCAACGGAATCAACATCAAGAGTTAGCCCGGTGTGGATCTCCTCTAAGAAATCCAGATCCAGCATCTCAGTTGTCGCGTCATTCAGCGTGACACCCAGCGTCATGCCGTCGCGCTGATCGATCTCAACTGGTACACGCTGCTCAGTGACAGTCAATGCCGAGCGGTCCGTCATCGCCAGCGCCCAAACACCAAACTCAGTCATGGGAACATTCATCACCAGGTGATCACCACCAAGCTCATGAAACACGGTGTTTGATCTTGCTGGCTTCACGTCGCTGAACACGATCCGCACTGTGTCACGATGCGACTGCAGCATCACTGATGCAGGCACTGCCGGGTCACTGGTGACCCTCACATACTGGGTGGTGTCGAGATTGGCGCGTGCTGTCGGCATGGGTTACTGACCCAGCAGTGTCTTGGTCGCAGTCGCAGCACCGTCCTGCACACCACGTGACCCAGTCAGGATCGTACTGGTGGAACTGGTGCCAGCAGCGGCACGACGACGACGCGCTTCAGAGTCACCACCTGCTGCTGCACTCGGTTCGGGCAGTCGTGGTGCAGCAGGTGCTTGTGCTGGAGGTGGTGGTGCAGAAGGTGCGCCAGTGCACATGGTCATTCTCCTGATTGGTCAAAATTAAAACGATGATAGCACACAGTCAGAGGTAATCACTATCCAGGCTCTCAAGAGGATTATAGTCAGCGTTGCTGTGCTGTCGTGCACCGATTCCTGCATCGAGTTGACCACGCGGCACTGACCGTTTCGGTACCGCTTGAGCAAACGTCAGGTATAGCGAGTCAGCCCAGTCCGGTGACACGCCAAGTCGCTTTTTGATGTACTTCTTGCGCTCAAGCACTAGTTGATCTCTGTCATTGTGACCGAACTCACGTGATGTCAGTTCAATCTCAAGCTGGGGATCATTAGGTATCGCACCACCAGCCATCAACCACTCACGGCAACGCGCACCCATCTCAGCAGTCTTGTTCGCATACAGCTCTTCATCGTCAGCCTTGTGACCGAAGCCGATGTCAATGACGTGATAGCCAAGCTGTCGCAGTCGATCACCGATAGGTCCACCGATGCCAGTGACATCAAGGAAGCTGACATCAGGCTTGTGTCGATCAAGGAGCATGGTGAGCAGCGACACGACCTTCATGCTGTCACGCGACTTCTCACCCGATATCTTGTAAACCTTCTCAGACTTTGCATCCTTGCCACGCCTGAAGCTGATCATGCAGTCATCATCGCCACCACGGGCAATATCGATACCACAGATCAGTGGATCATCACCCAAGTATTGACCTGATCCACGCTTCTGCGCATCGAACACAACATCAGACGGCATGAACTGCATGTCGCCACCTTTCGGGAACATGCCACGAATCCGCACTCTGACTCGGTCACTGTCTTCACCGTAGTCGTCGATGATCTCTTGGATGTAGGTCTTGTTGGTCATCTTCGCAGTGCGACTGTCAACCTGTCGCGTGATCCAGCGGTGACCCTGCCGCCTGAAGCATTCAAAGAAGCTACCGTTGTTCCTGGTCGGGTTACCGAACGCAAAGTGCATCGGCTCACCGTCCGTCAGACCACCCGACGCCACCTCCCATATCTTCTCAGGTATGGCTGACGCTTCATCGAACAGGTACCAGGGTGTTGAGTCAGCACAGTGCAGACCAGCGAACGACTCTGATGACTCTTCACGCGACGTCAGACCATCCACACGCCACGTTTCAGGGTAAGCACGGTGACTGATCGACATTGCGCTGACTTCAAACCAGTGCGACGTGATGCAGCGTGTGTGCCACTTCGCCAGCTCCGACATCGTCTTGGTCTTGAGCTGGTCACCGGTGTTAGCTGTCACCACGCCCTTGCTGTTCGGTCGAGTGCTCATCACCCACAGGATCAACCAGGCAGACAAAGCCGACTTACCGATACCGTGACCTGATGACACAGCAACACGAATCGGGTCGACAGGTGTGACACCGTTGAATTTGCGATCAGCTACAGCATCGCCAATGGTGGTGAGTATGTCGATCTGCCAGTCATCAGGGCCGTCGAACCCTTTCAAGTCACCTTCACCCCACTCGAACGCATAACGAACGAAGCCGAGCGGGTCGGCATAGAACCGTGAGATGTCATCAGCCAGCATCAGATCGACATCATCTGACTCATAAAAGTCGTTGCTGGCGTCAGCGGTGGCTTGTTGCAGGGATGTCACAAAGTGATGCCCCAATACGCACAGTAGCACTGCATCAGGCAGTAGTTGCCGTAAAACATGGGATGAAAGTATTCAGGTTTCATATCGTGTCACCGAGTGTCACCAGGTAAACGAATGCCTGATCGGTCACATCAGATCGATGGTGACGGGACCGATGCTGAAGGGGTTGACCGATCAGGCAGACTGCAGCGTATCACATGAAGCTCACAGGATCATCATCGAGTTCTTCAGGATCACCCTGCAACCGATCACGCGCACGCCTAAGCCGATCCATGACCTGTTGATGAGTGACGTTCTGTACCTTGTCAGCGGCGAATGCGTCGACCATCACATGCTTACCCACGATCTGCAGCGCAGTATTGCTTGCTGAGATGTTGCCGAGCTGCTTGGCGATCAGTGCATTGTCCACCGCTTCCATCAGCACCCACTCAGCATCAATGTCGCTGGACTCAAGCCTAGTGGCTATGAGCAGGTCGATCGCCGCAGCTATCTCTGGCTCTTCCCTCAACCGGTAACCGTGGTCAGCAGCGAAGCCAGACGCCTCAGCGGCACGCCGTGGACTGAAGTCCTTCGCGTACTCAATGACGAAGTTCGCCTTCTTATGTTCCAACCCGGCGAGTGGCCCAGTCTTCACCAGTCCTCGCTTGTATCGTGCCATCACTATCACCGTTGAATTATTGAACAGCTGAAGTGTATCACCGATGCTGCGATGGCGGGTAATCGTGGGGTTTTCACCGGTTAATTGTGCAGGTGCAGCAGAATGACGTGGAAACTGCAAACGCATTATCTGCGACAGTTGTAGTCCAGCGGTACAGATAGCTCCTGAACTCCGAACCCTGAAGTGGAGTATATACACACTCAACCCCTATCAATATCTCACTTTTATCTGTTAAGTGTGCCGGAATGACTATATTAGAAAAAACTATATAGAATAAACAACAACTTACGACCGGCACACTTACCGGCACACTTTAATTCCTATCTGTGCCGTCTGTGCCGGTTTTTGTCGTGGAAACTGCGTAACCGCAAACCCAGCAACATAAACAGGGGATCACCGCGCCACAGAAACTGCGCGTCACGACCGGCACACTTAGCGGCACACTTAGCGTCTGTGCCGAACAATTTCAGCAACATTTCCACTCAGGTACAAAAAAGCCGCAATCAAGCGGCTCATTATGTTGCAGTGCGGCAGAATGTCAGCCTTTGATGTTCATTATCGGCTTCACGTGAGCTACCACATCAACCAGATCAGACTGCAGCCGCATGACTTCGAAGATGTCCTTATAAGCCATCGGTGATTCATCCAGCGTACTGTCACCCACCAGCGCAGTCACACCCCTCATGACCTCCACGAAGTCGCCGGTGTTCAGTTCACGCTTCGCCTGCCTGCGACCCATCACCCGACCGGCACCGTGGGAGCTTGACCATAAAGCATCCGGGTTACCCTTGCCACGCACGATGAATGATCCATCGCGCATGTTGCCGGGGATCACACCCATCATCCCTGCTTCAGCATGTGTGGCACCCTTACGGTGGACCCACAGCCCGTCACGCTGATCAGCGTGGTTGTGGTTTCGGTTGATGAAAGACCCCACATCGCCCTGCGCGAAGTACTGACCCGTGCAGTCATGGAGCACCGCCATCATCCTGCGCATCATCTCCCGACGATTGTCCAATGCGAAGTCCAGTGCCCAGTTCATGTCATTGATGTACATGAGCCCTTCGTTGCTATTAACATCGAACCCGAAGTGACCTTCTAGGGGTTTGGGGTCACCGCACGCCAGCTTCATGTACTCAGATGCGATGCCATGCCCGACTCCACGTGAGCCTGAGTGAATGATGATCCACACCGCGTTTCTCTCATCACGACCGATCTCGATAAAGTGGTTACCACCACCGAGCGTGCCGATAGCCAGAAACCCTTTTCGACTGTCAAACGCTTTGCGACCACGTGGGGCCAATCGGTCAGGGTTCAATTCGGTAGCGCGGACGTTGTGCTGATAGTTAACGTTTGGCCCCGTAGGTATGCGATGGTAGATCTGGTCGAAGATAGCCTCACTCTTCTCCTGCACCAAGTCGGCATCGAAGGTGGTCTTCATGGCGCACATGCCGCAGCCGATGTCATAGCCAACCCATGAAGGCACGATCACACCATCAGTCGCCACCACAGCACCGATCGGCAGTGAGTAACCGGTGTGAGCGTCGGGCATCAGAGCACCCTTGACGGCGAAGTCCTGTTCCATCGCGCTGTTGAACTGTTCCAGCGCTGAGTCTTCCAGCACTTCTGCATAAATTTTTGTCTGTTTCATTGTTGTCACCTTTGTTCTAAACTTGACCCACTCTCTGCGTGTAGTTCAGTCTGGTTAGAATACGAGCTTTGGAAGCTTGGGGTCGGAGGTTCAAATCCTCCCACGCAGACCATCACATTATAGTTCTACATTGTCCCACATCTCAAGTGTTAGGTAAAGAAAAGCCCGGTCGCAATGCCGGGCTTGTTGCTATTGCTTCACATCGTTGTCACTGGATCTTGAAGTTGGCAGCACCGAAATGTTGATCATCACCGTGATCATTTTGAACCAAGTAGTCACCACCCTCACCGACACCCAGGATCACGTAAGTCTCTCCCTTGGTGAGAGTCCCTTTGAACTCTTCAGTCACACATTCAACAACTATAAAAGAAATCATTTCATCACCTTAATTTGCTTCAGCAGGTAACCTGCTTCAGTTTTGATCTGTTCCAGATGGAACTTCGAATCTTTGTATGCGGGCACGACATCAGCACAACGCTGCAGGAACTCAGTCAGCTCAGCCCGCTGCTTCTTGGTCACTTCCCCTTCCCTCCTTTGCCGCCCTTGGAACCCTTCTGTCCTTTATATGCTTGCATGGTATTTCTCCTATTGCTTCACTTTGTTGTCACGCCCACTCATCGATAGTTTCAACAGCCCGCACAGCACTGTCACGTACATCCTTCATATCTTGCCGCAGATCCTTATGACCACGCTCACCGCCCGCCAGCAGCTTCTTCAGCAGATGGTCAACAATAGGCTTGATGCGCGCCTCATAGTGACCACTGAACGCACCCAGCACGTCGTACACGTCCACCCAGACCCTGTGCTTGATGCCACAGTGACAGGTCAGCTGCTTGATCTCACGGTGATACTTGCTCTTCAGCAACCCGTGACCTTGCACTGTCCCCCCAGCACCTGGTGCAGCTAGGTCGAAACCAAGCATCTCACTAGCTACCACTGCATCCGGCCTCAGTTGTGTCGCACCACGCTCAGCGATCTGCTGACACACGTCAGCGCGCGCCAGCATGCCCTCAAGCTCATCTATCTTATAGATACTGGCACCGCTGGCGACAGGCTCACCAGTGCGCAGGAAATCGATCTCGAGCCGCTTCCCGCCATTAGCCTTAACCATGGTGAAATATTCAGCACGATCAGGTATCCATTTCTCTTTCATTTCTCAAGTCACCTCTATATAGCCAAGTTTTAAGTGTGTTCACGTTGACATTGAAGCCAGTATTCTCCTGCAGGGTTCTGTGCACCTGCATCTTCCCCATGCGCTTCTCCACATACAAGAAATGAGCATACCCCTTCAGCCAGTCTGGGTAATTGTTCGTAGGGCCGCGCGGTCGACCCCGCTGTTTGGTCACGATAGCTCATCCAGCAGACCCTTGAACCGATCACAGGTTTCATCGCTCAACACAGAGCACTTATGCTCTGAGCACTTCAACAGCAGCGCGCCCTTCTTGGCATGCCCACAGCCCTGACACTTCGTCTTACACTTCGGGTCACGGGTGATCTCACCGCGGTCAATGGTCTTCATAGGAAACTCACCTCACAGTCATCTGGATGTCTGAACCCCAGCACCTTGCCGAACCGGGGCACACCGTCTTTGCTCAACTCTTGATAGCTGAACTTTACCGCATCACCGAGTAGCTGTTGGCGTCGGGTCCACCAATCCAACTTCACAGCATCAGTGATTCCCGGACCAAAGCCGCAACGGAACTGAATCCCTTTCCATTCGAGCATCATCGCACCAGCGGTACCAGCCGGAACCATCTGATCCTTGCAGGTCGAGCGCTTTGCATAGCCCAGCTGATCCTGCCTCAGTTCGTTGCCGTTGTGCATCTTCTCAACGATCTCGATCAGCTTTGCCTCATCATCAAGGAACCGCTTCAGCTTGAGCAGGATGCCTTCGTTCACCGTCGACCGACCGTTCTTGTACCGACCACTAGGGTCACGGATCATTGCGCCTTCGTACCCGGCAGCAAGGCACTCCTCAAGGTACTCAGTCAACTCGATGATGTCACCGATCGCCACCGGTTCAAGGAGCAGGCAGCGCGGCTGATCGTCAGCCCATTGCAGATCTTGAATCCGCTGAGCGTAACCGATGTCACTGATGAAGGTGTCGAACACGTGGTAGGTGAAGTCAGGCTCACCGTCACGCTTCATGATGCCCGACTGTACAGCGTTGTAGTCACCGTGCACCATCAGCTCACCGTCAAGCCCGTGCATGCCCCTCAGCTGCTCCTGGATGAACTGGTTAGGGATAGGCTTCATGGTGCGCGACATCGCCACACCGTCGACCATCAAGCATCGAATGCCATCGAGTTTCGGTGTACCCAGCACCGGGAACCGGATCTTTTCGTAATCGACCTTCACAGCTAGTAGTGGCTTAATCATGACATGCCTCCTAACGCAGCAACGACGACATCAGCAGCCACAGCAGTCAGCCACATAGGACCAGCGGGCACCTTCGCCTCTTTGTAGAACTGACCAGCGTACACCACCATTGCTGTACCTATCGTGATCATTTCACCACCCTCATCTTGACCCAGTGTTTCTCTGCTGCTTGATCAGCGCTCTTGATGACCTCATCATCACTGAGTGGGCAACTCTCAGGAACACGCCACAGGATCACATTGGTTGAACCGTCAGGTTGCTGTTCTGCTGAGTGCGGCACCACGTGATCAGTCGGTTCACAGTACATCACTGCGCAACCGAACATGGTGTTGGCTTTCAGGTTTTCGCAACCACCACAGGTGTGACGACGGTAACCCTCCTGATGTTTACAGGTACCGGGTTCAGCACCACATTCAGATGCTTCACTGTTCACTTGGACCTTGACCGACCCGCAGATTCCACCGCGCACCGGTGACCCATTACATTTACACTTCATCTCAATACTCCCCCATCTCAGGATCACATAAACCGTTTGCCGGGTCACACAGATCGAACGGGTCATACGCCTCAAACTGATCGTCAGTGAACCAGTACACCAGATAAGCACTAGCCCAGAATATCACCGCAGGTATCAAGCACCAGGTACTCACGGTGGTGGCCATGCAGATGCAGATCACACCCAGCATGAACAGGATCAACTTAGTCACTTCACCCATCGTGTGCCTCCACTCCCGGCACCGTCAGCGGTGCAGCTTCAATGAACCCTGATGCAAAGTCAGCGTACTCAATGGTGCCTGGTGCATAAGGGCATTCTGGTTCAGGGTGACCACTGCGACGTGCAGCAGCGCCACGTTGGTAGGCTTCAGTTGTCATGGTCAATGCTCCGATCCATGCGGCTGAGCATCTGTTCGAATGAACCATGCAGCCATCGACCTTGTCTGGTGGGTTTCAATTCACGGCAACCTTGATGCACACCGTCGCAACCGGTGAAGCGATAGAAGGCTTGGTCCTTAACTTCAGGGACCAGGATCAGTGGTCGACCATACTGCGCCATCACAAACCGACGAACTGATTTTGCAACACCTTTCTTGCCGCTGTCATATCGACGGTTCTGCACCTTGATCGCGTGCTCATTATTTTTGATCATCACTCTTCCTCCTGATAACACGACCCGCAGCAGTAGGTACCATCGTCACGCTGCATGGTCGATTCGGTTGCAAAGCATTCCTGACACTTTGGTGCGTTGCTCAGCTCAGCCCTCAACTTGTCGATAGTCTCACGCTCAAGATCAGCGTTGGTCTTGCACACCGGTGCCTTATCGTCACGGTCCCAACTGCAGTTGCAGCGAGTGCAGACGTACTGATCGTTGCCGTGCTGGTACACCGACTGACAGTTGCTCATCGCGCATGCCTCCGCAGGCTCAGATTTACTGCTGACGATATCCAGGCACCCAGTCTCACGAATCGCTTGGATCAATGATTCAGATGTCGTGACGATTCGACCACCAGTTGAAGTGACTAGGGTGTACTTGCGCAGATTCTTCTCAGGCACAACTACTGGCTCACCCGGCACCTTGCCGCAGTAGCAGGGTCCGCCACCAGTGTCATGCTTTGGGCATTTGATGTCGGTCACTTCAACACCTTCTTCAATGCGTCAATGGAGCAAATTGATCGAGTCATGCTGTTGCGAGTATCCACCACACCCTCAGCAGCAGCCTTCAGCCGAGTGTACCGCAGTTCAGACTCAGCCAGCAGTTCAAGGGAGTAATGATCACCGGCGACTGACTTCGCAGCTTCATCATGATCGACGTGACTGACGATTACACCAGTCGCCTTGCCTAGTGAGTTCGCTGCATGCCTGAACGCGGTGAGCATGGCTTGCTGCTCATCCAGTTGGTCTTCTAACGTACCCATAACCGTCACCTTAAATTGCGAAAGCCAAAGCGCCGATCTTTGGTGCTTGGCTGTGGAGTCGACTGAGGTAATATTCCTCAGCGTCAAGCTCGGAACCACGGAACACAGTCTCATCGTTGAGCTTCACGAAGTAGACACCATACAGACCCTTGCGAAGCTCAAGCGCTCCCTCTTTTGTACCAACCAGTTCGAATGTTTTGAAGTCCACAATGCGTTTCATGGTTCGTCACCTCAGTTGATTTGAACTGAGTGTAGTACCACATTGTTCCACATGTCAAATAATTCTAAGTTGAAATCACGAATGTGAAACCAATCAACAGCAATGTCGCGTTGATATACCCATACATTCCCAGCTTGTTGCCTTCACGATAAGCTTGCCGGATGTGAAAAATGTAAGATGCACCTAGTGCTGCAGGTAGTAAGTATTCCATCGTCGTCACCTCTATTTCACCACCGTCAAAGGGGTCGCACCGCGCACCGCTGCAACCTGTCGTTCATATTCCCGATATAGATCAGATGCACCGAGCGCTTGATACTTCACCGCGTCACGAATCGCGTACAGTCTGACCTGGCTATCGTCCCTGCGACCACGCAGTTGCACCACCCCCACTGCACCACTCAGCGCCCGACCGATGCCGACCGGTGTCAGGTACTTCACATCGCAATAAACATTGTTGGTCGAGAACACACCTTCAGTTCTCACGGTATCACTCATGTCCTGAGCACTCAGCAGGTCACACTTGAACATGCCGATGCGGTTACTGATGAACGCCTCGATCGTCTGCTGCTGGGGTGTCTTTGACGACTCTTGAATGTCCTTCAGGAACTCAGTGACTGGGGGTGCTTCACCAGGGTTGAATCCGGTCAAGTCGACTTCATGGTGCAGGTAGTGCAACACGTTCAACCACCCACCCCCTCTCATCCAGTTCCACCGATCCTCCCAGTATGCAAGCCAGTCAGCACGCATCTGACCGTCTTCACCACGTGGGTTCATGTCAGACCACAGTGCAAAGAATCGACGACTGGGGCCGTTGAGTCGCAGCGGCAACTGACTGTTGGTGGTCATGGTGCCGTTGACGATGTTACGCACTTTAATACGCCTGATGCCTTTCTGGTTAACGCCGAGCCTGTTCGGTGGTGCTGACGCGATCGGCTTCAGCTTGTTGCTGACAGCCATCGCTTCACGACGGTCACCCAGCTCTGTTTCGTTGATGTGAAGATACTTGGTGCTCAACAGGTATTCATTGAAATCGCTGACCAACTCTTCACCACTGATCACCTCAGCGTTTTCACCCATTCCTTCGATCAGTGGATACAGCAGGAAGTCTTTACCGCACCCCTCACCACTGCCAAGCAGCAACATGTGGTTGATCTTGCGGTCAGGGTGCCGCAGCGTGTACGCCATCCACTGCTCGACGTGCTTGCGATGCTCACCCCACCCCAGTGCATCGAAGTGGTCATGCCAGCGAGTCACGTCACCGTGTGTGCCTTGTGGCTGATCGGCATCACTCCACATGTTGCCGTACATCGTGTGACCTTCGACAAACACTTGGGGTTGTTTCGGCGCGTAGTCCAGCTTATCGACCTTGCGCACTCGACCGTCCTGCAACGCGACCTTGCGAGCTTCAGCGTCCTCATGAGCGAACGAATTTTGAAATGCCTCAGTGCTGAAAAAGATGCGCGACTTCAGATCGTAGAACTGATTCAGCTCTTTCACGTACACCACGTTGTCATAGAAGTCAGCAGCGTTGGAGTTGTCGACGTACCACCCAGCACGCAGATCCTTGATGATGTCCCTGAAGTCGGCCTTCGACCACCGCATGATGTCGCAGACTTGTTCGTGCCAGTGCTTCTGATCCATCTTCGGCATGTCGTCAACGTGCTTGAGCATGTTCCCGGCAGCAGTGCGTGCTTCAGGGGTTGACGGTATCTGCCGACGCAGCATGTCACAGAGCAGCTGTATAGCGTCTGCAGTGGGTGCCGACACAGCTGGTGCTACCGGTGCAGGAGGTGTGGGCACCACCGGTGTCATGAAGCTGACTTCCTCGACAGTAGCGAATCGACGATCTTCTGCAGCTGCGTTGAGTGGGTTCGGATCACCGGTGGCGAATAGAAAGCTGACTGCAGGAGCTGGTGCCGCCACGTCGAAGCTGCGCATGATCTGCCAGTTCTTCAGGGTACTGACTGACCATCCCGGTTGCTGAGCGTCGATGAATCTGAGCAGGTCTTTACCGGTTTTGCTTTGGCAGTTCCCGTGGTGGCATTTGTAACCGATGGTGCCGTCTTCGTTTGTGAATACCGCAGCCCCGCTGTCGTCGGCTCCAGTATGCTCATCAACCCAAGGGCATTTAATATCAAACCGACCATCGCTGCGAACCTCTTTGATGTGAATAATGTCAGGGATGTTGATCAGCGGGTGGTCACTCACTGCTGCAGCACCGTCGACCCGTGACTCACGTCGCACCGCATCAAGGTCCACAGCGAACGGTGCTGCAAGCTGCTCCATCGTCACCCGTCGTGTCGGCTCCCACACCAGCATCCTGCACTTGAACGGCTGACCATTGACCAACTTCGATACCTTGTTGTTGATGCCTTCAGGCAGTCGCAGGTACCGGGTGACACCCTTCATGCCTGGATCTTTACCGTCAGGAGCAAGACCGTTCGCCACCAGGCCATCAAGCAGGTTCTCAACACGACCGCGATCTTCACAGAGTGTGTTGAGGATATACCCCCACTGCTCCGACCCTGCTGATGATTCAAGTATCCACGACGGCTGCGGCAGCTTCGCCACCTCAGTCATCGACAGCTTCTCTTTGACATCATCCAGCACGATGCACGGGGTGTAGCGGAACAGTGCCTTGCGACGTCGTGCCTGAGACTGGTCGTCACAGTAGAACGCACTGATGGTGAAATACTGATTGTGGTTTGGCTGCAGCCTGTAGCGACTGTGATAGTCACCCTTCCACGCAATCAGGTGCTTGTCTTTTGGTATGTTGCCGGGGTCATAAGGGAAGCCTGTGACGTGTGCGAACGGTGCGTCATCACCGAAAATTGCTCGAAGGAATCCATCGTTTGTCACCATGTCACCGTCACCATCTGAATCTGCTGTACGTCGCGTGAACTTTATATAGTACCCTGACGACCACTTTCTGTCAGCCTGCAGAGTATGACCCTTGTAGAACAAAGTCAAACATTCATGTTGACATGCAGTGAATTGTTCCACTAAGATGATCGCAAATGAATCGAACGAAGAGGGTCAATCATGGCAACCGATGCCGAAGAACAGTCCAGCAACCTTGATGACAACCTGCGGTGTCGGGTTGATTCACGTGAGTTGGAAATTTTCAAACAGAAGTCGATCCGTGTGACCGGCAAGCCTTATCAGCTGTTAGTGCGTGAACTGATCACTGCATTCAACTCTGGTAACCTGCGAATCATCGCAACTGAAGAACTTGAAGAACTTTATGTCACAAAGTGACGGCGTTCAGATGGAGATGCCTCGATATACCTGTCACAAGCAGGTTTGGGCGTTGAAAATCAAGTCGATCAAGCCTCGAACTGAGAAGTCGTTCAGCATGGAGGTTGAAGAAGAAGGGTTTGCACCGGTTGTACTGAGTGCGCGGTTTGTCAAGAAGCACGACCCTCAACCCGGTGGGTATTACGTGGCCTACAAAGACGGTTACAAATCGTTCTCACCCGCTGAAGCATTTGAATCTGGTTATACATTAGAAGGAAGCGAGAAATGAGCCTCGAAAATGAACTGAAGAAAAACACCGCTGCACTTGAAGCGATGACCGCCGCACTGCTGTCGGGTGTCGCTGCTGCTCCTGCCGCTGCTGCTCCTGCTGCTCCTGCTGCTCCTGCTGCTCCTGCTGCTCCTGCTGCTCCTGCTGCTCCTGCCATGATGACCCCTGAAGAG
>Ga0209976_10000176_pt1 | contig 46428 bp, 82 predicted proteins | sample SumtaG_FD_182806 | JGI IMG/M metagenome (GOLD analysis project Ga0209976, IMG submission 182806) | Deep subsurface microbial communities from Indian Ocean to uncover new lineages of life (NeLLi) - Sumatra_00157 metaG (SPAdes) (version 2) | ecosystem: Environmental > Aquatic > Marine > Oceanic >... | reverse complement strand
GTTGGCAGCTACCAAAACCAGGAAGGGTGGAAAGTACAAGGCTGAATTAGATCCATTCAAACTGTACGATGACTATATGGCTAATGCTAACAGACATATTGAGATAACTCCAGTGTTAGCATATGCTAGGGAGCTAATGGGGAGTATAAAGAATCCCAAGACTGGTAAGATATTTAACATGGCCAAGCAGAATCCAAATACTGCAGTTTTCCTGGACAAATGGATTAACTATGTAGCAGGCCAGCCTATGTGGGAGCTTCCACCATTAGCTGACTGGGCTGTTAGGACATTGAACAGAAATTCTGTGTTCGCAATTATTGGAGGAAATGTAAGAACTGCTGGCATTCAGGTAAGTGCATTAAGAAATACCATTCCCGAAGTAGGCTTTGGCAATGCGGGATTAGGAGTAATAGATTTGTTCAATCCTGCTAAGCATCATCAGGCATGGAGGAAGTCCAATGTGCTGGTCACTCGTAAGTTTGATGCCATAGTAGAAGATGCCATGAGAACTATAAAGAGTGGCAAAATTGGAAGTCTGCAGAGAGCGGTAGGTCAAGCAAGCTTGTGGCCATTAAAGTTGTTAGATCTTAGAACCGCCGAAGCTTCTTGGAATGCAGCTTATCGACAGGCAAAGAAAGCTGGACTGGCAGAGAAGAAAGCAATCAACTATGCTGACGATGTAGTTGTAAGAACCCAAGGATCAGCGATGAGAGGTGATCTGTCTCCAATTCAACGATCAGCTATTGGTAGAATGGTCTCTATGTTTCAGACCTTTGTCATTAACGACTGGGGATTTTTGACTAAGGATGTTTTAGGGAGAGGAGCGAAGTATAGACCTAAAGAATTGGATGTAAGTCATAAGACAGTTAAGAAAGTGCTAAGATATATAACAGCTACTACACTATTTAATATGTTTTATGAAGATATACTGCAGATGAACTCCCCATTTCCTACTCCTATTCGAGCTTACATGAGAGCACAAGAAGAAGGAAAGACTATACCTGAAACTATTATGGCAATAGCAGCAGAATTGGCTGAGCCGATACCACTGCTAGGTGGAAGTTTAAGATATGGTGTTGAGCCTGGTGGGCCTGCACTTGGTTTAGCAAATGATATTTTCCAAGCACTTCATGGAAAGCCTGGAAGTAAACCTTATGAGGAGCTAGTTGGAAGATTGTTTGGAGTTCCTGCCACTGCTCAGATTATGAAAATGAAGCGAGCAGAGAAGCGTGGTGAAAGTCTATATGGTCAGATAGTTGGATCGTATACTAGGAAGAAAAGCTCTGGTATACCTACACTGCCAAGTTTACCAGGTCTACCAAAGCTTCCATAATTTACTAGTTAGTCCTTGTCCTTGTCGATGTAAGTCAATAACCAATCTCCATCCTTACGGGTCTGTCTTACACTTCCCATTGAGATCAAGGTTCCAATAATTGCTTCCATTTCTATCTTACCAGCGTCACGATGGAAGCGACGCATCAACTGGGTCATGGTCATCTGATCATTGGCCGCGATTTCATTCCAGACCTTCGACAATGTATCTGCCTGTTGTGACTTGCCAACACCGCTGAAAGTAGCAGGCATTTTCTTCTCTGTCAAAGCAAGAATGTCCAACGCCTTTGTAAGATCTTCCTTAGTAACTATCATATCATCTGTTCGTGAAGCATTGATTATCATAGATAATTTAAGTGCATGATTACCTCGACGTTCAAAGTAACCCGCAAAGCGGTCGTCTTCAAAAGGATGGTTATCGTCAGCTGCAGTATACCAAGGTACCCATACATCTAGGAGATCTGCACTGGCAACGAACTCGCCTTGAAGCATGAAGATTTGTTCTAGATCACGTTCTAGTTGTTTTTCCAGTTCACGCTCACGAGATGTTTTTATAGGCACTGCCACGACTTTACCTTTCTTAGGTTCATAAATGAAGATGATTCGTGAGGTCAGGCCGCCACCGATTGCATCCATAGGCATCGCAGTAGCAATGAGAGAAGGAGTTGTAGCACCGAACATATTAACCCAGACACCTTCAATCCTGTCAGTTCCCTGAGTTTTTGTGCGATAGGTCCAATAGTCATCACAGTCGTACCAGTCGGTTAGGTCAGACATTAGTTGCTGATTTTGGTAGCCGAGGAATACTGTAAGTTCCTTAGAGAAAATTGTCAGAGAACAATATATTTTAGTAGCACCAGTTGAAGGATCAATAGTGGAGCCCTTAGCGCCAGCTAGTTCGCGGATTAGGGCTTCACGAGTGATAGCCTCAGCAGTCATGTGAATGCCTAGATTACGGAGTAGTTTCTGGCCAGGTCCCATAGCAGTACCTTTGCGAGCCTTACCAGTGGGGCCTACCAGGACGATGTAGAAGTTAGGATAAAAGGTCAGATGTCCCCACGGGAGTCTGCATTTACGTTGAAGACAGGCGGCAATACAACTTATAGCTGTCCATAAGCGGTAAGTGTAGGGAGGTTCGGAATTGTCGGTGTATTCCAAGTAGGAGTCGATCCAGTCGGGGAGGATTCTAGCCATCAAACGTCTTTCCACATTTGGGGCATAACGGTTTGTTAAGTGAACTACATTTTATCCACTGTCCCGGACTAGAAACCCAACCACACTCATGTTTGTAAGGTATAAAAGGTAGTGGTTTGGATACATTACATGAGCCCTCCCTTTTTATTGCAAAGATATATCTATGTAAATCACCAACTCCCCAAGCCGATCTTCTGGCTCTGACAAGTAGCGTTCTTTCATGATCAAGGTCAAACTTTGCATCAATTAGGTCTCTTATATTTATCATATATGGATCAACTACTAGAATAGATGTTTTGCTAAGATCTATTGCTATATACCTAGTATATGTTTTTTCTTCTAGTTCCTCAAAGTCAAAGCACTCATTGATTGATCTTGTTGTCATTGTTACTCCCTCCCTTTGTTCAATAATTGATCATAGTTTTGTTCCAACCACTCAGCAAGCATTCGGTCGTTTGAAGGCCAATACTTATGACTAAGCTCGTTGACCTCTCCCATGTTTAGACCAACAGATAGATCCACAGGGACGACGAACTCACGACCATGCCACTCAAGAGGAGTTTCCAGCATAGCCTTGATTGAGTTAAGCATCATGGCGACAGAGTACCAAGTAGTTGTTAATGGAATCTGGAATCCCACACTGTCATGAACCTGAGTTAGAAGTTCAATAGGACCGAACAGGTCTTGATTATAATAGATATAATTAACTCCTCTCTCATTGATAATATCTCCACAAGTTCCTTGAGGGATACAGGAATAAGCTTCCTTGAATAGCTTATCTTCCCAGCGTCCCATGAACTTCGTTCGCCTGCCCATCAAGTTGGTAAGAATTCTATTCTTGGCCAGCTGCTTTCTAACCATGTTATGAAAGCCTTGACGAACACCTGGATATGCATTGTGATATTTCTCGATTATATACTTGGACTGTGGCTCAGGAAGTTCATATTCAAGTGCAAATGATTTATAGCCTATATCATAGTTAAGTTTATGATTTGCTCCCTTACCCCAGAAGCGTTCTGAGTGCATACCATCACCTAAAGTTGAGGAACCATCTTCACGGGAAACATCGGTTATGGGTTTCTCGAAAATTAAACTGGCAGTTAGTGAGTGGACATCAGTACCAGACTCGAATGCTTCTATCATTTGTGGGACTGGACCTACGTAGGCAACGATTCGATTCTCGAATTGGCTAAGGTCGAAGGAATAGTAGAGATACCCATCATCGGCGATAAGGTACTTGAGCATGGAGTGTGGCCAGTTCTGGAGATTGGTTCCAGTTCCAAAGATATTCTTCGAAGACGAGATGCGTGAGTAGTGAGTACCGACAGGGTTGTATGAACATCTAATACGTCCGTCTGGATCGACGTGAGAAGGGTCAAGATAGTTTGATCGTTCTTTATTTGTCCGCCGCATCTTCTGGATGATTGAAGCCTCTCGAAAGCCTCTTCGAGCAAGTCGCTTAAGTGCGTCGTCGTTCGTCGTAGGCTTACCACTCTTTCGATAAGGTTTAATACCTTTGTCAAGGTAAAAATATTCCTTGAGTTGTTTCGGTGAGTTTGGATTAAGTACTTTACCAGCCACATGATTTAGTTCCTCCTGTAATTCTTTAAGTTTTTCGTCAGCATGGGCGTACCCGTTTTTCATTCCCACAATATCGCACTTTATTCCTCTCTCCTGCATATAAGCAAGAGGCTCAATTAGTCCTTTCTGGCGTTCATAGGTTTTGAGATTGCCTTGAGCAGTTAGCTCCTCGAGTTGCTTTGGAAAGGCAATAGCGCAGGCAATAGAATCGCGGGCGTTGTACTGCCATAAAGTTTCCCATGCACCACCAACCTTGAACCACTTTTTACCTTCGGCTTTGTAGTATGGAAGATCAGTGTAAATTGAGGTGATAAAATCAAGACCTTTGGGATAATCTGGCGATATAATCTGCTGGGCAATCATAGTATCATCAAGGTTAACTGTTTTGATTCCATAATAGCGCAGTAATAAATGAGTATCGAATAAGATGTTCTGGCCGCGCTTCTTGATTTTAGGATTCTCCAATATACTGGCAATTTCCAGCCAGACTTCGGCCTCCTGATCGACGGTTAAGTAGTCACCCTTTGAGTGAACGAAAGGAATAGACATGGCGAAGGAAGGACTGTAAGTAAATGAAATGCAAGAGATTTGTTCATTATAAAGTTCAATGTCGAAGTCAATCGTTATATTCTTTAGTCCCCATTCTTTACATGAATGAAGGAAGCTCAGAATATCATAGAATGATGGACCAGTTATATAGTCACGATCAATTAGACCACTTTCAGGATATGATGAATGTTGCTTTGCACGATTAAGATCATGAACTATTAGGTATTTGTTTAGGTAGACATTCTTTGGCGGGAGCACAGTTGCAGGGTGAATAACTGGAATAATCTTGCGACCTGGCAGAAGTGTGGATTCAAGGACAGAACCTCGCCACTTGGTTATGCCAGTCCGTGAAGTAAGAGCGAATAGAGCGATGTTTCCGACAGCTACGATTACATTAGATTTTACACCTTCCAATTCAGTCTTCAGCTCGTCAATATAGTGCTGGCCGAAGGGTAGAATGGATTGACCTTTACTTGCCAGGTTTATATAACTGCTGATATGCTTGTCAAGGTCCTTAATGACATTAGTGAAATAACATTCAGTTCTGGCAATTCCGACAGCGTTGAGACATTCGATTAGAACGTGCCCAGAAGGACCAACAAAAGGCTTGCGACTTAATACCTCTTGCCTGCCAGGCTGTTCACCAACGAGAGCAATTAGAGCGTCTTTGGGACCAGAAGGTGGGACATAAGAATGGGGTTTTTCAGTCATCTAATTTCTCCCTTAATGATTCAGGTTTTACCATCTCGGTAATGGTTGATCTTACCATTTCACTATAGAAGACTTTATAACTTACTGTCTTGATCACCCAATAGCATCCATATAGCATAAATACTGTAATTACACATACTGCAATATAACCGAATAATTTAGTCATTTTCTCTCCTTCTTGCAATCTAAAGGCAATACATCCCATATATATTTACAGTTATAGCACGTAAGCTCTACACTATCCACTATTGGTAGATATTTCATAGCAAAAGATCGTTCACCACACTTAGGACACTTCTGGTTTCTTTTTAGTTTCTTCATTTTTTTCCTCCTCTTCACTTGGGTCAAGTTCTTCTCCACACGCCTCACAGATGTAGTTATTACATCTCGGACATAAGTTCCAAAAGTTACAGTTAGGACAGTGCATAATAATTCCTTTGATTAGTAGTCAATGTCATCAAAAATGATAGGGATTAACTCTTTACATTTCTCATGGAGTGGAATCATAACCTCTCTCATCTGTGGATGGGCAGCCTTTGAGCAGCGAAGACGAAAGATATGACGCCACTCACGAAAATTTGCAGTTACAATAATCTCAGTTTTTGTAGAGTTTGGAAGAACTGATCGGGCTTGCTGAGGAGACCAGCCTTTGTCAAGTAGCTCTATATAATGTACTTCGGACCATACTATAGCATTGAACCAATCCCAAGTAGGATCCGAGGCATCTGTAGGGTAGTCTCTGGTATCATATTCCCCTGGCTTGTAATAATCTACCCAAGGAGGAATAATAAAAGTAACTCCTCCTTTATAGTTACAGTATCTTGTAGATTCTTGAGAGTATGCAGCCAGTCGATGACGCACAAGTTCATGTGATACTCCACGATCACAGATGAATTTCACTGTCATGGCAGAGTGTTCAATAACAGATTCGTGTCCTCGTTTGAGAATAGACTTTACAAATCTTCCCACTGTATCCTCAGTCATGACATCTTCAGATTTATAACAGATTCTACCAGCCACCTCAATGTCATGCAGTGGTGATGAGTTTCCCTCAAATGCCATTATTCTCCTAATTTCGAAACTAGGTTTTACTAATATCATGTTCTTAATTCCTCCTTTGTTCAAAAAATGATCATAGTTACATAGACATACACCTAATGTTAAATGCATCTTTGAATTGTTGACTCAGATCGAATCCGACTGGATGCATTTTCAACTGGTGAGCAGCAACGAGAGTATTGCCACTTCCAGCGAATGGCACAAGGACTGTGGAATTCTCAAACGCAAAAGTCGATAAAATGTCGAGCATCAAATCAAGTGGACGCTCAGTAGGGTGGATTTTCTTTTGTGGCGGGACTGGACGGTAGGGGAATGAATTAGTTGATCCAGGCTTAGCTAACGGTGGGTTTCCTTTACGAGCCCAGAAGAACATTTCATACGAGTTGGCAAGGTGAGTCTGGGGATGCATAGTCTGACCAGTTATGTGGTCAACTACTAATTTATCATCCTCTTCACCTTTGACCCAGATAGCTGGCATACGATTTAGATTGAAGCCTACATCGATTAGTAATTCAAACATAACTGTGAACCAAGGTTCAGGAGCAAACCAAAGTAAGAGCCATGAGTTTTCTGCCATAACGTGATATGTTTCGCATAACACTTCGTGAATGAAGTTTATATAGTCAGATTCCCTAATTTCATTATAACCTTCCTTACCATAGTCATACTTCGAGATTCCATCCTCTTTCTTCATTTTACCAAGATCAATCGAGTAGGGAGGATCAATTTCTACAAGATTGAACATTCCAGCCTCGAGATCTTTCACAGCCTCCAGATAATCACGGACAATGTAGGAATCCATTAACCGCTTTCTTGCAGCGTTTTGCCCACCAGTGGAAATGACATCTTCCGCACGCTTCGAAAGTTCCTGGCGAATGAAGGCCTCCTCGACCTTGCTCATCAACTTGACAGCATCACTTTTGTTCTTGCATTTGTCCCACTCCAATTCTGGCATCTCCTTCATAGTTTCTGCAAGCTTAATATCCATCGAGATGCCACCAATACTTTTGCCCATCAGACTTGCAGTGTCTCTCATACTCCAACCTGTAGCATCTTCTGCCGTAGAAAACTTCTGGCCATGAATCTGTTGCTGAAGATCGTTTATTTCTTTCTGGAGATTTACTTTTTCCCACCACTCAAGATCTTTTCGTTGGATGTTTTCTTCAAGTTCGATTGAACGAAGTTCTAGCTCGGTTAGTTCTCGCTCATAGATTCGAACTGGAATCTCTGTGATACCTGCCAATTCAGCTGCGACGATTCTTCGTCCGCCAGCGAGGAGATGGTAGACATTTTCCGGCCCTGAGGACACCGCGATTGGAGTAATAATTCCTTTGCTTTTCATGGATTCTGCAAGTCCTTTGATATCACCAAGTTCCTCACGAAAGCGTTTACCTATCAAGATGGAAGTAATAGGTATTGTGGTTAGTTTCATATCAATTCCTCCAGAATAGTCTTCAAACATTTCGGGCAGAGATCTACATTAGCAGGGGTGCCAAAAACTTCTAAGCATATCTCCAAGGTAATAGGTGTAGAATAACCCACAATCATTCCAGTAGATACTTCGCGACTGGCTGCCCCACCTATTAGCCCTAAGTCTTTGTCAGTATTATCCTTACAATTATCACATTTATAATTTCTCATATCAATTCCTCCAATTCCTTTAATAACTGTACCTTCTGCTCAGACGTCATCTTGCCAACCAGAAGTACTGGATTAATGTTAGTTTTCTTCTTGGCTTTTCGTGTTTTAGTGGGATTTGTGACAGGTGTACGACGGGCTTTTCGTAGGTCTTTGAGGCAGGAGAATAGGGCATTGTCTGACATGGTGGAGATGGATTCTTTAAGATCTTGAATCGTACTCATTTTGATTGACCTCCTCCCATCACGTTAGAATATTCTTCTAACTTAATAGACCTGGACAGAACTCCTGCCAGGAAGTTTGGTCCATGCTCACGAGCAAGACGAATGACATCGTCTATTATAACACAGAACATTTGGTTCTTTAATCCCCAAGGGATCAACGAGCGTAAGTCCTTCGCCTGTTGATTGGAGATCTCAATTGACAGGCGTGGACGATAAGGTTCGTCAGTAGTCATTTTTAAGTTCCTCCTTATCTATTAGAATCAATGGTATAAAGACTGTCGCTACTGTCACTAAATGTCAGTAAAAGACTATTCTTCCTGATTGTGATATATGTCTTGCATGAATCTTCTCCATGTTTTGCCAAAGTCTCAAAAACGAGTTGAGAGGCCCCTGCCTGGGATGCAGCATTATAAACCAGAACGATTCTAACTTCATAAGTTGCAGGTTTCTTTTCTTCTTCTGCCCACACAGGACTAATGAGCAGTACCATTGCCATTACTATTATTGTTATTACTTTTTTCATTTTAGTTTCTCCTTTCGATTTAGAGGTTAACGTTTAGATCAGTGGCACAGCGGTATCGTGCCCACTGTATTTATTAGTTAGACGTATATTTGATTAATTGCCTCTCTCATTCGTGCCTGATAAAACGACCACCAAGAATTGCAGGCCTCAGGCGTTTCAAACTTTCTTGACTGTGACCATTTGCCCATCTTTCGATAAACAGACGCTTTTCCCTTGACATAATTCGTAGGGATTATAAAAAATTCATTGTCATATTTAATCAAGATGGCTTTATGTAATTCCTTCCTGACATTGATTAAATACCCGATTGCTGTACCAGACTTTAAAGAAACCATTGTAGCTTCACGCATCTGATTGACGATGGATTTTGACAACTTCTTTTTAGTTGTAATGATTTCTATTTCCATAATTGTTTCTCCACGGCATAACGATTAGTTAAGCAGCGTTGTTTTATGTGGCAATGACGTAATAGACTTCGCGGGACGATGGAAGCCATCTCACCGTGACACGGTTCCAGGAGTAAGTCTATCCATAAACCGCCATATGCTGCCACTGCCACAATAATATTGCTATTTCAGTCTTGTTCCTTTACAATCAGGGCATACTACAAAATGATAGCCATCATCTGTTGGTTTCTTGGCCTCAGCTTCCAGCCATAGTGCATGGAATGGTTCTTCCATGTCATCTTGATGAATAGGCACAATACCCATCCCTTCACACTGACCTTCACACATTGTTTCCGGGTCAGGATATGGGATTCCAGTTGCCTTGTATCTATCAGTAAACTCTATTTCCATTTTCCTATCCTTCTTCGTCTGCCATATTATCAAATGAAATATCCGAAAAACTTTCTTTATCAGGAACGCCTACTGTTTGCCCCCCACCTGTTACATGGTATCCATCTTTTTCCAAGGTACCTTGGATATGATGCCTCGTTTCAATGTCTACCTTTGGAATAATCTTTAATCTAAATTCCATGATTTTCTCCTTTCGTCAAATTTGACTGTGGCAGCAGCAGATTCCGCCATCCCTTGCGGGACCAGGGATCGAACCTGGATGGTGTCGTTAACCAACTTCCTCCATTGCCCAATGCGACTTGCCATTTCCGCTACTGCCACAATTTAGAATGTGCCAAAGAGTGTTACGCATGTGCCGCTGCCCTGCACACTCTCGAGGACTCAATAGAGTACGGCTTCCTGCCTGGCACAATTAGTTTACTTTCCCACAACGAACTTCTTCACGAAGTTTTGTTCTCCCCACTCCTCAGTTTCTTCCTGGCCTAGAATGGCCCAGCCTTCCTGGCCGATCATCTCATTGGTGTTGGCGGTTGAAGAGTTAATATCGAAGGTATCGAAGAATACTTTCAATCCCCACTTGGTGGAGTTCTTCTGCTTTTCGTTCTGTTCATCATTTGGCAGGCGAAGGAACTTTGTGAACTCCTTGGTAGTAGGTTCACCAATGATCTCGAATCGGGGAAGAATGTATGGCTGACCGTTCTTGTCATTAGCCTCCCTCATATCCGTGATTCGAAGTTTGTACTCCTGATCGCCAGGTACTGCAGTCGGTTCAACTGCATCATCCAGGTTAATGTCTAAAAATCCCATTTTTTTATTCTCCTTTGTTTTGCAGAAACATGACTTAGTGCATATTCCTAGGTTGTGTTCTAATACTTCTTGTGCAAAAGATTTATAGTGCTGGTTTATCATCTGTTGACATTCCCACCTTTCGCAAAATTCCTTTTATGTCGGGTGCTTCATACTTGTCGAGCTCACCTCCTTTCCCTAATCGTGTACGAGCCTGGTATGAGCCAGTTCGTTGAGTTAGAAGTTGATAAATAGTTCCTGCAGAAGTTTCTTTGGTTGTAGCATAGTAAATTTCTTGAAACAATAGAGGAACTCGCTTCTTGAGCTTTCCAGTTATCATTAAAGATGATTCCATTTTCCCTGTCACATTATCCTTCACTACATCATCATGTCCGATAAGAATAACATCACAAGGTAGCGAAAGCATATCTCGAATAGCATTCTCCATCACGATCATCTGTGGCATCCAGTCGTTTTCCTGAGGTACACCTACATAAGTAGTTCTGGTCTTGCCGTCTTTGACTATCTTTGCATTTAGTTTTACACGTCCACTACGGCCTTGTTGTTTCAAGATATCATACATGACGCACTGAGCCCATGTGGTGACACTATCAAGAGCATAGGTACCAAGATGATTGAAGAATCCAAGGCGTTTTAGTCTATCATATTCTCCATCCCAGAGTTTCGCAGCTGTAGGCCTAGTTGGATCTTCAATTTCAAATCTAATATCGGCCAGAATGGAGCCATTATCAATTTCCTCTTGTAATACAGTTGTCCCACCGGGATCAAATGAGTGGACTAGGACAGGTTTGCGACAGGTGCGAAGCAAACTTGTCTTGCCAGTTCCCAGCCCGCCATAGATGACGGCATTAAAAGTATCACGACGAGGATCTTCGTTATACATCGTGCGAAGCTTTTGTGCTTCAACCTTGAGGTCCAGGGTCATTTTCACTCTCCTCCCTAATGCCCATTTGGACTGTTCTTACCATCTCCAGAAATAACGTTCCCACTACTTCCATAGGATTAAATCCCTGATTGTGAGTATGCACTACTACGCCATCTTCCATTTCGGTGAATACTACAGTAAACTTTTTTCCTTCTCCATTTCCATTACTAGGTTTCATTTTGTTCCTCCTCACATGATTTATGTGCTATTTCCAATCTTTCAGTGATCAATCTAATCTTCTCTATCTCGAGACATCCTACAACCTCACATGGGGCAAAACCTTCATTGTTTGCTTTTATGTCTATACTTCCATTGTCGTTCTTCTCAAATGATATAGTAAACTTAGTCATCTTTCTGTTCCTCCCTCCATTGTACTCCATGCTTGAAGCCGTGGATTAGAGCGGATTTGTAGTGAAATTCCACCAGGTTAGTATAAAGTTTTACACTATATAGGGGATCATCTCCAACACTATGCTCATTCTCAATTAGTGCCCTGATATACTCCCAGTGATCATTCGCCATTTTGTTCAGTGATCGCTTGTTTAGCATTTTATCCTCCTTTGTTCAATTAATGATCATAGTGGATGTAGAGTCCACTATTCTAGGCCCATATCGAGGACTGGTAGAGCACCGCCATCAGGCATAGGCACAACTGAAAGCCCTTCATCAAGAATCACCTCCCTTCCTCCAATGCAGATACTATCTCGCTAAAGGGAATTACAAGGTCTGGTTTTCCCTTTCGCTCGATGATAAGATTTTTGATTTCATCAGCGCTAAAAAAACAATCTACAGGACTTGACTGAGACGCAGAAATGAATAATTCATCGGTTGACTCGTCTGCATGGACCCTATGTCCCCCCAGGCACACAACCAATGCTCCCATTGTTTTAAGGGCTGTTCTTCTTTTCATTTTATTCTCCCTATAACTCCATTTTGTGTGTAGACTCTTTCTCACTCGGGTCCCAATATTCTATCTTCATTCCCATAGGTGGCTCGTCACAGTGTTGCAAAGGATTCGGCCACGCAAGACAGAAGTCATGATAAGGGCAGCCAAAGTACTTGGTGCAACTAGATGGATTTTGTGGAAAAGCCATTAAGACTTCGTCACTTTCAGTACATGACATTAAGTTCTCGAACTGCCAGGCAATTTGATCTGCCCACCAAACTACATTCCACAACCACTGTTGCATATGGTCGAGAGTTTTCTTAATAGGGATTCGTTTGAAGTCTATCCCGGCCTTTTGGAAGGATGTTCCGTTAATCTTAACACCGTAGACTTCTTCCGAAGGAAATAAGCAATGTAAGACATGGGTGTAAGTTCCAGTCGCGACAGCTAATGGCCATTGATCTACCCAGAAACGACCCATTTTACCAGTAGTTTTATGCTCCAAACAGAAGTAATTTCCATTCATATCTCTACAGATTGTATCGAGACGAAAATGCAGAACTTGGGAATCTGTAATAGGTACAGTGCCGGCAATTTCGGTGTATAATACCTTGAATTCATTCAGATCTCGTGGATGATGTTCTATATATAGTCCAAGTGCCTTTAGAGCATTCATAGGAGACTTTGGATGATAGAGTTCATCGGAATCTTCTGGGAAATCCTTTCTATAACAACTCAGAAACATATCATATGCTTCGATTACACTGTCATCGCTATAACCTTTCAGAAGCAGGTGTTCCATAGCTTCATGCCAAGCGGTGCCGAAAATTAAGTGGTTGTTTGGCCTGTCAGATCGCCAGGCGAGAACATACTCGTAAAAATACTGGCGAGAACAGCTTATGAAGGTGGACAGTTTGCTGGAATCTAAGATGTCCCATGTAGGGTGATGGTTAGGGTTTGGCATTTTCTACCTCCTTCTCATAACTTAGTGGTATATTTTCTTCCTCTAATCTTATTCCACAATAAGGGCAAAACTTAACATTGCCAGGTTTAAAATCACTAATATCGAAGGGACACTTTGAGTGCTTCCACCTGGTGATATTAGTTGAAACCGACCACTGGCTGACTCCCAGGCGTTCACAAATCTCCAGCTGGCCTAGACCGTCTTGGTATAACTTGATGATTTTCTTTGTGGTGTTCTTGGATAGTTTTCTCATATGAAGATTTCCCCAAACAAGTTGAATAAATGAATCCGTTTTTGTCTGTCTTCTATACCTGGCAATCTTTTCATAGTCTCTGTCTTTACTTTCCATCCACGAAACATAGCATCATCCATAGCTATTATTATATTTACTTTTATGTTCAGTAATTCAAAGTAATATCCATCATAGCCTTCTTGCATATTTTCTTTCCTATAAGGACTTATATGATGTGATATTAGAAATTTATGGAGGTTCATAGCATCTTCAACATACATTACTATGTCCAGATCACTATCTTCTCGTGCTGGGCCATATGCCCTGGTACCGGTTACTAAGTAGTCCATTTTCTACCTCCCTCACATCCAAGCAAGTATACCAGCAACTATACCAGTAAGTACACCAACTCCCCAATAAAATGATCTTTCCATCATAATCTCATTTTCATCTAAATACTTACAAGTTAATCCAGATAATACAATTATAATTACTGCCAGAAATACTTTCATTCTAGCCTCCTTTTTCTTCTTCCTCCATAGCATCTAAGTCAGTTTCTTCTAACTCATCCCAGAATGATTCATGGTCATTCCAGAAGTAATCATCATAAGGGAAGTCACAAGGTAAAAGGGCCATTTTCTAGTCCTCCTTTCACAATGTCTAGATAAATTGGAAATCTTGGAACGCCCTTGCCTGGAGTTATATGCTGATATTTCACGCTAACATAATTTCCAGGAAGTGTTTCCCGCTGTTTCCATAGTTCACGACGCTTATCTTCTGTCGGTCCACTTCCAACACCAAAGTAGCCTTCAGGAAGTTTTGTGTGAGGTGGGTACTCACCTAGTATTGGCATATTTAGTTCACCATTATCACAGATAAGTCTTCCTAACAGATCTGGTTTAATAATTCCTTCTATAGACATCTCAACGGAGTAACCCTTTATTGGGTAAACATCTTTCTTCTTAGGCTTGAATTTCATCATAAACGTAGATCGCTTCCTTACATAAGGAGCATCTACATTCCTGACTATGATCCCTTCATATCCTTTGTTCAATAATTGATCATAGCATCGCATTATATCTTCAAAGTTCTCTGCCAGAAACATTGGTACTAATTTGAGTGGTGGATGGAGGTGCTCGACTATTCTCTGATACAATCTGGTTGATCGTTGCAGTTGACTTTCGTTGATGATAATATCAAAGATATGAAATTCCATCTGCTCATGATTAGAATGGAGGTTGACAGTTCTGGACACTATTGAATGGATATCTTCGAATATCATCCCATGACAGTAGAGCTCACCATCAAGTTCCAATCGCAACTCAGTCTTGTTCAATGCTCTTATAATATGAGGAACTGATTGAAAGTAGTTCATCTGACTGGACGCGAGATTGTATCCTAAGGGCCCACAGAACTCTGCCCTACAACGCTCGCCATCGAGTTTAGGTTGGATAATGTAAGGAGGATTCCACTTTTCGAGGCGTTTTTCTTCAAAAGGATATGCCAGCATTATTCCTTCACGCTTTTGGGTTTCCCAGTTAGGCATTCTTGGCCTCCTGTCCTTTCTGCACAAGTTTGTATTTTCCAGTGTGTTTAAATACAGTTCCTGGACTTTCGTTCCAGTCCATTTGACCCTCATGGCCTGGACATTGATTATAAGTATAATTTGGGGCTCTGCCTGCATGATGAGAGCCAAAGGTCAAGCCACACCTTCCACATATTTCATTTAAAGAGCTAGCCATTTCCCTTCTCCTCCAATTCGTTTGCAACTGCTACTATATGTCTTATAGATTCTACTTCGAGTTCTTGTTCATAAATTGTTATGGTTTTTCTTCTTTTACCATTCCTTTTTGTACATAGTCATAGATTGGACCATCATCCACTTCGTTACCAGTGTCTGAAATCTTTTTATACTCTCTGGCCAATCTATCTTTTCGGCAATTTCTTTGATAGTTATTCTTATTTTAATCATTACCTCTCTTCTCCAATCGTGTACCTAAAAGTCCACACTCATGTTCGAGGTCATGTAAAACCTGGATAACTTCTTCCCTGGTATGTAGAAAGATTGTAATGTCATCCCTACCGAGGTGGAGACCAATATAGTTACTTGAAAATCCTCCATCTTTTATTTGTCCAAGCACAGCAACATTCTTTGTATCATCATCTCCATGAATAGTGAGTGTTACCATTTTAGTTCCTCCATTGGGTGTGAAATTGTGGAATTAATAACCAGAAAAAGTGAGCAAGGATACAGCAACTTCCTTGCTCACTCTAAGGTTAACTGGCGGCTTTGAGCTCGGCCAGGAGCTCTTTTCGGGCCTCGTCACTCATGGAACTCCATGAGGCCATAAGTGCGGCCTTTGGATCACTCACTCTTTCAAGCGAGATACCCATCTTAGCGTTCTCGACCATTTTGACTGCCTCTTCCGGAGTCTTTCCGGCCTTGAGATACCTGTTCAACGCGCCGCGGACTGTGATCTTCCAATTAGCGATGGCGTTGGAGTTAACGGCTTCGTCGCCGAATAGCTCAATGCTTTCCATAGCGGTTTCACCGGCCATGACATAAGCTGTGGCTACCACCTCTTTCGTGCTGCCCTTTGCAGCAACTTCTACTTTCTTTGGCATTTTTTACTACCTCCTTAAAGTGTTTACGGTTGATAGTTGTGGTTATATACGGATCATCTTATTCACCTCCTTTCACAATAAAGCCTTGTTCATTCAAGGCCATTTCTTGATAAAAATTGTAATTCACCATAACATATTGATTGATAGATGTCAAGGTATTAAATGGTGGAAATACATATAGTTGCTGTCATAACAATTCACGTAGTATAGTATTGCTAATAATCATTCCTGGCTCGTACCAGTTGTTACCATGCTCAATGTTAAATTGCTTATCATCCGGATGTGGGGACAGACTAATGTCCATCGCTGGTAATACAAAAGTTGCACCATCAAAGATATCTAAGATTGAAAAAGCAACACCCTCACACTTTTCAAAATCCGTTTTGCGGGATGATTCTGCCCAAAATTTTATGTTTGACCGAATGAGTGAAAGAATTTCTTCCCTTACTTCTTCTTCCGTTCGTGCCCTTGGTTCATCCTTAGACACAAATGACCATCGACGACCTAATACTATAATCATTTCTTACCTCCTTTCAAGTACATAGTTTCACTTATGTCTCCTTTCCTCTCCCATCCATGAGATGAGTAATTCCACTCAAAGTCCGTTCTAGTGGAATTACTCACCCTAGTATGGCACTTCTTGCAATAGAAGCGGTTAGGACCCTTGATGGGCCTTTTACAATGGATGCAGATTCTAATCTTCATATTCTTTCAACAATCGGTTGACAATGATAGCCATTATGGACATCCTTAACCCGGCAATATGTTTGTCGAGACGACAGAGATCCTCCTTTACAATTCTATCAGCTATATCCTTCGCTACCTCTATGTACATCATATCTATTCCTCCTCTCTTATCTAACTCTCCTTTAAAGATTTCCCAAGCGGCTTGAGTATGTCCTTCATTTTCTTTCTCTGATCCAAGATAACCAAACCAGCGTTCGCCAGCCTCATGAAATTCCGCCCAGAATGCCGCCTTTATTTGGGCCTCAGTAAACACTCTTATGTCCATTTTACTTTCTCCTTCATCCAAAGGTTTCATCCTGACATTTCTGACACATTCTTGAAATACTATACTCTCTTCGTGAGATCTCATCTTTGAATGCGTCTGCCGGGCCACCGCAGATTACACAAGCTTGCTGTGCGGCAGACTCAATTTGAGATCTACCAAATAACTGTTTTGTAATGCCATCTACGAACTCCTGTACTTCTTGTGTTCTTTCCATTTCACTTCCTCCTTTACCAATCTGACTCTCCTACGAGTGTGCAACTTGTACAATCTCCTAAAGTAATCTCACCATCAAGACCAGCTTTTATCATTCTAAATTTTTCGATAATGGTTTCTTGATAAAGTTTTGTTGCATTATCTAGAGCAGATGCAACTTCAGTACTTAGCCCGTGAGAAATCTCTGTGTGGAGTGTTAAGATTTCCATCTCGTTGTTTGTCATGTCTTCCCCCTGTAAACTTACAGCCCATCTCCTGGGCTATTCTCCTCATTCATTCCAAAGTAAGCTCTGCCAAGGTAGGCTTCGACGGTCTTGGTTCATGCCAGCAGTTTCTGGGCACGAAAGGTATAAATGTTTTACTTCGACGAATTATTGAGATGTGTTGACCCAGAATTGTTATTGACATCTTTTCTCCCTTCATTGAGTTTGGCAGTCATGAGATCTACGTCCATGACCAGATTTAAGATCACTGTTATAGTCTCAACTGTGAGTAATGAGTCTACCCATTCTCTACAGTCTATACTGTCTGCCAGACGGTCCACTTGCTTTATTAATTCTATTCGAATGTCCATTAATGCTTACCTCCCTTCGTTCAATAAATGAACATAGTTTAATCATAGAGGAATATCGACATGAACTCGGACAAATCCCTCAATTCCTGATAGTTGAGTGTTAGTGATATCATTGGGTCATCACCTATTAGCTCCGGTTCGATCTTTTTCTGATGTAGATGCATCAGTCGCTGGCGCATCTCATCAAGTTCACCTTTCGGGTCTACGTGTTTATAATTGCTTCCCATTTTATTTCTCCTTTTGTTTAGGTTCGTCTTGATCCTCCCACATTTGTGTCACTATCATCATTCCACCGTTGTTCACCATTAGTAGGGCCTGACGTATCTTATGGGTCATCTCAGTGTTTATTGGTCCATCCTCACAAAACCAGTTGGCAATTGGACTTGGAATTAATTCTTTGGTAAATAGATTTCCATCACTATCTATGACTTTTATCACTGTTACTTTTTTCATTTCATTATTCCTCCGTTTGATTCAGGTTCCGCTCTTCGAGCGTGGCTGTTTACTTTCTATTCTTCTTTCTACTCATCTTGGCCATATTCTGTCGAGACTTAAGTTTCCGATACTTTGTTCTTGGCATATTATGCTTCTCATATCCCAGTTCATCTGCATCAGGGAATAAAACAAATCTAAATCCGCCAGATCTTCCCGTCGGTATCCAATGAAGAAGTGCTTTAGTTAGTTTGTTCATTGTATCGTCTCCTTTAGTTGTGGAAATCGCTGTTTTTTGCCTCCCTTATTTTGATTTCGTATTCAGAGCTGCTACACAAGTCTGTAGCTACAGATTCTGACATAAATTCCCCGGCAACGTACAGAGTAGTATTGGTTATTTTCTCTATTCTGAAATCATCCTTGGAATTTATATCCTTGTAATTCCGCCAATCTATCAACTGAATTGTAATCTTTTTTCCCAATTTTTTATCTCTCCATTTGCTTAAGTTCACCTTCCAGCGCATCAAGAAGTTCTCGCTTCCTTCGCGGACTTAAGACCTTAAATTGTGAGATTAATTTAGTCTGTGGTTTAGCTTTTGACATGGACTTAGAACGATAAGGCAGGAATGTTACTTTGGCAAGTTTCTCTTCCAACACGAGTTTCTGCATTGTGACCTCGCAGAACTCATCTTCTAATGGTTTTAGTTGGGATTTGTAGTATTGAATAGGCCTTTGTAACTCACGTTGACGACACTTCAATTCCTGTAGTGATTGTTCGTCGGTCATAATTTTAACCTCTTTAAATATATCCCTTTTCTTCAAGAGCTATCCACGAAAGTTTGGCGGCTTCTTTAGGCCCAAGGATTCTACAAGGACAAGAAAATATTGTCTGAAGGGGATATTCGATGATAAATTCCCAACAGATCCTGCATTGATCCACTCCTGGGGTTAGGTTTGTAGGACATCTATTACAAGTATCATCTGATTCCAGTAATCTAATTAGTTCTTTAGCGTGTATGTCAATTGCTGTCATTCTAATTCACCTCCTTTTCGTCGTAGTATCATTTGTTGTCTATGTCATTACAGATCTTTCAATCTCCCGCTTCCAAAGTAATCTTGATAACTCGGTAGTTGGTAGGTCGAATGCCAGTTCCTTGATCAACTTAATTCTTTCTTCCTCAGTCAGTGCCAGACATATCTTCTGCATTGTATCCTCATCGAATGTACCCTTTTTTCTTGACATTCTATTTACCTCCCCTTCAGTTTAAATTAGTTCAATTATCACCTTTTTTTATTCATTATTAAACCAGAAGTGGGTCATAATAGCCACTGGACTATCAGCTTATTCACCTTCATTTAGACAGACTCTAATATTAACACAGTTAGTATCATGATCACTCGGATCATTCTCATTCATCACAAATACTGCGTGCTTACATTGTCTGGGTAGATGAATCCATGTATTCGACACTGTTTTTATAGAAACAAATTCATCATTGTCGAATATTTTAGTCACGTTGTGCACTGTAAATTCATTGACCACTTTATTTCACCTCCCTTCTTATTGATATCTCAATCTTTCATGAAATGGTAGCCACTTAATGGCGGCAGTTTGTTTCCCCATATTCTCACGAGTTAGACATTGTGTATCTTGCTGAGGCTCAAGATACTGACAACTCAGTGGCCGACTATTTGCATGAAGTTTACATCCTGTAGATGTTAGAAATGTGCAGGTTCCTCCCCAGGAAGGATCATAACGCTTTCCTTCATGACCTTTTGTAGCAGGACGGACAAAAAAGGCCCGATTAAGATCATCTTTACCTGTCCGTGGATCACCCTCCCACCAATCAATAGTATATCTGCCTGATCTGAGTGCACTATCAAGCCTACTGAAGCTACCTGGGAGGCCAAAATCTGAAGGGAAACAAGTTCCTGATAAGGACATACAACACCTACCTCCACATTTAGAGCATAACTCAGTGTTTGTATACATAGTTTATTCACCACCTTCCATCATAGTACCATTATTTATCCATCTACTATTGCTCTCCACATTCGTGCGGAGTGTTCCTCATTGTCCTTACTTAGTTTAGTTGCTAATTCCAGTTTGGTTCCATTAGGATTTATACCACGTTCTTTTGCGAGATAGCGTAGTTGCCATAGTTTATGTTGCAACATCAGTTTTATTCCAGGGTCGATCATATTGTCTAAATTCTTTATTTTCATAATAGCATTATACCATACCATTGTGAAGATGTCAATCATTATTTTCAAGTATTATGAAATAATTTCATCTAGCACTGACTCTCTCTATGTTCATTTATTGAGCATAGTATTATCCATGATTAGTCTCCCTGGTTAGCTTTCCACCCATCAAATTTGCCCCAATTGGAGTAGGGCCTTGCTTTAGTTATAGACGGTGGGCATTCTTCTCGTCCACCTTTATGCCTATATATCATCGGCTCATTGCCTATGATGATAATACTCGTATTGTGAATCGGACGGGCTTCCAGCGGTTGTCCGCAATTGGTACAACTCGCATTAATAACTCTCCATTCCATAATTAATCTCCTTCTTCTAATAGTACAACCCTTCCAAACACTGACGATTCAATCATCTTCATCTTACTACCTCCTTTTATTGAGCATAGTTTGTTTAATCTGTTCTCAGTCTCAGCTTTTCCCAGCACTTATCACATACAACATCACAATATTTAGGTCCAAATTCATCTATCAACTCCTTCTCACTTTCTTCTTCTGGCCTATGCTTATCTATACAACCACACATATCACATCTAAATATTTTCATCTTACTACCTCCTTTTATGATGGGTGTCACTCTGTTGCTATTGGCGCCAGCTCTGGATTCAACAGAGTTTCACGTTCTTCTTTCGCTATCTTCTTGTCTTTGTCAGTTTGCAAAAACTCCTTTCCACGCTCGAGCTGTTCCTTGACAGTTTCGTCAAACTTTTGTTTCTCTTCTTCCTTTCCTTTCTCATTCATTTCTTTAAACGTCTCAACTAATCCATCAGTCTTTTCCAATACTTCTTCTTCATTCATCCCTTGTTGTCTGAGTGTATTCGCCTGAATTGCTAATAATTCATGTTGCTGATCTGTTAGTCCATCGAACTTATTATTCTTCACACTTTGTATGCCGGAGTTGAATCGCCTGTCAATCTCATTTCTATGAAATCCAGCTTGATGCATTTGCCTCCTTATATAGTTCATATCTTCCAAACTATCATTAGTAGCTAATGCTTCTAATTGCATTCCTCTTGCCAACGCCCGCTTATTCGCCAGATTCTTTATCCTTAACCCTGATTGCTCCAGCTCAATATGCGCCTGTTCTGTCGAGGTACATTCGATGCCAGGAAACTTCCTCCCCATCCAGATAGCTACTAACCCCAACGACTCCCTGACCAACCAGCTCATCGACTGTGGAGTACTTCCTGTCTCTCTAATCCACCCACGAAGTATAGTCGCCAGATCACGATTATCTGCTCTTACATTAATAACTGCAGTTTTTTCTCTCATTCTACTTCTCCCTTTTTTGCTACAAGATCATTGTATATCTTCCAGTCCATCACAACATATCTATTATTGAATATAATAGATTTCTTGCCAGATATGATGCAAGCAACACTCTCTGATTCAGTTATTTTATTGCCCGATTGGATAATGTCTATCTTTCTTCGAAGTCTTCTAATCCCTTTATTGGCCTGAACTACAGCTTCGTGCATCTCAAAAAACTTAGCCTTCCATAGATTTGCCTGTGTCCTATATGCAGGCGGAAGATCAAGATCAGTCACACCTGTTTTCATGATTCTATTCCTCCTCTAATATTATCATTGATGAATCAACTAAGATAAAACTCCCGTCATACATCCTCACAAACATAAACTCAATTCCTTCAGAACTTCTCAATATCAAGAACTCTTCTGTTGTAGCATATTTCCACATCACTCCTGAGTTCATCTCAACATCTCCTGACGGACAGTAACCAAATCCCTCACCAAACACTAACCTGACCTCTCCTGAATCAGTCTGAACAATGAAGGTTGAGTTCGGAATACTTCCCATGTGATTACAATCTGATTGATACAAGTCATAAGTACACTCTTCTCCTTTACCACTGAGAACACACACAATGAAGTCATATCCCTGAGTATCTTCTGCCCGTAGGTTAGTGCTAATAAAAGTGATCACGATTGCCAGTATAATCACCAGCGTTTTAATCATCTCTATTTCTCCTTTTAAATGTAATGTTGTTATGTTATGTTGTTATGTTATGTTGTTATGTTACTCTAAACGTAATTCACCCCCACCCCATTTCGATTTATTGAACAAAGTAGAGTAGAGAAGATAGAGAGAGAGTAGAAGAGTATATGTAATTATAATAATATATCTTATTTATTGTTTTCTCTTTTTTTTTTTTCCAGGGTCACTCTTTTCTCACTTTGCTCACAATTTATCGAGGAGGGGTGGGGGTCGATTACAAAAAGAGTAACATAACAAATTACAGTAACAATTACACATTACAATTACATAATAACATAACATATTTCCACTTGTCAAGGTATTAAATGATGGAAATATGTCAAGGATCACCTTGGCACTATTATAGTATAGCGGATTTCAGGACAAAAAAATCCACTATGCTCGATAATTGAACATAGTGGACTTTGATAGTTTAGGTTGTGGATAATAAGTTCTTTAACAATTTTACTGTAAGTACCCTTTTAATTCTAACGGAGCATTCACATATTTCCGCTTTGTGTCGAACATTAATTCTGAGTTCGTCACTGAGTACTTGGCAATTTCCATCACTTGGATGATATCCAAACCAAGGGAAGATAGTCCGATTAGGTATTGCTTTAGACCCAAATAATGCTCCGCAATCTGAGCAGTACCATATCCAAGACCTACTAGACTCCATATCAGAATCTTCGATCAATTCAAAGTATTCATTCATTCTATTTCACCTCCTTTCATCATTTATTTTAAGTGCAACCCATATCAAGGCATGATGCGGTTAGGGTTATTCTACCATTCTTTCTTTCATTAACTTGTAACCCGCGATAGGGTCTTTTATTAACAGCCCGGCCAATTCCCTATCCAATTCATCGTCGGAGTTCATGAGGTCGTCAATCCTTTCCTCATTGGTTTTCCGTCCACCACCCTCAGCGGGCTGGAAATCCTCGGCCATGATGGTCTTGCCTTGGTACTTTTTAGTTAGCCCGTCCACCGTCATTTTGCTAACCTTGGCAGTTTTGCGAAACCAGTTGATAATGAAATACTCGATAAATCCGAGGTAGATGGTCAATATCGGGATGTTGGAGAAATCCACGATCATTCCCATCATGGTCTTATTACCATTATCCTTATTTTGCCCGGTTGTGGAGTAGGTCTTATTGACCACTGCCGTCATGTTGTCAGCGTCAATTACCACACCACTCGAGTACGACTCATTACCACGGAGCCACAATCCACATCGTTCAATTATACCTGACATATTGCACCTCATTTCGTGACATATTGCGTCACAGTGCACCATGCCTTGATATGGATTACACTCATATCTATTCAGTTGTCAAAGAACCTCATTACACGTAGTCATCGATCAGATGCCCTACGCCCTCATTGTCAATGTTGATTCCATCATACCATATTTTAGTCGTTTGTCAAGGTTTATTTCATGTACCATTTCACATCCATATGTTGACATAGTTTGAGGGGTAGTAGGGGGTAATAGTCCACACACACACAAGGACTGGTATTAGTAGATGATTTGTAAACTTTCTATTCCCACCACTTAATGGAATTATGTCAAGGCAATATGTCAAGGCAATATGTCAAGGGCTGGCGTGAATGCTATGATCAATTATTGAACAAAGTTCTGGTGGATAACTGGAATAATAATCTTATGTGTGGGTAATCCCACAGGAAAATGTTAATGCTCCAGTCGCAGTGAATCCACCCATTAATACCTTGACATCTGGTGAGGAATATGTTATAGTGGTGACATGGCAAGCGTAATAGACTTACTTGGTGAAGGGAAGGTACAGGAAGGTGATGTGGCAGCTAATTGGCTCAGAGCCGCCAGTATGCCTTGGGATGTACTTAAGCAATCAATTAGTGGAACTGGAAGTCCGGCCGAGAGTCTGTTACAAGGTCTTGGAGTGGGGATGCCACAGAGTGAACCTTTACCGTTTGATCAACAGATGCTGGATATAGTTACTGCGTCAGCTCCATTGGCAGGGATATTTGCAGGAAGAGGAAGTATGAACTTTCCGATGGCTGGGCTGAAGGAAGCCAAGAAGATGATGCGACGTGTTCCTAGTATGGAAGACAAACGTCTAACAGCAAGTAGGATACCCACAAACCAACCGCTATCTTTTAAAGAAGCACGTGCTGAGAATATTCGCCAGAAAACTGGGTGGTTCCAAGGTCTTGATGATCCTAAGTGGCGGTATGAGATTGATGATTCGAAGATGAAAATAAAGGAAAGTACTCTTCGGAAACTTCGTGGTAAAAGTAAGGCTAGATCTGATGCAAAAAATAGTATTAAATTGATGGAGAAGAAACTAAAACCTTATGATACTTATGTCTCACTTCAGCCTGATGGAGAAGTGTATATCTATGGTGCTGATGGATTGAGTAGGAATTTGTTTGATACTGATATGCCTTTTGAAGAAGCTATGAGTGTTATGACGACGGCCAAACATATAGAGAGAGGCTTAAAGCCTGCTATAGTTCCTCTGGCAGATCTAATTCACCACCCAGAACTTTTCAAAGCTTATCCATGGGCTAAGGAAATCAAAGTTCGGCCGAAGAAGGGAGCTGGCGCCTCATGGTCGGCTGATGATCTTAGTATTAAAATGGGCACTGGAGGCAATATCCGCGAATCTATTATACATGAAGTTCAGCACGCAGTGCAAGACTATGAGGGATTTCCTAGAGGTGGAAATGTTGCTGAGTTTTTAGATAGCATCTCAGTTGATGATGTAATAGCAGCTGAAAGACGTTATCTCAATCTGGCCGGTGAACGAGAAGCACGTTTAGCTGCAAGTCGTAGAGGTATGCCATCACATATGCGCGAGGGGATACCGCCATATGAGGGAATGAAACCTGGTGGAGAGGTTAGATATTGATGCAATCAAGTACACAATTACTAGATGAAATGCTAGCGACCGAAGGGAGCCAGTCAATTCGCCAGTCAATTCGTCCTGACTATTTCAATGGAAGTGATCCACTTAGGGAAATTGACAGGCGGAGAAAGCCAGAAACTAGAAGGACATTTGAAGTTTCAAAGATGTGGGAAATTCACAACGAGATTACCCGGCGACTCTTCTTGGGCCAAAAGGCCAGTCACATTGCGGAAGATCTTGATGTGTCGAAAGCTATGGTTTCGTATGTCAGGAATTCCCGAGTTGTACAGGATAAACTTCAATTGATGGAAGGTGCGCGCGATGCAAAGACGGTTGATCTGGCGGTTAAGATCAGGGAAGAGGCTCCAAAAGCTCTTGTTATTCTCGAGAAAATAATGAATGGAGATATAGATGCTCCAGTGGGACTTCGTGCCAAGGAAGCAAATAACTGGCTTGATCGGGCAGGTTATAGTGCTGTTCGTACTATCAATGCCAGTCATGTAGTAGCTCATTTTACGGCAGATGAGATTGAAAACATAAAACAAAAGGCAATTGAAAATGGCTTTGCACGGCCGGATCCTACAGTTATTGATGTGACTCCTGAGAACGAATAAATCTAATTTTATGAGGAGGACTAATTATGTTACCTTGGTATAAACAGAAAACAACATGGACTGCTATAACCGGTTTATGTACTGCGTTGGGAGCTTATGCTACAGGAGATCTAAGTTTGTCGGCCTTGATTGCTGCTGGATTTGCTGCTGTTAGCACAATCTTTTTACGACAGGGAGTTAATAAATCTGGTGGCTAAAAAGTATTATTATGTAGGCTCTGCAGGCCCTTACATCTTCCAGGATGGTGATGATGTTCCAGGTGCTGGGCCAGGAAAGCCTTTTGCTGCTGGAACCAAACAAGCTGGAATTGTAACTGACGGCCAGATTCATGTAGAAACTGCTCCAACAGATGGTGAGCATGTAGTTCGATTAGCGGATGTAATAGACATAATCTATCCTATTGGGTCTATTTATTTGTCAGTTGTGGCTACTAATCCCAATACTACACTCGGTGCTGGTACTTGGGTTGCTGTATCTGTAGGTAAATATCTTGTTGGCTATTCTAATGGTGATCCTGATTTTGATCCAGTAGAAAATACTGGCGGGGCTAAACTTCATTATCACAATGTTGATATTGATAATACTACATCTGATGGCCCAAGTGCTATTATAGATGTGGACAGGAATTTGGATGGTATAACTATCAATGTGGGAGCTGCAGATCATACTCATGACGTAGATCCAGTACTTGAAGCGTCAGGAGTCAATAATGTTATAACACCGTTTTTTGTAGTTTATGTTTGGAAGAGAACTGCATAAACTATGTTCAAAATTTGAACAAAGGAGAACAAAATGGGACAGGTTGTAATGACTTTCGGCGGAGTGCCTGGGCCGACAACTAGATACGCGGTTGCAGATGTAGTTCAAGAGCTTTCCGCTATTTATAATAATGCTAGTGGCGAACCTGCTATTGGTGCTGTTGTGACCTGCGAGGTTGGAGATATTCGTTTTACTATGGGCGGAAATATTACTACTCCCACATATTCTCCAACTCAGGGTGCTGCCGGACTTGGCCACATTCTCTATGAAGGCCAGTCGCTTCATTTGGGTAGCGGTCCAACTATGCGAACATTTCAGTTCATTGCCCATACTAATGCCGTGGCAGCTACAATCCAAGTAACGTCGTTGTTTGAGAAGGGATAATGAACTTTGATTAATAGGAGACTAAAAAATGACTTATCCAGGTAGTTGGTTTGGGGCACTTCCTGGCACGGCGCTTACTGGTGCTGGGGGAAGTTTCGGTCCTCCGACCACATTAACGATTGCTGGAGGAATTGCTGTGAAAGGAACTGCAGGAAGAAACATCCTGCTTGCTGGTCAAGGTGGTCTGGCCGATAGTCTTGACGCACTCACTGGTTATGCTGAAGGTGACATGGTAGTTATTGGCCCTTCCAGTGGTACAGTTACTATTACAATAACAGATTCTGTGGGAATGAATCTTCAAGGTATTGACTTTATAATGGATGATATTAATGATTCTATTATTCTAATGAATCAAGGGACCAATACCTGGAAGGAACTCTCAAGGGCCGCGAATTAAACTATGTTCGATAATTGAACAAAGGGGATTATTATGAAGAAATTGATTCTTTTACTTTTGCTTCTTGCTGCCACAGTTGCCTATGCCGCAGATGGCGATCCAGTTCTTGAGGGCAAACTAGCTACTGGTAATATTGCTACTATTGGCCAACTTGGAGCTGGTGCTGCTCCTTCATATCGAGTAGATGTTCATATGATAGCTACCGACTTGTATGGAATCAGAATAGATGGTGCTACTCATGACTATACTGGCGCCGGTATTGCAATGACTATCAGGGCAAACAGAGACATTAATGTCAGTACTCTGGCCGACTATGCAGGTTTTCAGAACTATCTTAACATAAAGCATACTAGCGCCCAAACTGGGTTGATAAACTACGCTTATGCCAACATAGAGCGGGTAGATAACGACGCTGATATTATAAATAACACTGCTGATAATGATGAGTATCATGAGTATGGAACTTATTCTTGGATTGATTCTAAGGGTACTCTTTATGATACTCAATCTACTGGCAACATAGATGTTGTACTTACTGGCATCCAGTCCTTTCTGGAAACTAACAGTACTAATTTAGGTTCCGAAGATGGAAATTTCAGACTGAGTGATTCTGGTGGAAGTAATCCTACCAACACACTAGATGTTAGAGGATTCAAGGCCAGGATGTTTCATGATCCAGATATACTATCAGGTACTTGGAACATAGAAACTACTGGTTTTGATGCTACTATTATTAGTCAGCCTGTAGTAACTGGTGGGACAGTAAGTCAAGTTACAAGTGGAGTAAAAATCAACGTTGATGCTGATACTGAAGGTACTTCTACTGCATATGGATTGTTTATTGAGTCACTTGGAGGTGCGGATACTAATTATGCTATTTACTCAGCTTCGACGGAAGATAGTTATCTTGCTGGAGATATGGGCATAGGCAACTCGGCGTTGGAGAGTTGGGCGACATCTTTATCTGTATTACAAGTTGGTGGAAACTCCGCTTTTACGTGTGATACTTCTCAAGGAGCGGCTTCAACCATATCTATCCTGAGCAATGCTTATTTTGATAGTAATGACTCAAGATGGGAGTACATAAGTACGGATGAGGCTTCTCGTTATCATATGACAGGTGGAACGCACATATTTCGCGTAGCTTCTTCTGGTACGGCTGATACTCTTATAAATTGGACAACTGCACAAACCATAACCGCCGCTGGTCTTACTCAATTCGGCACAGCCGCCGGAGCAGGCCAGGTCAATATCACGCCGGGAAGTGCGATTGCTGGGTTGTATATTGATCAGGATTATGCTGTTAACGGTATTACGGTTGATCATGAAGGTGCAACTGGTCTAGGTATAAACATAACAGCAAAAAGAGCTGCATCTTTTACACAAGATATTGTCGATGGATACGGCCTTTACGTACAGAGAGATTTAGGCAGTAGTGATGATGCATCTGCTCTCGCTACCTTCCTAAATGACAACGCCGCAAACACTATGTCCACCGTCTCCGTCGATCACAACGGAACAGGCGGGGCAACTGGATACGGTATCCATGTAGACAGTGAGAATTTAGCGGCTCCGGCGGTGAGCATTGAATCTATCATACCACTTAAAATGTCAACTGAGGAAGGTCATGGTGGCTATGAAAGGAGAATATACGCAGCCACAAGCGGGACTTTGACCGGAGCCACGGACAAAATTGAGCTTGACATCCCCGCTGGTTGGGTAATAGTACAATGTCAACTTCATGTCAAAACCACTGTGGTGGACGATGGCGGAGATGATACTTGGTCTTCAGAACTAAACGATGGCGCTCAAGAAGAGGTGATATCTGCTGGTTCTGCCGCTGCACAAAACACTAATGTCAACCACTTCGCCCATTCAGATGCGGGGTATGGTGGAACGCTAACCGACGCTGAAACTGACATTGTTCTGACACCTCAAGGTGGAAACTTCTCAGCGGGCGAGATTGAAGCTCATTGTATTGCCAGGGGTTTTGATGCCTGGGATGTGGAGTAAATTATGACCGATAGATTATTCTTAAATGACAAGGTGATGATAACTGATGATGGTGGGATAGCAATCTCTCTACTCAACAAAACCGGAGCCACGTCAGTAAAGGGTAAAGTAGCAGAACCAGCCGATGGGAACGATGCCGCTTTTAGTCTTTGTGCCGTTGACAGTGTTGACCCAATCGGGATTATCTATGGAGACAATGCCGGAAGTCAGGTTGCCGATGGTGTAGCTTGTTGGATTGTGGTAGCTGGACTTGCCTACATAATGTTTGAAAGTGCCACAACGAGAGGCCATTTTGCTCGAATGGGCGTAGCAGCAGATGCTAATGACGCTGCTGGACTGGCAATGTCTGAGGCTCTGCCGACAAGTCCCTTTGCCACTGACAAACATTTTGCTGAGGTTGGTCATGTGCTTGAAACGATAGGTGGTGCAGGACTGGCCTTGTGTATGGTGCATTTTAATTAAGGGTGACACTGAATTGAGAAAACACTGTCTTATAATATCTCTAGTCTGCCTGGTTCTCACAGTGTGGGGCTTTGTGCTCATCTTCGGTGGATGTGTTCCCCGGACAATCCAGGGTGATTGCGTGCCGCGCGCTTTCTTCAATGCCACAGCTTGGGGAATTGCCAACCGTGTACCTGTGTATATCGCTGATTTTGCAGGACATTGGCAGGGCGTAGGTGAGCATGAAGGGAAGCTTCATTACCTTCGTGGAGAACATTGGCAGGTATGGCCTGGGGAGAAAGAAGGAACTAAGCCTATGGTGCAATTATGGAACCTGCGGGAAGCTATGGAGCATTATTTGAAACATAATCCGTGGGTGAAAACCGAGTCGTTACCTTAAAGGAGGGGAAAGAAATGAAACCGGAATACAGAGAAATTTTAGCTGATAGGGCAGGATGGATAATCCTTGCCATTGTGGTCGGGTTGCTTGCAATATTGTGGTGGCCCGAGCCTTCGAATGCTGCCTACAGCCCCCTGCCAAACAATTATAAATCCGTTCAGGCCCCAGCAGACGATTGGGATAAAGAGAAACAATTTGGCCTGGATATCAGCAGCCCAGGGAGCACGTTCAGGGTGTTCATTCCCGGCGGGACCACGAAAGTATCCCTTATCACCTACACAGAAAGGGATGTCCGTCTCGGAGTTGTCGCCCGGTTTGGGATGGCTCCGCAATGTTCATATACCACCAAGAAGAATGAGGAGGAATATTATGCACTACCTTGGAATGATAATCAGGGGACCAGTATCAACGGGATTAACGGAAAAGACTACCAAGCCCGGAACTGGGGCGGGATCTTGCGGATCTTGGACTTCTCGATGGCTCCGATCTCTTCGAGTAAGGCCGGCTGGGTCTACGTCAAAGCCGTCCCCTATGAAGACGGAAGCCTCCAGGCCATGGCGTTCTATGTGACCGTAGACGTAGAGGCTTATAAGGCATGGTATGAAGAAGAAGGGGCTCAATGGTCTGGGCAGTCCCCTGTGGGCAATCCTGGGCAATCTGGGGGGACTTGCGATCCTTTATGGTCAAAGGCAGGGTCCGGACCTGAACCAGATCCCACGAAACCGACTGAGCCACCCGACGTCGGGGGAGAATTTGAGTGTCTATTTCTTTTAGGTGGACGATGGATAGATGGTGAATGTATTGAACCTGTAGAGCCTGACCCGGAAATCCCTGTCATAACGCTCAAAGACTTTGTTGTGGAAATGGGCACTACGTCAATGCGATTTCACTTTCTTGACGCAGATACCGTGAAAATTACATATCCAGATACTAAAGATCCTCAAGTGCTTGTAACCCTTTTTTGGGAGTATGAGGTCACGGAAAACGAAATAACCGTGAGGGCAAAGTAGTGATGGAAGGAAGTTGGCCGAAGAATGACATTCGTCGGGCATTCGTTGCTGGTGCAAAATGGTGGGAGTTCCATAGTACTGGAGGGACAATGTGGAATAGTGACCGTGTCCTTGCGGAAGCTGAAGCCACGAAACGCTACGCCTCCCAACAACCCGATTCAGCGGACTGTGAACATGAATGGATAGAACATCGTACCCGCCATCACTGTCAAAAGTGTGGGACACGCCGCTGATCTAATCGTTGGCCCCATGCCCCTGGGACCGGAGAGTGTCAAATTATGACCACTGAGGGGTATCATGTAGCTCCGGCGACGGGCCAATTTTAATGGAGTAATTATGAATGGATTAGCAATCGAAAAAGAAACCTTTGATGGGATGGATATTGATTCAAGACTTTCTGTTTTGTTTGATCTTTCCCAAGATACTCATAAACGAGTTGCTGCCCTGGGGAATCGCAAGCGGGTCGATAGGGCTTATTCCGTCATGGGCGGTTTCTTCGGCGGGTTTGCAGCTCTGGCAGGCAAGATGATATTGTGGAAATAGGGGGAAATCATGGACGACGATATTAAAGAGGAATTCGCAAAAATTAAGGAGAGGCTGAATGAGAATGGAGTCAATACTGCTGGGGCGGCTATTGCTGGGGCAGTTGCCTTGAAGTTGCTTACAAATCTTGTGAGCGAGGAGGAAATGACCAAGGCCATGAGAGATTGCGGCAAAGAGATAGGAGCTGCTTTAGCCTTGGATAAGGCCGCCGCCACTCAAATTCTAAGGGCAGGTCTGGGTAGTGGGAGTGTGCACTAAACACCTAACCTTATATGATGCTTTGGCAATTGAGCGCAAGAGGTTAGCGGACAGGCTTCTGGACTTGACCCTTGAGCATGCCCGGATTGTGGGCCGGATGGAAAGGATACTGGATGATAAGAATAAAGGATCATGAAGTACTGGAATCGCTACTTATTCATGCAGCCCACCCGATATTGATTGCTCTGCTGAAGTGGATAGTAGTCCGTTATTCGGAAACGGTGTTCACGCTTGGATTCGAGGACCGAAGTTATCCATCTGTTCATTCAACCATCCCGTTTCGTGCTGCTGATATTCGTTCCAGGGGATATGACGACTCTCAGGCCGTTGAAGATGATATCAATGCTCACTGGGAATACGATCGTATGCGACCTCGAAAGAAATGCGCTGACTGGAAAGATTCTGGTCGAGGGTATCATATTCATTTGCAAGTTCATGAGAATACCAGATATTTAGGAAGTCTTAAACCTACAGATGAGATGGTTAGGGGAATTTAATGCCTAGAATAATACAAGGTAATACGGCACAAGCTATTGACTTTTCAGATGTGAGTTATGATTATGAATATCCTGATGGGCTTGACTTGAAACCTGGCAGTAAACTACATGACAAGCTACGAGATGAGGTAATTCAGCGGGCAAATGAAGCTAATGCCGCAGTCAGTAATCGTTATAGTTCATGGAATAAGATCGACGAAGTGCTTACTACTTATATTCCTCTGGATGAAGAAGAAGAAGATATTAAGTATGCTGACAAGCGAAAGCCAGTTTCTATTATTTTTCCTTATACTTATGCAATTCATGAAACAGTGCTTACATATCTCGTGAATGCATTTCTGACGGAGCCAATCTTTCGTTATGAAGGTGTTTCGCCGGAAGACACTATTGGTGCGGTGATGCTGGAGAAAGTGGTCGAGGTTCATTGTAATAAGTCCAAGATTGCTCTGGCATTACATACTATGTTTCGTGATGCTTTGGCATATGGAATAGGTGTGGGAGCTCCTGGATGGGAGGAAAGACGGGGGTTTAAGACCGTTAAGCAAGAAAGTGGATTTACTAACATTTTTGGGCGATTTGTAGAACAGGGCTATAATAAGGTAAGTGAAGAAGCTTTGCTTTATGAAGGTAACTCAATGGAGAACATTGATCCTTATCTTTATCTTCCTGATCCCAATGTAGCTTCACATGAAGTCCAGAAGGGTGAGTATAGTGGTTGGGTCTCAAGGGATAACTTGATGAACTTGCTTCGGGATGAACAAGTAGATGAGGATGTCTTCAATGTCAGGTACTTACGTCAGGTCAAGAATAAACAAAGTTCGATATTTGCTGGCGACAACTCCAGGCGTTATGAGCGTACTGGGATGTCCAGTAGTGGCATTCGTACTGGTTCAGACAATAATACTACGAATCCAGTTGACGTAGTCTATATGTATATCAAGGTTATCCCGAAGGATTGGAAAATTGGTAACTCAGAGTATCCTGAAAAGTGGCTTATTGCCTTAGCCAATGACTGTGTAGTTATTAAGGCCAAACCTCTTGGCCTCGATCATGACTTGTTTCCGATTGTTAGTTGTTCACCAGACTTTGATGGTTATAGTGCATTACCGCTTTCGCGGGTGGAGGTACTCTATGGACTACAAGGTACGTTGGATTGGCTATTTAATAGTCATATCAGTAATGTGCGTAAAGCTATTAATGACATGCTTGTTGTTGATCCCTACCTTGTTAATATTAATGATCTCAAGGATCCAAAGCCTGGCAAGCTCATTCGTATGCGGCGTCCGGCGTGGGGTAGAGGGATTGGCGATGCTGTTAAACAACTTAATGTAAATGATATAACGAGAGGAAACATAAGTGACAGTGCGTGGATAATTCAAGCTATGCAGAAAATGGGAGCTGCAGACGACCCAGCGATGGGATCACTTCGTCAAGGCGGTCCGGAAAGGTTGACAAAAGGTGAGTTTCAAGGGACTCAAGCTGGTGCAGCTTCAAGACTTGGGCGTATTGCAAGGGTCATTGGGTTACAAGCTATGCAAGACCTTGGCTATATGTTTGCTAGTCATATCCAGCAATTAATGACTCAGGAACTTTACACAACCACTACAGGGCGCTGGCAGGAAGTAATTACCTCACAGTATGGTCCAGAAGCTCAAAGAATGAAGGTAACACCATTTGATGTTCTGGTAGATTATGATGTTCTTGTGAGGGACGGTAGTGTACCTGGTGGTAACTTTAGCGATGTCTGGGTCCAGATGTTTAGTGTTCTGGCGAGTCATCCAGAATTGTCACAAACTTTTGATTTGACTCGAATCTTCAAGTACGTCGCTACTAATATGGGTGCTAAGAACGTAGACGAGTTTGTTCGTGTAAAGCCACAAATTATGCCTGATGAGCAAGTTCGGGATATGGCTCAGGCAGGAAATGCTGTTCCATTAGAGGAGGCTATGGGTGGAATATAAAAGCTCGTTAAGTGAGGTTGACTTCTTTATTGACTCGACAGTTTATGAGGATATGAGAGGTGATTTCGAAGATTGGTTGGAAGGTGCAAAAGAACAACTGGAGAAAGCTGAGGACATAAAGCAAGTTTATCGTAGACAAGGGAGAATCGACGTTCTACGTGATGTCCTTAATTGGGCTGAGAATTTGAGGGATGTCTTGGAAGAGGAATTAGACAACGATGACTATGTTCAATAATTGATCAAAGGAGGAGAAAAAGATGCCAGAGCAGGAAGTAACAGAACTTGATGATTTATTTGATGATTTAGAAGTAAGTGAACCTGAGCCGGAAGTAGATACCCCAGAGGAACCAGTAGTTGAGGAAGTTGTTGAAGAGCCTGAACCAGTGGTAAAAGAAGAACCCAAATCTAAACCTGAAGTTGTGAAGACTGAAGTTGTTGAAGAGTCTTTAGAAGAGAAGGGAGAACCTGAACCAGATGTTGAGGAAGAAACTCCTGATCTGGCAACTCAGAATGAGGCATTACTTGCTAGAATAGAGGAACTAAGTGGTCAAGTAATTATGGGAGTTCCTCCTCCTGTTATGGAGCCTTCAGAACCTGCTCAGCCAGCTGTAGTTGAAACACCTGCAAAGGTCGCTACAGACGAAGTAGCCAATTATCTTGAGGGTGTTTCGATAGAGGAATTGCTGGAAAGCCCTGAAAAGTTCAACACTGTATTGAACCAGGTGGCAACTACTTCCGCACAACGAGCTGAGAATGCTGCAGTGGAGCGAACATTAAGGTCAATCCCTGAATTAGTGGTCGGATATATTACTCGTCATTCAGCTATGAATCGAATGGTAGATGACTTTTATAAGGAAAATCCTGATCTTAGTAATGTAAAGAAGACAGTGGCAGCTGTGGCAAATGATCTTCATTCTAAGAATACTGATTGGACTGTGGAAAAAGTTTTCGGCGAAAGTGCCAAATCGACTAGGAAGCTTTTGGGCTTGAAGGAAAAGGCCCAAGAAATTGTTACATCTACAACTAAGAAGAAACCTGCCTTTGCAAAGCAGCGTGGAGCACGTGGAGGGGAGCCAAAGATTGATGGGCTTCAAAAGGAAATTAACGATCTTTTATCAGATAACTTTTAACGGAGGATTTTAAGATGGCTTTAGAAAGTGTACAGGAAAGAATTGCTGGCGATCAATATCCAGATGGATCTGCTGGAGGGACTTATCAGAGTGCAAAGTATGTTTTTACAGCTGCGGATATCACACTTAATATAAATCAGTCAGTTTGTGAGTGTGATACTACAGACAATACTATAGCCGTTACGCTTCCAAATGTGGAGGAAGCAGCAGGGAAGTTCTACTCAATTTCGCTTACAACCGATGTTGAGGACTTGACCGTTCAGGACCAGGATGAATCTCGTGATTGGACAGATATAGTCATGGATACGGTTGATGATTACGTTCTGTTGTATTCAGATGGACGAAAGTGGTTTATACTTGATAGTGAAATAGTACCATAAAATAAACTATTTAACCGGAGGTAAAAATTATGTGGAAAGGAGACTTTTTAAAGGCTGGTGTTGAAGCTAACGGCTTCGATATTAATGTCTATAGAGGAAATATCTATGCTCGTAATTTTCCTGGGAGTACCGGCGGATCTGTTGGGATGGTCTTTGGTGAGACTGCCCAGAACTGGTATGTTGATGGGAGTGTGACTGCTAGTGGTAATGGGGAAACTTGGAGTGAATCATTCAAGACCATTACCGAAGCACTTGCGGCTGTGGGCATTAATGATGTGATTTATATTGCTCCTTCGTCATATGATGAAGGTGCGGTATTAACTGTTGATACTGATGGAATTAGGATGGTTGGAGCTGGTGATTGGACTATTTATACATCATGGATTACCAATTCAACTGATCATCCACTTGTAAATGTTACTGCAGATAATGTAGTATTTGCAAATCTTGAACTTTATCAAACTGAGGCCAATGTAGGTATTACTGTTTCAGGTGTGGGCTTTAGAATGACTAACTGTAATGTTGATGGAACTGGAACCGGTACTAATGGGATTGTAATTGAGGCTCCTTGGAACCTAGTTGAGCATTGTACTATTTACAATTGGGTCACTAATGCAGTACTTTTAGATGATGATTATTGCACTATCAGTGGCAATATTATTGAAAGTATTGCAGGTGCTAATGCAATTAACTATAACAGTGGTACTGGTGATTTTACCAGAATTATCGGTAACATACTTCGTGGAGTTAATAGCACTGATACTGGCATTGTGCTAGCTGCCGGTACTACAGCTGATGAATTAACTATATCCTCGAACAACGTGGAGAACTTTGCCACGCCAGTAACAATTAATCTACCAACGCCTCTTTATGATGGTAACTTCTGGGGTAAGAATGATGCAGATTATCATTCAGTTGCCGGTAGTTATTTTGTGGACTCAGGGGTTGGAGCAACAGGTGATGGTCGATGCTGGATATCAGCTTATCAAACAATTCTTGAGGCAATTGCAGATGCAACGACCAGGAATGACACGATCTATGTGAAACCTGGAGATTATGATGAAGGTGGGGTAATAAACCTTACCACACAAGGTCTCCAGATAATTGGAATGGGGAATAAGAATGACTGGCAGAATAAGGCGATGGTCTGGGATGCAGGTGGTAATGCAGCCCATCTGATGACTATTAACAATCATGAGATCTTGATTGACAATCTGGCGTTCTCTTCAGTGGACAATGGCTACGACGCGATTAGGGTGGCAACCACAACCCCTGCGTATAAGGTTACGATTGAGAACTGTCGTTTCGATGGTTGGAGTGGTGAGCACGCGATTTATGCTGACAGTGTGCATGACTCTCCAGATCTTGTGATCAGAAATAACACTTTTAGGAGTTGGGATACTGCTGCGATTAGGGTTAATGTTACCCGTGCGCTGATTGAGGGGAATGTGATCATACTGGAAGGTGCAACTGTTGGAGTTATGCATGTACCTACTGGTGGTAACAGACCTGATACTACACTGCTTAATAACAATATCTTTGGTGTTATGAGTGGCGATACTGGTGTCCAGATTGTCGGAACCCCGACGGAAGCGCTCTTTCATATGAGTGGTAATCATGTTATAGGTTGTGTCACACCTGTAACATTGTCCAAGCATACCAACTGGTATGATGATAACTATTGGGGCAAGGAAGACTGGCGATACCATCCAGATGATGGTCGTGAGGCTGCTATTGCCCGTGGGGCTTATGGGAACATTTTCTATGTGGATCTTAACATGGCAGTTACAGGGCTTGACGGAAGGTGTTGGGCGTCAGCGTTTGACACTGTAGCTGCTGGCCTTCTTGCTGCTGATAATGATATAGCAGCCAATCGTAACTGGGCACATAGAAATACTGTCTATGCCATGCATGATGCTGAGTCTTTTGACCTCACATTAGCTGCCGAGAAAACTGACCTTGTTGGTCTTGGTAGTGATCTTAGTGGTTTCCCGACAATGAATCACTTTACTATCGGGGTAGCGGTCAACGGATTTAGAGTCTTTAATTATGGATTTATCCCAACTGGAACTACACCACTTATTTCAGTTCCAAGTGGTATGCAGGGATTTGAGCTTCATGATGTTACTGTTTATAAATCTGAGTCGTATGTTAACACTGCTGGCGTTTTGATTACTAATTGTCGTCAGTGGGTTATGGATAATGTCCGTATCAAGTCTGATGCTGGAGGGGCTAGAAATACATTAGGCCTTTCACTTGCCGGTGCTGACACTGGTGATGGACTTATGAAAAACTGCTACATTGAGGGTGTTGAAGCCGTTGATGTTGCAACTGGTTCAGTGAACACAGTGTTTAAGGATTCTGTGCTTGTGGCTACAGCGTTGTGTCTTGACGATAGTCCGAATCATGTTGCTAACATTAATATGAGGTTTATTTCAGATGCTGCTGCAGGTGGTGCAGCTGCACCTGGTAATCTGGATTGGGATCCTCGACAGTCTGCTGGTTGTTATCTGACTGCCGCAGCTACTGACGGGCCAATTCCTGTTGAGACACCTCATACTTAAACTAACCGGGAGCCTTCGGGCTCCCATAAACGAGGTAAATTATGCCTATTGAATTGAAATCTCGTGTGACTCCTCCAGTCCCTGCAGTTCCTGGGTCTACTACTTATGAGGGCCGAGGGACTTTCAATTGCATGGCTGGTGGAGAAGTTGAAATAATATGTGGAGGGATGGAGCAGTTCAGAGAAGAAACTCCTGAAGGAAAGATGTGGGAAGTTTCTATATCCCTTAGCATTGTCGAAACTGACAATTAAACTTTGGAGGTAAAAATATGCCTGAGGAAAAATTAACTGATCGACAGAAAGCAAGAGTCGCTCAAAGAAAGAAACGTCATGATGAGAAAATGAGAAAAGGCCGAGAAGGCTGATAAACACTTTTAACTGGAGGATATTAAAATGCCTGGATTTTTAGGAATGAGAGGCACTGATGATTGGGTAACTGATCAAAGGCCTGAAAATTGGAGACAAGGAATTCTGTATCGCTATCCGAATGGCAGTGCACCACTGACTGCTATTTTGAGTAAACTAAGAAATGAAAAAGTTGATGATCCGCGCTATCATTGGTGGACTAAAATACTGCAGCAGCAAAGTGCAACGATTGTCGCTAATGAGATCTTTACCGAGATAACACTTACTACTGCTTATTTGACTACTTATCCCGCTGCTGGGGCAGTTGTCGGGGTTACTGTTTATATTCAGATGACTGAGGCTAACTCTGATCAGTTTCGTGTGGGGCATCAGATTCTGTTGAGGGATTCTGATTACTACACAGTAGATGTCAATGGATTAGTTACGGCCGTGGTAAAGAATGGTGCAAATAGTTATCTGGCGGTAAGGCTGCTGGAAGCTGACGACAATGGTACTGTGTATGTAGATGGTAATCTTGGTACTGTTAATACAGTTCTAATCGTCGGTAACATGAACTCTGAGGGTGCTAGTATGCCTGATGCAATTAGTTATGATCCATTTGAGTGGGAGAATTACACCCAGATCTTTCGGACTCCCCTGGAAATCACTCGAACTGCACGTGCGACCACGCTTCGGACTGGTGATGCTTATAAGGAACTAAAGCGTGAGGCCTTGGAGATTCACTCCATCGAAATGGAGAAGGCCTTCCTGTGGAGTATTGCTACAAAGGGAACTGGAGCAAATGGTAAGCCAATGAGGACCACTATGGGCCTTGTACCTGCGATTAGGGGAGCTGGAACACCAGCTGGCGAAGCAAGTGGAACCGTAGATGACTTTTCCATAAATGCCACTTATCCTGGCCATACCTGGCTGGCAAGTGGCGAGGACTGGTTGGATGCAGAGCTTGAACTTATGTTCCGATATGGGCAGAGGGAAAAGCTGGCATTCTGTGGAAGTGGAGCACTTCTGGGAATTAACAGGCTGGTCAAGAATGTCGGCCAGTTCACGTTTACCCCGGCAACTAAAGCTTATGGAATCAAGGTAGTTGAGTGGGTTACTCCGTTCGGAATGATTAATCTTATAACCCATCCGCTATTTAGCTATGATGCTACGACTCGTAACTCGATGGTTATTTTCGAGCCCGCGAATCTGAAGTATCGCTTTATAACGGATACCACTTTTTACAGTGAGAAGGAAAAACAGAACACTGGGTGGTCAAGAACTGATGGGACAAAGGAGGAGTTTTTAACTGAGTGTGGACTTGAGTATCATCATCCTGCGGGTTGGGGATATCTCAATGGGGTAGGTATCGACAACACGCTATAGGCGGAAGTTATTGGCCTGGCATGGGAGGGTTTTACCTCCTTGTCCTTCCCATGCCGAACAACTATGATCAAAAAATGAACAAAGGAAATTAAAATGGATCTTCTGGAAGTTAGAGCCGAGTTTGTCAAGCGTAGTGGACGTTATGATCTAGTAGTCGACACAACTGATTGGGTTGATAATGGAGCGAATCTTTATATCAATTCAGGTCAGCGCTTTCTAGATCGTTTGGACACTGTTCCTAAGTCATGGGGCAGGAGATTTATAGAAGTAACATCTGGAGAGTATTATGTCACATTTCAGTTCTGTCGTGCTATTAAGGAAGCATGGGTGATGAACACAGAGGCACGGTCGAAACTGGACAAACAAGACATAAGTGATCTTCGAGAATTCTATGCTTCGCCAGTTGGAGAGCTTACTTCTGGAACTCCAGTTTATTATGCTCCTGCCGTGCTACGTCCTATACCAGACTCATTGACAGCTGCAGCATCAGAAGCAATAAGTGGATTTGACGACATATTGTTAACTTCGACTCACTATGAATATAACGGAGTGATATTTTATCCTCCTGCAGATGGAACTTATACGATCGAGGTATGGGGATTGTTCTATTCTCCATCACTTGACGACAATGATGATGAATCTTATTGGAGCATAACGCACCCAGAAGTTCTCTTAATGGCTGCAATGCACCAGTTGGAAATTGCTTATCGTAATACTGAAGGAGCTAAAGATTGGCTAGCAGCAATTAACTTGGAAGTAGGTGGAATTGGGAGAGATTTTGTGGAAGAACATATAGCCGAAGTATCACAAATGGAGGGATAAAATGGCTAGAATAAGCGGAACTTATCGTGAAACTCATATAGCAAATATAGCGGCGATGATCGTTTTGATTGATGCTCACTTGACGGCCGAGAATGCTAGAATGGTAGCATTAGGTGGAGCTGCAACTAGCATTACAGGGTCGCTTACACTTACAGTTACGGCAGAAGATGGAGCTAATGTATCTTATGATCATAAGATTACTATAACATTGAATTGTCCTAATCTGGCAGCACTAACTCCTGCAGCGTTGACTGCTGCACTTTCGGTGTTTGCCACTGCCATAGAAACCGAGTCAAGTTTTACTACTGTGACAGAAGTTTCTGTAGGTATGAATACTGTAATGACTAATTAGAGGTTGTTATGAGAAAAAATGTAATTAAAGGTAGTACGACAGCTGAGAAGTTTACCTCGATTGAGGGTATACTTAATGCCTATAGACGGCATCTTAATAGGTATGTTATCGGTGCCTTGCCGCCAATACCGGTATTTGACTTTATTAGCAGGCCTGACGAGAATGGTGTTATTCTTAGAAGAATGTTTCCTGGAAAAGGAGTGATTTCCAAGGGAGCTATGTATATAGAGGAATATACTGATCCTGGAAAAGATATCAAGATTAATGTAAGAGCTGATGGGCCTCTCGGTGGACAAGATGTTAAGTTTACAACTCATCAGCAGATGGTTACAATTAATCCTAATTTGGTAGTTGATGTAGGTTATCGTATAACTATCTCAGTCGATCCGACTGATTCAATTAAGAATATTTGGATCTCGTTTTTGTATGAGGTTGGGTTTAAAGAAATGGTGAAGGAGAAATTCCTGCTTGATGAGCTTCTATTGTTGATGGAGAAGAGTGATGCCGAAGAAGATGAAGAGAGCACTGAAGAAACAGGCTAAGAAGAAAGGCTTAAAGGGTAAGCGAGCTGATGCTTATGTTTACGGTACGTTGAACAAGGCGAAAAAGAAATGAGAGAATTTGAATCTACTTTTGAAGAGGGATTGAAAAAGGGATTGAGACGAGAAGAATTTTCGCCAGCAAAAGAACAACAGTTGGTGGAGTGCTGGAACTTACGTCCACAACCTACTGGATTACAGCCGATAGTTAGTATTACAAATCCCTTTGATGAAACAATCTCATGGCCGTGGCCTCAGGTTATGGCAGGTATGAATTTTCGATTACTTGCTGACGAGACAGAGATCTATACCTGTGATGGTTCTTGGGCTACGACTAGTGTGATTGATACTTTAACAACTGGTGATTGCTGGGATTGGGCAGACTTCGGTGACTTCATCTTAATGACCAATGGCAGCCAAATTGTTCAGCGTTATGGATTTACAGGTGTATGGAGTAGTTTTGCCAGTACCGCTGCTATTCCTGCTATGAAGACAATTTGTAATTTCAAGGGCCAAGTAATAGCGGGAAATATATCTTCATGGCACGACTGTGATTCAAACTATGTCGCTTGGAGTGACATTGGCAGTGCTACATTTGAGCCGGAGAGTTTAAAGAACGAAGCAGGTTATGCCATCATGCCTTTTAATGGCGAGGTTTTGAGAGTATTACCGCTTGGCGATGTAGTGATAATTTACTGCGAAAATGGCGTAGCTGTGATGAAGCCTGCCAAACAATACTTTGGAATTGCCGAGTTGCTCCCTGTAGGAATTCCTTGGAAGGGAGCAGTAGGTAGCAGCGATAAGGGACATACTTTTGTAGATTATAATGGCGAACTGTGGTTTCTAGGTTCTGATTTGAAACCAAAGAAGCTTGGTTACCAAGAATATATTTCGACCTTAAGTGCCGGCGATATTATGATATCTTGCAACGACGGAGAAAATGAGTATTATATTAGTGACGGGACTTACTGTTTTTTACTAACAAGGCAGGGATTATGCCAGGTCCATCAACTGCCAACATCAGTGGCCTTTATTGATGGACAGTTGACTGGTGTCTTCACTGCAGGTAGTGATCTGACAGGAAGGGCGGTGACAGATATTCTCGACTTTGGAATTAGGTCGTTTAAAACTATTTCGGCACTCGAACTCGGTATTCAATCCTCTAGTAGCGTCCAAGCCTGTGTTGATTGGAGAAGTGATATCAACGGGACATTCCAGCGCTCAACATGGCTTGAATCTAACCCTACAGGATTTGTCACGCCTATTGTCACAGCAAACGATTTCAGATTGTGTGTTAGATCATCCTCATACAGTGACATGCAACTAAGACATATTGTTGCAAGAGTTAAGAATGTTGACAGAAGGGCGATGAGAGGAGTTCCAGTTAGAGGTGCTGGTTTAAGGAGGTAATATGCTATTACAGTTAATGCCAGAGGCAGTTTCCAGGGGCTGGCATGAAGTGAAACCCCATGTTATAAAAGCATTAGATAATCCAGATGAAGATACAATGACTACAGTTCTAACTAATGTTTTAGCTGGACATATCCAGGTTTGGATTAGCTATGATGAACAAGATGAACAGAGAATTCCAAATGCTATAGCATTGACTAGAGTTCAGATTTGTGAATTTACTGGTCGAAAAACTTTGTTGCTTTATTCTGTTACGAGAATTCAGAGTATTAGTAAGGAAGTTACTGATCGAATGTGGATGGAAGCTTTTATAGCAACTTCGAAATACGCAATAGCTCGAGGTTGTGTTGGCCTTGTGGCAATAACTGAATTGGACTATCTTGCGGATAAGGCTAGAAACCTTGGGGTCGATACCAAGGTAAAATATCTTATTGATATTCCGTTAGGGGGTTAAGGTGAGTGGATCAAGTGGTGGTGGTGGCGGAGGTAGTGGGGCAGTTGAATGGCCGCAGTATTTAGAGGATACTCATACAGACTGGTTGGATGATTCAGGGGATGTTGATATAGTTAAAGATATGACTACGGTTATAAATGTAGCTCAAGGTAATGTAGTTTGGGCCAATGCAGTTGCTTATCAAGGTATTGGTGAAATTAATGTTATAGCAACATATTTACTGGAATTCTGGAATCTTGTAGAATCATTTCAGGCCGTTACCTGGAAGGAAGATGCAACTGAGGGTGCCGGAGTCTGGGCTGATATTTATAATGGCCTTGGAGTAGATAGTGGTTATTTTGATCCAGATCCTTCGGCTGCTATTCGTATTATCGGTAGTTGGGAGAGGCCTAAATGGACCCGTTTTAATCCTATTGGTTATGAAAAAGCCGTAGATGACTGGATAGATCCAAGTCCAGATGCTTCAGAAGATATAACTGATAACTTAGCTGGTGATACCGAGATATCCGCCGATGTAGCTGCGTTTGGAGATGTGCAGGATGATAGGTATAACACGGATGTCTTAGCAAGATTCAATGCTGGAGCAAGGGACATAGGTGCTGTTATGTCTTCTACCTTTACAGTAGGCCATGCTATTATGGAAGGAATGAATTCTAGGGATGTGGCCAAGTACCAAGGTGAAGTGAGGACTAAAGCATTCTTGCAACGTGACAACTTGTTAGGTCAGGCCTATATGCAAGATGACAAAATTATAGCTGCTTCTCAGTTGGAAGAAAGTAGAACAGTTGGAGTACTTATGAATGACAGAGATAAGATTCTGGGAGCTGGTTTTGATGCAGAGAACAAATCCTGGGCGGCAAGTATAGATTCTAAAAACAAGGCTCTTTCTGGAGCTCATATCGAGGCTGATAGAATTGATGCTAGGAATAGCGAGGTTCGAAATCTAATAAAAATTGATTTATTCAAAAGTGCATTAGATACATCGCTTCGAGGTGCAGATGCTATTCTTAGGTTGAACCAAATAAAGAATGAATATAAGAAGCTCGTTACTCAGTTCATGGTTGATTCAGCTAGGATTACATATGTTATAAACAAAGAAGCTGAGCAGATGCAAACTACCTATGATATAAATGACGAGAAGTGGCAGTTGGAGGTATTTCAATATGGGGCTAACTTACTTGCTGCAGTAAGTGGCGGTACAGGTTACTCAGGAGCTCCAACTGTTGCGCAATCAGTACTTGGTGGAGCGTTTGCTGGAGCGGCAGTAGGAACAAGATTGAGTCCTACACCTGCCGGAGCTGTAGGTGGGGCACTTCTAGGTGGCCTTGGTGGATATTTGATGGGTCAATAACTTTGTTCAAAAAAATGAACATAGGATTATAATGCTTAAGACGCAAGAAGGTATAGAAGAAATAATGGGACGTTGTTACGGGAGTACTAAGGTTTCTGCCAAGGTACTATTCCCTGAGCGTTTCGATCTACCATTTTCAACACTCCATGATGAGATATTCAGAATCCTAGATGATAACACAATTAAGCAGGCGGTAATAGCTGCGCCACGAGGCTTTGGTAAAACTTCACTTTGCACTATTGCCCATCCTGCTAAACGGATCCTGTTTAAAGAAAAGAAATTCATTGTACCGATTAGTGCAACTGCGACTAACGCCGTGACTCAAGGTGAGAACTTAAAACGGGAGTTGATGTACAATCCTGTGATTAGGGAACTTTTCGGCTCAATGAAGAGTGAGTCATTCTCCAGAGATCAATGGATTACTGCAAGTGGAACTATGGTCATGCCTAGGGGTGCTGGCCAGCAAGTGCGTGGTAATCTGTTCAACAGATATCGACCTGACTTGATTATAGCAGATGACTTAGAGAATTCTGAAAGTGTAATGAGTGAGGATCAAAGGAAGAAGTTAAAGGACTGGTGGTTTTCGGATGTTTGTAACTCCATTGATCGGGCTAAGGACAACTGGAAAATCATAGTAATTGGCACAGTTCTACACGAGGATTCGTTATTGATTAACTTACTCGAAGATCCCTCATGGCATAGTGTTCAATTAAGTATTTGTGATGATAACTATCACTCGACCTGGCCTGATTTTATGAGTGACGAAGATGTTATGAAGCTTAGAGATGAACATGCTAATCGTGGCCAGTTAGATATGTTTTATAGAGAGTATAGAAACATACCGGTGTCGACTGAAGATGCTACGTTTAGACCTGAATATTTCCAGTATTATGAAGAGCCAGATCTGGTTAACGAAAAGAATATTGAATCGGTAGTAATTGTGGACCCTGCGAAAACTGTAAAGATGCATTCGGCTGAGAGTGCATCTTTACAG
>Ga0209976_10000173_pt1 | contig 46781 bp, 79 predicted proteins | sample SumtaG_FD_182806 | JGI IMG/M metagenome (GOLD analysis project Ga0209976, IMG submission 182806) | Deep subsurface microbial communities from Indian Ocean to uncover new lineages of life (NeLLi) - Sumatra_00157 metaG (SPAdes) (version 2) | ecosystem: Environmental > Aquatic > Marine > Oceanic >... | reverse complement strand
CCGCGAAAGTCGTACTTACTACCACGTTCTGACCGTCGTTGCCCGTTGACCCCTCAACAGTGAATTCGGAACTGTCGAGAAAGGAGGTAGACAAGTCGCCGTCGCCTGTGATTGTAAACGTGTTAGCCCCGGTACTTACAGCGTCAATCGTGAACTGTGGAGCAGATGCCACTACATTGGTGTCGGCGGCGTCATCGTTTAGTTTCCACTGACCCACCGCGTTACTGGCAAGGTTAACACTGCTATCTGCTAAATGCAACTGCAATTTCTGTTGGTCACTTAGACTAAATCTCCACTCCCTTGTACTACTTCCCGTCCTCCATTTTGACAATATATTTTGTATTCCACCCTCTTTGTTTACATGCGCCCATCCAATAATACTAAACGCGGAATCGTCAGCGTCATCGGTAAAACTCAAAGCGGCGGCGTCAGCTACCTCTACCGTGTACTGGCCGTCAAGGTCGAAACTCCCCGTCCCCACTTTACCTGTGGCGGTTAAAACAGACGCATCGACCGTTGAAACCCCATCATGCGTTGCGCCGTCATCATCGACTATGTCCGTTCCGATAATCTCGTTTAGCAACCAATGCGCAACAATGTTATCGAGTGCAGAGATATTCTCCGTCCCTGACCCGTCAAGTATTTGAGCGTCATCGGTATAGAACCTCACGTACTGGTTTCCTGCTTCGACTACGTAAGACTGTGAGGTCGAGAACTCAAACGGTATCAGTCTTGTTTTCAGCGTAGAAGATTTAACCTCTGCTATGAATTTGGTTCCCGGTCGCTTACGTGCGCCACCTTGGGGGTAGGGAATCATGTTCTCCATTACCAGACAGCCGTTCTGGTACTTCGCCAAGTCTTCTCTTGCGCTAAGTAACGGAGTTAGCTCACCAGCGTTAAAGTTGTTTATCGCTTTATGCGGATTGTCCGCTAAGGCTACCGAACTTAACAATAGTATTAAGAGTATTTTACGAATAATAACCCCTCCTTGACCGCCTTGAATTTAGAAGCGTTCTTGTTGTCACTGACATTGGCCCGCTCTCCTGCGCGTCGGTTGTTCTGGCTATCTGGATATACCCGAAGACTTTTGGCCCACCGTACAACATAGATTGAAGATTAAGACTTGCCTCCTCGTTCTGTTTAACTGGAGAAGCTAACATCCTGGCAAGGTTTATAATAAGTGCTTGTCTCGGCGATACAGGCCATGCGTCAACGTCTGTCCTTTGAAAGACATATTCAACTGGCAGTACCTTTAAGTCGTCACCTTGAGAAGTGGCGTTGGTCGAAAGGTCGGTTGCTTCTACTGCGCCTGTAAATGTCGTGTCTACCAGATAAGTTAAATCACTACCAGACGTATCAGAAGTAATATACTGACCAGCAATGAATTCTTTGGCTAACTCCCACGACCGCGCCGCTTCACCCTCGCTGGTGAGAATCAAACTACCTTCAGGGTCCCACAAGGCATCAGGGGCCTCCGCTATTCCCCATATCTTTATAGCATCAGTAGGCTTAGTGAAAGCATTGTCCGGTCCGAATATCGGTGTAGTTGTCTGGAGAGCGTAGGCACGTTTCATGGCAAAGCTCCACCTTGCCGCAGCTAATATCTCGTCACGCGCATCGTCAAAGAACGTGGTGCAAAGTATATGGTTCTGGTCTGTCGTACCTGCTACAGTAATTTCAGACGCACCTAACATACCTAAAGACTGGTTACAGACGGCTATGTTCGCCGCGTTAGAAGTCATTGACATCTTAGTACCCTTTTATTAAAAGCATGGAATTCGCACTGCATGTCGTAGGGACTATAACGAGTACGTCGTCGCCGAACTCGTCGAACCTTACCTCGCACGTCCTGTCGCTGTCAACAGTCCCCTCAGAGATAATCGTTCCCGTCCAGTCGCCGGTTGTCACTCCAACCGACTGAGCCATCTCGTACCCTGTGGAATCGTCGGGCAGAACCGCTGTTTGTTGGCCTATGATAAACGCTAGCGTGCAGACAAACGTGAGGTTGCAGTCTCGCGATCTTTTCTTAGCATTATCAACGGTGGAGTCGAGAACGCCGGAATAAATATCGACCGTATACGTCCCGTCGTTGGTGATACCCACGGCGGTTATCCTAACACTGTTCGCTCCTTGCGGTAAGCCGTAGAAGGATATTTTTTCGTCACCGCTAACACCTGCTATTATCGCGGCGTTTACAGTCTGAAAAGTTCTCTCAGTCACAGCAAGGGCCGTCGGTTCGTCACCTGCTGAAAGACAATCGTTAGCGATTCTCCACGTTTCCCGTTCTGTCGCCAGCTTGTATGATGAGTCAGATTTTCCCATGATATATTCCTTAAAATATGGGGACGACCGTTAAGCCGCCCCCGTTAAATTACTGTGCTATCACTGTTGCGTCTGGCGTAAGAGGTATATAAGTCATATACCACGTTGTATTGCCGGTACCCGTGCTTGAAAGTGTCTGCTCGATCATACCCGGGGAACATAGCCAGTTTATTGCAGGCATAGCAGATGTGTTAGCTGCGAAACTCAAAACACCTTCGTCTATGACATTGGAGAACTTAATCCAATCGCCTTCGGCGGCTGCATCGACATTGACAGTTGTACTGAAATCACTATCGTAATCAGCGTCAGCAGAATCCAGTTCTATAACCATCGTTCCCGGACTTCCACCAAACAAAGTGGTGATCTCGCCAAAGAAATTGGTAATCTGGATGTAACCGGTCACAAGAAATAAATCATCTGTACTACCGGTGTTTACAGCCGCTTTAGTAGCTACATACGTCTGTCCGACTACCAGACCATCAACGCTACCCGTAGACGATGCCTCGGTTTCGTTGTAGGTGTTACCCGACAAGAATCCATCAGCAGCTACTATCGCCAAATCCGCTGATGCGACATTGCAAAACAATTTATTGTCCACAATTATCGCCGAAGTATCAGATTTCAATGTAATACATGCCACGGCATTAAGACCTGCCGTACCGCCAACTGTACCATTGACCAAGACGTTATCATGGATATTTAGCCAGATAGAGGCAGTTGTAACATCCACGATATTGCCCGTTGAAAAATCGCCGAAAACCTTATTATTGGCGATCTCCACATAATCGGAACCTACGTTAGTAATGAAAGACACGGCTGATGCAGCACCCATCTCAACGTGACAGTTAGTAACTCGCCCATTATCACTGCCAGCCGCTACATCGATACAGTCAATAAACTCGTCCGTATCGACGACGGTAGTCCAAAATCGGCAATCATTGATAAGCCAGTTTTCCATTCCTGCCTCAACATCAAAAGCATGGACAACAGCGTTGCCAGCTATCAAATTGAAACCATGAATCTCTACGTCGTCAGCACCGATTACAAATTCGCCATTAGCAGAGTAAGTCAGAGTTGGACGATTTTCGCCAATACCAAGACCGTAAATTCTAAGGCCAGTTCTGGTAATGTCCACATCATCAGCGGCAGTTAAAGTTTCGGTATGAGCCGGATGAACTAAGAGAATATCGCCATTGTCTGATGCACACTTGAGAGCAGCGGCCTTAATGGTTGTTACTGCGTTAGTCCAACTTGTACCAGTTCCAGAACCAGACGCATTGCTGTCAGCATAAAACACATTACCAGCGTTATTTATCTGTCCCAGTTGGTCAGCAGCAAGCTGGATAAGTGCAGTAGTGTCCGTCTGTACCGATGCAACCGCTGTAGATATATTCGACCGTCCGACAGGGGTTGCGAAAGAGGAAGCACAAAGCAGTAAAACTAAACAAAGTATAATTAGCTTTTTCATGTTCATACTCCTTCCTATTCGAGTCTCAGGTCAACGATTGCGGTTTCAGCGGCGGCAGGTGCCCTCATTACGATGCCAGCGATAGTATCGCCTTCTGCTGCTGCATCTGAGAGGCCAACCTGACCCGCTACGTTAGGACCAAAGGCACATACATCACCGACAATAATAGTGTCAGTAGAGTCCTTAATGACAGGACATGGGCCTAATGTTTGTGCCCAGTAGAAACTATTGGCTGGCACTGCTACCAGATTAACGCCCGTAGGCGGTCCGGTAGGATTGGTCGGGAACACGACCGTATCTTTGTACTTGTTCTTGGTGACTGTGACGTTGCTTGTAACCGCAAACGCAGTACGAAGTCCGCCTTGGTCAGCTATTTCAACAACAACGTCAAATCCCGTAGTAGCGTTGGCTGTGGCAATCTTGGTATCTTTGATGAGATACAGATTGTCGCTGCCATCACCTTGCTCTACCGTCAAGTACCCGTCGATAAGGTCGCCGGGCGTTACCGTAGTTGTCAAGGTTACTGTGATTTGCTTATCACCAGCAACAGCCAGATTCGGATTGTTGGTCTGAATCTCGTCCTGCCAACCTGCTACGCCTGCGGCGGCCTGATTGCTAAGTGCCAGAGTGAGAGCAACAGCACCGTTCTCGCAGTACCGGAACATACGTCCGTCACGCGCTTCGGCTATTGCGCCAAGAGGCCCAAACTTTTCAGTCGTTGCCTGAAAGATGTCTCTGTCAGGATACAGGCTTTCGGCTTTGATACGCCATTGTGTGTGGTTAGGGACTTCTATCCCGGCCTTATCATTGCCACCTACAAAATAATTATCGTAACTCATGTTAAATTCCTTTCAAATATACGGGAAACACCCGCAAAAATTAAGCCTGACACTCGACTTTAATGACTTTGCACTCGTCAAATCTCATGGCACCCATGTTCATGTGAACGTACACACGCTGGCTGTAGGACCGTGTACTTTCTTCGGTGATCTTGATAGTCAAAGAATCGGCTATTCCAAGAATCATCGCGTCCTGTGCCCAGAACCAGCACTCAAATACATTTGTGTCACCATCGACATCGTTGTTCGTACCTGCTACAACCAGCGGGTCAACAATCCAATTTACACCCATCCAGTTCTTGAGAACTCTGCCCGCTGGAAGTGGCTTAACATTGTTGAAGTCAACGTTGACATACTCTTCCTGACCAAAGAGATTTGTCCCTTGACGTGGCGAGATTGCGCCCCAGATAGGAATGTTCGGGTTCACTTCGTTGTTAGCGAAGTATTCCAGAACAAGCTCTATCTTTTCGGTTGTCATACCGGTATCGGAAGCCGAAGCATTGCCAACTGCGGTATCGTGAGCGATTGTACGCCCGGTGTTAAGTCCGGTGTATTTTACATTACCGTCCTGATTCGCCCAACTAATAGTAGTTCCACCGCCACCTCGGCGACCGGAGGTTGTTGCAGCTTCGAACGCATCGAAGATAATGACATCTTTCTTGCGCTGGACGGCATTTTTAAACGATGTGACGAAATCACCTGTTGGTGACAACTTAATATCAAGGTCGTCATCTTTGTCGAACAGTACAGAGTTATGGTATGGAGTGGTTTCCACCCAACGTCTCTGTGTGCTTGGGTCCATCTCAGGTGTTTCAGGACTTCGACCGGTCTTTTCCTGCAACTCGAACTCGCTCATCATGTCGAACGCTTTATCTTCGTTCGACATTAGATCGGTTTCAATCCTTACTGCTTGACCGAACCGAGATTCGTCTTTCTGGCATTCCAAATACAGGTCGTCGTGAAACTTTGACGTAAACCATACTGGAATACCATCTGTCATGTTAATCTTTGAACTCATTATTTTGCCTTTCAAAATTAAAGTAATCGTTAATTCGGAAAGGGTGTCCAAAGACTGGGGCTTTCCTAACACTTTACACCTGTATTAGGTGGTGTCGCTTTGACACAAGCATCAGGGCCTCTTGCGAGGGGTATCTGAAATATATAAGCCTTACACAGGCTTTTTTTGGTATAGGGCCTTGAGAGATTCTTCGAGGCGTTTAAATTCCGGGTCTCCTTTGAAGTTTACAGGAATCTTGTCTTTTATCGCAGCTTGCTGTGCGCGAATGCCAGCTATCTGAGAGTTTAACCCATCTAACGACAACGCTCCGTCGCCACCGCCACCTTTACGTCCGGCTTCGCCCATCTTCTGCGCCATGTTGTCCATTATCATAGTCATCCACGGAGAAGTCTTAATGTTCGGGTTCTCTTCAAGTAACTTCTCTAATGGGTTTATCATTTCGCCATCTTTGTTTTTGACCTCGATCTCGCCATACTTCTGGAGGTGCGCCAGCGCCGCTGCGGTTCGGTCATCGGTCCTGTCGAGCCATTGATTCTTGAGAATGCCCGTGCCCTCGTCAAATCGTTGTTGGTTCATCTCGTCCATCTGGATGTTGCCTGAGTCGAGGTCTGACGCTATGTTGCCGTGGTAGAAATCGAGCAACTTCTGGAACTTGGCATTGGACAGACCTAATTCCTTATGTGCAAACTCTCTCGCCGAAGCCAGCTTTTCGTCTTGCATCGGGCCAAGCTTCGTAGCAAAATCATCAGAGTAGTCGTACACGTACTCTTCCACTGTATCAGGGACTCCATTAGCCTTGCGGAATGCGGCCCTCACGTCGTCGCCAGAGGTTTCGGACGGTATCTCAACCATTGTGTCGGGATTCTTGTTGTACTTCGTCCTAAGCTCCGTAAGGCCCTTAGTGAGGTCGCCTACGGTCTTGTACCTACCTAAGTATTCAGCATGGTCTTTAAACTCGGCGCGGTCAGTCCAGCCATCGTTAAACGTACCGTCAGAACCGACGAAACCTACATCTCCGCCACTATCTCCACCGGCGTCACCGCCTCCGTCACCATCTGCCATACAAAACGGCAATAAACCAAATAGATTAAACATTTTCGGCCTCCTCTATTTCTTTCGCAAGCTGCTCTTTGCTCTTGCCGAAGATTTTTATGTTCAGCATTTTTGCTGTAAGCTTCATCCGCTCCCACTCGGTTGGTTCTTTTGGCGAGTCAGCCATCGCTTCGTCCGTTACTTCGTCTATGGCCTCTTCAAAATCCCAATCACCCGGAATCGGCTCACGGTTGTCGCGGAATCCGGCCTGTTTCAACTCGTCCTCGTTCATCAGGTTTTTCGACCAGTTCAACTTCTCTGGCTGGAACCGGCGAGCGTACCTGCTTGGTACGTTCTTTTTGTAGTCCTCAAGCGAAGCGGGGTTTCTCTTCTTGACCACTTCTACAACCGCAGCTTGTTCTTGGGCTGTTTTGACATACGGTTCCGCTCCGTCTTTCTTGCGACATAACCCCGAACAATAATCAGGGTCGTACTGGTCTAACGTTTTGTCGTGCTTTAACTTAGCACCGCAACATCTACATTCTTCACGTTTTGGCATCTTTTCTCTCCATTTCTGCTTTCGCTTCTTTAACGTTTCTGTTTATCATGTCACGCAGGATGACCGAAACTTCTCGTTTCCCTGCCTTGAACGCACTCATGTACGGGTCACGGTCAAAAGTGCTGTTGTTGTAACCCGTAATACCGTCGATGGCATTTAGTCCAAGGTCGCCCTTATCACCTGCGAACAACGCCTGTATGTCAGTGGTCTGCTGTATCGCAAACTCACACGCTTCACGAAATTCCTTCTCTTCTTCTACACTCAAACTCTTAAAATGTTCCATTTTTCTCTCCTAAGATTCCATTTTTCTCTTTATAGCCTTACCGAAACTACCCGAGACCGCTTCGATTCTTTCTGGCGTTGGATCTTTTTCGATAACAACTCCAATGTGAGATTCGATACCATTAGAGTAAAGAATAAGCGTAGCAAAGCTTTCGCCATCCTTTAATCTATCAATGTCATTTTCGTAAGTTCTCATTTCTTTCTCCTATATACCTGCTGATAATGAACCTTCTTCCGGTTTAGTTCCACCGGTCTTATGTGCCTTAGCGAGTTCAGGTGCCGCTTCAATCATCTGTTGTTGCGCTTGATCTGCGGCCCTTCGGTCCTGTATTTGTTTTACATCGTCCAAACTTCGCAGCCATGTAGCAGGAACGCCGTTGTTCCTTGCTGAGTCCCTAAACGCTACCGGAACGTTGATATGGTCAAGCCATTCGAGGATGTTCATATCCGCCATCGGCTGCCATTCCAGTAAGGTCTTGGTCAGCCCCTCAGTCTCGATAGTTCTTAGTGCAAGGGCGAGCCTGCCTAAGTACATTATGCTGAAATCCTGTCCTGATAGCTCAGGCGGCATTTCAGGCAGTTTCTTTTGTCTGGTCAGGATACCTATCACTCGTTGTATCATGGGATTAAACAGCCCGCTTTGAAGTCTGCCGATTATCGGAGTCAGGAATCTTAACTTCTGTTCAACTCTTGCCTGCACCTCGGTGGCTGTCATGTTCTGTTTGTCAATCAGCGGGTCGAACATATCGACGAAATAACCTTTTTGTATTTCATTCTGGGTCTCAGAGATTGCGTTATTGATCTCGCCGAGATTTCCTTTGAACTCCCAGTATATCGGTGCTTCGTCGCGGTAGAAAACAACCCCGCCGGGCTTAGTGGTTAAAGGCCATACCGAACCGTCGTCCTTAACTAACATGGTCGGGTCAACCATCTTGTCCCATGCTTTAACCCGAATCCGCTTGAGTTCATTAACCATTCTAATATCAGGAAGTTTCTTTTGGGTGGGGCTGCGCCCGTAATCTTCAAGCGAGTCTTTGTCGAACACACTTACCTGATAGGGGAACTCTTCGTAACCCTCTTCTGCGCCTTCGACAAACTCGGCCTCGTCCCTTGATATGTAAACACTCAACCACGGCATATTTAAGGGGTCGTCAGCTTCGGGGTCACGCTCTTCTCTTGGTTCTACAACTTGTATGAAGTTGAACTTCTTATCTTTGTCAACCCCACTGTCAAATGCGGTTCTTATTTTCTCACCTAAGTTCTCAATCCCAAACTCCTGAACGGCCTGACGTGCGGAGAACATAAACCTTCTAAATACTGTGTCAACTTCACCGTCTGAATTTCTGACAATATAAATATCACGCATGAAATAGTTTATAAATACGATAACGGTCTTCTTGCCCTTTTCCTCATAAAGACATCCCGTCCCGAAGACGCCTAATGATTTTAAGAACTCAAAGAACGCTTCTCTAAACGTACTTCCAATAAGACGTTTATGGATTGCTTTGGTGGTAGCGTCGAGCCATTGTTTTACATCATCGTTTTTCTGTAACTTCTCATCGTCAACTTCAAGAACGAACGCGCGCGTCTCGGTTGGAAACATAAACGAATACAGACCGGAGGCTAATTGAATATTAGACTCCTCTGCGGTAGTGTCAAATAGATCCATCAACACTTCGCCGGAAGACCGCTCAGAGACTATCTGGCTATTGTTAGGCATGGCGTAGTCTGCCGAATCCTGAAACTGCTCGTCAAAATTTGCGCGGTCAGTCTCTAACTTCTTCATTCGCTCAATGTATTGTTTGGCTGTCGCTGGCATACTATCCCTGTCCACCCAAACTTGTGTTTAGTATCGTTCTATTATTTGCATTCAATCTTCCGGCAAGTATCGTAGATGCCCTACCACGCCCTGTGCGCCGGCGGAGTTTCTTTTTGGCCTCTTCTTCTTCTCTGCCGGGTATCGGCTGAGGAGTCGGCGCAGGTGTCGGTGGAGTATCTATATTTGGTCGTCTGCTACTGGTCATCTTTGCTCCAATTTCTTTAGACGATTTACAATGGACATCAACTCTCCCGGTGATATGCCCGGTTCTCCTTGCTCTCCCTGTGGGCCTGTCACGCTCCTACCAGCGGCTCCAGTGGCTCCGGTGACACCGGGCCGTCCTTTGTCACCAGTTATTCCCATCGTGCCACGTGGACCGGGAAGTCCCCTATCGCCCACGTCACCCTTGTCGCCCTTATCGCCCTTTGGTCCAATCTCGCCGACCTCACCCTTTTCGCCCTTGAGTCCCTTGACCCCTGTAACAGACTCACCTTTTTCACCAGTGTAGCCTTTGGCGCCACGGGGACCAGCAGGACCGGGCAACCCATCGCCGCCAACAAGACCGGTGGCACCTTTGAGTCCTTTCGGGCCGTCGTTTCCAATAGGTCCTTGCGGGCCAACGTCGCCTTGGGCCAGCATTTCAATAGGCCCACCACCTTCGCCAGCAAGGAACAGTCCTCCATCCTTAACGATAATGCGTTTGGCGATATTCGCAGCCAGTACTTCGGAAAAGGTTTCTTTTTGTGACTTATGTTTTTGTTTTTCCATTACAACCTCAACAATTCTTTTGCCATGAATGAATTTCAGTTAGCATATTTACCTCTGCTGCGCCATCCCAATAGATGACGCCTTGGCCAACCTCTTTATCGTCAGTGTCGGGACTTCCACCAGCCTGTTCTTTTATCAACACAAAGTACACACCTCTGGCAACAACCGGGAAGTCTGCCCAGTGACTGTCACCTACCGCTGTCATCGGTATGTCGCATTCGTCTGCTCGCGCGTCATTCCATGTCCCTATCGCCTCGAAAGCAGCGTCACCAACGTCAAAAATGAACCTGTCGCTGAACCTGTATACGAGGGCGTATAAAGTTTTCGCTTCGTCTGCGCCGTGGACTATTTCATTGCTCATACCTTTTTAATCTCCACCGAAAGCGTCGTACTATTCAACGTGCTGGCTATCACAAGAATGTGTGAGTATCCATGTACGTTCATGACGTAGCTCCCAAACGTATTGTTGGCAGGGCTTATGGCTTCGTTCTTCGTGAGCCAATTCGTAACAGGAACTATCGTGTCAATGAATTTATTACTCCCGTCTCGCACTTGAGTTCCTACCAGATTCGTTAATTGTGCTATGTGTCTGTAATGGTCGGGCAGAGAGTCAGAAGTTGCAGCGGTGTAAATCTCTAAGATATCCTCTGTGTCGGCTGCGCTGTCAGAGTAAAACCTAAGCTCCGCTGCAACCCAGCCTTGAGGTATCTCGATTAGAACCTTGTTAGCAATAGCCAAAGCCTTTACCGCAGCGTGAGTGAGCGCAGAGGCTCCTAAGAGGGCTTGGGCGACGGTGATACTGCCCTTGTCATCCCAGTAGTATTGCTTCAAATAAGATTCGTTATCTTTGCTGTCCATGTATACCCAAAGCCCTTAAATAGTCTTCTTCGCTTTCTATGAACCAGACACCCCACCCTTTTTCGTAAACTCTCCCGCATTTGATGCACTCAAATTTATAGTGTTTAGCGTCATAGGGTTCTATATGGATGCGGTTTCCACAAGTGCAATCCATGTCGAGAACATCTTTCCATTCAGATACGGGAAGTAGGTCGTTTTTTATTGTTCCGTCTGGATACACAAAAATCCTACTTCCCGGTTCGGCTTCACTAATCGCCCTGTCAAGCTCTGCTATATCCACAGGGATAGGTTGTTTAGTCCACGGCCATACTATTGATACTTTTACATACGGATTGGTGGCATTTTGCAACCATACAGAAAATATTTCTGCTGATACGCACATAACAAACACGATCACTAAGCCTGCTAAAACTTTTAATATTCGTCTCATCTTCTCTCTCCTAACCTATAAGTTAAATCCTGCATAACCTCTTTCTGTCTTTCTCTTTGAGTCTTTATCGCACCGACCTTTTTACACGCAAGATAAAAGAAGTTCAACGCACATCGGTAATGATCCTGCTTGTCGCCGATCTTGGCATACCGATAACTCGCGTTTCCTTTAGTATCGGTTTCCAGGAACTTCGCTACCTGAGTCATCTGGTGGGCGAATATCTTTACCTCCTGACATATACTTGGCAAAAGTAGCATGCCCGGCTTCGTTACCATGTAATGTGACCTGTCGAATATGTCGGTCTTATTTACTTTAACAATATTGTCGGCCCCCCATAAATCAAAGGTCTTGAGACTCGACTGAGTGTAACATGGGTAGACCGTATTGCCGCAGCCCGCCTCGGAAGCAGCCCATTCTCTTATCTTGTGAGACTCAGGCATCGCGTCACCTACGGTTGATTTTACGTTGTATCTACGGCCAAGGTCGTGAAGTTCTTGCCAGTTCTTGACCCTCGCCATTCTTATAAGCCTGTATTTGTCTTTGGCTATTCTGACGCCGATGACTGCATGAATAAGAGGATAGCCAACATCGAACCCCATGGCACAAGGACCGTCGTGAGAATACGCCATAGAATCATTGGTGCAAAGGGAAAGAACTTCGGTCTCTCTTAATACATCTTCAGCGCGGGCGAAAGCCTTGCCCATGACAGTTCTCTGGAACTCCGCTTCAGTGGTGTCGAACTCTTCGGGGTCGTCAAACTCTCTCAGAGCAAGGGCAAGGTCCCTGTTGGGATTTAATAGCTGGCTGCACCAATAGCCAACGGTGTCTTTATTAGAATCAGGAACCCATAACCCATTGCCCCTGTTGATCTCTCTACCACAGTGGATGCAGACTGGATAACCTATACCTTTATCATTGACCTTAATGCAGTGTGGGAATTCGGTCTCAAGACAGGTGTGCTTTCTACAGTGTTCACATTTTATCTGCCAGCGTCGCATATCACTTTTGTTGTAAAGTCTGTCAATCCCGTCGTCGGGGAGTTTCGGTGTGCCCATGTCACTTCTACGTCGTATAGTAGAGTTTCCTAACCTTTGGTTGACCTGAGAGGCCATCTCGTCGTCGAACAGGTCTCTTTCGTCCAGGAGTATCCAGTCAGCGGGAGTAGACCGCACAGCGGTCGAGTCTTTTGCCATACCACCAATGATACTGGTTGCTGTGCAGCCGTGGAAACTTACGTTAGTTTTGCCTATTCTTCGAGTGTAAACCGAGTTTGTATCGTTACACAAATCTTTGATCCTTCGGTTGTCCTTGAGAAGAGGTCTGAATCTACCGGATGAGAACTCTTCAACAGCGGTCTTTGAAGGAAAGTAATATATAATCCCCTGCGGGTAAAGTCCGTATTTCGCTCCGTGGACTATCTCTATGGATTTACCCATCGTAGCACCGGTCTGGGAACCTTTCTTGATGACCTCGTTGTGTTTAACCTTGCCGTCGAAGGTCTCAGGCAGCATTAGCTCTACCTGATACTCGCGACCCTGGAGCGTAAAGGGTCTGCCGTCTATCAATATACCCTCAAGCTGCGCCCAGTAAGCGGCGTTTACTTCGGCATGTTTTTCTTTGGTTAATTGCATAAATGCTTTCTTACGCTACCCATAACACTGTACACATCAAGCAGGGTCGGTATCTTAGACCTGCGCACCATGCGGTTCATAAACTTTCTAAATAACGGGGCAAGCCGGTCGCCCTGCATCGTACCCTTGACGCCGATATAAACATCGCAGCCCTCGAACTTAATACCGGTCTTTACGAAGCCTAAATTACGGTTCAGCAATCTTCCTATCCTTAAAAAGACCTGATATGTAATGTATCAAGCAGACAAGCACTACGCCGCAAACACTCCATCTGGTATCGACATCCATCTGCGCCAGAGTGTTAATGGTCAGCATCGCTACGCATACTCGTTTACTTACTCCGTTCATTTCAATCCTCTAAAGTATACCCGCCCTCAAAAGCCTTTGCTGGCGAAAACGACTTATACCCGCCCTCGTACACAACATAGTAACCACCAATTTGGGGCTTATGTTTATTCATGTACGCCACATCTACATTAAACGCGGCATACCTGTCGTCTTCGGGCTTAATCAACGCCATACCTGTCGTGGCAATAATAATATCTTTAATCTTCAACGCATGTACCGTCTTGTGGCACTTGTACTTCGGCATTTCCGCCACTGCTCCACAATCTTGATCTGTGCTCATTTTCTTCTCCTTATAAATCCCTCACAATATTATCAATACGCATCTTCAACATCACGTTATCAGTCAACTCAAATATCCTGTCAGCAAACTTACGCAAGAAAACAGCATCGTCCGGCTCATCAAGATAATCACCGTCAAGCATCCGGTTAAAGACAGCTTGCTCGTCAGCGGTTAAAGACATGCTGGCTCTCCACCAAAAACAATATCTCTATGCCTATGTTCTCGTACCAACACACCTTCAAGCTTTGTCTCGAAATCCTCAGAATGGAAAGTTCGGGTTGCTTGGGCCATCTCGAATACAACCATCTCATAAATCTCTTTTGGTAAATACACACAAGCAGGTCTTGTACCCGTCTTAACCTCTTCGCGAGCAAAAGCCTCAACCAGTTCCCCTATTGCTTTCGTTGCACAAGGCATTACTTCTTCTTCCTCTTGGATTTCTTAGAACGCTTCTTAGAACCGGGTTGAACCTTTTTGTATCCTACACCTTTGGGCATATCTATCTCCTATTCATAATAAACTACAGTTCCCGGAGCCAAGTCAACCTCCCCGCAGATTATCTCAGCCTCACGTTTAGTCAGAAAACGCGACGCAGGAAGGGACTCCTTTACTCGTTGGACGTCAGCTACTGTTGTACCAACAGCCGAACCCTTCTTTATCGTTAGGCCGGTAGGCCATGCTGTTTTAGTCATTATTAGTACCCTTCGTCGCTAATACGTAAAAAAGATGAATAATTGGGAGCGGACCATATTACAGTAAGGCAAGCCCCCGCCTTCCGATGCCCCCCCCGTCCCAGATTTAAGCATGCTTTTTCTCATGCCGCCGCCTCCTCAACTACTCCTTCATAGTCCCAGTCGCCGGGTATTGGCACACGGTTTGCTACATAGAGATGACTGGCCTCCAGTTCAGCGTTGTCCATGTGTGGTCCCCAGTTGAGCCGTGCTGGATCGTTGCGCGTTGCGTAGTCATCTGGGTTAGCTTGGTAGTCCTCGAGGCTGGCCGTGCGCGTGGGTGCGTGCGCCTCTACCGTGCGCTCCTTATCGTGCGCGTGCGCTTGGAATGTCTCAACGCTTTCCGTGCGCCTTGACAGTTTAGCCCTACATGCCCCAGAACACGTCTTGCCTGTACATTCCTTGCCACATATTCTGCAATTATTCATCTTATCTCCTTTATTCATAAGAGTTTATCCTGTCTTAGCCTTAATACCCAACTCCTTAGCTATCTCTAAGCACCGCTGGTTACTGTACTTAACGTTTAAAGCACGATCCTCCTCGCTCATGCGATTAGCCCTGGCAAGCTCTGCTTCCTCGTTAGGGGCCTTTTCTTGGTCATAGCCTAACATTAAATTTTGAGCTCTAATCGCTGATACTTCCGCAGACGGCGCGTCGAGTGTGACGGCGTGATCTCTTGCTTCGTCGAGCTTTTTTAGCTGCTTTTCACGTGAATAACCGCACTTCTTCGCTGTTTTTGCTTCTATATTGGCTATTGCTTCAGTTAATCGTGGATTTTCGTAGACTTTTAATCCTTTACCGCTTCTTGCGTTTACTTCGTCGTATCCTACTTTAATCAGTGCTTGCGACTTGTTATGGCCGTTACTTGTGTACTCTTGCGCTATCGCCTCTACTGTTTCGTCGTTCCTTATGTCTGGCATTGATTAACCTTTGCGTTACGTTCACATACCTTGCGATTGTTTTTGTGTATCTCTTGGATTATTTCCTCATTTGACCGCGGATCGTTTTCGTGACTGCCCTTGATGCGACCTGACCCTCTAAGTAGTTCTGATGCTGTTAGTGGTCTCATGCTGTTATCCTGTCTATTAGTTCTTGTTTTGTGCCCTTAGTGTCCACACCTGCACTTTTGGCTATTTCCACTAATTTAGACTTTAGCATCGACATATCAGCGGCGAACATGTCAATCGGTGTCTCTGTAGCCGTTTCAACTACTGGATTGGTTTTCTTTTTGCTTTGACGCGCCGTAGTAGCTGCGCCCTTGTCTCGATTGTGTTTATTGCTCATTATGGCCCCTTGTGTGTTTTAATCGCATCTTATTACTACTTTCGGTCAATTCCCATATTTATAGTGTAACCTGTATTTTGGGAAATGCAACCTTTTCTTTGATTATTTTAAAGAATATTACTTGACTTGCCGATAGTTTGTGGTATACTGTTAATAGTGAAGAGCGAACCGATAACCGATTTAAGGAGTGAAACTATGACTAAGAAAGAAGCTATAGACGCGGCATTTAAGAGTACATCTTATATTGGATCGCACCGACCATCTGTATTTTGCAGCGATCTTGAAAAGAATGGATATAAGGTCGTTAAGATTAAGAAGCAACGTAAATAACTAACCGATAACCGATTTAGGGAGTTGAAAAATGGAGAGTAAACCAAACAAGACAAAGCACATCACTGACAAGGACGAGCAATACAAGTGGCTGGTACAGGTGTTCAAAGACGCTGGGGAGGCTGCCAAGCTGGCTGATCCCGGTGAGGGCAATGATGGTGGCACCTGTAATTTCGACTCACCCGCTTTCAGGGTTAAGGGGTGGGGCGAGAAGATGATCGCCAAGCTTGCCGAAGAGGCTGGGCTGTCGGTTTGCCGGTTCTCATGGTTTGGTAGCCATAATTGGTACTGGCTCAATGTGCCACTGCACGGACAAGCTAATCGTCGCTCTACGATGTCTACGGCGGCGTCCAAGGTGTTCCAGAAGGCTATGGACTCTGAGAATCTCAAAGGTTTTTCATCCTGCCAATACTGCCAAATGGACTAAACCTGCCCGGCTGGGCCTTTCGGGGCCTTACCGGATATGTTTTGTTAATCTTTTATTGGAGAGTATGATTATGAAAAAATGCTTTAAGGAATTTAACTTCAGAAGCACGACGCTCGCCGTTATTTCGCGGGCCAACAGTATTATAGCCGAGTACCAACAGGACGGCTATGATCTAACCTTGCGGCAGTTGTATTATCAGTTTGTCGCCCGTGATATTATACCAAACAGCCAAAGCGAATACAACAAGCTGGGGACGGCCCTGAACAACGGTAGACTGGCTGGCCTGATTGACTGGAATGCGATTAAAGACCGTACGAGGCAGATGCACCAGAACTACCACGAAACAAACCCCGAACGCGCCATTGAGTACACTTCTGAATGCTACGCAATCGACACCCGCCAAGACCAAGATGTTTATCTTGAGGCATGGGTAGAAAAAGAGGCTCTCGCTGGTGTAGTTGAGCGAGCTTGCCGTGAAATTGACATTCCGTGGTTCGCTTGTCGTGGGTATGTCTCACAGACGGCCATGTACGAGGCTGCTATGCGATGCAGGCGGAAAAAGGCCAGCCGAACAGTAATCATCCACCTTGGCGACCATGACCCCAGTGGAATAGATATGACCCGTGACAACTTTGACAGGATGGATATGTTCGGTGCAAATCTCACAGTTGAGCGAATAGCCCTAAACATGGACCAAGTAGACAAATACAATCCGCCACCGAATCCGGCAAAGCTAACCGATAGCCGGTGTAGTGGGTATATCTCTGAGTATGGTGATAAGTCGTGGGAACTTGACGCACTTGACCCTCACACGATAAACACCTTAATCTGCGACACCGCCGCCACCTACACCGACCAAGGAAAACGGGACAAGCTGATACTGCGTCAACAAACAGAGAAGGAGCTGATTGAGAGAGTTAGCCAAAGGTGGGATGAAATCGTTGAGATGATCGAAGACTAACCCCCTCACGGGGCTGCACCGATTCGCGGGTGTGTCCCGGTGATTGTTTTTATTAACCTTAATTGGAGATTGAGAGATGATTAAAGTAGGCGACATTGTAATGGTTCGGTTGGAGTATCAAAGCCATAAACGAAAAGCAATCGTGACGTCAACACGTGGCAAACACTTGCTTAAGGGCATGATTGATGTACATTTCCGAGGCGAAAGCTTAGGCACGATTGTTGATATCGAAGATTGCAGACTATGGACGAGCCGTGAATTTGTGAAGAAGTGGTGGCTTTGGTTTTAGTTGTCCCGGTTTTAACCCTTTTTAGGAGTGTAGATCAATGAAACGAGCGAGTATTGCTAAAATTAAAGTGTGGTTTGATGTCCCCGTGACCTTAAAAAATGACCCTCAAGGTGACCTGCACGATGAAATGATAAACCGACTTATGGACCTGCCCCGATGCAACGAGTATTTAGGTGGACACTGGGCCTACGCAATCTTTGAGTACGACAGTTTTGAGTTACTACGGGGCTTAAAAGGCAAGGATGCTGTTGTTGTTCAATCGGTGGTGGATGAATTTAATGCGAAAACTAACTAACCCTTTAACCTTTATGAGAGGAATGGAAAATGGAAACACCAGAACTTAAGAAGATAGCTGCAAATCGGCCAGAATCACAGTCTATCGGAGCTTTCCTTGATTGGCTACAGAATGAAAAAGGCATTATTTTGTGCGAGTATGATGAGTCTATCAAGACAGAATACGACCAAGACCGATACACGGTAGTTCGCACCACGATTGAAAAGCTCTTGGCTGGGTACTTCGATATCGATCTCGACAAGGCCGAAACAGAGCGACAAGGCTTATTGGACGAACTCCAAAAGCAAAACGTCTAACCGTACCCGGTCTCAGGCCGAGAAAAGAGGGAATAATGAAAGTAATGTGCGAAAAAGCTCTGGTTTGTACCCATGATTTCATGTGTGGAGGCCAAAAACCTCACGATTCAAACTCTTGTGAGCCTTGCCCGTTCGATAAAAATGTCAAATGTGTCGCGGTTAAGACCGTACTGGAATTTGCCGACGAAGAACATGAGCTTAACTAACCAGCCCTATCGGGCAGAAAGTAGGTGAAGTAATGGAAGTGAGAACTATCGAAAAATTCATACAGCTTGAGGCAGAACTTCTCAGTAAAGTCGTTAAGGAAACCCACTGGACTAAGCAGAGAGAGCATTACAAGGCCGCTTTTGGGTTGCTGTCAATGATAATTTGTGACCTTAAAAAAGAAAAAGAGTTAATAGGTGCTGCAAACGACCTATTGAGCGCGTGTAAGTTAGGTGAAAAATTCCTCACAAGCCTGCCTAAAGCTAAGGGTAAATGCCAAACAGAAAACCGAGCTGTGTTTGCTTGCGCTCTCAGCGATGCTATCGTTAAAGCAGGGAAGGACTAACCCATGTACTTAGTATTGTTTATGCTGGCTGTTTTAATTGGTTTTATTGTTGTTAAGGTAAAGGAGACGAAATGAAACTATCGTTAGATAGAACTTGGGAGCTTTGTAGTGAGTAAATGGGAAGTTAAGCCGCTGGAAGACATACCCGACAGGCTTGCTATTTATGCTGGCGAGGAAGTCATACTAAGCCCTGAATTGCTCGAAGGGCATCAGTATTTCGAGTTTATCGTCAAATGTGTGAACGAGAGGGACGAGCTTGTAGGGGCGTTGAGAGATATGAAATCAATATTGAACGGCCTGCACTTGAACTCCGTCATAAACTTCGACAAATGTGAGTTGATTCGCAAAACCGAAGAAGATGCAAGGTTACTACTCAAACAGATAGGAGAGATAGAATGACTAAAAAAGAAGCTATTAAGGCAAGTATAGAACACTGGGTGGAGAATAAGGCTATTGTGTTGGATGAGTGGGAGGGGGAAACCTTGCCGATCTGGGGCGAAGATTGTCCTTTATGTGACAAATACTGCCACCCTGAAGAAGACAAGTGTGGCAACTGTCCCCTCAAGGAACGAGGAACGGCTTGTTGCAAAGAATGGCTATCTTGTTCAAACTCTGTTTTTTCTCAAGAGGCATGGGAAACCGCCTGCCAAGCTCTAATCGACAAGCTGGAAAGTTTATTGTAAACCCTATTTAATTGCGGTTAGAGCCGGTGTATCGGTTACAAGAACGCTTCGAATCGTCTCTTATTGTAACAGATGAGTGTTAAATGTCAAGACTTTTTTGGAGAATATTATGAATGGAATAGATTTATTATTGAACGATGACGTGAAGCTCAAACGGCTCATGGATGATATTAACGGTATGTCAGACCTTGAAGCACAAGGGATTATGGCTGCTATGGACTGGGAAGATAAATGGTTGGAGGATGTACTGTGAAGAGGATGGGCAGACCACCACTACCAGAAGACGAAAAGGCAGACCACATTACCGTCCAGATCGACACAAGAGAGCTATTGTCCCGTATGCAAGCTGCCAAACCCAAGGGTATGATGCAGAAGGACTTTACCAGTGAGCTTATTCGGTTGGGGTTGGCGGCCTCACGTCCTTTTAAAGGGCTGTGACAGGTCCGTCAGAACAAAAACAGAGGCTAAGGGGTAGTCTGGCCTCACTTCTCTCTGGCGAGCCACACAGCGATACCAGCGGTTATAATGTCTTCGGGGGTTATGATTCGCTCCAGCCATGCCGAGTAAATATATGCGTTTATGGGGTCAGCCATTTTGTATGTTCTCCACATATTTTCTAATTTCGCAGAGTATTCGTTAAATGACCGGCTCGCCTAATTCTACCATCCTATCCCTCACCCGCCAACTCAGGACTTCGGGATGGTCGGTGAAGGGGCAGACGGCAAGATATCCATTAGCATTGTATTGGCCGCACTTATTGCATTTATGGCAGTTGTTGGGGTCAGTATCGTGCTTAGACTCTACCCCCAGTAATTCAGCGAGTGCCTTACAGTCATCGGATTTACAGTCGGTTAGGTTCATGGGTTTAGTCCTTCACTGGAAATACATATTCCTCAAATGTTTCAATGCCGTCCAACACAGCGCGTATTACTTTTAACGACAATCCGTTCCTCGTGTGGTGATCGGCATGCCTTTTTGCACTGGTTTGTATAAGGCTGTGAAGCACAGAATCGCGTATTCCTGTTTGACGTAATTCTTTTACGGCCTCGCTAATAGCCGCTACCTGCTTTTTAAGTTCTTCCATGTCGGTTTGAAATTGTTTCTCTGCCATAAATCATACCTCGCTTTCTTTAAGGGTTTCAGTAATAACTTCTAAGCATCGTTTAGCAAGTCCGGCCCATTGACCGTGTTCACCGTTGGCGATGCTGTTTAAGTCTTGCTGTGCTTCTTTTATCGCAAGTGCTTGCCGGTCCCGCTCGGCGGTTAGGGTTGTGAGGGATTGCTGGAGTTCCTTGTAAGACGGACTACAGATATGGGTGATAGTGTCGGGTTTTCCACAGATGCCACATTCGGGACAACCATAAACAGTATCGTGGTTTTTTGGGGTTAAGTCTACACCGGAGATTATTATTTCCTTCTCACTCATCCCTTTACCCTTTCAAGTGTTTCAGTTGCTATTTTCTTATATTTGTAGTGTACACATGTCCTCTCGCACACCGCGTCGGGAACTGTTCGGATATTGTGACGGCAACATTCGTCACATTTCCTTTGGCACTCATCGTTTATCTTCTTCAACCCATCCTCAAGGTCCATCCTCTGAGCCAGTTCTGCGTTGTATTTCACTTTAAGTCTACTCTTTGCACCGATCTCTTTCTTCAGTTCGGCGGTTAGGGTTGTGAGTTTTTTGCCATCACAAGCTGTATACGGACATTCTTGCAACATCTTTTCACCAACTCCGTCCGTAGCCGTCGATGGTACAACCCGAATACCGTCTGATGCTGGTTGTTTTAGATCGCTCATTTATCCTTAGCTCCTTTCACTCAGGCTCTTTGCCTATATCTAAATCCGCTCCACATATCGGGCAGTCCTCATCTTGGCATCGCATACAAAGCAAGCTATCGCAAATAGGGCAGTTTATACCTTCCGCTCCCATGTCTAAATCATGTCTGCAATTATGACATTTAAAAAACTCACTCATTACACATCTCTCCTTTCTTCCCAAGCCTCTACAGCAAGGGTCTTAGCTGTTTCTTTGTCTTCGTGGTAGCACATGGGGCCTTGCCATCCACATTTAGTACAGTAGACGTAAGCTTTCCATTTACTTACTGACAATTCACAGCTTACCGCCGCAAAGTCATGTCCTGTGGGGCATTTTTTAAGTTTCTCACTCACCGCTTGCCTCCGTTCTGGGTAGGGCCGAATTTGCTCCAAGGGTCTTCTCTGGGAAGGGGTGGAAGTCCAAGTCGTATTCTACGGCGTATTTCTTTTATTGATTTATCCGCCTCCCTACGCCATTTATTCCATTGTTCCCACGAAATAGGCGTGTATTCCTGTGGTTTTTGTGTTTCAGCAAATTTCATAATTATTCTCCGTTCTGGGTAGGGTTGGGGCAGTGATTGTGTAGTGGCCAGCATTTCGTACAGATATGGATCTTGCCGCAATAACAGTCGCCGCCATCCCAATAACAAGGAAACTTCCGCCCACAGTCTGGGCAAGAGTACCACTTCGAATAATGCCAGAACGTTGGGCACTTGAAAAGATAGTGTAGTAATTTCTTAATCCATTCACTCATTCTGTCCCTTTCAGTATAGCTAAGATTTCGTCAATAACATTTATTTTATCTTGAACGGATTCTCGTTGGCTGGGGAAAACTACGTATTGCTTTTTAGCTTCGTACTCCGCCCTTAGCTTCTCGATCTTTTCTATTTCTTCGGTCATAGCTCAATCCTCTTGTACTGGAAATTGTCTTACCTGTAGTTCTTTGGGGAACTGGGTTATGTCTTTACAGACTTTGCCGCCGATGTTTGTTTGTTTCATGAAAAATGCTGTATTATCTTCACATTGTTGTAATAGTCTATACGCCCAATTATTGTGCATTATGCGTATTTGCCTTTTTGGTCCCGATTCTCCTCCGCAAATCACCCAATTCAGGGGGTCAAGCTCTTCGACAACAACTTCTTTATCGCACCGATTACAAAACAACTTGTCATCATCTGCGCCGAGTACATCAAAGTGGTCTATGTTGTCTATGTTTTTACATTCCGGGCACTTAACCGTCATGCAGATGTAACGGCTCAAATCTACCGGCCCCAACATCGGCTCAACACTAACAAACCGAACCGCCGCAGGGATCTGTAGTAATATCGGGATGCGTATGTCGGCTTGCTCTTGGTTCTCGGCGGTTACGCCCAGCCATAGGTTTGGCAATGGCCACGGCCCAGATTGATCGGGTAAGTCTGCGGTTGGGTTAGTGTCACATAACACATCTACCATCATACAAGTTACCATTGTGTGCAATCGTTCTTGCCTGAAATACGCCGCCATCCGTTCAGGCCGTTTCGTTAACACCTGAAAAGTGTGCTGTGGGCAAAGTGCAATCACCGCCATAACCTTATCAACCCACTCAAACGGAACTGACTCATGGAATACATCTCCCATTGAGCATACGAATATCATGCGGGGCTTCTTCCAGTGAAGGGGTTTGGTGAGGGCTTTTTCGTCAAATTGAGTAGTTCCATTCCATTGGTTGTATTTTCCCGCGTGGTGGTCAAATCCCACAACGTCTAAGTATTTTTCAAGATGTTTATACTTACCGTAGGGATCTGAATCATACATCCTTTGAAGCCTGCACGCCATTTTCTCGGCGTAACAATTCAGGCAGCCAGGCGATAACTTAGAGCATCCGCAAATCGGGTTCCACGTCTTTTCAGTCCATTCTATTTTTGTCACTGTCTACTCCTTTGGCTTACTCCTTGTCGTGAATTGTGCCGGTTACTTCGCATATAATTAGATATTCCATATTGTAATCATGGTTAGGGTTCTTTGTGTTCCATAATGAAAATCCGGCAAACGCAGAACTCCAAATGATTTCGTATACATTACCGGATGGGTCTTTTACTAAATCTCCGCGATAAACATCTTTCGCGTCCCTGTCTTCTTTGCCGGTGAATTGGCCTACGGTGTCGGGGTGGACCCGTTCCATTACTCCAGCCTTTGTCTCCTCGTTCCATGATATAATTTGGTCATCTGCCGCGAGATACCCATACACCCAACCAGAACATGCGTCTTGAACCTCCTTGGCCCATGTGTCAAGTTTGTGCCATGCCCCACAAGCACACGGACCGTCTGCCATGTCACATGTTTCGGTTGAGCTTCCGTTGCGGAGTTTGCCTACAAATTCGGCTGGCATCGGTATACACTTATCTTTTTCAATAACTCGCTTGCCTCTGAACTTAATCTGCCTCATTGTGTTCTCCTATCTAATATTATGTTTTGAACAGAACTTCTTCGGGTCATCCTTTGACCAGTATTTTGTACATCCCGCATGTTGACAATGGTTGTACTCGTCCGACGCGCCGGCCTTGGAATTCTCCTCCGTCCAGCACGAACCGTTTATCCAAGTTGTAAAGTGCTTCCAATACACTTTGTCTTGTTTACGCCAAATAATCTGCTGTTCAATGGCTGGCAACAATAAAGGTAAAACGTCTCGCCAATCTGTGTGCTTCTTGCAGAAATTATCAAACTCAGGTTGTAAGCCTTTTTTGGTGTTGGGGAACTTCTTGCGAGCAATATCAAAAATTGCTTTTTCTTTTACATTATTTCCATTGTTAGCATTCTTTACATTCTTGTCTGTGTTCGCTTGCTGTTCACTCGCTGTTGGCTTGCTGTTCACTTTTGGTTCACAGGCTGTTTGCTCGTTTTGATAAATGCCGTAGTTCAATACGGTTAGGCGCGTCGTTATGTGTTCATTTGCTGTTGCAATCTGCGCGCAATCTCTGAGCAATCTGAAAAACCTTATAACTTGGTTCCTCGACCAGCACCACCGCTTTCCCCACGTCTCAGCGGACTTCAATGACTGGCCTCGATAACATTTTAATACTTTTGAACCGATAATAACCTCTGTTTCTTTTACGTGCTGAACTTCCATTAGGATGTCAATCCACGCTTCGGCCTTAGAGAAAACTCTCTTTTGTTTCCATAAAGCACTTTCCTGTATTTTCCTGTGTAGCTTAATCCATCCTTGCATGTCTTACCATGTTCACTAAAACAGTTCCGGCTTCATTTCTTTAATCTTAGTCACGCACAGACTAAACAACGTCTTGAAGTCAACTTTTGGCCGTTTAAATTCCTTGACAAAATGCCAGCAGTCCTCGGTAACAAGGTCGTGGTAAACTGTATTCAAGAGCCTCGGAATACATTGACTGTGCCAGCCGTCGGTATCGGCTTCTATGGCAGATTTAACCTTGCTTATCAGTGCTTCTGTGCAGTACTTGTCTACGATTTTTTGCTCAATCATAGCCTTGCCCTGAATATCAGGCGCACCCATTTCTTTAGCGTGCTTTTCTTTGAACTCAGAGGTTACTATCTTTGCCCATGTAGTACGTCCGTATTTATTGACGTACTGGTAGTTTTTTATCACTAACCCCTCGCCCGCACCCTTGCCGTCCTCGACTAAGAATTGGTTTCGGTCAAGCCATGACACTAACTTGTCGTAGTCTGGGTTATGGATTATAGCAAGGGGCGGGATGTAGTTGATACCAAACTCCTCCATTAGGGGCTGGTATTCCTCATAGGTTAGGTAGCGGAATTTCTCGCCTGACGGCAATTCTTCCGGCAAATCCTCTACAACGTCAAAAACATAGAACTGCCTCCATGCCTCTTTTCGGTAGGTTTTTAGGCTATGCGGTACAAGCCACTCACCAAACAACCGCAAATCATGGTTCATAAAGAATGTGGCAATGTTGTTGTCCTCAAGGATTGCTTGCTTAAATCCATTATTGTCTGTGTCCTCGTCCAGATACCTACGCCTGCTTCCACACCTAATAAAACCATCATCACACCATATACTACCGTTGGTTCCGTCGATCTTTGGGAATATGTAGCACCTACCTAATTCTATACCATCGACCTCGGCGGTTCCGAATCTTTCGATATGCTGATATTTTTTAAACTCCATCAATTATTCTCCTTAATCTTTTTGGTTTATCATCCCATTCGGAATTTTGCCTGCACGTTAGCGTTATATTTTTACCAATTCTTGCCAGCCCTGCATGGCCATACAGCTTAACCAATTTTCGTATCGTGTTTACCATCGGCTTATGGATTTGAGAATTTGCAACAGCCCGCATTTCTCGCGTTTGCCAATCACATACAACCGAATCTCTTTTGCCGATAGCCCTGTTGAAAACCAGACACCATGTAGGAACGCCGAACTTTTGGCCGTCTGTCATTGTTTTGTGCCTGCGTGTCCCGTCCAAAATCTCTATTGAACCACCTTTGAGGATGTGAATAAGGACGCTGTAGGGCATAGAGTCGTGCCGAAAGTAGCCTAATTTGCAGGAATGGCCATACATGCTCTGGAAATAACACACGTCGTCATGGGGGAAGACCAACCCATTGCTTATGTTTGCAAGCCTCATGTCCACCTCATAAAAAAAGCCCCGAAAACAGGCTGCTCAGACCCAACGCAGAACGGGGGGACTACCTGTAATCGGGGATAATAAACTAAATTCTACGTTAAACCTGAGCATCATTACAACTTACCATAAAACCAGTTACTTGTCGAACAAAATATTTATAAAATTACAATTTATTTCTCACAATTAGTATTCACTGACCCGCAACGCTTACATTTTACTATTCTTCTCACCTCAGCCCACGTTATATACCACATCATCCAGCAGTCCCGGCATAGGCATGGGAAGTAGGTGGTGCGGGATAGTAGGGTGTAGTTATTCATCGGCCAGTCTAAAATATATCTCCTCAAAGTCCAGTCTTTCACCAACCCTGTCGTACCTGTGTGTGTCGTACCAGTCTATATTTTCCCATTCTATCAGCCGTAGCATTGCAATAAAGTTGTCCATGTTCCTGTGCGCACTCATTGTCGGGTGGAAGACGTGGTGGTTCTCACATATCTCAATTCGGTTCTTGTCCTCACAGCATAGGTGAGGATATGCACCCTTCGGTAGGACGTGGTGGGCGTTGGTTGAACCAGAACACTCACTGTCATTGATAGCACACTGACCCGTCCGATCTCTTTGTGACCAAAGTATTAAACATTCCTCTTTAAACTTCTTATTTAAGTAGCTACGCAGGGCGGTGATAGTCACCTGAACCGAGTCGGAAATCTCATCAATAGACATTCTCGCCTTAGCATGCTTCCATGCCATTATCTTGGCCGACCTGTTTACTTTCGTTGCTTTAGCCATTACTTAAACCCTTCATTTGGGTCGGTGATAATGTTGTATTTCTCGTCAAGGCTGACCGCCCCTAACATTCCGTGGCCGGGGTGGATCTTTTCGGATGCGACACGCTCTGGCGGGCATTGGTGGTTTTCGTACTTGACGGCATAGTAAATACCCATGCTCGTTAATATTAAGATGATAATCACTAATACTATTCTGTCTACTGTACTCATATCATATCTCCTATAAATTCGGTTAAATTGTCTCTCCCTGCCGGGCTGCGAGATGAGTCTGCCGTCCCGACAGGGCTTGGATTAAGGCATCATTGCCTCCTTTCACCTACAAACTTCGTTCCTAACTGCCCCAGTAGGATTCGGACCTACATCTTTACGGTCTTACGACGAACTGCCGTCTGCTCTTCCAGTTGAGCTACAGGGCAAAAACCGGGGCAATGACTCAGAGGATGCCCCGGTCTCTTTGGGGAGAATGAAAAATATTAAAGGAATGGGCAGGAGAGCGAATCCCACTTGGACATTGTTAGAACAAGTCCCACAAATACAACTCACGGATGCTGGCCGTATGTTACCTTAGTAACTCCATAGCTTTACCAGTTCCACGCCAGCCGGAGCCAGCGAGCCGAGTATAGGTTATTAACCTCTTTCTTTGGCGCGTCGCTACACGCCACCATTCCCATTATTTCATTGTAAAAGAGCGTGGCCCATCCGTGAGCCGTGTTCGTCGTCCGTGTATCGCGACATGAACTTATTTCTTTATTGGGAGGTTCTCAACCAGATCGTCATACTCAGACTCGCCTAATACCCAAGCGGTTGCTTCTGTCCCATAGCTCCTTATGTTCATACTCTCGTCGCCCTCGCCAAACTCCGTGTAAACATCATCTTCGTCCAACCCTTCCTCCAATACTCGTATCTGGAGGTCAACGCCGGCTAAATTGTCATCACCGAAGATACTCATTGGCGTTACGTTCTCTCTGGCATCCTTCAATCGCTGAATCTGCTCGTTAATTTCCTCTTGTGATTTCATGCTAAGTCTCCTATTTCCTAAGTTCTCAGTTCTGGGAACATGTCCCTGTTTAACAACGCAAATTCACCAAAAAGCTCCGCCGCTTTTATGTCGTAAGCCTTTGCCGCCAGTTCCTCTGTGTCGTGATAACCTAATCTTTGTCTCTGTTTTCGGGAATTTATATACGCGCCCCACCGACCACACCTCTTATCAAGGGATACGCCCTTGTATTTACTGGAACACTTCTTGTGGCTCTTTCGCCGGTTTTGGTTATTTTGAGACCTCGTAACCATCCTGAGGTTCTCTCGTCTATTGTCCAATCCATTACCGTTAATGTGGTCGGTCTCGTATCCTTCGGGTGGCTTGATTATTGACCGGTGCATAAGTTCACCGGCCTTCTGGTTGGACGGAGTTCTTATTGCATATTTATTGCCAGCACGCCCATTGAGTACCTGCCATTTGTACTTAGCCAACGCAGCATAATCCTTATCGTCTACAGTTGCGAAACATCCTCTTGTTAGTGGTATCTTTTTCATGTTATCAGTCCCAAAATAAAAGCCGAACAGGGTTGCTACGCAGTGAGGGCGTGAGCCCGGATTGCCCCTGGACGGCTTTAGTAAGTTGTGTTTTCCTGCGTAGCATACCATATATCATAACCTCTATTTTGGAGAAGTCAATTATTTTCTCAAATCTTTTTCCGGCGCGTCCAACGGCCAACCCATTTCAATAGCTTTATCTATAATCTCTTGAATATACTTCGTCAAGTTGCGTTTACCGACACCTATTATTGTAAACCTCGTAACTATCGTCCCATCAGCCATGGTGTAGGTCTGTTTCTTTAACAGTGCCGCTCCCTTGCACTCTTTTTTCAGGTGGTCATCCCACCACTCCTCTGTATACCCGCTCCAATCAGCCAGTGTTGGGATCGCCACACCCTTGACCCAAGCCCTCTGGCGGGCCGTGTGACACTTCAACGGGTCCAACACCTCAAGGCCGCCGCCAAGCTCCAACTGGCTTAGAATCGCATTCAGGGGCTTCTCAAGCGTAGGGTTTCCGCCAATTACAGAGACTACCTTGAATATTGTTTGCTTCTTGCTCACTTTAGGGCTTTCTTTAGAGACTTGTAAGATTCGTCGCTTATTGTAACCTTTTCTCCGCCGTCGAATTGGACGGTGTGAGTGCTGGGTTTAAGGCTACCGGAATGCATAAACCAAAAGTTGCCGGTTTCTTCAACTAAGAGGTCGCATTCTTCATCGTCGGAAGAGCGAAGGACACGCAGGCCCGTCCTAATTACCGTTGCTGTATCAAAATGACGAGCTACGTTTCGGTATTCGCCATTCTGGACGCCAAAAGACCACGCCATGTCCTGAAGCTTTACTTTGTCGCCAACTTTAAATCTCATTTTCTTTCTCCTTAATAATTTGTCAATAAATTTCATTTCAACGCCTTTTTCAAGTTCTTAAACGATTCGTCGCTTAACTCCACAGCCTCGCCACCGTCAAAGCTGACAGTATGGGTGGGGGTGTCGTCGGGGAAGGTGGGCTTACCCCTGAATATTAAAGCGCCGTCACGTATTCTACAATATAAGTGGTTATGCGTATTTTCGTCCTTTTGTATAAAATAAGTCTCGTCAACACCAGCCATACACTCCCGCCCAAAGTTCTCGTCCGGCATGGCAGCTATGGGGTGGATGGTCCAGTCCTCTTGGCAGAAGACGTCGTAGGCTTGATCTCCGCCATTGTTGCCTGTGCCCGTAATTCTGTAGCTATTGTCTCTGCATACGTCACTGAACAATTTGCCAAATACCATCGCCGTCCCCGTCTTGTTCCTCAAACTCACTAATTGCTTCGCTTTTAATTCCATTTCTGTCTCCTTATGTGTTAGTTGTTATCGTTATTCTTTCTGTCCCAGTGCCTGCCACGATTATCATCGACAAAGCCGGAGAACCATCCTATCCAATAGATGAACTTCTCGTGTATGATTACGAATATATCAAGCGGCGCTTCCCAGAACTCCCAAATACCGTACCATGGGTTCCAGTGCATTACGATTTTCCCGCTCTGAAATACGAAGTCTCTGTTCATTCCTTACCTTTCTGTTTATTTATTGCCTGCTATTCTTGTATCCAGTTTTATCATGGCTATCCGCTGTCGCAAATTAACACTGCCCGTCATCTCAAGCAAGACATCACCGAGCCTGCATAGAAACACTTTATCGTATTTAGCCGCAAGCGGACTGGTAATCATTTCCTCAAATATCTCTTGCTCTTCGTTTGTTAGTGGCATCTTCTTACCTTTCTGTTAAATATTCCGTGACAAGTTACTTTTAGCATCCAATAACAATGCTGTTCATTACCTGTATCCGTGTACGTTCCGTATCCAAGCTCTATATGCTATTGGCACTCTCAGCGCATCGCATCCGTGGTAATGCGCCTCTTGTCATGAGAGTTTGTGTCAATACGGTGTACCAAGACTCATTCGTAGACTTTCCACCTACTGGCGAGCTTTTTATATCAACCGGACGAGTATTTGAACATAAAAAAAACAGAGCTATGGTCTGGGAAAGAGACGTGCGCTCTGTTTTCTTTACAAGCAAATTGTGATTTTCCCAAACCATACATATAGTATAACTCAAGAAATACAAAAAGCAAGTTTTATGTTCAAAATTTCTCATAATTCTCAAAATAACTCCTTTTGGTTCTTTTTAAGTTCTCGTCGGTCCTTTGCGATACGCTTTCTAAACTCCGCATCGATAGTCAAATACGAATACTTTGGCACTTCGTCAACCGGAAAGCCGTTGTTCACAGCATGGATGTATTCGGTCAACCGGCCCATTTTCCGTCTCCTACTTGAGTTAGCATTTCCGTCTGTTAGTCTCTTTAAACTCGATGCCCTTCCAAGTGCATCTCTGGGAATTTCACCCAACGAAGCTTCCACTGATACCATACTGGAGGCTCACCAATGTCAGAGCCGGTTGAAAGCCCTTCGGCTACCGGTGAGACCTCCCAGATCTCTACCGGTGCCTTGGACTCGTCCGCCGAATCTGACAACATTACCTTCTGGAGGAAGGTGCCCCACGGACTATCAACAACGTCAACGATATAGGCGTCTGTATAGGCATAAACGCCCCTACCGCCGATCTCTCTCTGCGCCCATACGTCTGAAAGCCGGGCTACGGAATTCCGCTTGGGTTGTGTGCCTCGGCGAGATTTAGTGTTGCTGACCATCAGTGTCTCTCCACTCAAAGGGGAAGTTCTTGTCTTTTATCACGCCATGGGCCTTGCGAACAGTGGACTCCAGCGACATCTCCCCTATCTTGTCGTTTGCAAGCATCAGGAAGCCCAGATTAACCGCCTGTGCCCACTGAATGCGTTCTTGGATGCCATCGTTGGGCTGAGACGAGTTCGTGCCCCCACCGCCCTGCGGAGGCCCCTGCTGGCCTCCTCCTTGGTTGTACTGAGGGTTGACCTTCTTGAGCCTGACCCCATGCTCTGTGTTTTTCACCTCTACACTGATCTCTGCGCCTGCACACAAAGGGTAAGGTGATGACTTTGAGCCGATCTCTCCGGTGATGGGTTGTCCACCTGGTACGTCAATCGTCATGTCGTAGGTGTGAATCCACCCATTCTGTGAACTATACCCACCGTCAGCAGTCGGTTGTATGTTCCTTATCTGTCCTGTGATCATTTTGTTTCTCCAATCTTAATAAAGTTTGTCTTGCCTGTATTCTAAACGCCTCCACTTCGTGGGGCTTCATATCTCCTATCATGTCCCAGAATGCGGTGTCGTGTATCATTTCTGCTCCAGAGTGTGAATAACCTGCCTGAACTTCATTGAGAAGTCTTTGGCTTGGGCGAGGGTGAGGTTTACGCAGGCAAGGCCTTCACCTTCCTGTATGTCGATTCCGATAGCTTCGACTTCACCAGTAGCAATATAAACCTTGACCGTATCACCGTCTGGATCAATTGTCGTAAATTCCTCCAGACTTTCACTCAGGGCTTGGAGGTCGTCGGCTAAATTACCCATGACTTGTTTTGGTTTAATGGTTGTGTTAGGTAACTCTGAGGTGCCCTGCCCAATGTCCTTCTCTCTAAGCCAGTGGACTGTTTCGTCCTTGATTATAAACGGTATCCCGTTGTAGTTTTTACCATAATCCCCATGCCGTAACTTCACCTCCTCCAACTCCCGCTTCTGCTTTAAGAGCTTTTTGCCCTCTTTTGTGATGTTTTCCATAGCAGTGACAGCGTGCTGTTTGTCTACGGCGTTCTGGTCCATTGCAGCCTGTATTTGTTCAATGTTCATCGGCTTTCCTTTCTTTCCGTAATAAACTTCGTCATGCGGGTTCATAATATACTCCTAATAACGTTAAAGTCACCGGCTTGATTTCGGGTCATACCATTTCTTTTCAGACTTATGCTCGGTCTTCGGGTATCTCTTGCCCACCTTACCGTCCAGCCATAGTGGGTGTTCTGTGACGTGCATTACACCGTCTCCGTTAGACCAGACGTTCCAGAGTTCGCCGGGGCGGGGGAGGAACTCGAAGAGGTGCTTGCAGGTGGCCCTTGAGATAGTATCGCGGCAAGCCCCGGAAAAAGTAAACATGCAGCACCCAGAAACCTTCTCAATACTGACGCCCACGACACTGCAAATACGGATATAGTCATCGCGGATGCCATGCAAAGGGCTCATGTCGCTGAAATGCCTTCTATCCACCCACACATCAAACACATCTCCATTATCTACGTTACATTTTTGTAAGTCCATAGTCTTTCTCCTGTTTAAATGTCATCGTCTTCATAGTCATATTCCTCTATTTCGTCCTGATCGTTCCTGAATTCGTGCTTACTTAGTCTACGGTCAGGATTGCCGCTTTCTTCGCCTTGTCTGTGGAGCCAGTCGTCGTAGGTCATTTTGTCTCGATATCTATAATCTTGCAATTATGACAAATTTTCATTTTCCTGTTTAGTTCGTCTGCCCATACCCACCATGTCGTATCAGTCTCACGGTATATAGGCTCTCCGCCAAACATCCTTTTCGTGGCCGTAAATACACCCTCATCTGTTTGTATAGTTGTTTTGCCACAAGTCCGAGCCTCAAAAACAAACGCAAAAAATATCACTACAGCTACGAGAATCCATACTATTTTGTCAAGCATCGCTACTCTCCAATAAAGAATCTAACTTGTCTATTAAGGCTTGGCAGGCGGTTTCCCATTTCTTACGGGTAGCGTTGTTGTGGATTCGGTAGCAATGCCTCCATTCTTTACAACAACCAAGATTTGATTTCCTGATAAAGAGCGGACACTCAGGACAAGCCAGAAGCGTGTAACTTTGGTTGTACAGCGTACAAAGGGCACAATAGGACGAACCGATCTTTGCGCTTGCGACACTACCGGCTTTATTCTCTACCCAGTGGTCCCTACTGGCTCTTATGGCGTCTTGTTCGGTCATAGCTTATCTCCAAATATACCACCGCCACAACCCAATGTGCAGAGCGATCCGACATGGGCTGGAGGGCGGTGGTGGGAAACATTTTCATTGTCAGATCGCATAGTTACAACATACATCACGATCGTACCGGAGTCAAACATTATTCTCAAGATTGCCAAATTTGGTGGGAAAGACGTAAAATGTGCCGCCCCCTACACAGAGACGGCACTTAGGAGAGAAGAAACTATATTGAGATAGCAAACCTTTTACTTAGATATGTCTCTACACGGGCTATGTCGGCAGCAGGCATGATACCCGAATAAATTAGTAATTCGCCAAAGTACCCGTTATACGGTTGGTTCTGTGGGTTTGTGAGCGTCGAGTACGAATCACCCCTTGCGCCTAAAACCAACCGATTTGTGCCAGTGTGCGAACCTTGCGTAGTGGTTGTTGACGTATCGGTCTGTGTTCCATCAAGTCTGATGGTACTGGTATTGCCGCCTTCGTCTATGGTTGCTGTAATTATCTCCCACGTAGCGGTATTTACTGAGTTGCCGGTCCCGTTAATATCTAAACGGTCCCCGGCATCGCTTGAATTGGCTGTGAAAAATCCAATAGATCCTGCATGGCGAGAGATTAATCTATCTTTTTCGGCCGGGCCAGTGCTATCTAACAAAAATGTATTTGGTCCACCCCTTGTATCTGTGATGTTTCTTACAAAGAAAACTGTCCATGGTGGAAGTATCGACTGGGTTCCTATAGGCTGCTGCATCCGGTTACTGGTAATCGCCGTAGCATCCAAGATGAAATGTATCGCTGGCAGCCCATTTACAAAGTTAGGCGTAAATGTCGGCCTGAAATCAACAACCGTTATCTGGGTCCAATTAGCTCCTTCGGTTGGCGTTCCCTCACCCGCACCAACGGCCTGTAAAGCCTGCCACACCGTTGGCGGGGATCCGTTTACGAAAGTAAACTCTCCAGTGGCGTACGTAACCACAGCATCGACATACAGCCCCTGACCGCCCGTCGTGGCGTTTGCCATCAGCGTCCATCCAGATGAACTCGGTGCGGTGGTAGTGTCGTCAGCGTCACAGGTCCACATTAGCCCGTCAGGCCCATCGCCTTGTATGGTTTGGTTTGCATGGAATGTTCCAGCCGTCCATTCAGCGACGATCAGGTCAGGTGGTAAGGTGGTAAAGAAATGCCTGCCATGCCCTGAGACATCGTTCCACTTCGACACCTTGCTAGAGCCGTCTCTTTCCACGCCTGCGTCAGCCTTGTACCACGCCTCAAGGTTGGCCGTTACTGGTAGGGTTAGGTCGTATCGAGAGCGTCCTGAGACGCCGGGCACGTCATATCTACGTCTGTCTCTTGTCATTGGTTCTCCTTTATCGCCTTTAACAGCCTATCGAAGTTTACCTGTTGCGCGGTTTCGATCTTTTCGACCTTTTCCTTAGTGTACGCAATATCCACCTGCATTATGGCTATATTAACTTCGTTGGTATCACACGCCTCAGTGCCATTCTTCATCATCGAGTCGAATCTTGCGTCATCGGCCTTAACGTGCGTCTCGACCTCCTTAGCCAAAACTTTTGTATCGCCCTTGTGGTCGCCCCACGCCAACAGGACTACCGCGAACATACCTATTGTAGTTAGTACAACACCTGTTATTTTCCAGTTCATTGTGTCTCCTAGTTAGAACAATTCTCTCCATTGGAATGCGGCTCTAAATGTGGCTGTTCCGTTACTGTTTGTCCCTGAAGCCGTCAAGGTTTCGCCTGGGCCGAGTATTATCCTCTTATTATTCACGTCGAAGTTATCTTTGTCATTCTTGCCTGCCATTGGTATAGGTAGTATGTTTACCCCACCAGTGAGGGTTGTGCCTGCAACGTCGAATTCTACAACTGAATTAGCAGTATTTATATCAGAATAAGACGGTGTTCCACCTAGCGTTGTATTTTTAACTACTCGAATATCACCTAGATTGTTGGCGTTAGCGGCCTCAATGGCAACAGCGATATTCTGAATATGAATATCTATGAAATTAGTTTTTGAAACGTAGGTCGCTTTATTCCTTATCGTCAGTATAGCAGTTTCTGTTGAGACTGACGTTTTTTCTATTAGTTCGGTTGCGTTCTGTGGCTGGTGGAGTTCGATAAACCCTGTTTTGCCCTCCACAAAATAAGCATACGAAGATGACTTCATTATCAGGTTATCAGTTGTGCCCTTATTATTAACATGAATATGGAAGTGGTAGTTAGGGTTAAACGTGGACGGCACGACAAACAGCCCCGCATACTTCTCTGTATGGACTATAACTATATCACCATTTTGTTTCTCAAACCATACTTGTATAGCCCCTGCCCCTAGATATTGGTATCGAATGAAAAATATATTCATCTTTGTCTGGTCGATGGTTTCTCCGCTTGCACCAGAACCGTCAAGTGGGTCATCCCAGTTAGCCAAAGCAACGGTCGTCTTAACATCATTCTGGAAGCGATGATACCCGAACGTGGTTCCATCGTACCCAATCATAAGTCCGTTCTTGAATGCCGCCGAGCTTCCCGCCTCGTCCACAAGGCCAGCATACTGTTCAGTGGCTGCTATGGGTGATGTGAACAACACTGTAAACCTCGCAAGCCCGCCAAGCCCTGATTTATACCTTGCGTGCCTCACACTCTGGAGCATGGCTGTGCTAGCCGTGGTGGTTGAGGATGTTATTACGGCCATGCCGGACGCTTGCGTTACCGTGCCACCGTTGACGGTAGTAACCTCAAAAAGGTCTGTATTGTCTACGGTGTACTCAAAAGAACCCTGAAATTGAGGGTGAAGCTCGGCTACTCGCAAATCACCAAAAGCCGTTAAAGGTCTATCGATAAATGGTTTATAAGTCATGTCCTACTCCTAAAGTATATGCCAGTTACTTCCATCACTTTGAAAAGTGATCGACTCAAATTGAACTGTTATCACTGCCGTTAAGCCGCCGTCTATCGTCTCAGATCCGTCCGGGTCGATAGTCACCGTTCCGCCCGCAGAGTCTATCTTTTTTACCGTATAAGTCTCACCTGAGACCGTAGATGCCGCTGGTAGATTAGCAGTGCGACTGGTTGAACCCGTACTAAATAAAACCGTACCGTCGTTTCTTACTAACGTATAATCGGTATTGGTTTTAGTTGACAACGAATTACCGTGAACCAGATGCTCCGTGCCTGCTCCATCCTGAAAATATAGAGAGTTGTCGGTTTTTGTGTATATCGCCCCGTCATTGGGAACTGCCGTCGGGGTCGTAATCTCGTTAAGGTAAAGCTGGTCAAGGGTCGTTATCGCCGTGCCTTCTTGGGTGAGATTTCCTGTAATCCCTATCAGGGTATTGTTGCTGCCCCCATCACCAAGGTGTATCTCGCCGCTGGTAGCCTTTAAGAATAAGTCCGCAGATGAGGATTGAATCGTTGTATTACCTACGCCGGAAAATGTAAGGGTAGTCGTGCTTGTAATCAGATTATTATTTATAGTTGTATCATCAATAAGAAGGGCACCCCATGTACCAAGCCCGGTAGTAGTCAAACTGAACGTGCCGCCAGTCACGTTCGTACCCTCGTTGGCAAGGTTGACATATCTCGCGTCATGGTCGTCGTTCGTCTGCGACGGCATGTCAGGTAAAGTGCTATGGTTTGCTATCGGGAAGATTCTCACTTTGCACCAAAGAATTTAATCGCTTCTATTTCTTCGACCGACAACAGCCCACTCTCTGCTAACTCTACAATTCCAACCCCTTGGCTTAACTTTATAGATGACGCCTCTGCTCTTGCGGCGGCTCTGGTTTTCTTTACGACCTCTTCAATCATTTTGCTCTTAGCGAAATCGTTATTGATCTTAGCATATCCGTCAGACGTAACCAATGCTTGTAATGTTTTGTATGTCAACTCTCCCGCTCGCCGCCAGAGTTCTGTGTTTTCCTCTGCGGTCAGCACATCGAACCCGTCCTTGCCCCCCAGCAGGGTCGGTGTTACTTCCAGCTTATTGTCTGCTAATCGTCTTATTTCATCGACAACTACATCGTTTCTTATCTTTGCCGGTCGGGTCGGGTCTATCATAACCTCTAAAACATTACCGCCGTAACGGGGCAGGTCTTGGCCGAATACATCAATTTTGGATGGGAGTTTTCCCCGTAAGCCCGGAACCCTTGACTGTACCCGCTGGATAGCACCGTCAACCCGGACTTCTTTCTCGGTAGATGCCCTTGCAATATCAGCGACTATTGTAGGCACCACCGACCCTGCCATTGAACTAAACCAGTTCTCAAATGACCTCTCCGGCGAAACTAAAGCATCTACCGCTCTATTGACCCCCTGAACAAACGTCTGTTCACTGAACGATTTTGCCGAACCGGACAAGGCTTTCCCTATTGCTACTGTTGGACTACCCTCTTTGCTGAGTTCGTTACTAAAGTGACCACCGATTATCAACACGTTACCAGCAGGGCCTAAGACTTGTATGGACCGCCACTTACCATCTATCTTGATACTGTTGGCCTTGCGACCCTCAAGTTCCCACAGTCTGCGTTCTCGCTCGTTTCTTGGCCTGTCGAGCGTCATCAGTCCAGCAGTAAGTAATTGGCCACCTATCCATAAAACACCCGTGCCGACAGCCCCTCTACCGAACGCTTGTGAGAATTTCCTTTGGTTAAATTCGCCGTCATTTATCTGTTCAGCAATCTCTTTAATCGGCCCGACAGGAGTATAGTTAATTATCTGAGTAGCAACCGCCGACGGAGTTCTGCCAAACGGAACTATTACCTCTCCGACTTTGGTCTTCTGGATTGACTTGGCTATATCACCCAACGCTGTACGGTTCTGGAATACTGCAACCTCGGCGTCAAGTACGGAAGCCACAAGTATGTCGTCGGTAGGGTTCTGGATCAGTTTGTCAACGAACGCATCAAGTTCTTTTCCTTTTAATCCTTTGTTTTTACCTTGCGCAATCGCCTGGCTTGCAATCGACCTCGCTTTTGCTCCATAGTAAAACGGCTGGTCTGCTGCGCCTAATAGGTGAAATACCGTTTCCTCGTAGGTCTGTAATGCCCTGGCAAGTTTACCCGTCCCAAAATTGACTTTGGTGTGGTCGAGTTTCTTTCCTATGTCACGTTCGCTGTGTCCGGTTTTGAGGTATTTCCACCCATCCACAAGTCCCTTTTTAATACCCGCTACCGTTCCTTTGGTTGTAAACGCAAGAGTTCTTTCGCCAGTATACAGAGAAACCGTTTTGTCTACTAACGCAGCAGGGATGTCTTTAGCTGTTTCGGTTACTGCATGGGTCATATTAGCAAGAAAGTTCAACCCCTGTGTTTTTGGTCCCGTAAGCAGACCAGCTTTCCATAAGGCTATAGCTCTGTCGAATATACTACTAACCTCTCGTCTTGATTCTAATAGGTCGGTCCCTGATTCGTCAACGAAAGATTTACCGAATACACTCTCAAGGTCACGGATGTTACTATCCGTTAATGCCGCGCCAGCCAATAGTTTTTTCAGTGCTGTATTTGCGTTCAATACCTCTGGGTAGGAGATGCCTTTATGATCGAGTATCTTGCCATACAACGCTTCTTTTTCTTCCGCCGTAAGCTGCTCCTCGATAGACTCAAATCGTCGGCTGTATTCCGTCAACGCACCTTTTAGCTGGCCGGTTGACCTGAACACGGCTTCTTCTATCGGCATCCCGTTCTTAACGTCCGTCTTGAGCTGCTCGGTCGCAGCAGCAAACCGCTTAGCCCTTTCTTCTCTCTGTTCGGACTTCACTAACGGCGCAACGGCCTTAGCTTTTTTTAACGCTTCCCTTACTTTATCAATAGGCTCGACACCTATTATGTCTTTTTCTACAGGCGTTACAGATTCGTTATCAGGTAGTTTTTGTTTTTCGGCTACGGCGGGTGGGGTGACTTTCGGCTTTTTCAATGGCCTTATCGGTTCACCAGTAAGCGGAGATATATCCTCTACTTCTTCAACCCTCACGCTATTGTCAGCAAAGTCAGTCTTCACCGTAACATCCTTACCTTCCCGCTGTGCGACTCTTGCTACGTCCTCAGCGAACGCCTCAGCCTCCTGTGGCGTGTCGAACGTCACTTTGTCGGCAGCGATAGCCTGATTAAGCTGCTCGCCGTCTGACGGGACTCTCACGCCCTCTGTCAGTGATGCTCCGATAGTGAACCCACGACGCGCAAAAGCCGGTGCTGCGATGGTTACGATCTTAGAGCCGAGGTTTGATAACTCAAAATCCGTCTTCAGGTCTTTCCATACCCGCTGGCCGGGGTTTCCTGCTGTGTCGGAGACACCAGTGACACCTCGCAGGATAGTCGCTATCTCCTCCTCGGTAAACTCTGTGAGGATATTGGAGTACCCGGCCTTGGTAAGCATCTTGGTAGCGAAGTCGTCAGCCGTCTTGCCTGTAAGGGCTATCCATACATCCCTGAGCCGAGGCATATACTTACCGGCAAACTTGCTTGCTCCCGCCGATATGAACTTACCACTCTCTTCGGTAGCTGATTCGATTACTATCTCACCCCATGCTTTAGCGAGACTTTTCCCCCACCCCTCTTCGCTAGCTACGCCTATCTCTATCAACACCTGTCTTTCGGTTGCTTTCTCACCTACTCTCGGCAATAACCCCGTAGACGTTCTAACCACTGCACCAGTGACGAGACCGGCAGACTTCATCGCAATTTTACCTGCTGTGGTCTTTACGTGTTTTCGCAGCAGCTTTTCGCCCACTTTCTGCGCCACGTCATCACCGAGACTTGCAAGTCCCCCGGTCGCAGCAAATTCCAGCATCCAAGTCGGTAACTGAGAAACTCCCGCCGCAACCTTGCCGAGAAATGTTTTACCCCTCGACTGGAACTCGAACTCTTTTATGGCGTCTGCGATAATCTGCTGGTCTTTTTCTTTAACCGCAGGGGTTACTGTGGCGTTGGGCCTGTCGAAAAAACCTACGGCCCCGGCTCCAAACCCAGATGTCGCAGCGAGTTTCGTTTGGCGGTCGTTATATAAGTCATAGTCAAAAACAGGGTCAGTCAACCTATTGGCAGCGTTAATCGTGCCCATGTTAAACGCTGCACCGGCAACTCCACCGACTATCGGTATCTTAGTGACAGCGTTCTTGCCTGTCCATTGGTGCAGGAACTCCTCACTGAACCCCACCCGGTTGTCAGGGATGGGTTTGGAGAAGTCAGATGGGTCTACTGGTTGGGCATCGTAGAAGTACTGGTCAGCAACATGCAGCGGTACGTTTTCCGCAACGGAAGTGTCCCACACTTTACCTGCGCGATCGAACGCAACGTCAGGGTCGAGCGGTTCACCGATGGACGGCTGGTCGCCAAACTCGGATTCAAGTACATCAAGTTCTCTTTGTTCATCTACTGTCAATGACATTATTCAGCCGCCTTCTTGCGTAAGTCTTCAATTCGCTGTCGTTTCAGCTTTTCGTTCTCGGTCGTTTTGATCTCTCGCAACTTCTCTATACTTCTGCCCCAATAGTCGTGTTTCAAGGAGTCGGCAAACTGATAGAAGTCCTTACCGAGTTTGTCTGGGTTATCCGCTATCCAGTCCCGAAGCTCTGTTGTGTAATTAGACAGGTCGTTGAACTGTAATTGGCGCAATTCGATTGCGTTGCTCTCAAATATCCTCGCCGCATCCGGTTCCAGTCCCCTAATGCTATCGGTAATAAACTGAGCGAACGCATCTTCTTCCTTGAAGTTGACAAGCACATTCTTCGCCTCGCTACCCGCCCTCGTTAGTGCTTCGGCCTGTGAGGACTTTAACGTATTTGATGCAGACTGTGTTACTCTTTGGTAAGCAGAGTCATCGAGTTTGCTTGCCGCTGCTAAAATCGCCGTGTCGAACTGGGCCTTTGATACGTTTCCTTTCCAGATACCAAGCGACATATCGTACATCTGAGACTCGACAACCCTGTCATTTTTTATTGGAACTCCGTTAGCGGCAGCGGTCGCCCTCTGGCTGGACAGCTTGAGCAGGGTAGTCTTTTCCTTTTCCGGTAACGTGGCATCTTTAATTTGTTTATTGGCAGCATCATAGTTTTTGTCGAAGAAGATTGACTCGTTTATCGCAGCCCTGTCCTTTTCGTGCAGTTCATCAAGTTCTGTTTTATTCTCGGCACGACGGTTAATGACTCTGGTTTTCAACTCGGTCTCTGTTTCCTGTTTGTCGCCCTCTGGTACGTCGCTGTCCTGAATAAAATCGAACGCAGCGATAAGGTCTCCATCGGGGTCATCAGGCGTTACCGTTTGTTCCCAGACAGCGAACGCATTACCGGCGACGAAATCTATAACAGCATCGGCAGCGAGACCAGCATTATCCGTCCGTAACTTAGCCGCCCTCTTCGGTCCGATAAGCCCCTTGTCTTCGGCCAGATCAATCCACTCGTTAGACGTTTCAATGTCCCCATTCTGTGCGGCACTGGTAGCGTTACCGAGTATTAGGGCTTCGTGGTAGTCTTGGTGTTTTTCGTTACCGGCATCAGTAAAGGCTTTGAATCCATTAAGGCTTTGGCTGTTTATCCACGCCTGTCTCGTCTTGGGGTCTTCGATGGCCTTGGATAGATTTAGTATCTTTTCGTTATAGTCTTTCTGTGTCAGGTCACGGAACTCTATCTTTTTGGGGTTATCAAAATTTAAGAGTTTGTCGCCATCATAGTAATCCTTCGGGTTGTTCGGCAGTGTGTTACCTACCTGTGGGTCGAAGTTTTTATAGTTATCCAGCCCCTCATCAAAGGCGTCAATCGCTCTTTTGTTGGCCTCGCCTATTCTCGCTTGGTCGTCTAATGCCCGACGGTCTTTAACCGCCTTTTCTTCCTGCTTCTTCCGTCTTTGAGCCTCTCGACCAGCAAGTCCACCTACACTCTGTAAGACCGAGCCTACCGCTTGCAGGCCTCTAAACTGAGCGTCACCTACGTCTGTCAATGCCCGTGGGTCAGCGCGTACAAGTCCTGTTCCCGTCACCGCTGTTTGTGCGTCAACTACTGGTAATTTCATGTTGTAGCTCCTACGAAAGCAGCCTGTCCACCGGCCTGTAGTAATGTCGCACCCGGCTGGGTTAAAGCCGCCTGACCAAATCCTGCCGCTCTGGCCTTTGCTGCGCTTGCCTTTGATGTATCGAGTATCGACTGGCTTACGAATCTCTCTGATCTTCGTTCACCGCTGACACGGATTCCGGTTGTCTCAAGTGCCAGTTGTGAAGCTAAGTCTTCGGTAGCCAACAAAGGTGAACCCTCGATGTCTACGCCCGAAGCGCCTCTGGCAGTTCGGGCTTTGCCTATCAATCTCTTAGTACGTCGTTCCTGTTGTTTTACAGCAAACTTAGTCGCAGCATCTTCGGCTTCTTTCTCTCTTAGAGCAACTTTAGCATTATACAGATTCCATGCAGACTGAGCCTTAGCCTGAGCTTGCGCGCTTTTGTTCTGCTGGTACTGACCGTACGCCTGTATGCCTCCACCTACCACAATAGCTGTGACCGCTACCGCTGCCCAAGTCATAGCATATCTCCCTCAAGTCTGTCGTAGTCTTCGGCGATCAGTTCCTTTTCAATTTCTTCAAGGTCGGTCTGTTCGGTTGAATGGACCGTGACCCATACAGTTTCTTCGTGGACCTGTAACACACGTTTCGTACCAGCTTGGGTCATCCCCCAGTACGGACCTTTTATCCGTACTATCCCGTCTTCGGTACACACTGAAACGTCACCTCTGAGAACGAAGTACGGGTGGGTCGTCTTGTGTATTTTACTTGTTAAGACCATTCCTTTAGGCATTGTTATCTCTCGGATGTACAGATTGTCGCCGAATAAATGTCTTAGCGGGGCGCACGCATCGCCAAAGGTCGCGCCGGGAATCTGAGCCAAGGCGTTCTCGAAAACATCGACCTTGTTACGAAACTCTTTTACAATACTGTTCACTCTTTATCCTTTTGCTGTATATAGCCCACTGCTCGCCGTCAATCGTTTGGTTCTGGGTGAATTCAAAGCCGAACTTCTCTATCATACTGACCGATGATTTCAGAGAACACTTAACGCTCGCTGTCAATACTTCAAATGGGTAAGTCTCTTCGATTATCTTGAACCCATCCCGTAGCAGCCATAACATCTCGGTCGGGAAAGTCAGGCTTTCTTTGCTTATCCTTATCCATATCTCACCGGTTGTTTCGTTTATAGGGTGGACTCCCGCGCATCCTACTACTCTACCGTTTCTTATGCCAGTAACCGCAAGACCTGAATCCTCTATCGCTTGTGCGAACTCAGGATCGTCCACTTGTGTGCGAGAAAGTGGCTCTATCGGGTCAAAGGCCGCAAAGTCACTTGCTCTAAATTGGCGTACGTGTATCACCGTAAAGAAAACTCCATAATTATAGAAAGTACCGTTAATGGCTCAGGTGATAACTGAAAGACGTATACGTGAGCGTTGCGATCATATCCCGGCGGGAAGGTGATACGGTCAATATCTGTCGTCTGGCCTGAGATTGAGTATGTGCGAAGCGTCGAAGCGTCCCTGCCAACAGAGAAGTCTCCGCTTATGTACCATTGAGTCATAACCTCGCTTATTCTTTTCTGTCTGCCCTGTATCGTTTCGCCACCAAGCCAGTTCAGAGCCATTGTCTGCATCTGTGCTTCGTAGCCTAGCCCCATCTGTACGGTGGAGGCAGTGGTGGTAACATCGTCCAAGGAAAGGGTTATCGCTCCACCGGCAACGACTTCGGTATCAAATATCACACCGTCGGCTAAGACATAGACAGTTTGGCCGTTAAGGTGGTCAAGCCCGGTCATCGCCGACGAAGCGGTGGAGTCGTAGGTTACACCGCAGTCTACATAATAAGCGTCGTCTGCATCGCTACCAAAGTCTCTTGGCTGGAACTGCTCGACATATCTCTTAGTGGCTCCGCCGATGGTACGTTCGACAATCGCCCACACCTCGTCTTCGGGGCTTCCGTTAATAACGGTCACGGACTCGAAGTCAGAGTCAGTCAGTGTTCCAGCAAGGTTTGTGTGAGTTATCATCCTTGACCATGCGGTTATATTTTCCGCACGTTCGTAAGAAAACACCGGAAGCTCCCCATCGTCCCTTATGCACCACAAAATAGAGTCAGGTGTCTTCTGGAACGCCGCCTCGTTTATCCCTCCGTCGGTGACGAGGTTTGCCAATATTGTCATGTCCGGGGCAACGTAGCTGTCAAGTTCCCAGTTATACGCAAGCTCCCGCATCTTCTCGCCACCGCGCTGAAAGAATAACACACTTTCATTAGCAAGAGTGGATTGCTGGTTGTCACTTCCGTAGGTCGATTGCTGTTTTGCGACAACATTGGTCGGAGTCAAAGGTTCGGCGGTTCCGCCCTCAATAGTCCACTCTGCGCCGGAGGTTCCAATTAGAATCTTATCTTTACCGATTAGCCACTCAATGACGTTTACCTGACGTGACGTTAAAGTAAACTCAACCGCATCGTCGTCATTGATACCTTCGGTCATGTTCTGATAGTCACCTGTCACCGAACCCCAGATAGTGTCCGGCTGAGAAGTGTTACCTCCAAAGATAAGTCTGTCCTCAAAGAACGCTACTGTTCTGGGCCACCCCCTGAAATTACTCCACGAACCTTCAGACCAGCGATGGGTTGCTGTAGTCGAGGCAAGTGTGGTCAGTACGGTCCCAGTAGCAACCGTGGTGCTGGTAATACCGGTTATTTTTACTATACCAATATGTTCGGTTTGGTCGGTTGAGAAATAAACACTAACCGTATCGACTCCTGTTTCGTCGGCGTAAATAACCCTATACTGAGCAGCATCCTCGTCCTCGGTTCCAGTAGTAGATACATTACGTGCATCAACTGCTGCGCCTGCCCCAGAAGAAAAAGTAAAAACTGTCTCCCAGCCCACTGACGCACCCTCGTCGGCGCCATTACCGACAGCAGCGCCGATAGTATAGTTCCTCTGTACCTTGATTGTGCCAAACCATGTATCTCCGCTAACAAGTGTCCACGTGGCACCTTTATACAAGATTCCACAATCTACCCAGCTTGTATCTTCTACTTGTCCGGCGGCAAAGTCGCTTTCAAGCTCTTCTTTAAACTCTAACGTCTCTATCGGATGTACAAGTCTAAACAATGCACCCGTTTGAGATTTTGACGTTTCAGATGTCCCGCTTGGTAAGTGCCCGGCAGTATCGCCTAATACAAACGGGGTATGCCCTGTTGCCGTCAGGGTTACTGTTCCGGTCGTCCCAGATGCGGTGATAGTTTTGGCAACATCTCTATTTTGAGTTATAAACGGACCGGTTTCAGTACCAAAGACCGGTATCTCCCAAAGAGAGTTATTGACCCTTGATAATTTTCTGGTCTCATAGTCGGGGTGGGTTATATAAAGAACATCGGCGGACTGTTTGAATTTCAGGTTGAACAGGTCCGCCGTCAGGTATGGGGTTGACACCTCATACGGGGTTGTAGCAAACAGAGAAGCAATCTCCGTAGGGGTTAGAACGTCACTGTATAGGGATATTTCGTCGAGTTTGTCTTTATAGAAGTTTTCGTTCACCGAATCAGCCGAGTCCCTTTGTGCGCCTATCCTTACCTCTTCAGTGTTGCCCTGCATTGAGGTATAAGTAGCGTCATTAGTTGCGGTGGAACTTACGGCAGCGGCGTCAACGTAAAGAATTATTCCGTCGGCGGCGGTGGTTGCGTCGGCTGGTGCGCTGTAAGTACACCCGACGAACCTCCATCCCTCACTTAAAGCATTGTCCGACACTGCGAACGGGACCGGCATCGTATTCGAAAGAGTTTCGATACCTACCCCATCGTTGTAAAGTGAACGGACCTGACCGGCGGTTAGTTCTATATCAAATACTACTACGTTGTCAATCTTGTCTGCGAAGAAGTTTGTGGGCGAAGAGGGAATGACCGCGCCAATCATAACATCGCCGTCAGCGGATTCCATAGCCACATAACCCGAAAGAGTTACTCCGGTCGCCGATACAGATTCGCCATCTACATAAAGTGTCATCCCCGTATCTGCGGTGCTGCCTCCGGTTCCGTCGTAGGTCGCCGTTACAAAATGCCAGCCATTCGAGAGCGCAGCGTCTGTTGCCTTGCCGGAGTTTTTGGGAACACTGACATCTTTCAAGAGTAAGCTTAACTTCTCCTCAGCATCAATATAAAATACCCATTCCTGTTTAACTGTCTCCCACTTACCTACGATAGACTGAATCCCTGTAGTCGCTGTAACAAATACCCATGCAGATGCACTAAAAGCTGAATCGTTCGTCGCGTCACCAAACGTAAATTGCGTACTGTGGTCTACAGTGACATAAGCCGATCCACCAAAGTCCAACGCCCCGCTTATCTGTCCGGTAGCGTTTATTGTACTTGTGTTGACCGACGCTACGCCAGCGTGAGGGGCGATAGTTCCGTCTGCTGTTGCATTCGTAACAGACGCTACGGTTATAACAAAATCAGGGTCGCCCGCGAAAGTCGTACTTACTACCACGTACTGACCGTCGTTGCCCGTTGACCCCTCAACAGTGAATTCGGAACTGTCGAGAAAGGAGGTAGACAAGTCGCCGTCGCCTGTGATTGTAAACGTGTTAGCCCCGGTACTTACAGCGTCAATCGTGAA
>Ga0209976_10000172_pt1 | contig 46958 bp, 52 predicted proteins | sample SumtaG_FD_182806 | JGI IMG/M metagenome (GOLD analysis project Ga0209976, IMG submission 182806) | Deep subsurface microbial communities from Indian Ocean to uncover new lineages of life (NeLLi) - Sumatra_00157 metaG (SPAdes) (version 2) | ecosystem: Environmental > Aquatic > Marine > Oceanic >... | reverse complement strand
ATTTTTGGCAATGTGGGGACTTTAATGACATTTAGAGTTGGTGTGACAGATGCTAATTATTTACAGCATGAATTTCAACCAACATTTTCAGAGACGGATCTGGTAAATGTAGAAAGATTTAATGTGTTTATTAAAACATTGGTGCATAATGAGCCAACAATACCTTTTTCTATGGATTTACTTAAAGATATGAAGGAAGCAAGGAAATTGAGAAGCAAGAAGATGGGAGAAATGGTGAAGCAATTATCAAGATTAAAATTTGGTAGAGATAGAAATGTGGTAGAGGCAGAGATTAATCAAAGGGCAAAATTATAGAGGTGTGGTAAAATATATAAATTGACTTAGGCGCGTAGCTCAGTTGGTTAGAGCCCTCGTCTTATATGCGAGTGGTCGCTGGTTCGAATCCAGCCGCGCCTACAATGTGAATTGAAGGGGTTTAAAGTTCCTGGAGGGTGGCTGGGGGAGAGGACTTCTTTTTTACAATTTCAAGATATTTTTCAGTAGTAGAGAGGCGTTTGTGGCCAACTAATTGAGAAATAAGAGTAAGAGGAGTTCCTGATTGGAGTTGATGAGCAATAAAAGTATGTCTGAGATCATTAACTTTAGCGTTTTTAATATCAGTTGATTTAAAATATCTGTCAATGGCAGTTCTAATATTCCTGATAAGAAAAGGTTTGCCGTTTTTGGTGATAAATATATTTTTATTTTTGGTTTTAGGACGTATTTTAAGATAGTCAGCTAGAACCTGTTGAGCGGCTTTATTTAAAGGGACTTGGCGATCAGTGTGAGATTCATAAGGTTGAATAATCAATTTGTCATTATTGATATCTTCAAGTTGTAAATTAGCTAATTCGCCAATACGAATGCCGGTTTGTAAAAGCAATTCTACAATAGCGTAAATTCGAATATCGGTACGACAGGCATCACGAAGAGCGCGATATTCCATTTTTGTAAGTATTCGTGGAGGTTTGATTTCATATTTAGGATGGGCAACAGAAGCAGCAGGGTTGGCGGTTATAAATTTTTGAGAAACAAGAAAGCGACAGAAAGTTTTAATGGAATTTAATTTTCTGGATACTGATTTGGGGGTATAGTTTTGTTTTGTTAAATGGGCTTTGAAATCTTCAATATGTTGATTGGTTAATTGAGAGACGTGAAGAATCTTTTGTTCTTTGACATATTGAATGAGTTGGTCAACATCTTTAGTGTATGCTAGGATTGTGGCGGTGGACCTGTTTTTCTTTTTAAGATCAGCGACAAATTGTTGATGAGAGGCAGATAAAGCAATATTATCTGGTGACATAAATAATTATTTTAAAATATGGCTTATAATAGCAATTGAAAGGATATGTGTCAATGAAGAAGAAAAGACTTCTAGCCTATTTTATTATGATAATAAGTTTGTTTATATCAGTGAAGCTGGTAAAAGATATTTATAAGTTGTGGCATATAGAAGACAGATTATTGGAAGCAAATAAAGAGTTATTAGGAGTAAAAGAAGTGCAGTTAGAATTAAAGCAGCAATTGGGAAAAACAGAAAATGATCAGTGGTGGGAAGGGCAAGTAAGAGATAAGTTAATGATGGCTAGGTCTAATGAAAAAATAGCTATAATACCTGAAGAAGTATTGAATGCAAAAGGCATAGATGAAATTAAAGAGGAGAGCATGGAAGAAGATAAAGCAATATGGGAGAAATGGCGTGATTTGTTAATATATTAGTTAAGAAAGGGAATGATATAATAAAAGAATGACTTTGTGGGAAAATTTGATTACTAAGTATGTAAAGCGGAAAGAATTTTTATTGAGAGATATTCCTGTTGAAAAGGGAAAGAGATTATTGTTGTCAAAACCGTTTATTACTGTGTCTAGGGAAGCCGGCAGTGGAGGAAAATTAATAGCAAAGAAAGTAGCTAAAGCATTGAAATATGAGCTTTATGATAAAAAATTAATTGAGTTAACAGCTAGAAAAGCAAAAAAAAGAAAACAGTTAATTTCTTCATTAGATGAAAAAGAAAGAGGATTAATGGATGATTTAGTTCATTCTTTATTAAACCCTAATTATGTTTCAGAGCAGACCTATATAAAAAATTTATGTGAAGTAATATTATCAGTAGCCAAAAAGGGAAATTGTGTTATTTTAGGAAGAGGTTCTAATTTTATTACTCAAGATCATGGTGGTTTGCATGTAAGAATAGTAGCTCCATTTTTAGTGAGGGCAGGAAATACAGCTCAATATGAAAAAAGGACTATTTATAATGCCAGAGAAAGAGTGAGAAAGTTTGATAAGGGAAGAAAGGAATTTGTTAAGCAGTATTTTGGTAAGAATCCATCGAATGCTAATTATTATGATTTAGTAATTAATACTACTTATATGACAATAGAGCAGGTGAGAGATATAATCGTGTGTGCTTTTAAGAAAAAGTTTCCAAAATAGTTTTTTCTTGAGGATTTAAGATTATCTGGTAGAATACCTATAGTTCTTTAACATAGCGGGTGGGAGGTAAGTATCTCGTGAGGCTCATAATCTCACTTAATCTGGGAGCGTTACCCAGAACCCGCTACAAAGATAAAATCCTCCAAAATGGAGGATTTTTGATATTTAAGGTAAAATACATGTATGGCAGGGTAGCTCAGCTGGCTAGAGCAGTACCTTCATACGGTAAAGGTCGGGAGTTCAAGTCTCCCCCCTGCTACTTTTATATTTTTAAAGGTATTTTGGAGAGTTGAATAAGTTTTTTCTTATTATCTTTTGGAGAAGTTTTGTTTTTAATTGTTTTATGGCATTTTAGACATTGATGATAAATATTGTATTTTCCTGATTTTTTTTCTAAGCCAATAGGTTTCATTAAGTTTTTACAAGTAGAAAGGCGGTCGCCGGGAGTTTTTTCATCTACATGTTTGGAGTAGAGGCAAGTAGGGCAGTGGTTGGTGTAGCCAGTGCCAGCTATTTTGTTTTGGCAATTATCACAGGTAAAGTTTTCTTTTACTTTAATGAAGTGTTTTGACATAAATTTGACAAATTTTAGCTTAGTGGTAGAATATCACGAGTTGAAAATTAAATTAAAGACATTGATTGAGCTGGTTGGAGCTCATGAGTCGGAAGAAGGAAATGTCTTTCCGCAAGTCAAGCGTTATCATATGGCAATCTGAAATCGTTTTTAAAGCATGAGTCAGATAATAAGCTTAATATTGTGAGATATTAAGAAAGTAAGGTGGCAACGTCTGAGAAGGCCCTTGCAAAATCATTATTAGTAGTGGTTTTACAAGGGTTTTTTTGTTCCCCGCAAAAGCCTGTTGGCTCGCGGGGCAAGAGCCTAAAATGATATGATAAAAAAGGATAAATATGAAAGATAAATATTCGATATTAACTGGAATAACTCCATCTGGAAGTGGAGAGATTCATGTTGGTAATTATTTTGGAGCAGTAATGCCATTTTTAGAGCTACAGAAAAAATCAGACAAGGTTTACTTTTTTATGGCAGATTTACATGCTTTAACAACAGTGCAGGATAAAAAACAGATGCAAAGCAATGTAGAAAATCAGATATTGTCATATTTAGCTTGTGGGGTTGATCCTGAAAAAGTGGTGTTTTATCGACAGTCAGATATTCCTCAACATACAGAGCTTCAGAGTATTTTGAATAATGTAACACCTTTAGGGTTGGTGAAAAGGTGTCATGCTTATAAGGATAAATTACAAAAAGGATTTGATGAGGAAAAAATTAATATGGGGCTGTTTAGTTATCCAATATTAATGGCAGCAGATATATTAATGTATGATCCTGACTATATTCCAGTGGGAGATGATCAAAAACAGCATATTGAAGTGACTCGAGATATTGCGGAGAGGTTTAATAAAATATATGGCAAGACTTTTAAATTACCAGATATTTACAATGTTAAGGAGACAGCTAGAATTGTGGGAACTGATGGAAAAAGAAAGATGAGTAAATCTTTGGGTAATTATATTTCTGTTTTAGAAGATGAAGAGATAGTTAAAAAACAGATAATGGGGTGTTTTACTGATCCGAATCGAAAGAAAGCAACTGATTTAGGAAAAGTAGAAGGCAATCCTGTGTTTATTTATCATGATTTGATTAATGAAAATAAAAAGGAAGTGGAGGATTTGAAAAAGAGGTATAGAGCGGGGAAAGTAGGGGATGTAGAGGTAAAGGAAAAATTATTTAAGGCTTTAATGAAACGATTTAAAGCAGAAAGAGAAAGATATCAAGAACTGAGAAATAATCCTGAAAAAGTGAAGGAAATTCTTAAAAAAGGATCAGAAATAGCTAGAAAGCAGGCAGCGGAGAAAATGACATCAGTGAGAGAAAAGATTGGAATTACTAATAAATATTCATTTTATAAATATGGAGAAAAGATGAGGTTAGGAGGAATATGAGTATTTTTACTTTTACCGATCCGGATCGGAAGAAGTTTATTTTCCAGTTGAATTGGTGGCAAGGTGATTATTTATGGCCTAGTGGGTGATTAGTATAGTTATTTAATTTATTACCCGCTACGGCGGGTTTTTTAGTTTTAAAAAATATAAGGAGAAATTTATGAATAAGGAAAGAGTATTTATTAATTTAAAGGGCATAACTAAACAGATGCCGTTTAGAGAATATTATCGTCAAAGGAATACTTCTATTGGTAAGATTATTGCCGATAAACTTGAATTACCTTTGGTAGTTGGTGAACAAAATAGTAAAGATCATTATCATGTGATGGCTAAAACTGTTACCAAAGAGATTGCTCGAGAATTCAACATATCAAGTCCTGAGGATTTTTATGGTGTAGTAGTTGATCATCTTCAGCAAGTTGAAAAAAGTGTTTTTTATCCTGTAGTTGGTACGAGTTTTCCTGGTCATTATTCAACAAAATTTTCTAAGCAAGTTAGAGATTCTGTTTTGAAAGGTTATTCATTTTTTGATTTGGAAGGTGCTTTAGCAGCTCATCAAAAATTAAGCTACTTTGGTAAATTGAGATTAAAACTTTTACCTAACTCAGATGGCCATGGTCAATTTAAGATAACTACAGATGACGAGTTTAGAGAGATTTTAAATAAGGTTGATGAAAATAAATTGGCTGAATTTGGAGCAGTTATTGAACCTAATCTTTTTGAAGCTAATACTACTTCTGTTGGTGAGATTAGGTTGGGAGATGATGTTTATAGCTTTTTGGCTTTTCAAAAAGATGATATTGCATCTGAAGATGGTCGTAATCGCTATATGGGAGCTGATCTTATCACTATTAGAGGGACAATGGAGAATTTGCTTGATTTAAATGAGGCAGGACTAGTTTTGGATCAAGTTAAAAAAGCAGTATCTTTTCATCAGGCATATTCATATTTTAAGCCTGTGATTTCAAGAATTAGCTATGATGTGCTTTGTGGCACTGATTTTAAAGGTGATGTTCAGATAGGAGTTACGGATATTACTGCTCGTTTAGGCGGTTCTTGTCCAGCGGTAATGTTAGGAGTAAAAGTTCTTGATAGTGATTTTACAACTGAAGCAGTTAGAGCAGAAGTTGATTTAAATTATCAGCCTGAAGTGATTGAAGCAGGATCAGAAATATTTATTAATCATCCAACATTAACTATTACTGCAAAAGTTACTCAAATTATTTAAGGAGAAATATGAAAATTACTAAAATTATTGTTATTGGAGGTATTCATGGTGATGAATTAACGGGAATTTCATTAGCTAAATATTTTCTGAGGGTAAAAAATTCAAAAATTTCTGCGATTCTTTGTCATGAGAAGGCAATAAAAAAAAATAAAAGGTTTATTGAAACAGATTTAAACAGAAGTTTTTCAAAAAAAATTCCTATTAGTCTTGAAGAAAAGCTGGCAGTAAGAATTAAGCAACAGATTAATAATGATTCAATTATTCTTGATTTTCATAATACCAGGGCTTCAGGTACTACTAGTGCGATTGTTACTCAAGAGCCAAACAATCTTCAGATTTTTTTAACAAATTACTTTGGTTTTAGTCGAATTACTCAGATGCCGTCCAGTAATTCTTTTATTTCTAAATTTCCTCAAAGGACTATTTCTTTTGAAATTGCCAATAATCAACGATCTGCATTTCAAGTATTAGAGTTGAGGAGGAAAATTGAACGATTAATTAATTTAGATATTCCAATAGTTGCAAAAAAGCCAAGAAAGTATGATTATGTAAATAAAGTTAAAAGAGAAACTTTAATGAGGCTGAACTTTAAATTTTCTCAAATTAAAAATTTTCAGCCATTAAAAATTATTCAAAAGAATCAACTTGGATTGTCAGTTGAAAAAACTTTTATGCCGATTTTTTATAAACATAGAGCTTGTGAAGAAATAAGTTTTACTCTTGTGGAAGAAAAAAATCTATAATGATACAATCAGGGTTATGAAGAAAGATAAGAAAATAAAGAAACCTGTTGAAAGTCCTGGCAAGCAGGCGGGCAGGAAAGATGTGGATAAGTTAAAGCAGGCGTTGGAGAAGCAGACCGGTAAGAAGGTAAAGATGATGGAGTTGAAGTTTAATCCAAAGAGAATGGTAATTTGGTCAATAGTAATGTTTATGGGGTTGTCTTTTTTGTTTTCTATGATGGCGCCACTGCCGATAGATAAAGTAGGAATGTCTCAATTGCTAAAAGATATTAAAGAAGAAAAAGTGGAGAAGATTGAGGTAGAGGAGGAGAGATTACTGGTGAAGTATAAAGATAGTGAGGAATTGTTGGAATCAAGGAAAGAGGCAGGGGAAAAATTTGTAGATATTTTATATAGTGCAGAAATTGATCCTGCTAGTGTTGATTTTGAAAATAAAGATACATCAGCAATGAAAGCTTGGGCAAATGTGTTGGAAATTTTGTTGCCGGTGGTATTAACCGGAATAATTTTCCTGTTTATTTTTCGTCAAATCAGGGGGTCACAGGATGGAATATTTAATTTTGGTAAAAGTAAGGCTAAATTATTTATGAAAGGTAAGCAGAATGTGAGTTTTAAAGATGTGGCAGGAGTAAAAGAAGCAAAGGAGGAATTGGAAGAAATTGTGGATTTTTTAAAGCATCCGAAAAAATATAAAGCAGTGGGGGCAAGGACTCCTAAAGGGGTAATTTTAGTAGGGCCTTCAGGAGTGGGTAAAACACTTTTAGCCAGAGCTATGGCTGGAGAAGCTAATACGCCATTTTTCTCAATGGCAGGATCAGAGTTTATGGAAATGTTGGTTGGAGTAGGTGCTTCCAGAGTGCGTGATTTATTTAGTACAGCTAAGAAAAAAGCACCGTCAATAATTTTTATAGATGAAATTGATGCAATTGGTAGACAAAGATCAAGAGCTTTGACTGGTGGACATGACGAGAGAGAACAAACATTGAATCAGATTTTGGTGGAAATGGATGGGTTTACCCCCAATGATCAAGTTGTTGTAGTAGCGGCGACTAACAGAGGAGATTTGTTAGATCCAGCTTTAATTAGACCAGGTAGGTTTGACAGAAGAATTATGTTGGATATGCCGGATATTGAAGGAAGAAAAAAGATAGCAGCAATTCATGCTAAAGGCAAACCTTTTGTAAAAGATGTTGATTGGGATAAGATTGCTAAAAGAACAATAGGATTTTCAGGAGCTGATTTAGAAAATATGCTGAATGAAGCAGCAATATTGACGGCTAGGAATAGCAAGAAGGCAATTGATATGAAAGATTTGGAAGAGGCGGCATTAAAAGTAAAATTAGGACCGGAGAAAAAATTAAAGCAAACAAAGGATGATTTAAGAATGACAGCTTATCATGAGGCTGGACATGCAGTAGTAACTTATTATCTGCCCAAAATGGATCCAGTACATAGAATTAGCATTGTTTCTCGCGGTGGGGCTTTAGGGCATACTTTAATTCCTCCAAAAACAGATAGATATACAGAAACAAGGTCACATTTGGTAGCACAGGTGGCTTCTTTATTAGGGGGCAGAGCAGCAGAAGAATTGACTTTTAATGAATTAACCGGAGGGGCGGCGAGTGATATAAGCAGGGCAACAGATATTGCCAGAGCAATGGTGTTAAAGATGGGAATGAGTGATTTAGGGCCAATTAATTTAGGTTCAAAGGTAGATATAGCTGAGATGGGAACAATGTGGTATGAGCCAACTAAAATATCTGAAGATTTGTTAGCTAAAGCAGATATGGAGGTGAAGAAAATAGTAGGGAGGGGATTGGAAAAGGCTTTGGAGGTGTTGAAGAAAAATAAGGGAAAGTTGAAGCTGGTAGCAGAGGAGCTTTTGAAGAAAGAAACTTTAGAATCTGAGGATTTTGATGAATTGATGAAGAAGTAAGGATTGACGAAGTTATAGATTTAGGCTTATGATGATTAAACTTTGATCTGCCCGAGAGGGTAGTTTTTGTAAAGATGGGAAAAGAAGGTAATAAACATCCGTGTCTTACAAATAATATCCCCTTAGTTTTAAGTGTTGGAAGAGATGAAGAAGGAAGGCCTATAAGAGAAGATGGAGAGTATATATTAGTACAAGCAGGAGTAGATGAAGAGGGAAAGCCTATATATGACAATAGAAAAAAAGTAAGGGAGTTAATAATTAAAGATGGTGAAAAATCTAGGGCTATGAGAGCAGAAGAAGTATGGGGTGAAGATTTAAGACGGCTTAAAATATGGTTTAGAGAACTTACCGGGGAACAGAGAGAAGAGGTTTTAAATTCATTACTTGGAGAATATGCTGATTTGGATGATGAAGAGGCTGAATGTAGATTTAGTGTAAAATAGCTTCATGAAGAAGAGATTAGTGTTGATTGATGGACACGCAATTATTTATAGAGCGTATTATGCTTATCCGGCGAGTTTGATTACGCCTGAAGGGAAGCAAATTAATGCAGTATATGGGTTTGTAAGCATATTGTTGGCAGTGATTAAAGAGCTTTTTCCAAGTCATATAGCAGTGGCTTTTGATTTGGATAAACCGACTTTTAGGCATATAGATTATGTGGGCTATAAAGCACAGAGGCCGAAGGCAGATAAGGAATTAATTGATCAAATAACTGATGTAAAAGAAACAGTTAAAGTGTTAAATATGCCGATTTTTGAGGTAGAAGGATTTGAAGCAGATGATGTAATAGGCACGCTTGCAAGACAAGCGGGAGAAGGAGGGGGGAAGAATGTGGAGGTGGTGATTGCAACAGGAGATCAGGATGCAATGCAGTTAGTGAATAAAGGAGTAAAAGTATATGTGCCGAAAAGAGGGAAAAATCCAGCAAAAATGTATGGGATAGAAGAGGTAAAAGAAAAGTATGAGTTAGAACCAGAACAGATTGTGGATTTAAAAGCATTGATGGGGGATTCAGCTGACAATATTCCGGGAGTAAGAGGAATAGGTCCAAAAACAGCAATTGATTTATTAAAAAAATTTAAAACAGTGGAAAGAGTTTATTCAGGTTTAGATAAAGCAAGAAATAAGGGAGAGATAAGAGAATTAGTGGCTAAAAAATTAACAGATGATTATGAAGAAGCCATGAGAAGTAAGAAATTGGCGAGAATTGTGACAGATGTGCCAATAACTTTAGATTTGAAGGCATGTAAATTGAATGATTATAATAAGAAGAAGGCAGTGAAGTTGTTTGAAAAATTAGGTTTTCAAACATTAATTAAAAGATTGCCAAGTGAAGAATGGGAAAAAGAGGCAGAAAATATATTTATTAATGAGAAAATATGAGAATTGCATTAATACATGATTATTTAAATGAGTTTGGAGGAGCAGAAAGAGTATTGTTGGCTCTGAGTGAAATTTATCCTAAAGCGCCGATTTATACAGCGTTTTATAAAAAAGGGTCAGTTGGATATGAGAGATTTAAAGATAAAAAAATTATTACTTCCTGGGTGCATAAAATTCCATTTTTTGCAGGGAAGTTGCATTCGCCTTTAAGATTTTTAGCTCCTTGGATTTGGAAGAGTTTTTCCGCCAAAGGTGGACTTACAGATTATGATGTGGTTATTTCTTCAGCCAGCTGGTATATAACTAAGGGGTTTGGGAGGAGAGGAAGTGAGAGGAAAAAACCTGTTGAGATTTGCTATTGTCATACACCGTCAAGATGGCTGTATGGATATTCTACATCTATAGAATGGCAGAAATATTGGCTAGTAAGAGTATATGCAGGAATAGTGGGATATTTTATGCGGCAATATGATTTTAGAGCAGCGCAAAGAGTGGATGAATTTATTGCTAATAGCGAGAATGTAAAGAAGAGAATTGAGAAGTTTTACAGAAGAAAAGCAAAAGTGATTTATCCGCCTGTTTCGCTTCCGCTCACAGTCGAGACAGGTCCGCCGGTGAAGAAAGATTATTATTTAGTAATTTCCAGAATTGTTGGAGGAAAAGGATTGGATTTAGCAGTTAAAGCGGCCAGTAAATTTAGATTTAATTTAAAAGTAGTAGGTAGGGTGGCTGGTTATGGTCAAGAACTTAATAGATTAAAGAAAACAGCTAAGGGGAAAGTGGAATTTATAGAAGAAGCTAGTGATGAAAAATTAGTTGAACTATATTCAAAAGCTAAAGCATTTTTAGCTTTAGCAAAGGATGAAGATTTTGGAATAACGCCAGTGGAGGCAATGTTGTGCGGAACAGGGGTGGTGGCTTATAAAGGCGGGGGATATTTGGAAACAGTAGTTGACAGGAAGACGGGAGTGTTTTTTGATAAATCAACAGTAGGGTCTTTGGGGAAGGCTATTAAAAGATTTGAAAAGATGAAAATAAAGAGTGAAGATTGCGTAAAACAAGCAAGAAAGTTTTCTAAAGAGAGATTTAAGAGGGAAATAAAAGAGTTTGTTAAAAGTAAAAGCAATTCTTGATTCCGCAAAAGCCAGTAGGCTCGCGGGACAAGGGGCGGAAGAAATTGTTGACAGAGTGTTGTGTATGATGTATGGTGTAATAATATGAGTAATTTAATAAGAACTCAGGTGATGCTGCCGGCTGATTTATTGGCTGATTTAAGATTGATTGCTGCTGAGAAAAACTGGAGTGTAAGTGAAGCGGTGAGGAGAGGAGTAAAAAGCTTGATAGTTAGATTTAAGCCAAAGAAGATGAGTGGAGTAGAAATGTTGAGAAAGTTAGCTGAGAATTCGTATAAAGGTGATGCTCCAAAAGACTTGAGTACTAATGATGAATATTTATATGGTAAGTTGGCTTCGGATTATAAGGGAGATAAGTAATGATATTTGTTGATTCTGATGCATTTTTAGGTTTGAGTGTAAAAAAAGATGCGCATTTTAAAAAAGCATGGAAACTAATGGAATATTTAGAGGAGCAAGAAGATCAACTAGTAACTAGTTGGCAGGTTGTTGATGAAGTAACAACTAAACTTTCTTTTTATGCAGCGAAAAAGAAAGCATTGGATTTTTTAAAATGGATTTTTAATTCCGATGTTCGAATTCAATATGTTGATGAGAAATTAATAGGTAAAATAATAAGACAGTTTAAAAAACAGACATCAAAACGAGTGTCATTAACAGATTGTACCAATATGGTAATTGCTAAAAAATTAGGAGTAAAAACATTTTTTTCATTTGATAAGCATTATGAAAAGAATGGATTTGAGTTATTGAAGGTGTAGCGTGATAGAATAGGTGCATGAATAAAGTGGTTTTAGAGGTAAAAAACCTAACTAAGATATTTTCTGGTGCTTTTTCATTGAAAAAAATGAAGAGAGGTAAATCAACTGTGGCTGTGGATAATATTTCTTTTAATATTAAGGAAGGGGAAATTGTAGGTTTATTGGGAGCTAATGGAGCAGGAAAAACAACTACAACACAAATGCTTTTAGGAACAACTGAAAAAACTACAGGAAAAATTAAGTTTTTTGGAAAAGATTTTGATAAACATAGGCAGAGTATTTTACAAGAAATAAATTATGCTTCAGCTTATACTCAATTACCAAAACAAATGACAGTTTATGAAAATTTATTGGTTTATGCAAAGATGTATCAGGTGGAAAATCCTAAGAAAAGAATTGAAATGTTATTGGAACAATTTGAAATGGTGGATTATAGAAATAAAGATGTTAAATCTTTGAGTGCAGGACAGGTAACTAGGATAATTTTAACTAAATCATTTATTAATTTTCCCAGAGTGTTGCTATTAGATGAGCCAACTGCTAGTTTAGATCCAGATATTGCGACTTCAGTAAGAAAGTTTCTTTTAAAACAACAACAAAAATATGGGGTAGCAATGTTATTTACTTCACATAATATGGCAGAAGTAGCAGAAATGTGTGACAGAGTAGTATTTTTAAGAAAAGGTAAAGTTGTAGCTGAAGATACACCTGAGGGTTTAGCTAAAACTATTAAGCATTGTAGTTTAAGGTTATTGGTAGGTGATGGATTAAAAAGATTAAAGGTTTTTGCTGAAGGAAGAGGTTATCAGATTAAGGTTAAAGCAAGAGAAGCAGAAATTATGATTAAAGAGGAAGAAGTGGCCAGTTTTTTAAATAAGCTGGCAAAGCATGATATTAAATATAGTGAGATTAGTATTGATAAACCAACTTTAGAGGATTATTTTTTACAAATGAGCGATGAGGGGAAAAAATGAATAGAGCAAGAATTGGAGCATTGATTTTAAGACATTTATATAATTTTAAACATAGAATTGATAAATGGGTTGATTCTTTTTATTGGCCATTAATGGATATTTTAATATGGGGATTAACCAGTGTATATATTAGAAATGCCAGTACAACAATACCTAATTTGGTAATGATTTTATTAACAGGATTAGTATTTTGGCAGGCAGTGTGGAGAAGTCAATATGAGATTACTATTAATTTATTAGAAGAAATGTGGAGCAGAAATTTGGTGAATTTATTTGCCACACCTTTAAGTGTTTATGAATGGATGGTAGGAGTGGTGCTTTTAGGAATAGTGAAGATGTTTATTACAGTAGGCTTTTCTTTTTTATTGGTATTTTTTATGTATCAAGTGAATATTTTTAAAATAGGCTGGTTGTTATTGCCATTAATAGGTTTGTTGTTAATGAGCGGTTGGTATATTGGTTTTATTGTGTCAGGAATTCTTGTCAGATATGGAACTAGAATTCAAACTTTAGCCTGGTCAGGGGTATATTTATTAGCACCATTTAGTGCCATATATTATCCGGTAAAAAGTTTGCCTTTATGGGCACAGAAAGTGGCTCAGTTTGTGCCAACCAGTTATGTGTTTGAGGGAATGAGAGCAGTGTTGTTTGAAGGAAAGATGGATTTGATAATGTTGGCTAAAAGCGGAGGATTATCAATAATATATTTGATAATTTCAGGATTCTTTTTTGTGTGGATGTTTAATAAAAGCAGAAAAATAGGGTTATCAAGCTTGGAATAAATATGCCGGAGTTGCCTGAAGTAGAAATAATCAGAAGACAGTTAGAAAAGGTGTTGGTGGGGCAGAGAATTAAAAAAATCAAGGTGTTAAAGAAAAAAAGCCTACAGGGAGACTCCCTGCAGGTGGAGGGGAAGAGGATTGTTAGAGTAAGAAGAAAAGCTAAGGTGTTGATAGTGGAGTTGGAAGGAGGCAAGTATTTATTGATTCATTTAAAGATGACAGGACAGCTCATCTATTATGATGAAAAATCACAAATCTCAAATTCCAAGAAACAAACTAAACATACAAGAGTGGTATTTGAGCTTGATAGAGGAAAACTGTTTTTTAATGATATGAGGGTTTTTGGGTGGATTAAGGTGGTGGATGATGGAGGGATGAAGAAAGAGTTTAGTAAGTTTGGTCCGGATGTGATTAGCAAGGAATTTACAGTAGAGCATTTAAGAAAGGTGTTGATGAGTTCAGGGAGAGCGGTGAAGTTGATATTGGTGGATCAGAAGAAAATTGGAGGGATAGGTAATATATATGCTAATGATGGATTGTATTGTGCGGGAATAGATCCAAGAAAAAAGGCAAGAGAAATAGGAGAGGATAGAAAACTAGTGAAGAAACTGCAGAGATGTTTAAAGAAAGTGATTGAAGCAGGAATTAAATATGGAGGAGCAACAGCCAGTGATGATAAATATATTAATGCTCAGGGATTAAGGGGAAAGTATCAAGAGCATTTTTTGGTGTATGAAAAAGCAGGAGAAAAGTGTAGTAAGTGCAAGGGAAAAATTAGAAAGATTAAATTAGGAGGTAGGGGGACGTATTTTTGCCAGATATGTCAAAAGTAAATTACTCTAATTATTCTAATTAACCTAAATATGTATTTAAAAATTTTGAGTTTGCAGAATTTTAGAAGTTATAGGAAGAAAAAGTTTAAGTTTGTTAAGAATACGACTTTATTGATAGGGGATAATGCAACAGGCAAAACTAATATATTAGAAGCAATATATTTATTATCGGTGGGAAGAAGTTTTAGGGCGACTAGAGAGCAACAGATGATATTGTATGGAGAGGAAGTAGGGAGAGTAAAAGGAGAATTAGAGGATGGAGAACTGGAAATTGTGTTGACAGTTGGAGAAGTAATAGGTCAAAAGACACCAAGAAAAAGATATTTAGTAAATGGAGTGGGGAAAAGAAAAATGGACTTTGTAGGCAAGTTAAAATGTGTTTTATTCAGACCGGAAGATATTGATTTAGTTTTAGGTAGTCCAAGTAATAGAAGAGAATATTTAGATGGGGTATTAGAGCAGATTGATAAAGAATACAGACGGTCTAGTTTGGCTTACCAGAAAGGATTAAGGCAGAGGAATAAATTGTTATGGAAAATTAGAGAAGGAGAAGCTGAGAGAAAGCAATTGTTATTTTGGAATAAGATGCTGGTTAAGAATGGAGAGATTATTTTTAAAGAAAGAGAAAAATATTTAATGTGGGTAAATCAGGAATTAAGAAAAAAGCAATCTGATTTAAGATTAGATTATGACAGTAGTAGAATATCTGAGAAAAGATTGGAGCAGTATAGTAATCAGGAAATAGCGGCAGGAAAAACATTGGTTGGGCCACATAGGGATGATTTTAGATTTATTGTGCAGAGAAAAGGCAAAGTAGAAAAAGATTTGTCTATTTATGGTTCAAGAGGAGAGCAGAGAATGGCAATTTTGGGGGTGAAGTTAAATGAATTAGAATATGTGAGCAAGGTGACTGAAGACAGGCCAGTACTTTTATTAGATGATATTTTTTCAGAATTAGATCATAAACATAGAGATAAGGTGTTGAGGTTATTGGTTAAACAACAAACAATTATTACTACAGCTGATAAGCATTTAATACCAGTAAAAAAGAAAAAGAAGATGAAAATAGTGGAATTATAGGATTATGATAAACTATAGTTTATGAAACAGTTTGATAGAAAAGATTTAAAGAAACTTGAGCTACCGGCTAAAGATTCACATAAAGGTCAGAATGGAAAGTTGTTGGTGATTGGAGGAAGTGAATTGTTTCATGCAGCCAGTATGTGGGCATTGGAGACAGCCAGTAGAATTGCAGATATGGTATTTTATGCCTCAGTGCCGGTGAATGAAGAGATTGTGAGAAAACAAAAACATAGATTTCATGATGGAATAGTAGTGCCAAAGGATAAATTAGAAGAATATATTAAAGAAGCTGATTGTGTGGTGATTGGGCCGGGGATGGAGAGAGGCAAGGAGACAAAGAATAAGGTTGATAGATTGTTGAAAAAATATCCTGAAAAAAAATGGGTGGTGGATGGTGGAGCATTGCAGATGATGGATAAAAAATTGTTGACTAAAACAATGATTATTACTCCTCATATTAAAGAGTTTAAAAGATTGTTTGATATAGAGCCCAATGAGGTGAATGTAAGAAAAATGGCAGAACAATATGATTGCGTAATTGTGTTAAAAGGAAGGAAAGATATTGTGTGCAGTAAAACTGAATGTGTGGTAAATACTACAGGAAATGAAGGAATGACTAAAGGGGGAACAGGTGATGTTTTGGCAGGGTTGATTGGAGCTTTATATTGTAAAAATAAAGCGTTTTTATCAGCCAGTTGCGGAGTATATTTAAATGGTTTAGCAGGAGATAGACTATATGTTCAATTAGGGCCATATTTTAATGCTTCTGATTTGGTTAAAGAAATACCTAAAGTGATGAATGAAACAATAAGGAAATGAAGCACTTATCGCCTTTAGACGGACGGAATAAAGATGAAGTGGCAGAATTAAGGGAATATTTTTCTGAATTAGCCTTGATTAAATATAGAGTATTGATCGAAGTGAAATATTTAGTTAAATTAGTAGAGTTTTTGAAAACAGATAAATTACTTTTAAAAGAAAAAAAAAGTCTTTTAAATTGGGCAGATAATTTAAAGGAAAGAGATTTTAAGAAGTTAAAAAAGATTGAGAAAAAAATTAATCATGATGTTAAGGCAGTAGAGTATTTAATTAAAGATAAGTTTAAAGTTTTAAAATTGGAAAGATTGAGTAAGTGGGTGCATTGGGGATTGACAAGTGAAGATGTAAATAACTTGGCTTATGGATTAATGATTAAAGACGCTAGAGATAAAGTGATGGCAAAAAAACAGAAAGAACTGGTTTTGGAATTAGTTGATATGGCAGAAAAATATAGTGGAGTAGTAATGCTGGGAAGAACTCATGGCCAAATAGCAGTGCCAACAACATTAGGAAAAGAATTGGTGATTTTTGCTTCAAGGCTGAAATTTTGGTTAATAAAAATGAAGGAGTTGAAGTTTAAAGGAAAGTTAAATGGGGCAGTGGGAAATTACAATGCACAGCAATTGATTTATCCTAAGAAAAATTGGATAAAGTTCAGTCAAGAATTTATTAAGAGTTTAGGTTTAGAGTTTAACTTAATGACAACTCAGATAGAACCAGGGGATACAATGGCAGATTTTTTTAATTCATTAAGACAGTTTAATAATGTTTGTTTAGATTTAAGCAGAGATTGTTGGCTGTATATTAGTTTTGATTATTTAAAACAGAAAGTAGTTAAAAAAGAAACAGGTTCATCAACTATGCCTCATAAAGTGAATCCAATTGATTTTGAAAATGCTGAAGGGAATATTAAATTGGTAAATAGTCTATTGACATTATTTAGCAATGAATTGACGGTTTCCAGACTGCAAAGAGATTTATCTGATAGTACTTTAAAGAGAAAATATGGATTAATGTTTGGCTATAATTTGCTGGCAATAAAAAGTTTATTAAAAGGTTTAAGGAAAATTGAGCCTAATTCAGAAAAGTTAGAGAAAGAGTTGGAAAAACACCCGGAAATATTAACAGAAGTTTTACAGTTGTGGCTGAAGATGAAAGGAGAAGTAGATGTATATGAAACAGTTAAAAATAAAGTGAGAAGTGGAAAAACAGATTGGCAAAAATTGATGCCTGAAAATTGGCGAGCTGAAAAATATATTGGTTTGGCAGAAAAATTGACAAAGCAAGAAGCTAGAAGAATAAGAAAATCAATCTGTCATTCCGAGTAAAGCCACGCCTCTGGCGAGGCACGGGCGAGGAATCCAGCTTTAGCGTGAAGATTTATTCACGTTTCACTAGATCTCTCGACGAGCTCGAGATGACGGGGGGGAGCTCGAGATGACGGGGGGAGCTCGAGATGACGGGGGGAGCGTTTAAATCTCTATAATATTGTGAGTTTTTGATTCACGAAAACCAGCAGAGGTCATGCGGATAAACTTAGCATTTTTTTGCAGTTGCTTGATAGTTAAAGCATTACAGTAGCTCATACCAGAGCGGAGTCCGCCTAAAAGCTGATAAATGATTTCTGAAACAGAACCTTTATATTCAATTAAAGACTCGATTCCTTCAGAAACGATAGTATTTAATTGTTTGTGATTACCAAGTTTAGTGTTAGCATCAACTTGTGACATAAATGAGGCTGAGCCGCGGTGAATTTTATAGCGTTTGTTATTTCTGATGATAATTTCGCCAGGACTTTCATTAGTGCCGGCAAACCAGCCGGCCAGCATAATAGTAGAAGCACCAGCAGCTAGAGCTTTAGTAATGTCACCAGGAAAATTCGTACCACCATCAGCAATAATTTTTATATTAGTGTTTTTGACAGTTTTGACACAATTTATAATGGCGGTTAATTGAGGAACACCAACACCAGTAACTATACGAGTAGAACAAATACCTCCAGGACCAATGCCAACTTTAATGGCATTTACTCCGGCGCGAATAAGATCTTTAGCGCCTGAAGCAGTAGCAACATTGCCGCCGATAATTTGAATTTTAGGAAACTTTTTTCTTAATTTTTTAATGGCATTTAAGGAAACTTGATTTTGGCCGTGGGCAACATCAACAACTAGAATATCAACATTAGCTTTAATAAGTTCTTGGGTTCGTTCCAGATAGTCGCCAACAACGCCAACAGCAGCACCGCATAATAAACGACCTTTTTTATCTTTGGAAGCCAGAGGATTTTGTTCATAATTATAAACAGATTTGGCAGTGATTAAACCTTTAACAATATTGTTTTTATCAATAACCGGCAATTTTTCTATTTTATGTTTTTTAAAAAGTTTTTTGGCTTTAGTTTGAGTAGTGTTGGGGATAACAGTAATTAATTTATTGAGCGGAGTCATAATTTTTGATACAGGTTGGCTTAAGTTTGATTGAAAGATAATATCTCTTTTAGTAACTAAACCCAGAAGTTTATTCTTTTGATTAATAACTAAATAGCTGGAAACAAAATTGGTATTGATTTTGTCAATTAAGTAACGAATGGGTTTATTAGGAGTGACAGTATAAGGTTTTTCTAATAAAAAACTTTGGTGACGTTTGACTTGATCTACTTGTTTAATTTGACTATCTATGGACATAAAGCGATGAATAATACCTAAGCCGCCAGCTTTAGCCATAGCAATAGTCATAGGCGCTTCAGTAACAGTGTCCATATTGGCGCTAAGAAAGGGAATATTGAGTTTTATTTTTGCAGTTAAATAAGTAGAGGTGTCAGTGTCAGCTCGATGTTGAACTTTGGAGCGTTGAGGAACAAGAAGAACATCATCGTAAGTTAGAGCTAAAGGAAATGATTTAGTCATTTAAACTAATTATAGTTTGATTTCTGTCTGGGCCAACAGAAATATATTTTAGAGGAATTTTTATTTTTTTACCAATGAAGTTAATGTATTTTTGACAGGTTTTGGGTAAATGAGAGAATTTTTTAATTTGAGAAATATTCTTTGACCAGCCGGGCAGGGTAGTATATTGAGGTTTGAGTTTAGAAGTATCTGAAAAAGATAAAGGCAATTGGCGAATAGTTTTATTATTTAAAGTATAGTGGGTGCAAATTTTGAGTTGTTTTAATCCAGAGAGGACATCAAGTTTGGTTAAAGCAATAGAATTAACACCATTGATGTTTATAGCTTGTTTAATTAAAACAAGGTCAAGCCAGCCGCAGCGACGAGGGCGTTTAGAAACAGTGCCGTATTCATGGCCAATACTGCGCAGATGATTATTAATTTTGTTGGTTAATTCTGTAGGAAATGGTCCATTGCCAACGCGGGTAGTATAGGCTTTAACAATACCTAAGACATTGATTTTCATAGGAGGCAAGCCAATGCTGGTTAAAGCAGAAGCAGAAGTAGTGTGGTAAGCGACAGTATATGGATAAGTACCAAAAGCAAAATCAAGATAAGCGCCCTGAGCTGATTCAAATAAAAAGGATTTTTTATTAATATTTTGATTAACAAAATCAGTGACATTTTTAAGATATGGTTTTAATAATTTTCCATATTGTTGATATTGTTTAATTGTAGTTTCTTTATTAAGGTTGAATTTGGATTTATAAGCACGAGTAATGCGTTTTTGTTTTAAATTCCAGACAGCATTTATTTTTTTTCTGAGCTGGTGAGGATTGATAAGATCAATTAAGCGAATGCCGGCACGATTGGTTCTGTCTTCATAACAAAAACCAATACCAAGTTTTAAAGAGCCGGTTTTTTTCTTACCTTTATATTCTTCAGAAGCAGAGTCTAAAGCTTGATGATAGGGCATGACTATGTGACAACGAGGATCAATGCCTAATTTGGGATTTATTTTTAGTTTTTTAAAAAGCTTAATTTCTTTTAAAAGAAATTGTGGATTAATAATAACAGCCTGGGAAATGAGAACAGTTTTTTTATGAAGAATGGAAGAGGGAATTAAAGAAAGGTGAAGAGTAGTTTTGTTATAAACAACAGTATGGCCAGCATTGTTGCCGCCATTAAAACGAACAGTGGCGTCAAATTTTTTGCCAAGGAAATCAATAAATTTACCTTTTCCTTCATCGCCCCATTGTAAACCAGTAACAAGAAGAGGCTTCATAGTTTATTTTTATTGAATTTAAGCAAGAAAAGCAAATAAGCAGAAAGAGTCCAATTGTCGCGAATATGACCTTTTTTGATTAAAGATAAAAATTGCTGGTGAGTGAATTTTTTGGCAGTAATTATTTCCTGAGGATCTGTTTTAGGATTTTGTTTAAAAATAGGATTTAGGGAGAGATAGACTTTGCCGGAATTAGCAGTGGTTCCTGGATCAGGATAAACTTTGCCGAGAGAAATGAGTTTTTGACAAGAGTAGCCGGTTTCTTCTAAAAGTTCTGTTTTGGCAGTTTGATAAAAAGTTTTGTTTTTAGGTTTGCCGCCAGCAGGAAATTGCCAAATAGATTTTTTAATAGGAGGTCTGTATTGCTTAACAAGAATAAAGGAATTAGTTGAAGAGAAATAGGGAATAATAATAACACCAGACTGTTTTCTTTTTACATACTCCCATTTTATTTGAGCATTAAGAGGAGTTTTGAGAGTGTCGTTAAAAAGAGTTAAGATGTTTGAGGTGAAGATTTTTTCAGATTTGAGCAGCTGCCATTTATTAGATAGTTTCATTAATTTCTAATTTTTTGATTTAGGTTGTTGAAACTTTTGTTCAAAGGATTGGAGTTTTTGTTCAAGTTTAGAGAGTTGGAAAGTAATAAGAATGGCAAGAGTGGTAACAAGAAGAGCATAAATAATAAGAGAGATAAGGCCGGAGTTATTGCCAATTAAAGGTTTGATGTAAATATCAACAGTTTCTTTAATAACATTGTTCCAAGCAAGAGCGGCAACTAAGCCAAAACCAGAGGTAGCTAAAGCAGTCATTTGTTTGATAACAGCGCGAGGAAGTTCTTTGGTTGAGCTGGGAGGTTTGATTTTAGACATATAGTAGTAATTATAACAGATTTAAATGGACTGCGTGATATTTTGCCAAATCTTGTTTTTAACCGTAAAGGATGCGATAATTAATGCGGTTAATTCCGGTGTCCACCGGGACAAGTATGTTTAAACCTAAATTTATTATTACTAATCCGATTTTAAAACATATAGGGGTTATTGATGCAGCTAAGGAGGTAATTGATTTTGCTGTAATGGTGCCTGCGTGGGAAGCTAAATTTCAAGAAGAGGCTAGAATAAGAACAGTGCATTATGGGACCAGAATAGAGGGAAATGAATTAAATTTTTCGCAGGCACAGAGGGTGCTGGAGGGGGAGAAAGTATTAGCTAGAGATAGAGATGTGCAGGAGGTGATAAATTATAGAAATGTATTAGACTATATTGATAAATTAGGGGAAAGATTTGGAGATGGAGCAGGCGGCAGTGCAGTGGCTTATTCAGAATCCTGGTTAAAAAAGATTCATAAATTAACATCAGAGAGAATTTTAGATAAGAAGGATTGTGGTGAATACAGAAAAAACAGAGTGGTGATTAAGAATAGTCAGACAGGAGAAGTGAGTTTTAGGCCGCCTTTGCCGGTAGAGATAAAAATACAAATAGAAGAGTTTTTTGCTTGGTTAAATAGTGATGAAGGACGGGATGTTCATTCAATTTTGAGGGCAGGAATTACTCATTATGAATTAGTTAGAATTCATCTGTTTGTGGATGGTAATGGCAGGGTAGCAAGAGCATTGACGAGCCTGGTTTTATTTAGAGAAGAGTATGATATTAAAAAATTTTTTTCTTTGGAGGAATATTTTGATAAAAATTCAGAAGATTATTATAAGGCTTTGCAGTCAGTAATGAAAAAGCGAGGTGATTTGACTAAATGGCTGGAATTTTTTACTAAAGCATTAGCAGTTGAGTTAAACAAGATTAAAGAAAGAGTAAGAAGCTTATCAATTGATTTTAGATGGAGAGATAGATTAGGCAGGCAGATTGCTTTATCAGAGAGACAAATAAAATTAATTGAGTTTTTATCGGATAATGACAGACTATATATGAGAGAAGCAAGAAAAATATTTCCAATGATTTCCGATGATACAATTTTGCGGGACTTGAAAGATTTGATGGAAAAAGGGGTAATAAAAAAGAAAGGCAGTACTAAAGCTGCTTATTATATGATGAGGAGATGAAATGAAGTTCAAGAGGTTGGCTGAGTATTTTGAAAAAATTGAGAAAACAGCATCCAGATTAGAGATGACTGAAATTTTGGCAGAATTATTTAAAGAAGCTTCAGTAAATGAAATTGATGAGATTATATATTTGTCTTTAGGAAAATTAAGACCTAAATATGAAGGAGTAGAGTTTAATATGGCGGAAAAGATGATGTTAAGAGTAGCAAGTACAGCTTATGAAGTTGATTTAAATAAAGCAAGAGAGATTTTTAAGAAAAAAGGTGATTTAGGAGAGATATTGGAAGAAATAGAGAATAAAGGTAAGGTTTTGGATAAAAATTTGTCAGTGGCAGAGGTGTATAAGCGGCTGATGGATATTGCAGTTGATGAAGGGCAGGGAAGCCAGGAAAGGAAAATTCAAAATATGGCTGTTTTAATAAGAGATTTAGATCAGCTGTCAGCAAGATATATAATGAGGTTTCCGGTAAATAAACTGAGATTAGGATTTTCAGATATGACGGTTTTAGATGCTTTGTCTTGGATGAAAAAAGGAGATAAGAGTTTAAGGAAAGATTTAGAAAGAGCATTTAATGTTAGCGTTGATATTGGAAAAATCGCTGTGATTTTTAAAGAAAAAGGCTTGCAGGGAATTGCTGCAGTTAAAGTTGAACCGGGGGTGCCGATTAGAATGGCGATGGCTGAGAGATTGCCGAATGCAGAAAAAATGATAGAAAAACTAGATGTGTTTGCAGTAGAACCCAAGTATGATGGTTTGCGAGTGCAGATTCATTTAAATAAAGGAAAATATGTGCAATTAGCTGGACAAGAAGAAATATTTGGTAAAGCAAAGAAGCTGGTGCGGATATTTAGCCGAAATTTGGACAATATGACAGATATGTTTCCGGATATTGCTGAGGCAGTAGAGAAGTTAAAGGCAAGAACAATTATATTAGATGGTGAGGCGGTTGGTTATGATGCTAAAACCGGTAAATGGTTAACATTTCAAGAGACAATACAAAGAAAAAGAAAACATGGAGTGAAGAGTAAAATTAAAGAATTGCCAGTTAAGGTGATGGTTTATGACATATTGTATATAAATGGACAGACATTATTAACAAAACCGTTTAGAGAAAGGAGAAAAATACTGGAAGGAGTAATGGCAAAGGCAGACGGAAATTTAGTTTTAGCGAGACAAGAAATTGTGAGTGATGTTAAGGATTTAAGAAAACTTTTGAAACAATATTTAAGAGAAGGTTTGGAAGGAGTAATGTGTAAGAAGTTAACTACTGAATATCAGGCGGGTTCAAGGAATTTTAATTGGGTAAAGTTTAAAAAAACAAATGAAAGTGAGTTAGTAGATACAATTGATTGTGTGGTAATGGGATATTATGCAGGTAAAGGTAGGAGAAGCGGATTTGGAATTGGGGCCTTTTTGGTAGGAGTAAGAGATAAGGAGGGAAAGATAGGGTCAGTGGCAAAAATTGGTACAGGACTGTCAGATGAGCAGTGGAAAGAGATAAAAAGGCGGGCTGATAAAGTAAAAATAGAAGAAAAAGATAAGAGATATGTAGTAGATAAAAATTTAGAGCCTGATGTTTGGGTGAAGCCAGAAATTGCAGTAGAGGTTATGGCAGACGAAATTACTAGAAGTCCAATTCATGCTTTTGGTTTGGCGTTGAGATTTCCAAGACTGGTGGAGTTTAGAGATGACAAAGATTTAGAACAAATTACCAACAGAAAAGAATTAGAGAAGATTTTTAAGATGCAAAGGAGTTAGTTGACAAAATGTACATAATATTGTACATTTGAAATATATGAATACAATTGCTTTATCTGATTTAAGAATGAATTTACCAAGTGTGATTAAGCAGGTGGCTGAAAAACTTGATAGGTTAATTGTGACTGTTTCCGGAAAGCCTAAGGCGGTAGTGATAAGTTTAGAAGAATTAGAATCCTTGGAAGAAACTGCAGAGATTTTGGCTATTCCTGGGGCTTTAAAGGCTGTTAAAGAAGGAGTAAAAGAAGCTGATGATGGTAAACTGATTCCTTTGGAAAAAGTAAAGTTTTAAGTATGGCGAGAGTTTATTTGACTCGTAGAGCAGAAAAAGATTTGAGAAAGATTGGACTAGTTGGTAAAAAAAGATTGCAAAAGAAAATATTTCAGCTAAAAAGTGATTTTTTAGATAGTAAAAAGCTTAGAGGTGAATTTAAAGGCTTATATTCATTAAAAGTTTGGCCTTATCGAGTATTGTATCGAGTTCAAAAGAAAAATATTGAAATAGTTAGGATTGTTCACAGACAGGGAGTTTATAAGTAGTTATTTTTTAGAAAAGACTTTAAGAAGAGGAGAGTAGAGGTCAGATTGGGATTTAGGGATTTTGAGTTCCCGGGAAGTATCTTTGGTGGTAAACTTGATTTTTTTAAGGTTTCTGACGAGTAAGAGTGGAGTTTGTTCATTGCCTTCGCCCATCAGAGTAGTGCTAAAGGCTGAGAGGCCGTCGATAAGGTTAGAGTTAGCTTGGATGATTTTATGACCAAAGATGTCTTTTTTGCCTGTATATTCTTTATTAGGATGAAAACCGTAGAAGCCGATGGAGATGCCCAGGTGACCCCAGCGGAGAGGCAGACAAAAGGAGTCAACGATAATAATGCCTAGCTTTTTAAGATGATATTTTTTTCTTAAATGACGCCAGATTTTTTTTGCTTGGAGATGAGGTTTGTTAGGCCAGAGAATATAATGGTTGTTAGCATTAGAGCGATCAATACCAGCATATGGGGTTAAAGTTTGATCTTTTAAGGTGAGAGAGTGAGGGTTGTTAAAAAGATAGCGATCGGCTTCTTTTTTAATGAGTTTAATTTTATCTTTAAGGGTAGTTTTGTCAGTGATTTTTATACAGCGGCCTTGGTGGATAGAGAGGAGTTTGGAAGTGATAACAACAATGTCTTTGTTTTTTAGGGAAGGTAGATAGTTATCTAAGAGTTGATAAAGGTTATCTTTGGGGGGTAGAAAGAGTCGGGTTTTGATGGGGATGAAGTGCATACGGCAGTATGGTAGCATGGAATGTATGGAGAAGAAAGATAAGTTTTTAAGTGGATTAAGTCAAGATGAAGTAAGGAAGAAATTAATAGAATTTGGGGAAAATAAATTAAAAGGTAAGAAAAGAATATCATGGTTTAAGGTTTTAATAGAACAGTTTAAATCACCGTTAATTTATATATTGATATTAGCAGCTGGAGTAACTTTGGCTTTAGGAGATTTAATAGATACTGGAGTAATTGGTGCAGCAGTAGTGTTGAATACAATATTAGGTTTTTATCAAGAGATGAAGGCGGAAAAAAGCTTGGAAGCTTTAAGTAAAATGTTGACTCTTAAAGCCAAGGTGATTAGAAATGGTAAAAGAGAATTGATAGAAGCTAGTCAGATAGTGCCTGGAGATATTTGCATTTTAGAATTGGGTGAAAGAGTGCCAGCTGATGGAATAGTGATTGAGGCAGACAGCCTAAGTGTTAATGAGGCGATTTTAACAGGAGAGTCAGCGTCGGTGGAAAAAAGAGCAGGGAAACGCCACCCCGGGGAATCTCCACCAGCTGGCGGAGCCACCCCGGGGAGTCGTTCTTTGGTGTTTATGGGAACAACGATTAGCAGTGGGATTGGAAAGATGTTAGTAGTGAATACAGGGCAAAAAACTGAAGTAGGCAAAATTGCTGAAAAATTAACAACAACTATTGAGGAAAAAACACCTTTGCAAAAGAAGATTAAAGTACTTTCAGGGAAGTTGGCAATAATGGTGGGAGTAATTTCTGCAATTATTCTAATAGCAGGATTATTAGCAGGAGATCCTTTTATAGAGATTTTTACTACAGCAGTGGCAGTGGCAGTATCAGCTATTCCTGAAGGATTGGCAGTGTCATTGACAGTGATTTTGGCAATTGGAATGCAAAGAATATTCAAAAAAAAGTCTTTAGTGAGAAAATTAGTGGCAGCAGAAACTTTAGGGAGTGTAACAGTTATTTGTGCTGATAAAACAGGTACTTTAACAGAAGGAAAAATGAAAGTGGTTGAGGCTTTTACGGGTGGTAAGACAAAAGAGTGCAGTGTTGAAGAAGGAATGGAATTATTAGTCAGATCAGCAATATTATGTAATGATATGCGTGATCCTTTAGAAATAGGGATGATGGATTGGGCCCTGAACCAGAACAAGTACGGTTCAGGGCAAGCGCCACTCAAAACTCAAAACTTAGGAAATGTAAAAGAAATTAAAAGACAATATCCAAGATTGGATGAAATTCCTTTTGATCCAAAGGCTAAATATATTGCTACATTGCATCAGGTAAATAAAGATAAAAAGAATTTATTGTTGGTTAGTGGAGCTCCTGAAGTAGTGTTAAAAAGAAGTCATTTAAATGAAAAGCAGAGAAAAGTATGGATGGCAAGATTTCAAGAAAAAGGAGAAAAAGGTTATAGATTAGTGGGTTTTGCCTATAAAGAAGTAGATAAAAGCAAGAAAAAGATTACTGATAAAGATATTAATGATTTAAAGTGTGTAGGTTGTTTAGCTTATGAAGATCCAGTGAGAGGGGGAGTAAAAGAGGCTTTAGAATTAACCAGGAAAGCAGGGATAAAAGTTAAGGTGATTACCGGAGATTATCGAGCTACAGCAGAGGCAGTATTAAGAAAGTTGGGTTTGATAGACGGTAAAGGAAAGATAGAGGCGATGGAGGGATATGAATTAGAAAAAATGGACAAAGAACAGTTAAAGAGAAAAATTAATGAAACAGTTTTATTTGCCAGAACTAATCCAGAGCAGAAATTAAGAATTGTACAGGTATTACAAGATAAGGGTGAAGTAGTGGCTATGACTGGTGATGGAGTTAATGATGCGCCAGCATTAAAGAAGGCAGATATAGGGATTGTGGTAGAGAGTGCTTCAGCAGTGGCTAAAGAAACAGCTGATATGATTTTATTGGATTCTAATTTTGCGACGATTGTAGCGGCAGTGGAAGAAGGGCGAGGGATATTTGTGAATTTGAAAAAGATTATTCTTTATCTTCTTTCTGATTCTTTTGCTGAAGTAATTTTGGTTTTAGGAAGTATTTTTTTAGGAATACCATTACCAATAACTGCAGCTCAAATACTATGGATTAATTTAGTTGATGATGGTTTGCCTGATTTTGCTTTAACTTTAGAGCCTAAGCCAGATGATTTAATGGAAAGAGAACCGCGAGGGCATAAGCAGGAGTTATTAGATACAGAAATAAAAGTATTGATTGGATTGATTTCTAGTGTAGCTGGACTAATGGCTTTAGGAGTATTTTGGTGGTATTGGCATGGAGGCGGTGATTTAGTATTAGCCAGAACAGTTACATTTGCTTTATTAGGAGTTGATTCATTAATTTATGTTTTTTCCTGCAAAAGCTTGAAAGAGCCATTATGGAAGGAGAAAATTTTTAATAATTGGTGGTTAATTGGGGCAGTATTAATAGGTTTAAGTTTTCAAATATCAGCTTTGTATGTGCCAGCTTTACAAACAGTATTGAAAACTGTGGGGTTAGGAGTAGAAGAGTGGTTGGTAATTTTGGGAAATAGTGTTTTAATGATAGTAATAATTGAAGGTGTAAAGTGGCGGTTTAATCATTTAATTAAAAAAACAGATTAATATGACATGGCTGTATTTATTATTATTAATAGGATTTTCATTATTATTAATGAAGTCAACGAGGATTTTAACAGATAGTCTTGAGGAATTGGCTAAGATTACTAAAGTAGGAAAGTTTGCTATTACTGCTTTTTTATTGGCCTTTGCTACATCGATACCTGAGCTAGTTGTAGGTATTACAGCAGCCTTGGAAGGACGACCAAGCTTAGCTTTGGGAGTGGTTTTGGGAAGCAATATTGCTGATATTACTTTAGTAATTGGAGGAGCAGCGATAATCGGAGGAAGTTTTTCAGTAGCTGGTGAATTTTTAAGAATAGATATTTTCAGTGTATTTTTGGCAGGGGCATTGCCATTGATGTTGCTTTTGGATGGAACTTTATCCAGAGTAGACGGGATTATTTTATTACTGGTATATGGAATGTATAACTTTGGGTTAATGCAGGCAAAAACAAAAAGAGGTCATGGTGGCTATGGGAAAATTTTAAGAAAAATATTAACCAAAGGAACTAGAAAAAAGATGAATAAATCACTAGTATGGTTGTTTTTAGGATCAGCAATGCTGATCTTTAGTGCAGATATGATTGTGAAGATTGGGACAGCATTAGGTCAAAGTTTAGGAGTACCAGTATTTTTAATTGGTTTATTTTTAGTAGCTATAGGAACAAGTTTGCCGGAATTATCATTTGAAATAGAAACAATAAAGAAAAAACAAATAGGAATGGCTTTAGGAGATTTATTGGGTAGTGTAGTAGCTAATTCTACTTTAATTTTAGGGATAGTGAGTTTAATTAATCCAATAGTTTTAGCTAATGGTTTAAATTCTTATCTTTTAGCAGCAGCAGCTTTTGGAGTGACTTTTGTATTATTTTGGCAGTTTGTAAAAAGCAAGAGAAAGTTAGAAAGATGGGAAGGGGCGGTGTTATTAGTAGCCTATGCTTTGTTTATATTATTAGAGTGGATGAAAAGATAATTTCAATATGCAGATAGCGGCAGATTTACATGTGCATTCTAAATATTCCAGGGCAGTAAGTCCATCTATGGAATTGAGAATTATGGGGGAGTGGGGAGAAAAGAAAGGAATTGATTTAATGGCTACAGGAGATTGGACACATCCATTGTGGTTTAAGGAAATTGAGACCTTTTTAGAAGAGGATGGAAAGGGAATATTTAAGTTAAAGAAAAGTGAAAATAAAACCCGATTTATATTATCTACAGAAATTGCTAATATTTTTAGTCAAGGAGGTAAAGGAAGGCGAATACATACTGTTTTTCTAGCGCCAAGTTTAGAGGTGGTGAGGAAGATAAATAAGGAATTAAAAAGAAGAGGGGGGAATTTATCGAGTGATGGTCGGCCGATTTTAGGTTTAAGTTTGCAGGATATGTGTGAAGTAGTGTGGGGGATTGATGAAGAGGTGGTGGTAATGCCAGCGCATATTTGGACGCCGTGGTTTTCTTTGTTTGGCAGTAAATCAGGCTTTGATTCTATTGAAGAGTGTTTTGGCAAGTATGCTGATAGGATTAAGGCAATTGAAACAGGATTATCTTCTGACATAATGATGAACTGGAGGATTAAAGATTTAGATAAACGATCAATTGTTTCTTGTTCAGATGCGCATAGTCCTAAGAAATTAGGAAGAGAATTAACAGTATTTAAATTAGATAATAAGAGAAAACTTTGCTTTAAAGATATTACTGAGGGGTTGGATAGAGAAAGTAAGGGGAAGTGCAGGATTGTTTATACGATAGAGTTTCATCCGGAAGAAGGAAAATATCATTATACAGGTCATAGGAATTGTGGAGTAGTGCAATCACCTGAGGAGACAAGAAAAAAAGGCACCAGTTGTCATGTATGCGGTAAGCAGTTAACAGTGGGAGTGATGCATAGAGTGGAGGAGTTGGCAGGAGAAAGAAAGGAGATGTTAGTGGTTAAGAAAGAGAATAAAAATGGAGTGACAGGGTATTTTCATCCGACTGATAAAAGCCGACCGCCTTATGTAATGTTAGTGCCTTTACAGGAAATAATCAGTGAAGTATTAGAAGTAGGAGTTAATAGTAAGAGAGTAGAAGAAATGTATGAACAGTTGGTGGGGAGTTTAGGGAATGAATTTGAGGTATTGTTAAAAGCGGATTTAAAAAAGATTATTAGTATTGGAGGGGAAAGGATGGGGGAGGCAGTAGAAAAAGTAAGGAAGGGAAAGATTGCGATTGATCCGGGATATGATGGAGTGTTTGGAGAGGTGAAGATTTGGTCTTCTGATGAAAAGGAAGGTAAGACAGCTGCTGTTAGTGATCAGCAGACATTGTTTTAGAATTTAGTTTTTTTTGTTTGATAGTTTATCGTTATTTGTCAAAAAACAGTCGTTCGCTTCTTCCTGCGGAAGCGCCGACTTGGTTCTCGACACAATTGCTCTACGAGACCAAGCCAATTGTGTCTGCGAAAACTTTTTGCCAAACAAGATAAACTTCAAAACAAAAAGTCGGAAGGGTCGGTTCTTTCCGTTTTAAAAAATTTGCTTTGCTTAGAGTATTAATTTAGAATGAGATTAAGAAGGGGGTGATGAATAATGGCAGTAAAAAAAAGTGTAAGTTCTAAAGTTTCTTTTGGATTGGAGAAAAATGTAGCTGGAGCATTGTGTTATGTTTTTGGCTGGGTGAGCGGTTTAGTATTTTTAATGGTTGAAAGAGAGAATAAATTTATAAGATTTCATGCGATGCAGTCATTATTAGTTTTTGCAGGATTGACAGTAGTTAGTTTTATCCCTGTAGTGGGCTGGATATTGTCTCCATTTGCTGTGATTGTTGGTTTTGTGATTTGGCTGATGAGTGTTTATAAAGCTTATAATGGTGAAGAATTTGAATTGCCGATTGTAGGTAAAATTGCTAGGAGTCAGTTGCAAAAAATGAAATAGGTTATGATTTTTACAGATAGAATAGAGGCAGGGGAGAAGTTGGCTGAAGAAGTGGTTAAGGTTGTAGATGGAAATGATAAGGGAGTGGTGTTAGGTATTCCTCGTGGAGGAGTAGTAATAGCAAAAATAATAGCAGAGAGGCTAGGTTGGAAACTAGGAGTGATAATAAGCAAAAAAATTGGTTTTCCCGGGAATGAGGAGTTGGCAATGGGAGCAGTGGCAGAAGATGGAGAGCCAATATGGGATGAAGATTTAATAAAAGGATATGGAGTAAAAGAAAAAGACAGATTGAGAGAATTAGAGAAAGCAAAAGAAAAGATCAGAAAGTATGTAGAGAGATTCAGGGGAGGAAAAGAGCTGGAGATAAAAAACAAGGCAGTGATTATAGTTGATGATGGGATAGCTACAGGAAGAACAGTGGAGGCAGGGATAAAATATTTGAGAGAATTAAAGGTGAAAAAAATAATTGTAGGAGTGTCTGTGTGTGCTAAAGATACAGAAAAGAGATTGAGGAAAATAGCAGATGAGTTTATTTGTTTACATTCTGCTGGTAATTTTATGGCAGTAGGACAGTTCTATAGAGATTTTCCTCAGGTTGATGATGAAGAGGCAAGACAGCTTTTATTTTGAAAAAGTTTTCAGCAACCATTTTTGTTTGATAGTTTATCGTTATTTGTCAAAAAACAGTCGTTCGCTTCTCCTGCGGAAGCGCCGACTTGGTTCTCGACACAATTGTCCCCCGATTTAATCGGGGGAACCAAGCCAATTGTGTCTGCTAAAACTTTTTGTCAAACAAGATAAACTTCAAAACAAATTACATTTGGCTGCGAAAGCTATTTGAGAAAGAAGATTGATAACATTTGTTGATTAGAGAATAAAATAAGATTGACTGTATTTATTTTTTGTCATCCTGAACAAAGTGAAGGATCTAGCGTTAGCGTAAAATATTCTGCTACGCTCGTTTTACTCGCTAGATTCCTCGCTAATACTCGGAATGACGAAGGGGGTAAAGCAGATCACCCCGGGGAGATGTGAAGCACGCAACAATATATTATTGAGTTTGGTATTATAAGTATATGAAATTAGTTGTTGGATTGGGGAATCCAGGAGAAAAATACAAGAATACAAGACACAATGTAGGGTTTTTAATGGTAGATAAATTGTTTGGTGAGGTTGAGTGGGGAGTGAGTAAAAGTACGAAGACATTGAGAAGCTGGGTTGAGTTTAAGGGAGAAAAAGTTGAACTAGTTAAGCCACAGAGGTTTATGAATAAGTCGGGTGTGGCGGTGAAGATAATAAAGAAAAAACATCCAAAATTAAAGAATGAAGATATTTATGTTATTCATGATGATTTGGATATTAAGTTGGGAGAATATAAAATTGATAAGGGAAAAGGACCTAAAGTTCATAATGGACTAGCTTCTATTTATGAACAAATAGGAACAAAAGAGTTTTGGCATATTAGGATAGGAATAGATAATAGAATTAAAACTAGTTTTAAAGGAACAGGTGAAGAATATGTGTTAGGAAAATGGTTGGGAGAAGAAAAAAAAGTAATAGATAGAGTAATAAAAGAGATAAAGGAGGAATTAAATGTCATTATATGATTGGCATCATCAACAAAGAAGAAAATTTACTCAAGTAGGTAAGTGGCAGCCAAAATCAAGTTTGTTTTTAAGTAATGGTTTAAGGGATGTGGGAGTAGGAGCGATTACTGTATTTGTGCCGATTTATTTATTTAAGGAATTAGGAGATATTAGTTTAGTATTTGTATTTATGTCAGTTTATCACTTAACAGTGATAGTGGGTGGTTTTTGGGTAGCGAGGATTATTAGAAAGATAGGATTGGATTGGTCAGGTTTTATCGGAGGACTTTTGCGAGTAATGTTTTTTTTATTTTTAATGAAAAAAGGAAGTGTTTTATGGTTGGCGGCTTTAATGTGGGGTTTGACAAGTAGTTTTACTTGGTTGACTCATCATTATTATTTAGCAGTGTCAAGAAAAGATGGAAAATTTGGCAAGACAGTAGCGCATTTAATGTTAATTGATAGATGGTTGATGGGATTGATGCCATTGATAGGCGGATATATTTTAAAAACAGGCGGATTTAACTTAATGTTTATAATAGCGATGTTTTTTTTAGGATTGTCAGGATTACCGTTATTTTTAGATAGATTTAATAAAAAGAATATGGGAGTTAGTTGGGATAGAGTAGTGGGGGAAAAATGGTTTAAATCTCATAAAAGAGTAAGTTTGGCATTTTTAGCAGCAGGGGCAAAATCAGAAATAGTACAAACAGTTTGGCCGATTTATTTGTTTTTAATAGTAAAAGATTATATTAAAGTAGGAATAATTCAAACAGCTAGTTTGTTGATAGCATCAGTAGTTTTAATATGGTTAAGCAAACAGGTAGATAAAGGGAATAAAAAAATGATGAGACCAGCAGTGGCGGCTAATGCAATTAATTTATTTGTCAGAGGAGCGGTCAGTAGTGGTTTAGGCCTATTTTTTCTAGAGTCATTATATCGACTGGTAGCTAATTTTGTGTGGGTGCCTTTTGATGCTCATGTTTATGAAACAGCGGTAAGAGAGCAAAGAATGGAATTTTTTATTAGAAGAGCTTGGTTAATAAATATTGGAGGATTAATGGCAACAGTATTATTAGCAGGAGTTTTTGCAGCTGGTTTGTCATGGAATTTAGTGTTTGGCTTGGGAGGTTTAAGTATGGCTTTAGTAGGAGTGGTGAAGTTGAAGAGTAAAAATGAGAAATAAAAAACATTTGAAGCCGATAAAGGATTTATTGGCGAAATATGATTGGGACAAGAAAAAATATATTTCTGAAGAATGGCAAGACTATGCTTATAGATTGGCAAAGTATTTAGATGATTCAAAAAGAATGTCTTTGTATATGAAGTTAGCTAAGGAGTCGCCAAGAGAATGGTTGGAGGAAGCTAAGAATTTTGTTAAAGGAGCTTATGAAGTGAAAAGTAAATCAAGGTTGTTTATGTGGAAGTTAAAGCAAATTAGGGTGGAGAAAAAGAAATGAATATAACATCACAAAATAGATAAATAGAATTCATTAAAATATGAAAGTAAGAGTAAGAGTGTATATTTCCGGGAGAGTGCAAGGAGTGGGGTATAGATATTTTACTAGAGGGCAAGCAAAAAAATTGGGTGTGAAAGGGTGGGTAAGAAATTTAACTGATGGCAGGGTGGGGGCAGTGTTTGAAGGAAAAGAAAAACAGGTGAAAAAAATGCTAGAGTGGTGTAGAAAAGGATCTATGTTAACAAAAGTGGATGATATTAAAATTATAGAAGAGGATTGTCAGGGAGAAAAAGACTTTGTTATACTGAAGTAATGGTAAAGATTAAGAAAACTTTTAGTACAGCTTTGGTATTAGGGTATTTTTTAGGAATAGCAGGAATAGGATTTTTGAGAGGGGATTATGAGATTTTAGTGTTAATGGATTGGCTGCAGGTATTATTATTGCTAGCTGGAGGCATATTTGGTTGGATAATAGTTTGGCTGGATAGACTGGTTTATATTTACTGGTCTCATCCGGAAGCACAATTATCTCAATATGCTAGATATTATTTTACAAAAAAGAATTGGAAGGCAGGGATAAATTTAATGGAACAGAGAAAAGCAGAATTTAAAGAATTAACTTTTAGAAGTGTTTTGTTTCAGGTGGCCTGGGTAGTGCTGGCAGTGTTTGCTTTAACTTCAGTAGCTTCTATTTTTGGTAAGGCAATGGTAATAGGATTGGGATTGCGTATTTTATATGGAGAATGGCGAGATTATTTGAAAGATAAGAAAACTTTAAAAAGATGGTTGTTTTGGCAGATAAAAAGAGAGATTTCTAATGAGGAGTTAAAATGGTATTTGTATGTGATGACTGGAATATTTGTTTGGTTAACTTGGTTATTAATCTAGTATGCAATTAATTTGTTTTGTCAACTATTTTTTTAATTCGGCAAAACGAAATTTTATTTTTCATTTACCATATTTTGAAAAAAACAGTCGTTCGCTTCTTCCTGCGGAAGCGCCGACTTGGTTCTCGACACAATTGCTCTACGAGGCCAAGCCAATTGTGTCTGCTAAAACTTTTTTCAAAACAGATAAATTTAAAAATAAAAAATATTTATTTGCGTAAGTTGCCGTCAAAAAGATTGACTGTATTTGAAAATTATTTGCTATGATAACAATTGGTCGAGTTACTTTTTATCTTTATGGTTTATTGATAGGTTTAGGGATTTTAGCTGGAGCCGGAGTAGTAGAGATAATGAGGAAAAAAGGGATTAATAAGAATGAATTAGAATCTTGGAGTGTAGGGGAAGTGATGTTGTGGGCAGGAGGTTTAGGGGTTATAGGAGCAAGAATTTATCATGTAATTGATTTGTGGCAATATTATGTAGTTCGACCCAAAGAAATATTAATGTTATGGAATGGAGGTTTAGGAATTTATGGAGGGATTTTAGGAGGAATAATAGGAGTATTAATATATTCATTTAAAACAGTTGAGGAGAAAAAATGGAGGAATGTTTGGAGTAAATTTTTAACAATAGCAGATGTGGCGGTGGTGGGAGTACCATTAGGACAAGCGATTGGCAGATGGGGGAATTATTTTAATCAGGAGTTGTATGGTTTAGCAACTGATTTACCTTGGGGGATATATATTAAGCCGGAGAATAGGTTATTAGAAGTAATAATGTATGAAAAGTTTCATCCGTTGTTTTTGTATGAAAGTTTATGGTGTTTGATGATATTTGTTATTTTATGGAAAATAATGGTTAAGAAAAGAATAAAGTTGGGAAGAGGGGGAATGGTAATAACATATTTAGGATTTTATGGATTGGGGAGGTTTTTATTGGAATATTTAAGAATTGAAAGCTGGCAGATTTATGGAATTAATGTGGCTCAGGGAATATCAATAGGGTTGATGGGAGTGGCTATATGGTGGTGGATGAAGCGCTTGACAGCTAGATAAGAGGTGAGGATAATATCAAGGTAATGAAAAAGCAACAAAAAACTTTTGTTTTATCTCTAGGAGGTTCTGTATTTGCTCCTAATGGTAAGAAAAGCATGATTGATATTAAATATCTTAGAAAATTTGAGAAGTTTATAAGAAAACAAATCGCTGAAAAAAATCAGCGATTTTTTATTATTACCGGAGGAGGGTTTACAGCTAGACAGTATCGAGATGCAGCTAAAGAAGCGGCAGGAGCTGATTTAACTGATGAAGATTTAGATTGGCTAGGAGTTCATGCAACTAGATTGAATGCTCATTTGTTGAGAACAATATTTAGAGATATAGCTTATCCATGGATTTTAAAACATTATGATATGGTGGATAAAAAAGCACAGGATTATTCAGTGGTGGTTGGTGGTGGATGGAAGCCGGGTTGGTCGTCTGATTATGATGCAGTGATGACAGCAGTTGATTATAATTCTGAAATGTTGATAAATTTGTCTAATATTGATAATGTTTATGATAAAGATCCAAATAAGTATAAAAATGTAAAGCCAGTTAAAAAAATGAAATGGGATGATTTGATTGAAGTTACTGGAACAAAATGGAAACCTGGATTAAATACACCTTTTGATCCAATTGCCTCAAAAATGGCTAAAAAGGTTGGTTTAAAGGTAGTTATTTGTAATGGGTATGATTTAGATAATTTAAAAAATATTTTAGATGGTAAAGACTATAAAGGTACGGTGATAGAATAGGAGATTATTTATGACAGCAATACATTTTTCTGTAAAAGATTTTGATGAAAAAGTTATTAAAGCTAAAGGGCTAGTTTTGGTTGATTTTTATGCAGATTGGTGCGGGCCATGCAAAATGGCAGGGCCAGTAATTGATGAATTAGCTGGGGAATATAAGGGTAAGGCGGTGGTGGGAAAAGTAAATGTTGATGAAAATCAGGAGTTATCAAGTAAGTATGGAGTGATGAGTATTCCAACAGTGGTGTTATTTAAAGATGGTAAGGAAGTTGATAGAATGATGGGGTTTAAAGGGAAAGAAGGGTATGAGGATTTAATTAAAAAAGCTTTATGAAAAGTCGGAAGGTTCGGTTCTTTCCGTTTTGAATATGAGTGAAGTTTATAAATTAATTATTATTGGGTCGGGGCCGGCGGGATTTACAGCTGGTATATATAGTGGGAGAGCAGAATTAAAGCCTTTGTTGTTTGCAGGAGAAAAGCAGGGAGGTCAGTTGATAAATACGGCTATGGTGGAAAATTGGCCGGGAGCTGAGAAGGGGATAATGGGGCCAGAGTTAATGATGCAAATGAGGAAGCAGGCTGAGAAATTTGGAGCAGAAGTTATTGATAAAAAAGTTAGCAAAGTGGATTTTTCCAAAAGGCCGTTTAAAATATGGGTAGGAGGAGAGGAATTTCAGGCGGAAGCAGTGATTATAGCTACAGGAGCAGAAAATAGAATGCTGGGTGTTCCGGGAGAAAAAAAATTATTAGGTAAGGGAGTGGCTGTTTGTGCAGTATGTGATGCGCCATTTTATAAGAATAAAAAAGTACTGGTAATAGGAGGAGGAGATTCAGCTGTTGAGGATGCATTGGTTTTAACTAAGTATGCAGATAAAGTGATAATGCTGGTAAGAAAAGATGTGTTAAGAGCTTCAAAGATAATGGCAGAAAAAGTAAAAAATAATCCTAAGATAGAAATATTGTGGAATAGTGAATTAAAGGAAATTGTGGGAGAGAATAGGGTTGAGAAAGTAAGAATGGTAAATAATAAGACAAATGAAGAAAAAGAATTAGCAGTTGATGGGGTGTTTTTAGCCATAGGTCATAAACCAAGTACAGAGATATTTAAGGGACAATTAGAATTAGATGAGAAAGGATATGTAAAAACGAGTGAAAATACAACAATGACTAGTGTTGAGGGGATATTTGCCGGCGGAGATGTAGTTGATTTTAAATATAAGCAGGCAGTGACAGCTGCAGGAATGGGGTGTATGGCGGCTTTAGATGCAGAGAAATGGTTGGAAAAAAATTATGTCTAATCCATACAAGAATGCAGTGAGGCAGTTGAGGGAAGTGAGTAAATATTTAAAGATTGATGAAGAAACTTTTAAGAAATTGGCAGTGCCTAAGAAGGTGATTAAAGTTGATTTAAAGGTAAAGATGGACTCTGAACAGTATAAAACTTTTAAAGCATTCAGGTCACAGCATAATAATGCAGTTGGTCCTTATAAAGGGGGAATCCGGTTTCATCCGGAGGTAACAGAAGATGAAGTTAAAGCTTTAAGTATATGGATGACTTGGAAGTGTAGTGTAGTGGGAATTCCTTATGGTGGAGGCAAGGGGGGAGTAATTTGCAACCCTAAAGAAATGAGTGAAAAAGAATTAGAAAGGTTAAGTCGAGCATATATTAGGGCAATAGTTAGTGATATTGGAGCTTGGAAAGATGTGCCAGCACCAGATGTAAATACTAATGCAAAGATTATGGCATGGATGGTGGATGAATATGAAAAGATCGTAGGCCATCCTGAACCAGGGGTGATTACTGGTAAGCCAATAGAGCTAGGAGGTTCTTTGGGAAGAACTGAAGCAACTGGATTGGGGGCTTTTTATATATTAGAGCAATTAGTAAAAGCAAGAAAGTTAAATAAAAAATCTTTGAAAATTGCAATTCAGGGTTATGGTAATGCTGGATACTGGTTTGCTTATTTTGCTGAGAAGGCAGGTTATAAAATTGTGGCGATTTCTGATAGTAAAGGAGGGACATATAAAGTCTCTGGTTTAGATCCTGATAAGGTAATGGAACATAAGAAGAAGAGTGGAAGTGTAGTGGGATTTAAAGGCAGTAAGGAAATTAATAATAAAGAATTATTAGAATTAAAAGTTGATGTATTAGCGCCAGCTGCTTTGGAGAATGTAATTACTAAGGATAATGCAGATGAGATTAAAGCTGAATATATTATAGAAATTGCTAATGGGCCGATAACTCCAGAAGCAGATGAGATTTTATTTAGAAAAGGAATTATGTCAGTGCCGGATGTGTTGTCTAATGCCGGAGGAGTAACAGTGTCATATTTTGAGTGGATGCAGAATAATAGGGGACGTTATTGGAAGAAAAAAAAGGTTTTTGGAAAATTAAAAGTAATTATGGATAAAGCTTTTAAGGAAGTGTGGAAAGTGTATAAAGAGAAAAAAGTAAATATGCGGATGGCAGCATATATTTTGGCAGTTAATAGAGTTATTAAAGCAATGCAATTAAAAGGAGGAAAATGAAAAAAGTAAAAGTTAATCAAGATACTTGTATTGGATGCGGCAGCTGTGCATCAATTTGCCCTAAAGTGTTTGTAGTGCAGGATGGGAAAGCAAAGGTGATTAATGCTGAAGGGGATAGTGAAGCAAATATTCAGATGGCAATTGATAGTTGTCCGGTAACAGCAATCAGCTGGGAAGAAGTTGGTTAATGACAAATATAAATTGATTTGATATATTACTTTAATTGATTAAAGTAATAAATTTTTAAAGGGAAGGAAGTTATGCAGAATAAAATACAGCCGGTTTTGATTGGATTATTAGTAATTGCTTCATTTGCTATAGGAAGCATGTGGACAGAATTGAGAACATTAAAGAGTGGAAGTAAGTCCCAGAAACAGGTGGAAGAAAAAAAAGAAGGAGAGGTGGCAGGAGAGGAAGCAGAAACTGAAGAATTAAGTAAAGAACAATGGGAAGAATTAATGAGTAGTTCAGCAGGAGTTAAAGGGTCTGATGATGCAAAAGTAACAATGGTGGAATTGACTGATTATCAATGCCCATTTTGTAAAAGATATGTTGATGATTCATTAGGTCAAATAATGAAAGAATATGTAGATACAGGAAAAGTAAAATATATGTTGAGAGATTTAGCATTACCGTTTCATAGCAATGCTCATATAACAGCAGAAGCAGCCAGATGTGCAGGAGAGCAAGGAAAATATTGGGAATATCATGATAAATTATTTGCCAGTCAAGCAGAGTGGAGTGAAGGCGAGGCAAGTAGTTTATTAAAAGGGTATGCTGTTAACATAGGTTTGAATGAATGGGAATTTAATAGTTGTTTGGATGAAGGGAAATATAAGACAGCTGTGGATGAAGATATTGCTGTGGCAAATAAGTTAGGAATAAGAGGAACACCAACATTTTTTATTAATGGTAAGAAATTAGTGGGAGCTGTTCCTTTGGCAACTTTTAAAGCAGCTATTGACGAAGCTTTGGCAGAATAAAGTATAATTAGGTAATGAAAAAGTTTTTGACGCTATTAGTGTTGTTTTTGCTGTTGTTTAATTTTAGGGTAGATATTGTTTATTCCCAAGAACAGATAAAATTAGATTCAAAAGCAGAGATGGTGGCAACAAAATCTGCTGAGAAAGTAGAAGAAGCAGTTAAAAAAGACATTACTGAAAGAGCTTCTCCTGAAAAAGGAAGGTTGGAGCAGTATTTATCAGAAAGAGAAATAGGCAGATTAAGGCCGAGTAATTTTATTCAATATTCGATTCGACAGGCAGTAGCTAAAGGAGTTTCTTCTAATACTATAATGTTGGTTTTGATGTTTCCTTTAGTGGCAGGATTAATAGCAGCAGCCAGGCATTTATTAGGATTAACAGGATTTGGAATTTTTGTACCAGCAATTTTGGCAGTTGGTTTTGTGGCAACAGGTATTGGTGTAGGGATTGTATTGTTTTTGATTATTTTAACAGTAGCAACAATATCCAGATCTTTGACTAGAAAATTAAAAATGCAATATATGCCAAGAATGGCAATGTTGATGTTGTTCGTGTCATTGGGAGTGTTAGGAGTATTGTTGGGAGCAGTTAATGTTGGTTTTGAAGAATTGTCAGCAGTGTCTATTTTTCCTATTTTAATTTTAATGTTGTTGGTAGAAAATTTTATTGAGGTGCAAGTGGGAAAAAGCAGAAGAGAGGCAATAAGAGTAACAGCACAAACTTTGGTGATGGCTATAGTTGCCAGTTTAATAATGAGTTGGGAAACAGTGCAGAAATTTGTATTTTTAAATCCAGAGTTAGCTTTATTATTAACAGCAATGTTTGATATTTATGTAGGAAAATATGTTGGCTTAAGGGCTTTGGAATATTTTAAATTCAAAAAAATCTTGAAGTAGCTTATGGCAAAGTTTAAAGATGTATTGGGTATGAATGCTCGGAACCATTTATATCAATCTCGATATAATAAGCGCAAAGGCAAGAAAATTGCTGCTTCTAAACTTTTAACTAAATCAATTTTAAGAAAGAATAAATTAGCAGTACCAAGACTTTATAGAGTTTTTAGAAGTGAAAAAGGAGTGGAAAATTTTGATTTTACTAGGTTGCCGGAGAGCTTTGTAGTTAAGCCGAGTCAAGGATTGGGGGGAGAGGGGATTTTGGTGATAGAAAAAGGCGGGACTTTTGCAGGAGAATGGGTGACAGTAGATCAGCAGACAATATCAGTCAGTGATTTAAAATTGCATATTAAAGATATTTTAATGGGAAAATATTCGATGTTTGATTTGCCGGATCAGGCATTTATTGAAGAAAGAGTTAGAATACATCCAAGATTTGAAACAATAAGTTTTCAAGGAACGCCGGATATTGGTGTATTGGTTTTTAATAAAGTGCCGGTGATGGCTTTTTTAAGACTGGCAACTAAAGAATCTCATGGAAAGGCCAATATGTTTCAAGGAGCTATTGCTTGCGGAATAGATATTGCTACAGGAGTGACTACCAGGGCAATTAAACATACAAAAGAAATCAGGTTTTTTCCAGGATCAAGAAGAAGATTGAAGGGAGTAAAAATTCCTCGTTGGGATGAAGTATTAGAATTGGCAGTAAAAACAGCAGAGATGGTTGAGTTGGGATATTGCAGAGTAGATATTGTTTTGCAGCCAAAAAAAACCAAAAAGGGAAAATTAAAAAGTGTACCAATGGTGTTGGAGATAAATTCGCAACCTGGTCTGAAAATTCAGTTAGCCAATAAAGCAGGATTAAGAAGAAGACTGGAAAGAGTGGAGGGGTTAAAAGTGAAGACAATTAAGCAAGGAATATCAATAGGTAAAGCTTTGTTTAGTGCCAGAGATGAAGCTGAGTCGATCCAAGGAGGGGTGGTGCATATAGGAGTGTTTGAAGATGTGGAGGTGGAAGATTTAATGGGAGAAAAACATAGAGTAAAAGCTAAAGTTGACACTGGAGCGTTTAGAACTTCTATTGATGAAGAATTAGCTAAAAAACTAAAATTACTTGATCCAGAAAATATTTTATGGAATGCAGGGTATAAGAGTGCTTTAGGAAGAGAAGATAGAAAGGTGGTGGGGATATCTTTTTATTTAAAAGGCAAGAAGATTAAAACATCAGCTTCAGTATCAGACAGGTCAAAATTAAAAAGAGAGATGATTATTGGCAGAAGAGATATTTTAGGCTTTTCATTAAAAGTAAGAGAGAGGGAATCAGGGCAGGAGTCATGAAAATTCCTGTTTTATTTGATGATTTAGAAGAAATTAAGAGGATTTTTCCTAAGGATTTTCCAGTAGTGGGAATAGGGGTGACTGCTAGTCGCAGATCAGCTTTGGGATATTTATTACCTAATTATTCGATATTGTGTTTATTGGAAACAGCTGATTTGGATTCAATCAGAAAGCTGTTTCCAGTAGTTAGTTTACAAAAAGATTTAAAGGTTGATTTGCCAGAAAAGTTTAATACTTCGTCAATGTTAGAAATGCCAGAGGTGAGGAAGTTTTTAGTGGAGAAAAAAGGCAAAGGTGAGATGGGACTGTTTTTGTATAAAGCGTCGAAAAAGACTAATCGACTGGCTAAGGAGATGAAGCTTAAGGTGCTGTCAACGCCAGGGGAGGTAAGAAGTGTGTTTGAGAATAAGAAAGAATTTAGGGTGGAGGCTGAGAAGGCAGGGATTAATTTGATTCCTGGCGAAACCTTGTTAGTGGATGATTTAGATGAGAAAAGATGGGGTGAGGAGCAGCAGAAGTTAGGAGAAAGATTGGTGTTTCAGTTGCCAGATTATACAGTTGGAGGCGGTTTGAGCACATTTTTTATTAATGATTTAAAAGATTTTAATGATTTTAAAGATTTTGTAAGAAAAAGAAGAAAAGTGAGAGAGATTGTTTCAGTAAATGTGACTAAGTTTATTGTTGGTAAACAGGCGAGTATTACTGGGTGCGCGACTTATTATGGAACAGTAACTTCAGTGTTGCAGACTCAGGTGATGGATCAACCGGAATTGGCGGCTTTGAAAGGTAGAAGTGGAGTGTGGTTGGGACATGATTGGTATTTAAGGTTTAGTGAGAAAGAGCAGTTAGCGGCAGAAGAGCAGTGTAAAAAGTGGGGGGAGTATATTTATAAAAAAGGATATAAGGGGATTTTTGGAATGGATGTAATGATGGATGAAGATGGCAAGGTATGGCCGGTGGAGTGTAATGCAAGATATACCGGAGCGTTTCCAGTCTATACAATGATGCAGATTGATAGAGGAGAGATGCCGATTGATGTGTGGCATTTGTTGGAATGGATGGGAGTGGAATATGAGATGGATATTGATGAGGTGCAGGAGGTTTATAGACAGCCAAAAAATGGAGCACATTTGATTTTGCATAATACTGAGAGGAAGTTTGTGACACCGACTAAGACGGTGAAGGCAGGAGTTTATGGATGGGATGGCAAGGAAGTTGTTTGGAAGAGAAGAGGGTTTTCATTTTTAGATATTATTAATGAGAATGAGATAGTGTTGACTGATAAAGTAATGGGTGAAGACACAGTTTTAAAGCCGGCTGAGAGGGTGGGACAGTTGATATTTAAGCGTAGAGTGTTAGATGGTAAAGGGAGGTTGTTGCCAGAGATTAGGAAGATAATTAAGCAGATTTATTCTTTGTTTGAGTTAATGCCAGTGGAAAAGCCGGAAGGATATTAGAGATTAAATATATATTTAAGGATTTTTTCAGCTACATGTTGTGATTTACCTTGATTGGGCCAGTCATGGAGCCGGAGACCGGGGTCAGAGTTTACTTCAATGATGACTAGGTTGTTTTTGGCAGCAGGTTTTTTGAGATTTTTAATAAGCAGATCAATGCCGATGATTTGTAAATTGATGGCTTGAGAAGCTTTTTCAGCAGTTTGAATGATTGAAGGATGAATGTTTTTAGGATTAATAATTTTTACGGAACCACCAGTGGAAAAGTTAGGAATAGGATAGAGAGTGATGGTTTTATCTTGAGGAAGAATAGCCTTCAAGGACAGACCTTGAAGGTTGAGGTTGAATTGGAGGCGAGGCCAGTTTCTCATGCGGTTGAGCATGCGTTTGTTGGTTTTTAAATATTGCTGGTGGCGTTGTTGGTTTTCGGCTTTGATGAGTTGGCGAATTGTAGATTGGTTGTTACCAGTGATAGTAGGTGAGAGGCGTTGGGATAAACCAATTAGTTGATGATTTAAAAGAAGAAAACGATAATCATTTGCTTGATGATAGGTTTCAATGATGCAAGCTGAATAATTTTTAAGAATTTGATTAACAGCTGATTGACCTTGGGCTTTATTTTTGATATTAAGATAAATATGCCGGCCTTTTTCTCCTGTTAAGGGCTTGATAGCTTGAGGAAAAGGAATGGTTTTAATAGTTTGGAAATATTCTTGCGGTTGGTTAATAACAGTGTGTTGAGGAACAGGAAGATTGGCTTTTTTAAGTGTTTTTAAGGTTAAGTTTTTATTTTTAGAAATTTGTTTAGCTGTTTTAGATTGATTAATGCCAAAGCTTTTTTCAGAGATAATGTGAGATTTATTTTGATAAGTATATTTAATTTTAACCGGCTTAATTTGAAGAATTTTTGTTTGAATACCGAGTTTTTGAGCGGCTTGCAGGAGGATAAGGTGGTTGGTGTTGGTAATTTTACTCATTAAACGAATTATACAAAGACTGGTAAAATATGGCTATGAGGAAACTTAAGGTGGCAGTAGGAATGAGTGGAGGAGTAGATTCTTCCTTATCAGCAGTATTATTAAAAGAACAAGGTTGTGAAGTGACCGGAGTTTTTTTGGATTGCTGGGGTGAGCCTGGTTGTGGAGTGAATCAGGGGAGGAAGGATGCTTTAAAGGTAGCATTAAAGTTAAGGATTCCTTTTAAAGTATTGGATTTGAAAAAAGATTATCAGGAAAAAGTGATTGATTGGTTTTATCGGGAATTGAGAGCAGGAAGGACGCCGAATCCGGATGTAATGTGTAATAAGGAGATAAAGTTTGGGTTGTTTTTAGATTGGGCAATGAAGAATAATTTTGATTGTATTGCTACTGGGCATTATGCTAGACGACAAATTGTTTACCCCGCTTTGTTAAAAACCGATAGTTCAGCTGTTCCAGCGACAGCTGACTATCTGCATTCTCGGTACGTTTGTTCCCCGATGTTACATCGGGGAAACCAAGCCAAACGTACCTGCGAAAGCTTTTTCTCAAAGGAGGTAAACTTTTGTCTTTATCAAGCTGTAGATAAGAAGAAGGATCAGACGTATTTTTTGTATGGATTAACACAAAAACAATTAAGTAAAGTGATGTTTCCAATTGGAGAAATGACTAAAGAGCAGGTGAGGAGAGAGGCAAAGAAAAGAGGAATTCATGTATGGGATAAAAAGGATAGTGTGGGGATTTGTTTTATTGGCAATAAGATAAGTTTTAATGATTTTGTAAAAAGAAAGGTAAAAGAACATGAAGGGGAAGTTATAGATAAAAAGGGAAAGATAATTGGCAGTCATAAAGGAGTGGAGTTTTATACGATTGGTCAGCGTCATGGATTTACAGTAAAACCAAGATCAAGAGAATCAGAGGCATTATATGTACTTGGCAAGAGTATAAAGAGTAATCGATTGATAGTCGGAGAGAAAAAGGAAGGGGAAAGAAGAGAATTTATAATAGAAGAATTATATTTGATAAATCCAAAAAGAAAATTGCCAAGAGAAGAATTAACTTGTCGAATCAGACATCAAGGAAGATTGATTAATTGCAAGATTGATGGCAAAAAAGTGAGATTAAATCAATCTGAATTTGGTGTTGCTATTGGTCAAATATGTGTAGTTTATTGTGGAGAAGAATGTCTGGGTGGAGGAGTAATTAAGAGTTAGTCTTTATCTTTTTTATCTTTTTTGTCTTTTTTGTCTTTGTCTTCTTTATCGTCGTCGTTTTCAACTTCAACAGGAGTTGTAAGGGGAGTTGATAATGGTTGATTTAAATTATCTTCAAGATCATCAATAATTTCTTCAATTTCTTCTCGGGTTTCATCTATTGAGCCAGTAATATTGTCTTGATCTTCTGTAGGCTGGGTGAGTTGAGTAGGTTGGGTAGGCTGGGTGGGTTGGGTGGGTTGAGTAGGTTGGGTAGGTTGGGTGGGTTGAGTAGGTTGGGTTTGGGCAACAGTTTGTTTTAAATTGTTAAGTTCTGATGAAGTTTCATTAAGTTCTTTAATTAATTGAGCAATAACTTGTTTTTTAGAGGATTCAGATTTTAATTTTACAGCAATAGTTTGAGCAGCTCTAGCTTCAGTTATAATTTCTTCAAGAGGTCTATCATCAGAAGGTTGTTGAATAATAGCAATATTAGCTTCATTAGTGCGACGATTAAGAAATTTAAAGCGAAGCTGCATTTCTAAGACTGAATCAGGAAGTAAGGCAAGAGCTGTTTTTTCTAAGTTGCGCTTGACAGGATAAAGAGTTGAGCTGGGCAAACTGTTCCAAGAGGCAAGAATGGCAGTTGCAGGAAAAGCAAGAAAGATAACAATAACACTGATAGTATAGTTAAAGACTTTTGAAGAGTGTAAGATCATTTAAGTTAAGGATAAGTTTATATTCTTAGTGTGTCAAGGAAGTGTTGACTTAAGAGGAAGGATTGATATAATACGAAAAGTATGACATAAGAAATGACCAGAAATGGAGAAATTCTTTCCCGGCTTTGGTCGGGACTTTTTTGTCATAAATTTGCACTTTGAAAAGTAAATGAATAATTACTATTTTAAATAGTGGTAGAAAGTCAATTTTTTGAGCAATCAAATTTTTTTTGAGAGTTTGATCCTGGCTCAGGATGAACGCTGGCGGTGTGCCTTAGGCATGCAAGTCGAAC
>Ga0209976_10000171_pt1 | contig 46968 bp, 78 predicted proteins | sample SumtaG_FD_182806 | JGI IMG/M metagenome (GOLD analysis project Ga0209976, IMG submission 182806) | Deep subsurface microbial communities from Indian Ocean to uncover new lineages of life (NeLLi) - Sumatra_00157 metaG (SPAdes) (version 2) | ecosystem: Environmental > Aquatic > Marine > Oceanic >... | reverse complement strand
TGGTGTTAAAATTAATTCTAATAATCGTAGGGTTGTTTGTTGTCGGTGGAATGTTAGTTGGAGCAGTTGAAATTTCTTTTAATCCTGATTCAAAACTTACAAAGATTTATACTGATAAGATATGCGAGGCAGAAATTTCAATGTTAAAAGAATCTAAGTTTTGTAATAAAGATACGCTTTCTGAAATAGATACAGATTTTCAGAAAGATTCAAAAACTGGTTTAACTAAATATGATTATGATGGAATCAAGAGGAGTTTACAATAAAGTTTTTAAATTATATTTTATTTTCACTTGTGTGTGCTAATAGCAACTTGCCTCAATGTCAAGCACTACTGGGGGCTTTGTAAATTAAGTAGCCTTTGTAAATAAAGTCAAATTAAAGAACCACAACATTTCTTATACTTTTTTCCACTTCCACATAGACAAGGCTCATTTACTCCTATTTTTTTCTTTTTAATTTCAGTAGGTTTTTTATGTAATCTATCTTTTAGTTCAAACCCTTTTTTTGCATTTTTAATCAAATTCCTTGTATATCTATTATCTACTAAAGGCTTCCTAATATTCTCTATTAATTCGCCAGTAAATTCTTTTTTACTATCTGGAAGAAAAAGAATTCTTTTTTCTCCGTCAACTTTTGGAGTTATATCAATGTACTCTCCATCATTATTAACCCAGACTGCATGGAATTCTGCATCAAGAAAAATATCTGGAATCTCCCAAATTATCCAACCATATTGTATTTTTCCTCCATTATTTTTTATGTGATTTTCTACAGTTCCATAACATTCACCAAGTATATAATCATCAACATCAAATAAATCTAAAAAAAGAGGTTTTTTAGTGGGGTCTATTAAATTACAGAATTCTAAGATATTTTTATTAATCTCCTTTGGGGTGGTTTCTTCCATTTAATCTATATACTCAATCACCACAATTTATTTCTTCTTTTGCAGTCTTTCTTTTATTGAATCTTCAACAAAAGAACTGATATCAACCTCAGATTCAGCAACATGAACTTTCACCTTTTTCCAGAGTTCGGAATCAACTCTGATGCTTTTTGTTATTTTTGGCATAGTAATATAGTGATAAAGTAGTATTTAAAGAAATATATAATGCAGTATAACAATATATATAAAGTAGTAAAGTAGTAAATATTACAATGGAACAAACATTAAAGACAAATTGGAAGAATTTGACTAGAGAAGAGCGAGGAAAACTCTTATTTAAGTCTGCTAGAATAGTTCAGACTCCAGGAGGATTCTGGAGAGTTACTTCTCAATCAAATCCAATGAGACAATACAAAGTAACATTTAATGGTCATAAACCAAAATGCGAATGTCCTGATTGCACTATGAGGAAAAAGAAGTGTAAACACATCTATGCTGTTGAATTTTACATAAGAAAAGAAATAGACCAAGAAGGAAAAATAAAGGAAACCAAGGGAGTTAAGATAACTTATGGTCAAAAGTGGAAAGCTTATGATAATGCACAGACAAATGAGAAACTAATTTTTATGAGATTGCTGAAAGATTTAGCTTCAAATATTGAACAACCCAAATATAAGTTTGGAAGACCAACACTACCAATCTCTGATATGTTATTTGGAGCAGTGCTTAAAGTTTACTCTACATTTTCTTTAAGACGTTTTATGTCTGATATGAAGATAGCAAAAGAAATGAAACTTGTTGATGTTGTTCCAAACTTTATGAGCATCAGTAATTTTATGAATAAGAAAGAAGTTACAGAGATTCTAAAATCATTAATCAGTATAAGTGCAACTCCGCTTAGTTCTATTGAAACCACCTTTGCTATGGATTCCTCGGGGTTTGCCACTTCAAGATTTGCGAGATATTTTAATTATAAATGGGGAAAAGAAAGTAAGTATAGAATCTGGTTGAAAGCTCATTTAAGTTCTGGTGTTAAAACCAACATCGTGGCTGGTGTAAGTATTACAGAAGGTCATGTGCATGATAGTCCTCAGTTATCTCACTTAGTTGAGGAGACAGCTAAAAACTTCAAGGTGGGCGAGGTAGTCTGTGACAAGGCGTATAGTTCTCGAAAGAACTTACAACTTATTGAGGATGTAGGTGCTGTCCCCTACATTCCGTTTCGAAAAGATGTCAAAGGTAAAAGAGCTGGTGGTGGAGCATGGAAAAAGATGTACCATTATTTTATGTATCGTCACGAGGAATTTTTAAAACATTATCACACTAGGTCAAATGCCGAGACTGTTTTTCACATGATTAAAACTAAATTTAAGGACAATCTCCGAAGCAAGTCAAAGACCGCACAGGTGAATGAATTGTTGTGTAAGATTCTTTGCCATAACCTCTGTGTTGTAATTCAAGAAATGGCAGAATTGGGAATTAGCGGAGAATTTGTCGTCGAGAAAGAGGTTGAAAAATGAGAAAACGAAAGGTTTATCAACCCACATCCCTAAATAAAAATATGTTTTGTGATAAGAAAGATTTGTCTAATGAATCATCTGTAGAGCAGTTTTTTGTCATTAGATTATTAAAAAAATTAGGATATAAAGATAAGGATATCAAAACAAAAGAAAGTGTAGAGAAATTAACTATTGGTAGAGGTTCAAGAAAGGAAAAACATAAACCAGATTATGTTATTTTTAGTAAAGGAAAACCCAGGATGGTAATAGACGCAAAAGACCCCTCAGAAAATGTTGATGATTATTTATATCAAACTTCCAACTATTCTCTAACTCTCAATCAAAAATACAAAGATAATCCTGTAAAATATTTTATTCTAACTAATGGTTTGGTATTCAAACTTTTTAAATGGGATAGCGAAAAACCAATAATGGTTTTAAAATTTGAAGATTTTGATGAAAATAAAAGTGAGTTTTCTAAACTTTGTAGATTCATAGATAAAAAAGCTTTATCAAAGATGGAAGAAAAGTCTTTAGAAATTAATGAAGAGTTTGAGTTTTATAGACCTGAACTTAAAGAATTAGAAAGTATTTTTAGAACCTGCCATGATTTAATTTGGAAAAAAGAAAAGGTAAAGCCTACAGAAGCATTTTACGAGTTTTCAAAGATTTTTTTTATAAAATTAAATCAAGATAAAAAAATTCATAGATTAATGAAAGAAAGAAAACCTTCTAAAAAAGATTTTATATTTAGTGTAAATTGGATAGAAGAAATGGAGAAAGTGGAAAAAAATCCTATAGATACTATACTCTTCAAAGAAATTAGAAATAATTTAGAGGAAGAAATTGAAAAGAGGAAAAAAAGAAGAATTTTCGCAAAAGGTGAACCAATTCAGTTAAAACCATCAACAATAAAAGAAGTAGTAAGATTATTACAAAACTATGACTTATTCGCAATCGATGAAGATTTAAATGGAAGAATGTTTGAAACTTTCTTAAACGCTACTGTTAGGGGGAAAGATTTAGGTCAATTCTTTACGCCTCGTTCTGTAGTAAAATTTATGACTTTGATGGGAGATGTACAAATTTCAAAAAAACATATAGATTCTGTATTTGATGGGTTCTGTGGTTCTGGAGGATTTTTAATTGAAGCTATGGCTATAATGTTTGAAAAAATTAATAAAAATAAATCTTTATCTAATGAAGAAAGAAAACATCTAAAAAATTTAATTGTTAGAGATAAATTATGGGGGGCTGATGCAGATAAAACAATCTCCAGAGTTGCCCGAATGAATATGTTTCTTCATGGAGATGGAAGTAATCGAATATTTTGGCTTCCTGATTCATTAGATAAAAGTATTAAAATAGAAAGAGGAATTAATAAAGAATTAAAAGAAGATGCTGAAGAATTTAAAAGACTTACTGAGAAAGGAGAAGTTTTTGATTTGATATTAACGAATCCACCATTTTCTATGAGATATGAATCTTCAAAGGAAGATGAAAGGGAAATTATCAAAGATTATGAAATAGCATATAGTCATGGGAAAGATAATTCTAAAAAAATTAAATCTTCTCTAAAATCCAATGTCTTGTCTCTTGAAAGATATCATGATTTACTAAAGCCTCATGGAAGATTAATAACAATCATTGATGAGAGTGTTCTCAATTCAAGTAGTTCTAAAGATTATCGAAATTTTATTAGGAAAAACTTTATTATTAAAGCAGTTATTTCTTTACCAAGAAATACCTTTGTAAATCAAGAAGCAGGTGTAAAAACATCTATTCTCTTTTTAATGAAAAAACAAAAAGTGGACGAACAACAACAATCAATATTTATGGCTATAAGTAAAAATGTTGGACATACTGATTCTGGAAAATCTTGTTCAGATAAAAATGACTTGTACAATATTTTAGAGAAATTTAGGAAATTTGAAAATGGAGAATGAAACTAAGATGCTTCTTAGCCCAGAAATTTTTATATCGAAAGGTGAACTTGATAGATTGGATTGTAGATTCAATAACCCAAAATATGATAAGGAAATAGAACTAATAAATTCTACTAATTATGATACAAAAAAACTTTCAGAAATATCTTTTGTTACTGATGGAGACCATGGTAGTCCAAAATATGTTGATGAGGGAGTGCCTTATTTAAGAGCAATTAATATTCAGGACGATAAGTTAAAATTAGATAAGCATTTAAAATATATCTCTAAAAAATATAATGAGCCAATAAAAAAAAGCCTAATAAAAGAGGGAGATATTTTGCTTGTAACTGTTGGAGCAACTATTGGGAAGATTGCTCTTGTTAAAGAGGTTCTAGAACCAACTAATCTTAGCAGAGATGTTGCATTAATAAGAGTTAAATCAGATATTCTTCTTCCAAAATTTCTATATTATTTTTTACAAAGCGAATTAGGACAATTACAAATCAAACATTTTATTTCTGGTGCACTTCAAGATGGATTATATTTAGAAAATCTAAATAAAATTGTCACATTAGTTCCTCCAATTCAAAAACAAAAAGAAATTATAGATAACATAGATAAAATATTCAAAAAGTCTGGATTACATTTAGAAAATTATGATAAAGCCAAGTATGAAATATCAAATTATATTGATAGACAATTATCTATTGTTCCAAAAGAAGAAAAAAATACTTATTTAGTTGGGGGAGAAGAAATAAAGGATAGGTTGGATTGTTATTTCTATAATCCTATTTATAAGAAAATAAGGAAAAAATTACAGAATATTAACATAAAAGATATAGAGGTTATTCCTTCATCTAAATTAGATTATAATCATACAGTAGATAAATCATTTGTAGAGAAAAATTCTAAGAAATTTTTTAAGTATTTGGATATTGGAAATACTAATAAAAAAATTGATTCGATAAAAGGATTTGAAGAAGGTATGTTAATAAGATTGCCAACAAGAGCAAGACAATTAGCCAATAAAAATGATGTTTTAATTCCAAGACCAATTGGTTCTACAAATACTATTATTAAAATAGATGAAGATTTTGAAGGAAACTTATATTCTACAGGTTTTATTAGTATAAGAAATAATGAGTCTGAAATGGCTTCTCTTATTCAGGCAGTTATGAAATCGAATATTGTTCAAGAGCAGATTTTCTATTTACAATCTGGAAGTGTTCAACCAGAAATTACCCCCTCTAATTTTAAAGAATTTGTTCTACTCCCAATCCCAAAAGGAGAATTTAGAACAAAGATGATACAAGATATTAAAGAATTGTATAGAACTATGAAATTTGAATTTGAATCATATGTTAACGAAAAAGAAATGGCAAAAAAAATATTCCTTAAAGAACTTTTAAAATGACCTTCAAACTATCCCCTTCAGCACTAAACCTAATAAAAGATTGTCCAAGATGTTTCTGGCTAACTCAACATAAAGTTTGGAAAAGACCAGCAGGAATATTTCCAAGTCTTCCAAATGGAATGGATAAGATTCTAAAAATTCATTTTGATAAATTTATGGAGCAAGATAAATTACCTCCAGAGATTTGTGAGAATGGCGATTGTAAAGATATGAAGCTTTTTACAGATAAAGAAAAGCTGAAAATCTGGCAGAGTAATTTTAAAGGGATTCAATTCATAGATGAAAATGGAAATGAATTGCACGGAGCAGTGGATAATATTTTAGTTAGAGATGATAAGCTTATCGTTCTTGATTATAAGACTCGTGGCTATGCTCTAAAGGAAGATACAGCAGAACATTACAGACAACAGCAAAATATCTATAATTTTCTTTTAAGAAAGAATGGATATAAGACAGAAGATTATTTTTTCTTATTGTTCTATGTTCCGAAAGAAGTAACTCCAACAGGAGAAGTTATTTTTGATACTTCTTTGATTAAGATGGATGTTGATGTTATAAGTGCTGAGAAGGTTTGGAAAGACGCTTTAGAGATGTTGGGAAAGGAGTGTCCAGATAAACATTGTGAGTGGTGTGAGGGGCGATGAAAAAAGATGAAGTTTTAAAATTGGAGAAGTTAAAATTTAAATATCGATATTTAAGGGATTTGGAAAAACATAACTTTTTTATTTATATATTTGTTCTTGGAACACTATCTTTCCCAGTTATTATTAAAGGCAAGGAAATTTTCCAAATAATTGGAGTGTTTCTTTTTGTAGGAGGTTTAGTACTAATTCTTTTAGATATTAAAAAAATACAATCAAAAATGGAAGATACTTTCAAAAAAATAATGGATATTTGAGATGAAACACGCAATAATCTACACACTCACTGGATTAGGATTGGCAATAGCAGGATTTATAACCAAAGAAGGTTATTGGTTTATTGGAGCTATTTTAGTTTCTGCTTGTGCTTTTTATTGGATTTGGAAAGCTAAGAGGAGAAAAAGAAAATGACAATCAAAAGAGATACATTAGATATGGATAATGATAGGGTAGAACTTATAAGATTATTCATGTCTGAAGCATTTGGAAAACAAAATCTTAGTGATGGTTTAAGAAAAAATACTAATCCAGAATCCTATGATAAAGCTGTTGGTCTTGTTGAAGTGATGGTTCCTTTTGAGGCATTCATAACTGCATTAAAGCCTCGAGAAGGAAGGATATGGAAAAAAAGAGAATACTTCTGTTCTACCTACCAAGATTTTTTTATTGCTTTTAAAAAGTCGTGTGATAAATGGATAAATGCTTTATTTGCAGAACTAAAAGATGAAGCATTAGTAGATATGACTCCTCCACCAAGAACACGACCATCGATAAAAATTGATGATAAAAATAGTTTATCTGATATTATTAAAGTAATTTATAGGGTGAGGAGTAATCTGGTTCATGGAAATAAAACATTAAATTCAAGGAGAAATAGTCTCCTTATAATCAATTCCTTCCATTTGATGTATGATATTTTATACCATATTTTAAGAGAAGAAGAAATTATCAGGTGATTTCTGTAAAAAAAGTCGGTTAATTTAAGGACTTAATTTACAAAGCCACTACTGGGCACACACGCCATTCTATAAGAAATAGAATAAGAATTATAAATTGTTAAGTACTATTTATTCTTTTCGGTTGTTGTTCACTAAGGTTACCTAAGTGCATGGTGAATTTTTTACTGGTTGGGGGCTACAATTCTTTAAATAGTAATTGGGGTAATAGTTTAGTTATGGATAAGGAAAAAATTAAGGAAAGGGTATTGCAATGGCAGCTTCTAGCAGAACAATACAAATGTGAAGGATGTAATGTTTTTATAAAAACTATTAATGGTGATTTACATTTTTGTAAAATTGTATTGGTTGGCGAAATAAAATTAACTGTTGATAACTATGCACCTGAACAAAGAGCTGGAACTCGTTCTTATATTGATTGGTTGCAGGTAGATTTATTTGATAAAGCAAGAGAGGTGGGGGAATGATGCAAGACATCCTAGAAACTATTCCAAAAATAGAACAGGAAGGTTATTCTTCATTAGAAGCAATATTAATAATTCTTGTAAATGAAATAATGGAGACGAAAAAATGACTTATTGTAATTATGATGAAACAAAATCTGTTTTTGGAGGGTCACTCCAATGGGAGCTAATAACAAATTTTTTTATAAAAAAGTACGGGGCATGTCAGCATTGTGGATCTACTGAAAAATTGGTTGTGCATCATATGAGTTATACATATTATCCTTTCGATAAAGAGAAGGATCTTATTTTATTATGTAAGAATTGTCATTTTGGAGTACACAATACTGATAAAGAAGTTGGAGAAACAATTAGAAGGTATATACTTGGAATAACATCTCCAATAATCCATACTAAATTAGATATTAAATCAATAGCAGATAAAAAAAAGAAAAGGAATTTAATAAATTATAGACCTAAATTTACATCAGTTTGTGAGATTTGTTTTAATAAAAGTAAGGAAGATCATATTTATGATTTGAATGTTAAAGACATTAACTTCATAACCAAACATAGAAAGGATTCATTTAAAATAACTAAAACACAAGAGTTAAACCAAATAAAATATGAGAAAAAAATTATAAAAATTTGTCCCACTTGTTTAGATAAAATAAGTACAACTCCCAACAATCTTATTGATTTAATAGACTTGTCCAGAGAAAAGATATATTTCTGCCAGGCATTATTGGATACCGAATTACAAAATAAATTATTAGTTAAAAAGAATGATCACGGACTCTTTTGAATTTGAAGAACAATCAGAAGAAGAATATGTATCTTATATCGACAATCTTAAATATGTAATTGCAAACCACCTTTTAGCTAAACAAAGAAGTGAGGCAACAGAAAAGATAGTAAACCATATCATGTTAAGAGAATATGTTTTTACAACAAGGGATGACATAAAAACAGAGGTTTGGATATATAAAAACGGAATTTACATCCCCCAGGGGAAATCGTACATTCAAGAGTATTGTAGGGAAATCCTTGGACAAAACTATACCTCTCAAATTTGTAACATTGTTATTTCGAAAATAGAAACAGATACTTATATCGATTCCAAACAATTTTTTGAAACAAATTACATAGATGAAATTCCTGTGACGAACGGGGTCTTAAACATTAGAACTAGAACTATCTCCTCTTTCAATCCAAAAAAGATATTTTTTAATAAATTACCTTTGGTTTATGATTCTACCGCAAAATGTCCAGATATAATTAAATTTTTTAAAGATGTACTTAAGAGTGAAGATGATTCAAAGGTAATTTTTGAAATATTTGGTTATTGTTTATTAAAAGAATATAAATATGAAAAAGCTTTCATGTTGGTTGGTGGTGGGAGAAATGGTAAGAGTAAATCTCTAACCCTTCTAAAAAAATTCGTTGGTGCTGAGAATTGCTGCTCAATACCTTTAACACAAATAAATCCACAAAGTACATCTGTGTGTGAGCTACATAGTAGATTGATAAATTTAGCAGGTGATTTATCAAGTAGTGATTTAAGAGATACTGGAACTATCAAACAAGTCACTGGGAGGGATCTTATTAATGCCAAAAGGAAATTTCTAAGGGATTTGATTTTTGTTAATTATGCTAAGATGGTATTTGCTTGCAATGAACTTCCGAAAGTTTATGATCTGAGTGAGGGTTTTTGGAGTAGATGGGTTTTACTTGAATTCCCTTATGAATTTGTTAATGAAAAAGAGTATGATGAAAAAAATCCAAAACTTAAAATTAGGGATGAAGGCATCATTGATAAGATAAGTAATGAAAAAGAAATGAGTGGATTGTTAAATGAAGCATTAAATGGATTGGATAGGTTGAAAGAAAACCATGATTTTAGTTATACTAAAGGCACTAAAGAAATAAAAGACATCTGGATACGGCAAGCGGATAGTTTTAAGGCATTCTGTTTAGATCATGTCTTAGAAGATCATAATGCCTATACTTCCAAAAAAGATATTAGGAAATATTTCTCAAAATATTGTAGGAAACATAAAATAAAAGGAGCTGGAGATAAAGGGATTAAAGCCACACTTGAAGATGTATATGGAGTTATTGAAATACAAAAAGGCACTGGTGAAGAGAGAGAAAGAATATGGGATGGCATAAGATTGAATAATCTAGATATATTAAAAAAAGGAGAAACACGAGAAACACAGGGGTTTTGAAACTATAGAGAACTTGTAAGTCTCTTAGGGTATTTGAAAACTATGTGTTATGTGTGTTTTAAAATGTTCATATGAACAAACTAGATCTAATTGAATATTCAAGAGCTTATTTAGGAATTGCTTTCCTCTGGGGAGTTTATATAACAAAGGGGTGTGTTTGCACATGACAATCCCAAGATGCAAAAACTGTGGCAACAAAAGAAGAAAATCAGAAGAAGATATATTTTACCATTCAAAGCCAGTTTGTAACTATTGTTATAATTCCTTCAAACAAGGAACTAAACCCATTTGGGAGGAATCAGATTACAATGATCAAAACAAGCGTAAATTAAAGAAGATTCAAGCTTACCTTTACATGGACTACAAAAACGATAAAAGTCCTCCCAGATAGCTTTAAAACGCAAATACAACCCATTCAAATGATAACCATGAGAAAAAAACCAAGAAGAGTTCCAATCAACCCCAGAGGAACCTATGAACTCCAAGATCCAGAAGGAAATGTGATAGATACCTTTAGACTCTCAACTACCGCAATGTTAGAGAAAGAAAGGCTAACTGCTAGGCATGGAAAGGAATTCAAGGTAGTTAAAGTAAAATCTCAATTTGTCCCTAAGAAATGAGGAGAAAAGTATATAAAGGACTAAATACACCATATAATATGAAAAATAAAACATTAAAGGTCAAAGAGAACACACATGAAGAAATAATGCTATTCAAGATCAAGAGTAAAGCAAAGAACATAGATGAAGTTATTCAAAAGGCAATTAAAAAACTCAAAGAGGTAGAAGGAAAATGAAAATAGAAGTTAGTGCATTAGGAAATATGACTGTCCATGAATTAGCAAGATTAACAGAGCAATATGATAAGACAAGAGATCACAAAACTGCTCAAGAGTTGCTAGATGAACTTCATAATGAAAGAGTTGATTATTCTCAATTAAATGGAGAGATACAAAAATGAAAAAATCTGAGGAAGAAAGGTTAAAGAAAAGAAGAAAGTCTAATAAAAAATGGAGAGATAATAATAAGGATCATATAAAAGAGTATGGTAAGATATACCGTGAGAAAAATAAGGAGAAGATTAACAAACGTTTAAGGGAGTATTTTAGAAAACATCTACCAGTTAATAAACAATCAAAAGAGTATATAAAAAATTATATGAAAGAATACATGAAAGATGAAGAGAAACATAGAAAATATTTAGTTAGGCAAAGAGATTATTTCAAGTTAAGAAAGAGACTGATAGCTGAATTTAAGGCATGTCAAAAATGTAATTCAAAACTAAATTTAGAAGTTCATCATGAAGATTATTTTAAAGAAGGTGAAGTATTAATATTATGCAGGAAATGTCATAGACGTTTGCATAGAATAAAATAACACAGGAGGATATACAAATGGAAACATTAAAAGACAAGTCAGTTAATTACGAACCACCGAAAACAAAGGTTGTATCAGATTTAGAAACTGTACGCCTTGATTCACAGGTAGAAGAAAGAGAAGGATCAGACAAAGAAGATAAACCTTTTAAGTATAATGTGATAGTGGTTGATGGTGAAGACTATAGAGTTCCAAACTCTGTACTTAACAGCATAAAGGCAATTTCAAAAGAAAAGCTAGATCTTGCAGCAATCAAAGTTGTTAGGACAGGTGAAGGAATGAACACAAAGTATCAAGTTATTCCACTTTAGTTTAACCACTTTATTATTTGAGCAGTTAATTTACCTGCTCGTTTATACTCCACTTATGGAGAGGATACACCAGGGGTAATATCCAACTCGTCTAGAGGGTGTTACGAAGTGAGAATGGATAGGTTTTTGGATCACCTCTTTTGCCTACCATTCTCCATCCTACTCACAAAAACAAATGGTATCAGAAATAATTCAAGAATTGCAAGAAAATATAAGACAAATGGAAATGCTAATTTCAAAGCAGATTTTTAAAGTTCAAGATGCAGAAGCGTTCTTAAAAAGGTATTTTAATATATTAAGAAAAATGGAACAATTAGAAGAATCGAGAGATAATTGGAGATTTAAATATAAGGAATTAAATAATAAGACAGAGAATTCCTCTAAAGCGAACTGAAAATGAGTAAAAAACAAGCTAATAAGATTAGAGAATTGAAAGAGGAAAATATGATTAGGGGAAAGTTACTTAGAAGAATAAGGAGTGATTTAAATTATATTAGAAAAGAGGGTAAGTATAAGAGTTCTACCCCACTAGCAATAATTAGTGCGAGGATAGAAGAGATAAATAGGACGCTTAAACCATCAAAGAGGTCTAAAAAATGAAAAGAAATGAGAAGGAAGATTTAAGAAAAAAGTCAACAGAAGTTTTGAATAAAATGAAGTTTGATTTACAAAAACAATTAATCGTAGCAAAAGCTAATAAATTTGGCTTTCGACCAAAGATTGGAACTCCAATAAAATTAGTTAGAGATATTAAAAAACAAATAGCAAGAGTAAACACAATTTTGAATCAAAGGATGCAAACGAGTAATTCTGTTGAAAGGTGTAAGAATAAACCATATTCAAAAAGAAGAGAAAGGAGATTAAAAGGAAAAGCTAAGTCGCTTAAATCACCAAAGGGGAACAAGGAGGTGAAAATCAAATGAAAATAAAAGAGATATTGGGTTTTATTGAAGAAGATATAAAACATCAAGAATCTAAATTAACTGGAGATTTTGAACATGATAAACCAATACAATGGAGAATTGTTGGGATGAAAAATGTGAGAGATAAAATTACTCAATCATCACCCAAGAGAATAAGGGAGGTGGAGATTAATGGAAAAAGATAGTATAAGAGATAAAGTAATTATAGTAAGTTTAACTATTACTAGTTTTATTTTAGCAGGAGCAATGGCTTATTCTGAAATTTTTACATAAAGTTCCTAGAAGTTCAATTTTGCGAAATAAGATGAGCAAAAAACAAGTAGATAAAATTAGAGAGTTGAAAGAGAAAAATATGATTAGGGAGAAGTTGCTTAGAAAGATAAGGAGTGATTTAAATTACATTAGAAAAGAGGGTAAGTATGAGAGTTCTACCCCATTAGCAGTAATTAGTGCGAGGATAGAAGAAATAAATAGGACACTTAAGAAATGAAAAGAAGAATCATAATACAGATTTTTGTAATGTTTATGGTGTTTCCATTTTTGATTATGCTTGGACAGATTAATACAATTAGAGATAGCTTCAATGAAATTCGTGAGGAGTCATATTTGAAATGAACTTTGAACTAATAGACAGAATCCAAGACATAATTAGCATCCCTGTAATGCTCTACCTTATTTGGAAATTAAATAAAATTGATAAGAATACTCAAACGAAATGAAAAACGAACCAATGAGAGTTTTAATAGCGTGTGAAGAGAGCCAAGAAGTTTGTAAGGCATTTAGAAAGTTAGGACACGAAGCATACTCTTGTGATATTTTAGAATCTAGTGGAGGGCATCCAGAATGGCATATTTGTAATGATGTATTAAATATTCTTGGGAAGAATTTTTGGAATCAATATAAAGGATGGGATTTAATGATTGCTCATCCTCCTTGTACTTATTTATCTGTGAGTGGATTACATTGGAATAAAAAAGATATAGAAAGAGCAAAGAAAACAGAAAAAGCATTGCAATTTGTTAAAAGATTATTGAACGCACCAATTAATAAAATTTCCTTAGAAAATCCTGTAAGTTGCATCAGTACTAAAATTAGGAAGCCAGACCAAATCATACATCCTTATCAATTTGGGGATAATGCAAGTAAGAAGACTTGCTTATGGTTAAAGAATCTTCCACTCTTAAAGACTACTAATTATATTGAGCCAAGAATAGTTGATGGTAAAAAAAGATGGGATAATCAAATGGATAATGGACAAAATGTCACTCGTAATTCAAGAGGAAAAGTGGTTGGATGGAATACTGATGAAATTAAATTATTGAGAAGTAAAACTTTTCCAGGTGTAGCAAAAGCAATGGCAGAACAATGGAGTAAACCATTTGAACAGAGTACGCTTTAGATAGTAATTCTGTAATGACAAATCAAAATATTTCAAAAACAATACATTTATATACTACTTATTATTATACTTATTATACTAAAAATGACAAAAGCAAAATGTTCAAAGTGCGGATATGAATGGGAATCAAATAGTGATATGATTCAGGTTAGTTGTCCAAGCTGTGGAAATAAAGTTAAGATCAGGGAAGTGGAAAAAGATGAGTGACAAAGGATTGTGGACTAAGTATAAAAGAATGCAGAAAGATTGTAAAGACTACACAAAGGTTTGTAAGGGTTGTGGAGAGAAAGATATTGAAGTTAGAAACCCAAATAGTTTAACTGGATTTTGTTTTGATTGTTTCTCTTCTGGAGGTAGTTCATGAGACCATCAAAAAAGAAAGGAAGTAAAGTAACTAAAAAACCTCTACCAATAGAGATTGATGAACAAGAGTTTACAAAGTTAGTTCATATTGCTCCATACATGCACCACAGGGTTGCTTTCTTATTGGCGTGGGCTTCTGGATGCAGAGTTAGTGAAGTTATTGGTTTGCAGAAAGGAGATTTTAATTTTGAAGAGAAATCTATAAGAATAAACATGGGAAAGAATTCTAAGGATAGGATTGTGCCGCTTCCAGCAGTTTTCAAAAAACATCTTTTACAATATATTCCAATTCCATGCAAACAGAGAGCATTACAAAAAGCATTTAAACTTTATGCAAAGAGATGTGGGATTTTAGAGAATAAACCTAAAGCAAGATTTCATTCTTTGAGACATGGATTTGCAACTCATTGTTTGAGGGTTGGAATAAGTTTACCAGCGATTCAAGGACATCTAGGACATGAGGATTTACAGACAACAGGAATTTATACAAATTTAGTTCCTAAAGAAAGATTGGAGGAATACCAGGAGAAATTTTAAGATGAATAAAACAGTACAAAAAATTGGACAATTAATATTCTCACTAATTGGAATAGCCTTCGTTCTTATCACAGTAGTAGGTTGTGTTCTGTATTTTGCTGATGAAATTCAAGATGCAAGTTGGGAGAAATTATGTTTCTATTCGGTTATCATAATCTTTATTGCTTTTAAATTAGGGATAATATTTCAAGATCTATTAGAGTTTGTGATTAAACTCGTTACGCAATCTGGGAGGTCAGAGTAATGGAACAAGAATTAACATTTGAAGAAAAGAAAAATTGTTTGAGAGATGAAGTTTTTACTTTTGCATCTGAAAAAGAGAGAGAAGGAGATGTTTGGATATATCCTATTTGGTGGGGTAATAATTTGATTTTTGATGTTCCTGCAAGAAATAAATGTGAAGCAATTGATATGGCTATTGAAATTATTGCAGAAGAAGAATGGGATGGTGTAGAAAAGGGGGAGAAAGGATAATGGGAAGATTCAAATCAAAAGTTAAGTTTACAATAAAAGAAATAGATAAGTTTCTAATTTGGATTAATGAATATATAGAACATAGAGGTGGAATGGGGAATAGAATAGATGCTTTTGATATAAAAGATGATTTGGTTGGTAAAAAGAAATATTTGAAGTCGTTAAAGGAGGCAAAGAAGTAATGGTAATTGAATTGTCCACAACAAAATATGGTTGTAATATTTGCCATAAAAGTTATGATAACAGAAGAGATGCTGAAGATTGTGAGAGAAATGATGAAAAAGAAAAGAAAATAAATAATATAGAAAGACTAAGAGAATTTACTATAACTAAAGAACATTTAAAACTTTTAAGAAAAATGTATGTTGATTGGGATGACTGTGAATATGGTTCTCCAACAATTAATTGTAAAAGACCATATGGGAATTCAGATGTTGAGGGAGATATAGCAGAGATAATTAAATTTCCTAGAAAAGGAAATTGGGATGGAGAAGAGGAGTGCTGGAGTGATGAAGCAGAAGAAAAATTATATTTTATTCATAGACAAATGCAAATAGTTCTACAAATAGTTTTAGTTACTGGAGAATTTAAAGAAGGTAATTATGTTAAGAAAGATGATTATGATGATTTGTCTTGGTGCAGTTTCCAAGCCAAAGGAGTATCAGAATGAGATGGATTGTATTATTAATAGGGATGTTTTTTTGGTTGTGGGCGATTTTTTTAATGAGTGATGGAATATATCCAATAGAGTTATTTAAGATTTTAATAGGTTTAGCATTTATTATTTTATCAGAAGATAAAAAAAGCGAGGTGAAGCATGGAAATTGATTTTGAATTAAATGAAGAAGATAAAGAAATATTTGAGAAAATGGATAAAATGAATTACTCTTTTCAGGGGAAATCAGAACAATGAAAATCTGTCATGTGTGTAAAAAAGAAAAGAAACCATATCTAAAGATTATGGATAGTAATGTTTTGTCTATGATGGAACATTATCAAGCTAGAGAAGATGGAGATATTTGTGAAAGATGTGATGATTTTTTTGCTATGACTGGAGAATTTAAAGATGCTACAGAAGAAGAATTTGAATTAGCAGGAAAAGGAGTTAAGTTTGCTAGTAATATGCTTAAATGGTGGACTAAAGACAAACCTTTAGATATGGAATTAATAGAAGATGATTCAAGAAAATGGGCTGGAACTAATGCTCTTGCTAAATGGTACAGGGAAGAATTCGCAAAGAATGTGAAAGGAGAACAAGATGGAAAATAGTGGATTATACAACTTTATTTTCAAGAAAATATCATGTGGAGTTGGTTGTATTTTTTCATATATTGATTATAAAGAATTATTTTTATTTGGAATCTTCTTAGCATTATGTTTTATTATATACCAGTTAGGGAGAATCCATCGGTGCGTGAAAGGTAAGGATGGTGAACAGCATGTATAGAAAAGCAGAATGTAAGTTTTTTTGGTTTTTGGTTTATGTGGCGTGTTTTATAGCTGGTGCTGTTCTTATGCATCTTTTTTTGGATATTGTCAGAGGTTCACAAGAACCAACAATCACAATCACACAAGAGGTCTGTAATTATCGGGAAGGAATAGAGAGAGCAGAAGTGTTTGATAAATATTATTGTGATTATTTTGATGTAAACCAAATGATTTGGGAAGATACTTGTTATGTTGATAGTTACCTTTACACCCCTCGTTTTTCAATAGGATATAGAATAGAACACTGCAAAAATATGACTTATACAGAGTGCGATAGAGAGTTAAGAAGTTTGCCTTGTACAAAAAATGCAACAACCTATTTTCTCCAAGAAAATTTCCAATGGCTCAATGAGAATTGTGAAGTAACTTGCTATGGTTGTGAAGGTAATGATTATGGAGATAGTGCAGATTACAAATGTCAATTCAACGATAAAATATATTTGGTGGAGATAGAATGAAGTTCGTAAAAGTAAAAAAAGAAATAGAAGGGGGTAAAGAAAATGGTAAAGACAACAAATAGACAGTGGATGATTTTTGGAATATTTGTTCTTCTTGGTATGATAATATTTATGTATTGTACTTATGAGCAGATTACTTCAGATGAATTTAAGAGGGTAGAAGTGTGTGGTTTTTATAGTTGTTCTTTTAGATATACACAATCAGGTGCAGGAATTATGATAGGGCTTGTTGCGTGGTTTATATTTATATTCGTAGGAGCATTTGTATCAAAGGTATGGAAATGAAGTTCGCTTTAGTAAAAAAGAAAGTATCAAAATGATATGCAATAAATGTAATAAAAGAATTTGGTTTTTCTTCTTGTTAGGAAAATATATAAGAGGAGAATCAAATAATTTACCAGTTCACAATCGCTGCACAGATGAAGATAAATTTTCTCCATTTAAAGTTTGGTGTCAAAGAGGACTATACGAAATCTATGGATAAAGAAACAAGAAAATTAGATGAAACCATTGAAGGCTTGTTACATCCAACAGAGCCTCCTATCCTATATAATTTAGGAAAGAAGTGGACAGGAAAAGGAGCAATAGTTGAAATAGGTTCTTGGAAGGGAAGAAGTATAATTCTTTTAACGAGAGGATGCACATTTGGAAATTCAAAGAATCCAAAAGTTTATGTAGTTGATACTTTTAAGAACACGCATGAAGGAATTGATTTAGATAGTGAGACTTTATCTGATTTTAAAAAGAACATCAAGAGAGCAGGAGTTGAAAAATATATAACCCCTCTAATTGGAGAATCTCTTGTAATGGCTAGAGGTTTTAATAAGCCGATAGAAATTCTTTTTATTGATGGTTCACATGATTACGATAGTGTTTATTTAGATGTTGATTATTGGTGTGAAAAATTAATTGAAGGTGGGTGGGTAATTTTTCATGATTCAGATTATTACGGGGTGATGAAAGTAATTAAAGAGATGATTTTTAGCGGGAAATATTCTAATTTGAATTATGGTGGTTCAATAATTTATATGCAAAAAAAGAAAGGTTCTATTGTTCAAATGTATTTTGCATTATTAAGGAGAAAGGTTTTAATTGGGTTATGGAAAGATTTGCCAGATGGATTAAAAGTTTTCATTAGAAGATTACTTGGTAAACAATATAAATCTGCCCCCAAAGATGTTCCCAAAGAGTTTAAGATTGAGAATTTTAAAAATAAACAGGAAAAGGTTTGAATTAATAAAAAGAAAATATTACAATGGAGAATAAAGAAAGATTAGTAATATTGGTGTTGGTAATGGTTCTTTGTGTTCTCACATTCTCAACTAGTTATTATGGTTTAGTGGATGTTGGAGATTACTCAGATACTGGAAAATACTTTGCAGGAGATTATAAGGCAAAGATAAGGAGTTCCCATTCTTATTCATTTGGATTTCTTCACTCTCCTCTTTTGAAGATCTTCCAAACATTTATAATTTTTAAATTCACAAGTTTAATATTTTTATTCATTTTGATATTTATAGTTTATATCTTGAGTGGAAAAAATAAGAAGGTTTTATGGATGATGCTTCTATCCCCTTTTGTGTGGTATATGTCTCCCTGGATTAGTCCAATTCAACTTTCAAGTATTCTTTTTTTCTTAGGTTATTTCTGTATGAAAAAATACTTAGAAGAAGAAAAGTTAATCATGTTAATCTCTTCTGGAATTCTTGTGGGATTTGCTTGGGTGTTTTGGGATGCTATATTATTATTTTTAATTTTCTTCACACTCTCCTTTCTATATGATAAAAAATTAATACATTATATCTTATTCATAACCTCAGTTATTGTAGGATTACTCCCGAAATTAATATTAGATCATTTAATTTTTGGATTTGCTTTTATGGGGATAATGAGATATGTTTTTGGTTTGTTTGCAGGGATTTTTTTCCAAGGTATTTATGGGAATATTGTTTCAACAATGGGTTTGGAAAGGTCTTCTTCAATTCTCTTTTCGTTCATTCTAATCCTCCCTTACTTCTATGGATTAATTAAATTTGGGTGGCAAGGGAATAAGAGATTGATTGCTTTTCTGATACCTTCATTATTGGTTATGATTATTACCCCTCAAATAAGGTATATACTTTTTGTAATGCCCATGATGATCTTTGAGTTGGTTCCAAGATTAAATGAGAAACAATTTAGAAGATACTTATTAATTTCAATAGTCTTTCTAATGATAATTATCTCTCCTCATTTATTACAAATGAACTCTTCTTCAAATATAATTGAACAAGACTTATTAGATATTGGGAAGGAATTTCCTAATGAATCTTTTATTGTAGGAAATGAACCAGATGATTATCAAACACTTGCACATATTTATTGGGGGGAAAGTATAAAAGAATTTATTAGCGTTCAAGATTATAATTTATTTTTAGCTAATGAAACAAATCTTTTTAGTAGGGGGTTTTCTCCGAAGTCTAGTATTAATAATAGAAGAACTATTTGGTTAGCTGGGGGGATGGATAGAAATTTAAATGATAAGATAGATTATGATAATGTTAATTATGCTCTAGGAATAGATGAGCCAATAAATTTAGAAGGGTTTGAGTTGGTGAAAAACTATGATTCCCTTTCTCTATATAAAAAGATGAAAAATGAAATACTAGAACAAGGAGTAAGAGAATGAAAGTACTATTCATAATTCCTCCTTACATAGAGTTTGATAGTTTTGTCAATCCAAAGTTTAATGAAAGGACTGTTCCAAAAGGATCTAAGTTTTATGGAAGTGCTGTTACAGATATGCCTTTGGGAGTTCTTTCCTTAAGTTCATATATAAAGAAACATTCAGATTCAGAAGTCGAATTAATGGATTTGAATATTATTCTAAACAAAGCAGAAGATTTTAATTATAATTCCTTCTCAGAACTATTTTATGATGTACTTTCAGAAAAGAAGTGGAAAGATTATTTACCAGACATAATAGGAATCTCCACTTTATTCACAACCTCTTATTTCAACATGATTGAAATCGCTAGAACATCTAGAGAACTATTCCCTAACTCTTTAATCTTAGCTGGAGGTGGAGTTCCTACTAACATGTATAAGAATATTCTAAAGGGATCTAAGAGCTTTGATGCTCTTTGTTATGGTGAGGGAGAGAAACCATTATTGGGATTAATAAACTCTGAAGATAAGAAGAGATTTTTGAAAGAGAGTACCTCTTGGATAACTAAAGAAAAAGTTAACCAAGTATTTCAACACGATTTCATAGAAGATTTAGATGAGATTCCTTTTTATGATTATGGTCTTTTAGATACAAAAGATTATGAAATAAGTCCAACTCTAAATAGTTATAATTCATTCATCAATAAAGGAAACCTTTTTCACATCTCCACTTCGAGAGGATGCCCTCATAATTGCTGTTTTTGTTCCTCACATACGATTCATGGGAAGAAGATGCGTTACCATAGCTTAAATCGTGTAAAAGAAGATTTGAAAAACCTTAAAGAGAATTACAATGCAAATAAAGTTGGAATACAAGATGATAATTTTATGGTGAATAAAGATAGGGCAGAAGAAATAATATATATTGCAAAAGATCTAAAGATGGGAATCTTCTTTCAGAGTGGATTACCTTTATATGCCTTAGATATAAAAATGTTGAAACTTATTAAAAGTGTTGGGATAAATCATTTGGTTCTGGCTATTGAATCTGGAAGTGATAGAGTGTTAAAAGATATTATGCATAAACCATTAAACACTCCCATGATAAGGGAAGTTGTTTCAAATTGTCATAACTTGAGAATAGAAACAGATGCCAATATTCTTATTGGTCTTCCAGGAGAAACAAAAAAAGATATTGAAGATACAAGGAGATTTCTAAAGGAATTAGATGTTAATTGGCTTAGGATCTATATTGCAACTCCTTTAATTGGGAGTGAGATGTTTGATATTTGTGTGAAGAACAATTATCTCTCTGGGAATCACATTGGGAGTGATTTTAAGAAAGCTGTGATAAGTACAGAGGATTTCACAGCAGATTACATTAGAGAGAAAGTTTATTCCTTGAATTTGGAATTAAACTTTGTAGAGAATAGTGACGTTAAGCTAGGGAATTATAAGTTGGCATTAAAGGGGTTTGAGAATACTATTAAGGTAAAGAATAACCATGCCTTTGCTTATTACTTTGCCTCTAGATGTTATAGGGAATTGGGGATGGAAGAGGAGAGTTTAAGAGCTATGGAGAAGTATTATCTTCTGGTTGAGAGTTCTAAGATGTGGAGAGATTATGCTATCAAGTTTAAATTGCCCTTAGAAGTGGTGAGGGGATAGTATCGTATTTCATGTAGATAACGATACATATATAAAGGCTTATCGTCTATAAGTAATATGAATAATATTTCGTAAAAAGAGGTATTTTCGATCAAAGAAGAAAACTAGAGTAAGGGTTTTCAATTTCTTTTTACCTGCTCAATTTACGCCCCTGCAGCATATGGAATTAGCTACCCCTAGGATGATTAGTACGTTCGATTCGTGCCGGGGGCATTGGGTTCAGGAGCTAAAGGTAGGATTGGCTACTGGGGACTCCGCCAATTTAAAACCCTGCGGCAAGTGAGAGTTTATCTTGTCAGGCATTCTCTCATTTGTCGTATTATAATCAAAATGCCACCAAAAAAATTACCAGTAGCAGTAACTAAAGAGGAATTTGTTAAATTAGTAAGGGTAACAAAATACCCTAAGCATAAACTAGCTTGGCTTCTAGGGTTTGGTTCTGGATTAAGAATTAGTGAGATTACAAACTTGCAGCCAAGAAATATTAATCTAAAGGAAAAGAAGATCTTAATTGAAGAAGGAAAAGGAAAAAAGGATCGTGTTGTTCCCTTGCCTAAAGGATTCAAGGATTATCACTTGAAGATGCTTCCAATGGGTATTGGAGTGAGAACATTGCAGATTTCTTTCAAAAGAGCTTGTGAGAGGGCTGGTTTATTGAAAATCAAACCAAACCTACACTTTCATTCTCTTAGGCATGGTTTTGCAACTAATTGCATAAAGAGTGGAATGAACATAGATTATGTTAAGTTACTACTTGGACATACAAATGTGGCAACGACTTCAATCTATTTACAATCAGAACCAAAGGATGCCTTAGATAAATATGAAGAACTTTTTTAAGATGGATGAAAAAGAAAAAAAAGAATTTGCAAGATTAAATTTTATTGTTATCTCACAAAAAGAAGAATTAGAAAGATTAAAATCATTTAGAATACCAAGAGAACTCTCTGATAGATTGGAGAAAATTGAGGAAGTGATGTATTCTTTTTTGCTTTTATTAAAAAATAAGCGACAAGTACAAAGCAAGAAGGCTAGAAAGAATTTATCAAAAAAATTAAGATATAAAATTTTAGATAGAGATGACCATACTTGTCAAAATTGTGGGAAAAAAGCAGACGGATTTAAAGAAATAAAATTACATATAGACCATATAATTCCTGTGGATAAAGGAGGAAAAGATGATGAAGATAATCTGCGAGTATTATGTTCAAGTTGTAACTTATTAAAGAAGAATTATATTTTTAATGAAACGTCTAAATAAAATCTAACAAAAAGCGAAACCAATGAAAAATACCAATCGAGGATGATGAGAGATCCAGATATCGTATAAGAGTGGAAATACGATACTACTCGCATTATCCACCAAGAAAGAAACCTAATTATTAATCACTAGATTCATTAGGTTTCATTAGTTCTTTAACTGCTTCATTGAAAACTTTTGTAGGTGAGATATTATTTTTCTTCATCCACTTTGAATAACTTCCAAAAGTTCTTATTGTTACGGTGACATTCTTTTTGTCATCCTTCTTAATGTTTTTTATTTCCATTTTATTTACTCCGTATTTAATTGTTAATACATTGTATTTACAGTTTATAAATATATTGTTTATAAAAAAGATAATTAAAATAGGAATTTTTTATACTACTCATTAGTACCTAAAACTTTATAAAGTATAATATACACAATTATAATATAATCAAATGGCAAAGAAACAAAAGACGTGGACTGTTGATAAGAAAGTTGTTGATGCTATTATTTCTGAGGGGGGAAAAAAAAATAGAAGTGAGAGTTTTATTGTTGACGAAATATTAAAATTGCATTTCAAGATAAAATGAATAAACTATTCCTTCTATCCTTACTATTACTACTTCCTCTTCTATCTGCCGAAGTCAATCTAAACTCTGAATCTATTTTGTGGAATGGGAGTGATGGATACCTAAATGCAAACTTCACAGCAGGAAGAGATTATGTGGAAATTTTAACACCTGAATTAACTCTAGGGTTACTACAAAATATATCCTTTGAGCAATATGTTTATACTGGTTATCCTTTAAGTGTTAATATTCTTTTAGATATTAATAGCGATGGTGTGTTTGAATCTAAGAAAGATTTAATAACTGGTTATTTAACAAATGGTTCTGATGATGTTTTAAAAATTGAGTGGGCTTACAATGGTGAGAGACCTGCTTTCCCTTATATGAACTCTTCTTACTATGGTAGATGGTTTAATGTTTTCGATGAAATTGATGTGATAGATAATTCTACTAATGCTTGGTTGTATTCTGTTAAGCCAGGTGATGTTCAAATAGTAATGTATAATTTATCTGAATGGAAAGATGGACAACTAAGAGGAGATCAATGTTACTACGTCGATAATGCTTGGCACAATGAAACTTGTTCTAACATCACAATAGATTCAAACACAAAAGTTTATGGAATACAAATTGAATCACTTGGTTGGATTGCAGCTTCTAACGCTACTGTTAAGAATATAACTATCGTTAATGGAAGTGTGTTTGTTCCAGAGCCAGTACCAACACCAGCTCCAGCTCCAAGTGGTGGAGGATCTTCTTATGGAGAAAGCACAAAGGAATATATCATTAGTGAAAAAGGGTTAGAGAGTGGTTACCAAAAAAGATTATTTAAGAAATATACTTTTTCCTTTACAACAAATGAAACTCACACTCTCGGCATAGAAAAGATTGTTGATGATATTGTAACTATTAAAATACAGAGTGATCCGATTTATATTGATTTGATTTCTGGGGAAAGTAAGAACGTGAGCATCGACGGAAACCCTTGTGTTTATGACTTATTGGTTGAGGCTAAGAGTGTATCAAATAAGTATGCAGATATAAAAATAACAAGGATTAACGAGACTGTTGAAAATTGTATTGAGAAAGTTGTTGAACTCGTCGTCGAAGAACCAGTAGTTGTAGAAGAACCTGAAGAAGTAGAAGAGGTTGTTGAAGAAATAATTGAAGAACCTGTTAAGGAAAAGTATAGTCTTTGGTGGATAGCTCTAATAGTTTTAGCGTTAATAATATTATTAGTTATGGTATATTTTAGTTCTAAAAAAGAAAGTAAATAGGTTGTTTAATATTAAATGATTATAGAAATATTTGTATTCCTTCTGGCTTATAGTTTTGATTTAGGTAGTGCCCTCTTACATAGAAAATTAAAACCCTTGAATTTTAAACATTATGAGTCAAATATTATGTTTAAGAATTGCATAGAAAAATATGGGGTTGTCGAGGGGATAGTGAAATATATTATTCTAAATATTACTGGTAGTATAGTTTTATTTATAGCCATACCCTTATCATGTATCTATTATTTCAAATCAACTTATTATGTGGGAGCAGAATATACTTTTGTTCTACTAATATGTTTTCATTTGTTGGCCAGTATAACTAATTTTATTTCAATAATTTTTAAGAAAGAAGTTAAGGAAAAAAAAGTTAAATCTTTGCAGAGGGTTGGGAAATGAAAAAACAATATAATTGGAAAGGAATTTATGATGGTTTATTATATCTTAGTTATTCTATATTTTTAATCTATTGTTTATTCTTTTATGTTTACTTAGCAAGTTCATTGGACACTGGTTTAGTATTTAAGATTTTTTTTACATTCTCACTACTAGCAGTTATAGACATGATGGTAAATATTAAAGTAAAAGTATTTAGAAGAATAAAATGAATAAACTAACCCAACTAAAACAATCAATGCAAAATCCTCCACCAGAGAGGTTAGCGAAGATAGAATACAAAAGTCACTTCCTCCAGATTATTGGAATCACCGTCGTGTGTATTGCTTTAGTCTTAAAAGGATTTTGGTATATTATCTTTGCCTTTATTTTTAGTGTGGGAATTTCTTATTCTCAGGGAATGACAGCGTATAGAAAATATAAAACAATTATGAGTATTGTTGCACCAGAGAAAATGGAAGATTATGAAAAAGATATTTCACCGACGAGGAGAAGGAGTAAAATAATTAATAGTGTTATCCCGCAGGGGAATTGGTTAGGAATAATTAGTTCAGTTATTTTAACCATGATAACTATTGATCCAACAATCGGAAGAATTAAATTAATGATTCTATATCCATTAACAATATTTATTTATTATGTTGTTGTGTATTTTTTTGTTTTGTATTGGATAACTCATCCAATTTATAAAAGTAGAATAAAGTTAGAAGGAGGTAGAAAAGATGCCAAAGAAAAAACAACCAGAAATTGAGGAAGAAGAATACGATTATCCTGATGAGGAAGAACAAGCAAAACCACGACGGAGAGCTTCTAGTATTCCAGAAGATATGGAAGAGATAAGTCCAGAGAAAGAAATAGAAGATCACTTCCAAGATATTGAAAAGAGATTTAGAAAAATAGAACATGCAATGTCTGTCGTTCAAAAATGGGTTAAGAGAAATGCCGAGGCTGTTGATAGGATTGAGGAGAATTTTAAAGTACTATTAGAAAAATGAGAAGTACAGGAAAATTATTGATGTGGTTAATTTCTATAATGATGTTAATGCTCAGTATAAATTTTAGTACAAATATATTTATTTCTTTATTTGGATGTGGTATTTTATTCGGTATAAGTGTATCAACTACACTATAAACATAAATGAAATTCACCGACGCTATCACACCAAAGAATGTAGAAGAAATTAAGGAAGGATTATTTATCCAGAAGAAAGGAGATGGTTATAGACAAGTCTATCCACCAGCATGGAACGGAAAAATAATTTGGAAGAATTTTATTTTCGGAGGGAAGTATTCTAAATCAATATTTTTTATTTTGATTTTATTTTTAGTTTGGAGTTATCAATATGATGTACAAACGTATAAAGAATATTATGAAACTGTAAGAGGAGACCCTTATTATTTTTGTAATGAATTACATCGAGTAACTGCTGAAGATCCTTGTACACCACAATACGAGAAGATGGGTTTATGTTTTATGGACATGTCAAAGGTGATTAATGAAAGTTCCAATACCTTATCAAGTAATACTGAAACGTATGAGTGAACGTGCTTTTACCGACGGTAAGATTAAAATAACTAAAGCACGAAGTGTTCTAACTTTTGTTTGTAGGATACCAAAGAACTTAGTCGCATCTGTGTTTAATGAAATGGAAGAGCACGGATGGATTGAGTTTGAAAACAAGATGGGTAATCATTTCTTAATTGTAAAAAAGAAAGTTAACTGTACAATCATACCAAGAAATGTTGGTCGTGATGGTTATGGTGATTGGTCTTAAGTAATGGGAGGTTAGTTGTGATGGTTGTTATTAGTCCATCAAAATACATTTTTTTAATTCTATTATTACTATATAAAAGCCTACGCGGAATGCGAGGTTATCGGGATTTTACCTACTATACGCCCTATAGTACCATCATCTATGGTTAGGTTATGTTCTTTTAAGTAACCTTCCATTCCAGTATATGGAAATTTAAATTTCTGTTTTAATAATTTACACATAACTCCAAAAAAGAAATAGTACTTTTCAACAATCCTATCATCAGGGTTATCTTTTAAAGACTCACTCTTCTTATTTCTATACTCTTGCTCATCTATAGGATAAATATTACTAAACCTAAAACTCTTTTGTATGTATGGCTTAGCATAGGAATACAACTTTACACCATTGATATATAAAATCTTTTTATTTAGCTCATTATAAACTCTATAGTATCCTCTATCTCCTCTTCTTGTTGCATAGACATGAAACAAAGCTTTACTCCTAAAGATTGCAGCATATTTTTGAAGTAAGAAGAATGTTGGAAGGATAATTATAATAAATAAATTCTTTTGCCTACATTCCATTAACTTTCTAACAATAAATCGATTCATTTTAGAAGTAGCACCTGTTGAAGACAATCCATTGAAAGCTTCATCAAATATTATGCACTCACCCTTCTTAGCTTTGTCTATTGCTTTAGAAAATTCATCTCCAGAAAAAGTTATCCTATCTAAATTTAATGTTGGATCTAAATAATAACCTAATTGTAATCCCAATAGTGATTTTCCAGAACCTTCATTACCGTCAATTAAATATACTCTATCCCAATCCTTATCAACAACTTTTTCTCTTCCTTTATTGAGCATTTCTTTAATTGGAGGGGCAATATAATAAGGATATTTCTTTTTACTCGAAAGCTTCTTCGTCTTCATCTCTATAAACTCCTGCCTTTCCAGCTAGATCTTGAACTTCTCTAAGGAAGCCATGTCTTTCCATGAGTCTAAAGAATAATTCTCGTTTATTCTTTGCTTTAGAAATAAGTTTCATATATTTATCATTCTCTTCTATTAGTGTATCTTTATCTTGACCTCTAACAACATCGGGATATAATTCTAACCATACTCCATCAAGTTCATACTTCCATTGAGCAAAGTTTCCTTTCCTCATGCAAAGATTACACCTTATCCACGATTCATTTAACCTAGAAATAGATAGTACAGCATCATTGTACTTTGAAATTTGTTTGCTTTGTTCTGGTGTTTCCATAATTCAACTCCTCAATTTACTAAGTAACTTTAACTTTTTAAAACTTTTTAATCTTGAAACAAAAAAAAGATTTAAAAACATAGAGCTATTATGTTATTACGAGGAGGACAAAGTTGTTCGAAAGAACTTTATGTAAAAATGGCATTAGGAAGATTACTCGAAGGTTTTATTACAATACTTATCGGTGTAAATTTAATCCCATCCGTTGCAGACCAAGTCGTTGCTGCTCAAAATGGTAACGTTACTGGTTCCTCTAGTACAATATTAGGGTTGGTAACTCTATTCTTCGCTCTAGGAATTATGATTGCTGGTGTAAACATCGCCGTTGGCGGTCTACAGGATGTTGGGCTGATTTAATCACTAACAAGTAGTAACAATAATTATTTTAATTTTTGTTTTTAACTACGTTTTGTTAATCACCAGGGAGTTTATTATGTATAAAGGACACAAACATTCAGAGGAGACAAAACGTAAAATTTCTTTAGCAAGAGCTAAACAAGTTAATACTAAAGAATCAAATAGAAAAAGAAGTGAAACTCAGAAAGGGAGAATTTTTTCTCAAGAGAGTAAAGAAAAAATGAAACAACACGCATTAAAAAGATTTTCAAAGAAAGAAAACCATCCCAATTATAATAAACCACTTCCAGAGCAAACTAAAAAAAATATTAGCAAAGCACTTAAAGGAAGACTATTAGACGACCTTCATAGTTTAGAAAAATCAGAGGAGATAAGAAAAAAGATTAGGGCATCGAGGGCTAAACAAATATTCCCAAAGACTGATTCTTCAATAGAGGTTAAGGTTCAAAAATTATTAAAACAATTAGGAATAGAATTCTTCACACACCAGTATATGGATATAGAACATTCATATCAATGTGACATACTTATCCCTGCAATGAATTTAGTTATAGAATGCGACGGAGTATATTGGCACAGATACCCAATAGGAACAGAGATAGATCACATAAGGACAAAAGAATTAATCCAAAAAGGATTCAAAGTTCTTAGGCTTTGGGAATTTGAAATCAAAGATCTTACCGCAGAAAAACTTCAGGAGAAGCTAAAATGAAATCCTACCTCCCAATTTTATTTTTCTTTTTTATAGTTTTTACTCCACTAGTTTTTGCAGAGGACGTTATAATTCCATTTAACAAAGGAGTTGATTTGAAGAGAGGTTGTTTTGATAGTGGGCTTTTTTGTGAACCTGCATTTGAATGTAATATAACCATTATGTATCCAGATAAAACTCTTTTGTTTGATAATGAACCAATGACAAATCAAGGTTCTTATTATAATATAACTATTATTCAACCTAATAATAATCAACTTGGAGTAATGGAAGCTATACAGAGTTGTTATAATGGTACAAAGGCAGGTAGAGATACATTTAATATTGAAGTTACAGCTGATGGAAATTCCTTTAGAGTTTTTCCAACACAGTTTGCAGTGATTATTTTCTCATTTATTCTAATTAGTTCTGGATTTTTTATAGAAAGACTTAAGTTGTTAACTCTCGGTGGATCTATTTTAATGATGCTCATGGGTGTTGTAACTCTTTATCCTGGATATTCTTTTATTAACCATTCTACTTTGATGGGCAAAGGAGTTGGAACAACTCTGATTGGCTTAGGGTTTTATTTCTTAATACAAGATAATTTTTCTAGGAGTGAACAAGATGAACGTTTCACTCAACCTTCCGAGGAGGAATTTTTAGATGATTAATAAGGAGGTGTCTTATGGATTTCGGAGATTTAGATTATGTTTTTATAGTTAAATTTGGAATTTGTTTTGTTATATTTGCAATACTCCCAGTATGGATTTTTAATATTGCAGATCTTTCTTTCTTGATGAAAATGGGTTTTACTTTAGCTGGTGGAGTTGGAGTTGCCATTGCTTTGATGGGTAAGAGGATACACAAATGAGAAGGCTAACATTCATAACAGGAGCAGGATTGAGAAGGGTTTTAATTAATGGGAGAAAAATAACCTTTATGACATCCGAGTTAGGAGATGTTCCTTTGGAAATAGATTTAGATAAATTAGAGGATGAAAAATTTAAAGATAAGATTTCTAAGATGAAGATTGATGAAAAAGTTCTGAAACAATTATCTCTACTAAATACAGAAGAAGAATTGGTCTTTGATATAAAGAAAGATTTCCAATCTACAGGATGGAGATTACATAAGAATGAGCTTGTTTGATGGGTTTGTTGCTCTTGTAGTCTTGATTGGATTTGGGTGGATAATATTCACCTCTGTAGCAAAGAAGAATCCAAGATTAAAGGAATGGGTAAAAGACCTGAGATTGTATGACAAAGTGGAAGAAAAAGAAAATGAAATTAAAGAAACAACACAACAAATATTCTCTGAGAAGAGGAGCATGATGTAAAATGAATAATAAACAACTAGCAGAATTAGAAGAACAATACATTGAAGAAATGCAAGACGTTCAAGAAGACGATTTAGCAGATACTCAGGAAGATGGATTAACTACTCAACAAGCATTTATGGAAGCTTACGGTGCTCCTGAAACAGAAGAGAAACACAATCAATATACTTTTCTTTCTAAAGCAGCATTTGATTCTGAAGATACAATAAGGACAACTAATTTAGCAGACCATGAATTAGGAAGACCTTTATTCAACGTTAGATTTTTATTAGACTTACATGATATTGCACAATATTATTTGAATGATTTGTTAAAAACAGTTGGTAAAGATCCTAAATCTCAGAATAGAATTGCCAATTATTTCTGGGAAAAGATTCAAAACATAACTGCAAGTGGAATGAGTAAGGATGGATTTTCTTCTAAGTTGATTGCAACTAAGAAAATTGATATAGCTCGTTCTAGGATTAGGAATCCGAATCCACCCCCAGTTCCAGGAGGGAAAAGATGAAATTCTTAAAGAAAAAAGAGAAGAAAGAATTATCCAAAGAAGAGAAGGAAAAGAAAGAAGAAAAAAAGAAAGAGAAAAAAGGGATTTGGAAAACTGCCTTTAGTGATGGTAAATTAAAGAAGAAGAAAGTAGCGGTTTTATTCTTAAGAAATAATAGTAGAGCAGAAACTTACGAGCTAGAATCTAAGAAAGGTTTCTTTAACATTCACGGAAGGAATTATCATGAGGATAGAGATTGTGTTTATACTATGGGAAAAGAAAGGTATCCTTTATGTATAATTCCTGAGTGGAGTTTAATTCCTTATGGAACTCAGAAGTGGCATGATAAGGGTATGCTGGAGAAGTTTGCAGAATTGGAAGACCATACTTTGAGGGGGATAAGACATGCTGAACTAGTTAAGATGGGTGATAGGGATGGGGTTAAAGTAAATGCAAAGACTTGGATTCTTATAGGTCTAGCTGTAATTATAGGTATAGCTGTTTTATTAGGTTATAAATGAAGAAGAAACATAAAAAGAATAACTATCCTCATAAAATAATGAGAGCGAGGCTTTCCTTTGATGAGGGGTTTAGAGAAAGACCTATTTATTCCATTAAAGGAAATATTACTGAAAAAGATAAGGGTCTTGATATGTTGGATTTGATAAGGACACAATTTAATATTTCTGATAGAGATCAAAGAGAATTCTTTAGGGAAAAATTAAGGGAATTAGATATGGATGCAATGACTCCAACAGAACCTCAAAAGATTAAAAGAGATGAGGAAGGAAGGATCGTTTCTCCATTTGCTTTGGAAAGAAAACCTTTTGGTAATTAATTCTACTAGTAATAAAAAAAGATTTAAAAACATAAGATTACTAGTAAAATAATGGGGAAGACGATGGTTAGAAAAGCATTTATGAATAAGAAAACTAAACAACTTTCTATTACTCTTTCTAAAAAGGAAATTAAATCCGTTGACCCTTCTGTAAAATTCGGAGAAAATCTATTTGTTGAGCTTAAAATTTTAAAGAGGAAAAAATGAACAATCATAAATTTACAGAATCAGAATTGAAAACATTGAGGAAAAAAAGCTTTGGAGAAAGATTTGTAGTAATGCAAGAAAGACGAGAGAAGATAGTATTAAAAGAAAGGGCAGAGAGGAAAAAATAAATGGTTGATGTAGTAACAGCACGACAAAGACAACAAGCACAACAAAGGATAGTACAAGCACAAAAGAATATCCAACTAGCTAGACAAAGGCAACAAGAACTAGCTAAGTTAAGATCTCAATCACAATCACCACAACTTCTAAGATCTAAAAAAAGGAGAGGAAGGGGAAGCTTATTAGCTAGACAAAAGTTTGAAAAGCAAATCTCTGGACAAGCTCAACAACTAGAGGGATTTAGGAAAGGAGAACAATCGGCTTTGGCTCAAGCTACAACAATAAAAAGATTACCAACAGTTGAAGAATTTAGAGCAGCAGAAAAAGCAAGACGAGAAGATCTCTTAAAAAGGGCAAGGAAAGCACTCCGTAGTGGAGAACCAACAACAGGATTATCACAAGATATAAAAAGAATAGTTTTAAGAGCAAGAGCAAGACCTGGAGTTGATTTAGAAAAAGTGGCAGCAGATGTGGCATCAGGTAAGTTAACTAAGCTACAAGTTCCACTTGCATTAAGAAAACAAGTTTTGGATATTAAACTTCCAGAAACAAAAGTATCTGATATTAGAGGACAAACCCTTAGCCCAACATTCTTTCCAAGATCAAAGATAAGTTTTCCAGATAGTTTGTTAATTAAGAATGAAGGTTTCTCTTTCTTTAAGAGGAGGGTTAAGTCTCCTTTGACTGGAAAGTGAAATGGTTGAATTAGGGAAACCTATTTTGAAAGAGTCTGAAGCTTTTGAATTAACACCTTCACAAAGGATTAAATTTGATATAGTTCCAACTATAACTAAAGGTGATGATTTCACACAAAGAGAATTGGACTTAGAACCCAAGTTAGATTTCTTACAAAAATTATCTTCAGATATCTCTTTACTTAGACCAAAATTAAGAGAACAAAGATTAAAAGAATTGGAGACCTCAAGACAAGTTTTAGATCTAGCAAAGTTAGAAGGGGTTGAAACAAAAGACCTGGCAAATATTTTAAGGAAGAGAGTAAAAACAGAAGTTAAATTGGCTGGGGCTACTGCTGCCGGAACTTTTGTTGATGCAGCACTTACAATTAAAAGTGCAACACAATTACCAGGAAAGTTTATTGATTTTGTTAAAGACCCAGAAAATATAAAAAGAATTCCTTCTCAAACCATTTCTGTAATTAAAGCAACACCGGGGTTTGTAAGAGCTACTCCTGGAGTAATTAAAGAAGAAGGAATTAAGCTTGGTAAATTTGTAAAACTTAATCCAACAGAAGCATTAGTTAAAGTTGGTTCGGAGATCTTATTGTTGAAAGGAACAGGAAAAGTACTCCAAGTTGTTGGAAAAATATCTACTCAGGCAGCAACCCGTTCAGGATTAACAGGAAAATTTGCAGGGGTTAAAAATAGTAAAATAGCTTTCGATATTCCAGAGGAAAAATTCACTCGTGCTGGTAAGGAAGTCTTTGTAAAAGAAAGAATAAAAACGACATCCATAAGAAAACCATCTACTTTTTTTGATAAATTTAGTGGAAGAAAACCAGGACAATTTAAGAAATTTCAAAAAGAACCAGGTATCGAATTGAAATTAATTGCAGGTAAATTACCTCCAGAAACCTTAAAGAAACAAATTGAATTGGCTGGAAGAAATGTAAATGCTGTATCTGCACAAGCTAATAGATTAATAGAATTATTTAAATCAAATAGAATTGTTAGAAAGCCAATACCTGGAGAAGCAGATTTGTCTAGCAGAGGAAAGAACTTATTAAAGAAGTTTGATGATGGCAAAATAACTAAGAATGAATTAATAGAATTGGATTTATTAATAGCTAAAGAAGCTAAGAGAGGGATATTAGAACGTTCATTCTTTGCAGATCCTAGAGGAAGATTAAGAACAGGATTTTTAAGATTAAAAGAAACAGAGGCAAAACTATCAGATTTATTTAAAGGGAATGTTCGGTTCAAGTCAAATAAACCACAAGCATTAGTATTTGAAAAAGCTAAGATACAAAATTTCCCTAAAACTCCAACTTTTGATAGTATAAGGAAAAAACTTAAACAAAAGAATCCTAACTTGACTTCAAAAGAATCTAATGCTTTATTAGATTTTCAAGTGAAAAAATCTGGTAATTTTAAACCAGTTGGTTTTCTTTCACTAGAATCTGAGATTACTTTAGCACCTGGAGAAATTATACAGAAAATTAGAAAGTTAGGAGTATCTATAATAGATGGTAGAAGAGTTCCAGTTATTAGTGCTAGAGTTGTTAAAGCTACAGAAGAAACTAAAGATTTAATGAAGAAGGCAAAGGCAAATAAAATAACTAATAAAGAATTGAATAAGCTAAATGATAATTTAAGAAAGGAAACAGGATTTAGTGGTAAAAGAATAACTAGAAATGAATTAGGTTCTGATGCTTCAAATTCATTTCTAGAAGATAAACCCATAGTTCCAGTAAGTAAATTGGGTGGTACTGCAACAAGTAGAATTAGTGTAGCAACATCAAGACCAGGAATTATAAAAAAAGTTATTCAAGGGGGGATTGTTAGTGCTTTGAGTAAACCAAGAAAAGTAAAAACAGCAAAAGCACCTCCAATAATAAGGACACCTCCAATAATAAGACAGGCAAGAGTATCTATTCCTGGAACTCCACTTCCAACAGTATTAAGAACTCTGGGAATATCTAGACCTTCTCAACCACCAGTATTAAGAACTCCACCACCACCAACATTTAGGTCTCCACCTCCTCCAATCACAAGAACTACAACACCAATAAAAAGGATACTTTTTGGAAAACCAAAGAAAAAGAAAATAGGAGCACCAGTTAATAAACAAGGCTATAATGCTTTGGTAAAAGAGAAGGGGAAATTCATAAAACTAAATGTAGTTCCATTAACTAAAAACAAAGCTCAAGATTTATCAACTTTTGTTACAGATAGAAGTTTAAGTGCAACTTACAAGATTAAAAAAACAAATCAACTAGCAAAGAAACCAGTAAGGATAGTTCCGAATAAATATTTTGATAGGTCTTTTAATAAATTCAGACCCTTCAAGAAAAGAAAAGGGGTTAAAATCCCATTAGAAAATGCGGGTATTGAAAGAAGAACATTTAGATTAGATACTCGTTCAGAGGTTAAAAAGATTCAAGCTTCAAGATTTGTTAAACAATTATCAACTAGATTGAAGAAACCAAAGAGGTTAATAAAATTAAAATGAACAAACAAGCAGGAACAGGTTTGATTGGAATAGCATTAATGATTGCAGCATTTATGTTTATGATAGTTGCATTTGCAACAATAGAACCATTCAAACAAGCATTAGATGATGCTAGAGATACAACATCTCTTAACTGTAGAGGGACAACTAATTTTAATCAAACTGCTTATGACGAAGATGAGGATAGTGTAGTTGCAAAATTAACTCGAAGACCCACTTGTTTCATTACAGGTATGAGTCTGGTTTATTTCATTGGAGCATTTTTAATTGCTACAATAGCATGGGTTGTAAGAAATTGGAGGAAAATAGGATAAAATGTTAAAAAAACACCGAAGCTGTCAAATTTTTAAGCGAAATAAAGCTCTGTCATCAACGATTTTATTATTTATGGTATTATGCTTAACTCAAATTACAGTAGTTTCAGCTTGGGAATGGGATAATAAAATTACTTACACTGAAAAAGATATGAAGGTTGCCTTTGAAAATGCAAGGGGGCTTCCATTCATTGGTTCTAAATTAGGAGAAATTAAATTATCTTCTCATAGAAATGTTGAAGAAATTAAAAGAGTTAATGTTGGAGAAGATAAAACAGTTATGTATTATGATTTTAAAGGTTGGAAATTATATGATGGTGGTTTGGGAGAAGTTATTTTTACAGATGAAACAACTGGAGAAGAAATAGAAAAAGAATATTACTTTGCTAAAGCAATTTATGAAACAAAAAGTTATCCTATTTACAATCCTCGTTGTGAAGATGGAGAAATTAGAGAAGAATGTAAAACACTCATCTCAAATAATATTGAGACTCATCTTATTGGTTGGGAAAGATTAGATACTAGAAATATTCCAAAAGAAGATATTACAATAGGTTTAGTTACTGATGTTAAAGAAGGAGATTATATTGATGCTCAATGGATTATTGCTGGAAGAAAAGTATCTAAACACGCCAGTTGGGAAGCAGGTTCTTTATTAGATGGTCTGGTATCAGCATGGAAAATGGATTCAACAGGAACAGCTATAGATGGGTCTGGAATAAATGATTGTACTAAAGCTGGAGATGTTGTTGATAATAATGTTACTGCTTTCTTTGGAACTTCATATAGTTTTGATGGAAATACAGATGGTTTAGATTGTGGAAACGACCAATCTTCAAATATGACAACAGCATTTTCTATATGTTCAATAGTTTTTCCTTCTAATGTTGCTGGAGGAAATAAGAGAATAATAAATAAGCATTGGACTTCAAGTCATACGTCTCCATTCTTCTCTTACTATATGGCTACTGTGGGGGATATTAGATTTGGAGCAGCAGTAGAAGGAGCAGTAAAGGAGTTCACGGCTGGAGCAGTTGTAATAAATCAACCTAACTGGGTTTGTGGAACATTCAATGGAACTACTCTTGTAGCATATATTAATGGTTCAGAAGTTGGAAGTTTGGCTGCTGTAGGAAAAGTATTTTATGGGGGACAAAGAAATTTATTTATAGGTTCAAATGAACATAACACAGAAGATTTTGAAGGAAGTATTGATGAAACATTCTTATGGAATAGGAGTTTGACTGCAACTGAAATCTCAGATTGGTATAATGATGGTAATGGATTAGAATTTATAACAGCTAATCCCAATGTCACAATAAATCAACCAACCAATGATACCTTCACCACTGCAACAACAGAATTTAATATTACTTGTATTTCTGACCTCGGAATAGAATCTGCTAATTATACTATTAATGATGGTGCTGATAATTTTACTCTAGTTAACAATGGAGGGAATGAATGGACAGATACTAATATAACTATGGCTCAAGGAGGATATAAAGCAGAGTTTTCTTGTTATGATCCTGACGGGGGAGTTAATAATTCTGAAAGTGTAGATTTCACTATAGCTTTTGCTCCAATAGTAACTATAACTTCTCCAGATACTGGGAATAATTTCACCACAACTGATATTGAAATTAATAATACAATAACATTTCAAATACCTCAAGCATGTAAATATTCTGATGATGGTGGCTTAACTAATAACTCCCTGGTGTGTGGACAGAATATTAGTTATGTAGCTTCACAAGGGCAAACTAATTTTACAATCTTTGCAAATTCCAGTAATGGAAATGAAGGAAGCGATACTATCTGGTTGTTTGTTGATTCTATACCTCCAGATGTAAATCTAAGTTCCCCACTTGGAAATATAAGTTACCATGTTTCAGGAAATAATCTCACTTTAAATTGGAGTATATCTGGTAACTTGGGTTCTTGTTGGTGGACTAATAATAGTGGAATAAATAATAATTCAGTTCCTTGTTTAGATTTGAATCTATCCTTTATTGCAAATGTTTTTAATTCAAAAGAGGTAACACTCTACACTAATGATACTCTCGGAAATGAGAATTCAAGTTCAACTGGTTGGGATTATTTAGTATTTGAAAACTCACAAACATTCAACACAACTGGATTTGAATTGGAAGGTCAAACCATAACAATTAATCTTAGTTCTGTTGGAGGAGCAACAGTAAGTGCAAATTTATTTTACAAAGATGAATTCTTAACTGGAACTAAAGTTGGAAACAATAATGAAATGGAATTTAGTAGAACCCTTGGAGTTCCATCTGGAGTTGGTAATAATACTTTCTATTGGAATATAACTCACGGATCTGATTTTATAACTACAACTATGAACAATCAAACAATCTCTCCAACAATCTTTGGGATTTGTAATTCAACTTTAACTCAAAGATATTTGAATGTTACTTTCAAAAATGAAACATTATTGGAAGAAGATATTAACGCAACTATCTCTAGTTCATTTACTTACTGGTTAGCAGATCAAGCAGCCAATAAGACAGGAACATATTCAAATGCAACAGAACAAGAAAGATATAGTTTTTGTTTTACACCAACAGATAGAAGTATGAATTTAAGATTTGAAGCACAATATAATAATCAAATAAGCCAACAAAGAACTTTCATTAATACATTTTCTTTATCTAATTCCACCCTTACAAGCCAAGTTCTTTACTTGCTTCCAACAGCATTAGGAATCTTTTCAACGTTCCAAACAATAGATTCAATTAGTAATCCTATCTCAGCTGTTGATTCAACAATGACCAGAATATTAAATGGAGTTACAAGAACTGTTGGCACTGGAGCAACTGATTCTAGTGGAACAATTTTATTCTTCTTGGATCCAGATATATCTCATACAGGACAATTTATTAAATCTGGATTTACTACAAACACATTTAATTTCTTTCCTACAACAGATACTAAATTGGTTATTATGGGAATTACTGGTGGAGATGTTCCAGGTTCAAATATATCAATAAACTCTAGTTATATCATAACTCCAACTAATCAAAGTCTAAATAATAATACAGATTTTACTTTTGGATTTGATGTAATGGGTGAAGGAATAACTTTGATAAGTATGAATATTTCAAACTCTAATGGTGGGCAGTTACTATTCCAAAGTAACGCAGGAGTTGGATTTATTTCTGGAGTTGTTAATACTGGAAATTTATCTCGGATAGTTGGAACATACATAATAACTTCTCCAGACGAAACCCTCTCTCTTCAAAGGTCATGGATTGTGGGAGTCGAATTTATAGGAGATTATTCTTTATTCAGACAAATGAGTTTATATTTAGATTATGGATTCAAAGAATTTTTCCAATACTTAATTATCTTTGGAACTCTTATGGCAATAATAATATTCATGTCCTCAGGAAATATTTTAGACAATAGTGAAAGTAAAGTAATGGTTATACTTGGAGTACTTTGGGCATTTAGTATTGTTGGATGGTTAAATAATCCTGTAATAGTGGGAAGTACAGGTATTGCACAATTTGGAAAACAATATGGAATTGCAATAATCTCAACTGCTGCAGGTTCTGTATTCGTATTTAGGAGGGTATTTGTATAATGGGAAAATTAATAACTTATCTTAGTATGTTGATTTTTGTTGATATTCTTTTTTTAATCACAGGACAATTAAATTTAGATAGTGGAACTTCAATCGTTACAGGAGCAATATTAAATCCTTCTGCATTCAAAACTTCTGTATTCTTTTTATTATTTTTAGGAGCAGCAGGTATCGGAGGGTTAATTGCAACCTCTGGGGTAACTTCAGGAACTCTAGTTACAGCTACAAATGTATTAGCATTTACTGCTATGGCAATATCAATGGGAGGATTACTTGGAGATTTTATAACAATTTATTTATCACTCAGAGTTTATAATGAAGTGTTAGCTATAGTAATTATGGCTCCAATAATAATGTTGTTTGCAGTTACAATCGCCGAATGGCTTCGAGGAAAAGACTAAAATGGCATGTGATATATTAGACATTAGATGTTTGTTTGTGAATGAAATAGTAGGGAATGTGGTCTTAACTGTGGTTCTATCTGTAATACTATATTTCATAATTGCATCAAAATTAAGATTTGGTTTTGATACAACCATTGCCTTATTCTTTCCAATGTTGTTTATTTTTGGTTTAACCTTTGCAGGTTTCTCAGCAATCCTTGCATTTGCTACAGTAATAATTGGGATCATGATTGCATTTATTTTTAATAAAATAGTTGGAAATAGATGACGATAAAAAAAAGATTTAAAAACATAAGGTTACTAGTAAAAATGAGGAGTTTTATAAAATAAATCATGGCAAATTTTGAAGGAGATGGAAAAGCTATTCTTGTTGGATTTATTGGTGCAATAATCGCTATTGTGCTATTAGCTTCATACGCTACAGACATTGTTGGGCAAACATCTACATTCAGTGAAACATCTAAAACAGTTACAGCACCCGCTGTAGGTGGAACATTAGATTTAATAGGTAGGGAACTTTTTAGCGTGGCAACCATTATAAATGCTAGTAATATTACTGGTGTTGATCTAGCTACTCAAGGAATTTTAATTACTGATGAAATAGGTTCTGCTGGATTACTAACTGTTCAAATGACTTTGAATAGTTCAGCTACTGCATGGGATAGTCAAAGTGTTAATGTAACTTACAATTACAAACCAGATGGTTACCTAAACAACTCTGGAGCAAGATCTATCAATTTATTGGTTCCAATATTCTCTGCATTAGCTATATTAGTTTTCATACTGGTAATGTTTATTAAAACAGGATCATTAGGTAAACTATTACGGAGTTAATTATGAGTTTATTCGATAGCATTGGAAACGGAATAAAGGGTCATCTCGACAAGAAGAAAGAAGAAAGAGAATTTGTAGAACGACTCCAAAGAGAAACTCTAGTTCAGAAAAGAGAAATTTTTGAAGAAGAGTTTAAGAGAAATGCTTTAGAAGTTGCAAAGAGTCAAGCAAAGAAAGAAGCTGCTCAAAAATCTGGATTACAAAAACTAAGGGCTCAGAATAGGTCTAGGAGACTTAACAACGACCCAGTTGCACCAGGTTCTTTCTTTGAAAAGCTCAGGGACTTTACTCAGAAAAACAAATCTAGAATGCACGAGAATCTAGAGAGAACTGCTATGATGAGGAAAGAAGCAGAGAAGATTAAACAAGAAAACTTTGCTAAGAGACAGACTCCAATGGTGAATCGTCCAATGTCTCAAGGCACTTGGAAAATGTAATGGGAATCGTAAAAAAAATGACAAGAGAACGATTTGTAAAACGAAGCGAGAGGAAATCCAAAGTAGGTTTAGCTTTAACTAGATTGGGTAATAAATTTAAGATAAAAAAATATGGGGCTTAAATCATATAGATTAAAACCAAAAAAGAGAAAAAAGAGAACTGGTAATATAATTGGCAGTGGGATAAGTGCATTACTAGGAGTTGCATTATTTTCTGAAACTGCTTCTGCTGTGAGGAGGATATAAAATTATGGTAAAAAAAACACAAGAACCGCAACTTAGAGAAATAAGCTTTGAGGGAAATATGCCAAGCACTTATGAAAAGAATCTAAGAATAGCATTAGCTAAAAGTAAATCTCAGACAATGAAAAAACGGAAGTAATCTAATGATGAGGAGGATATTTAAAAATGGCAGTCAGAAGAAAAGTAAGGAGAAAAGTTAGAAAAGTTAAACGAAAGGTAAAAAGAAAAGTTAGACGTAGGAGGTAATTTATGAATAAATTACTTCTTTTAATTGTATTTATTTTTTTTATAAATTTAAATTTTATTAGTTCTGCTGTTAGTATTGGTGATAGAACTGAAAGTGATATTCAAGGAGTTGAAATAATCCAACCACCAAACCTAACAATAATTGACCAAACATTAGAATTAAATGGTACTACTTTTTTATTAAATAACATTACAGATGTCAATGTGCCTTCTCCAAGTAATGATGAAGTATTGACTTGGAATACTGGAACATTAAAATGGATTGCTCAAGCGTTCCCTGCAACCAAATGGATTATAGGTTTAGCTAATGGATTTTTATACAATAGTTCAAGTACTTTATTTTTTAATGCCTCTTTAGCAAATGATACTTTTTGGAATGAGGGTGGCGATGATGTTACTGGGCAGTACAATGTGGATGGGAATATTAATATAACTCAAAACATAACTGTTGCTAATAGAATATTTTTAGACGCCGAAGGACATTACATAAAATTAGGAATGGAAGAAGATACAAGTGGTTCTTCAATAACTTCTGAAACAACTTCAATACATCATCCAGAAGGACATGATGAGGGTAGTGTTATGTTTGCCGTAGATAATTCTGATGATGTCAATATGTGGGTGATAAAAAGAATTAATGAGAGTGCTTCAGGAGTTGCAAATTCTTGGATGGCTATACCAGATAATGATTTGTCTGATCCAAAGAATATGTCTGCCATAATTAACACAGTCCAAAGGTGGTTTAATTATGGATTCACACCTAGATTAGATTATGATTCTATGCAAAACAGAACTTCGATTGCAGCACTTTATGGGTTGGAAACCCAACAATTGCATTTGCATAATGATTTAGGACAGGGGGTTTTATTTGTGGAGGGGAGTTTTGATTCTGATTTAGCGGGGAATGATGCCAATTTTTTTAATGGTTCTGTCCATCCTTTTACTCCTGTAACTTTTTCTACTGGTTTTGATTTAGGGGAATCAAGAACTGTTTTACAACCACAATTTTTTGGAAATATAGCCCCATTTACAAATTTAGATATAAGTCCAGAAGTTTGGATTTCGGCAGCAAGTCCTCTTTGTGATGAAAGCCCCTGTGCAGAATCATCTGGAAGTCCTGGGAGTGTAGATATAACCATGACTACAAATATTTCAACTTTAAATGTAAACAACACTCAAGTAAGTTTTATTTATAGTTTATTTAATTTAATTGGTGCAGATAATTTCAGATTTGAAACAAATAATCATACTGGTTCTGGTTGGGAACAACAATTTACAGACGCAGGAACAGAGACAACTTTGAGAGCCGCTGTTAGTTTGGATGCGACATATTGGAATCTTTCTAATATGGGTGTTAGATTTGTTTGTGATGTTACTCAGTCATTAAGGAATTGTTATTTAGATAGTTTAGTTGTGAATGGGACTTCATCAATTGATACTGTTGCTAATGCTTCTGGATTCGATACCGAACTTTGTGGTGCAGATGGATCTAGAGATGCAAATGGAAATTGTAATGTTGGGTTAAGATGGGATGCTGCTTCTTCACAATGGATTTTCGCAGGAACATTAAATGCAACTGGAACCATTATTGGTGGAGTTTCTGGTTCTGGGACTATAAACACAGTTTCAAAATGGATAAGCGGAACAGGGCAAGGGAATTCTCAAATCACAGACGATGGTGCAGAGATAATTCTCGGATTAAATACAATTATTGACGGTGATGTAAACATTACTGGAAGATTAAATGTTAGTAATGTTGATGTTGGAACTTGGTTGTATAATCAATCTGAGCCATACGATAATTTTAATTACAACCAAACAACTCCAGCAAATTCAACAATATTTAATACATACGATGTAAGATGGTCTTCAACTTTCAATGCAACGTATGATAAGTTTTCTTACAACCAAACAGAAGGAGGAGATACAAGATTTGTTAATGTTGATGGGGATAGCATGGTTGGAGAATATAATCTTCTTGGAGATTTAAATATAAGTGGAACTTTAAATGTTTCAGGGCAAACCCTTTTAGCTACTTCTTCTGGGAATGTTGGAATTGGAAATATTGCACCAACAGCTAAACTAACAGTGGGTTCTGCTATTGCAACTTCTTCTGAGATGTTAGATGTTAGAGGGAATGCAGTAGGACAATATGTGGCATCCTTTGAACAAGATAGTTCTACAGGTTGGGGAGTGTTAATAGATACTGATTCATCAACAGCAGGAGACCCAGCTTTAAATATTCTAAGTGTGGCTAATACTTTATTTCTAGTTGATAGTGATGGGAATGTTGGGATTGGTACTGATAGTCCAGGAGCACTTTTACATATTAACATAGACGCAACAACTGGAACTGTTCCTTTAGAAGTATTAAGACTCGCAGTTAATATGGATGATGTGGTGAATTTAAGAGCAGGAGAAGGACCAGCAATTGATTTTTATATTGCTGAAAATGATGGGGGTTCTACTGAACAATTAGGTGCTCAGATTGCTGCTATTAAGGCAGAAAATGTTGATGCTGATGCAGCTACTGAGTTAATTTTTTCAACAGCAGATAATGATGCTTCATTGGTTACAGCTATGATTATAGATGAATCTCAAAATGTCGGAATTGGGACGAGTTCAGTTGATGCAGCAATAGATGTGCAGGTTCAAAGAACCGATACGGTAGATATGAGATTTAAAAATACTAATGATGGAGTAACTGATGTTTTGGGTTCTTTACAATTTGGGAATAGTGTAGACCCACAAATAGCAACAATAAGAGGACAAGCGAGTGGAAGCACAACCTCTGGGGATTTAGTATTTTTAACAGAAGAAACAGGTGGAGCATTAGAAGAGGCTATGAGAATATTAGCTGATGGAAATGTTAGTATTGGGCTTAACGACCCCCAAGCTGTTTTAGAAGTTACAGGAAATGGTAATCATTTAGGAATAATAAGAATGGTTCAAAGAGTTAGTGGAGCAGCTGCTTATGGTTTGGATATGGGTTTAGACTCAGCAACAGGAGACCCTGTTTTTTCAAGAATTGTAAATGACGTTGTTACGGAATCTTTTAGAATACAAAGAGCAACAGGAAATTTTATAGTCAATAATTCTAATTTATTTGTCAATGCAACTTCTGGTAAAGTTGGAATTGGGACGAGTAGTCCTGATAGTAAATTGCATTTAGATGGAGTCATGCACATTACAGGTTCAGGAACCCCCACAGGAGGAATAGGGTTAGAATTAGAATGGGATGGAACACAATCAGACATACTTTCTATTGATAGAACAGGTGCTCCTGCAAATCAGCCAATGCGTTTTAGGGCATCTAACTTTGAGTTTTTTGACGGGAATGTTGGAATTGGAACGAGTAGTCCAGAAAAAGATTTAGATGTTGAAGGAGAGATTATGATTTCTGCTGCTGCAAATAATTGGACTGTCTTAAAGGAAAATGAGATTAATTTGTGGGGTAGAGATATAGATAATGAAGCATTGCTTATTAATAATCAAGGTTATCAAGGGGGAGCAACCAGATTTAGAGATACTCATATCAAAGACGGAAAGAGCAACACAATTTTAATGGTGGATGGGAGTGCTGGGAATGTTGGAATTGGAACGAGTAGTCCAGTACAAAGCTTAGACGTTAGGGGAACAGCAGTAGTGAGTAACGGTTCTATCGGATTATTCATAGGTGCTAATGACCCTTTTGTGGACATAATTGGAATAGACCCAACGACAGGTGTGTCATTTAATCCCATAAAAATTAGAGCAAGTAACAACCCAGATTTTTATATGGATACTTCTGGAAATATTGGAATTGGTACGGATAGTCCAGGACAAACACTTGATGTTACAAATACAGGAACAACAGAATTTCCTTTAAGAGTATCTAATAATATAGCTTCTGCTGGTCGTTGGACAGGAATACAATTTGGAGATAAACCAAATGATGTATACAAAGCAGGAATAACATTTATTGCAGATGGTGATGCTAACCAAAGAGGAGATTTGCACTTTCTTGTAGATAATACAGCAGATACTAATGATGTGGCGGCAACAGATGTTAAGATGGTTATTACCCATGAAGGAAATGTTGGAATTGCAAATACAGCCCCGACCTCAGATTTAACAATCGGAGCTACTGGATTTTATGCTACTAACACAACAAGATTCTATCTAAGAGATAACACGGCAGATAAATATGCAGCGATTTTTGACCAAGACCATACAGATGGTAATGGTGTAATGATTAGGGTAGATGGAACAGGTGCTGATGAACCAGCTTTAAATATTCTTGTTGGAAAACCAGCTTCTCCTTTAGGTGGAACTAATTTGTTTTATGTCGGCGGTGATGGTGATGTTGGAATGGGAACGAGTGATCCTACAGTAGATTTAGAAGTTGAAAGTGGTGGAAATGCAGCGGTAAGAATTGAATCAACAGGTGCGTCTGCATTTTTAGAGATAGCAAGAGATGCAACAAATGATGATGCATATATTCATTTTTTGACCGAGACCACTGCAAATTGGTTGATTGGAACAGGAAGAACAGGAACAGAATCGGATTTGTCCTTTGAGTACAATGATGGAAGTTGGAATAATGCTTTATTTTTAAATGGGACAAATGGGAATGTTGGAATTGGGACAGCAACACCCAATTCAATATTAGATATTTCTAGTGCAACTAGGGGTAAGATTGCTCTAAGAGCAACAGGTGTTTCAAATACTTCTTTAGTTGCCACACTTGGTTTTCATAATGGTGCGAGTGTTACTTCGCAAGGGTTTGTTGGTTTTGGAAGTTCTATTGCTAATGAAATGGCTTTATCAAATAAAATTGTTGGAGGAGACATTTATTTATCAACGGTAGGGGGAAATGTTGGGGTTAATCGTACTATTCTCAGTGCAGCTAATTCTGCTTTGGATGTATTAGGTAGCATAGAAGTTAGTAGTTTAACTGCTGCAAGTGCAACACATGTTTGTAGAGATGGGGCTAATCGATTAAGTACCTGTTCTTCGAGTGAAAGATATAAAGATAATATTTTAAATTTCTCTGGAGCAGGAAATAAGTTTATGAAATTAAATCCAATAACCTTTGAATGGAAAGAAGAATATCAGTATAATATGACTTGGTTAAATGAGGAATTAATTAATATGTCTTATGAAGAGAAAAATAGTTATTTCAAAGAGTTCATACCAGAGACAAAGCACTTAGGGTTTTCTGCGGAACAAGTAAGAGAAGTAGATGAAAGATTGGTTTCAATAAATTTCAATAATGAAACAGAATCAATATATTATGATTCTTTGACTGCTTGGAACACCCAAATGATTCAAAATTTAAAGAAAGAGAATGATTTATTAAAAGCAACGCTTTGTGATATGGGGAGGGTGGAATGGTGTTAAAATTAATTCTAATAATCGTAGGGTTGTTTGTTGTCGGTGGAATGTTAGTTGGAGCAGTTGAAATTTCTTTTAATCCTGATTCAAAACTTACAAAGATTTATACTGATAAGATATGCGA
>Ga0209976_10000170_pt1 | contig 46992 bp, 66 predicted proteins | sample SumtaG_FD_182806 | JGI IMG/M metagenome (GOLD analysis project Ga0209976, IMG submission 182806) | Deep subsurface microbial communities from Indian Ocean to uncover new lineages of life (NeLLi) - Sumatra_00157 metaG (SPAdes) (version 2) | ecosystem: Environmental > Aquatic > Marine > Oceanic >... | reverse complement strand
CGCGACTGATCGAGCTGGTCTTGCGCTCGGCGGCCTCGAGGCCGGCCGTCTGGGCTTCGACGCCAGCACCGATCTCGCCCCTGGCGGCGGTGAAGCCGGCGTCGAGCTCCCCGCGCGCCTGGCCGATGTACTTCTTCCGCTTGCCGAAGGTCTCGCCAGGGTCCTCGCCGAAGATCGAGTCCTTGAGGTCGCCGAAGAATCCCATTATGCACCTACCTGCCCTGCGCTCAGGGCGTCAAGAAGCCGATTCACCTTGTCGAGCACGGTGGCCATGTCGCTCGCCGTAACGCCGCTCACGTCTCCGCCAGGATCCACTGTGCCGCCCGTGGAGTCCACAAGGCGCGCGATTGAATCGCCCACGACGCTGGCCACCCGCCCCTGGGTGTCCAGGCCGAGGCTTGGGCCGAGGGCCACCTCGAGATCCCCGCCCTTCCCGATCTTCAGGCCGGCCCCCCGCAGGAGCTCGGTGAGCTTCTTCGCGAGGGGCAGGGACAGGGAGAGCGTCACCCGGCCGTCCTTGTCCGTCTCCAGTGCCTCGGGATCGAGATCGAGCTCGGTTTGGCGCTTGTTCTCGCGCCGGCGCGTCCGCCGGTCTGCGCCGAGCATCCCGCGCCCGACGCGGTCGGCCGTCCGGCGAGACTTGCGCTTGTCCTGGCGAACCATCAGTCGGCCGTCCTCACGCGCTTGCGGCCCGCGCGGAAGGCCATAACCGAGGCCTCCTCGATGGCGAACCGCTGGTTCATGGAGGCGTTCAGGATGCGCAGGAAGACGTAGGAGCCCCGCACGCGCGTCCGCATCATGGGGTTGCGCCCCGGCCCCAGGCCTCCGGTGTGCATCGCCACGCCGGGCACCGTGGGCTCGTCGGACGAGAAGAGCTCGTAGCTGGCGCCGTCCTGCTCGTCGGCCAGCACCACGCGCGGGCCCACGTAGCGCATCTCCTGGGTGACATCGGAGCTAGCGAGAGAGCCGATCAGGACGCGCGCGTCGATCGCGACCATGTCGTCGTCCTTGGCGTCGCGGTCCCAGCGCCGCACAAAGCCGTCCTCCCCTCCGATCAGCAGCACGCGGTCGTCGGCTGCGTCGGCGTCGTGGTTCAAAACCGCGGTGGGCTGGGGGCCGGTGTCGCTGGCGTTGCCGATCACGTCCTCCCAGGGCGCCACGACCTTCGTGTCCCAGAACCAATGCGTGAGCACGGAGCCCGACGGGGCGCCGAAGGGCATCTGGAAGATGTGGATCCCCTCGTCGTCGTCGTTCCAGGCCATGCGGATGTAGTTGGCCGCCAGGTCGACGTTGCGCAGCCGGCGCTCGATGTTGCCCAGCGTGAGACGCTCCCAGCCGCCGCCGGCGTGGACCTTGTAGAGCCCGCCCCTCGAGCCGAAGACGTACGCGTTGCCGTCGGGGTCCTTGGCCCACGCCCGCCCGAACGCGCCGCCCCACTCGTCCGAGAGCAAGTCCCACTCTCCGCCATCGCCCGGGTCTCCGGTGAGCCACCACGCGGAGTGATCGCAGAGGAAAAGGGCTACGTCGTCGCTGAAGGGAACGAACCCGTTGATGATGTCGCGCGCCATCCCCGGGCCGACGAGGTTGGCGCCACCGATCGCCGCCGAAGGATCACGGTCGGGCGGGAAGTTGTCATAGTTGCGAAGGTCCCCTTTCTTGGAAAACTGCCAGTTGAACGCCTCGTTCAGAAGCCCGGGGGCCCTGGCGGCGAAGAGGCGATCGTTCCACTTCTCCAAGATCCGGCAGCCGTGCGGTGGGCGCCCGCTGGCGGTGCTCTCGAGCAGCGTGACGTCGTCGTCGCGCGGGTCGTACACCTGGAGGTCGGAAACCCCGTCGGTCATCACGATCTCGCCCTGGATCGCCTGCGCGCGGTAGTAGGGGGCCGTGGCGGCCAGAGCTCCGCTCGCGCCCGTGGGTTCCGCGGGGGCGCCGCCGTCAACCGCGAACGTCCGGATGCCTCCATTGCCCGCGATGCCCAGGAGCGCGAACGTGCGCGGCGTTCCGGCGGTGGCGGTCTGGGTCACGAGGCGGACCTTGTAGACGGTTGGATCGCCGGCGGTTCCCCCGTCGTCCGTGAAGGCGTACACGAACCGCGCCAGGTCGTCGGTCAAGTCCCCCTCGTAGTCGGGGATGTTCGGGTCGACGGCGATGGCGGTGGCCTCGCGCCCCGTGAGCGTCACGTCCGAGAGCAGCGTCCCCGTGGGGCTGTAGACGCGCAGCGTGTTCGTCGTGTTCGAGATCGGCACGTACAGGTTGTCGAACTTGTCGATCGCGATCTGAGGGAGGTTGTAGGCCGTCGCCGTCGGGGCCGCCGCAACGCCCCAGGCGCCGTCCGACTCGTCCGCGCTTACGGTGTCACCCTCGTCGATGAGCAGGCAGACGTCGACGATCTCCTCGGACCCCGCGAAGAAGGTGGAGCGCGCGCCCACCGAATAGATATTGCCGTCCGAATTCACGATGACGTCGCCGCCCAGCCCGTTGACGCGGTCCGCCGAAGCGTCGTTGTCCTGGTCGGCCTGCACGAAGCTATTGATGCTCCAGACGAGCTTTCCCGCTGGAGTCCACTTCGCCACGAGGTTGTGCGAGCTGCCGATGAGCGCGTAGGCGCTTGCGGCGCCGTCCGGCGGCGGGCCGGGGTTGTAGTCGGAGTTTCCGTCCACGTTCGCGAAGGGGTGCGTCAGCGTGTCGGAGCTTCCCGGGAGTAGGTGAGCGACCCCGTACTTGTGGTGCAGGTACCCCTCGATCCGCGTCTCCTCGGTGTCGCTCTGGTCGGCCGCGGGAATGTCGGGGTGCGTTTCGTGCGAGAGGATCTTGCCTCCGCCCACGAGCGTCGACACAACCCCGCCGGCGTAGTTGGTCTCGTCGTCGTCGGTGCGGTCGCGCCGATCGAGCACGATGATCTCCAGAATGTCGCCGAGGAGGTACGTCGTTCCGTCTGATCCGATAAGCGACCGAACCAGGGTCGTGTTCACCTCCCCCTCGTACCGGTCCACCACCCTGCCGTTGATCTTCAGGTGCGAGCGCGTGACGGCGGAATCGGCGGCTTCGACCGCGCCGTCATACTGGATGGTGACGATGGCGAGATCGTTGACGTTGTCAAACGAGCCCTCCAGCACGTTCCCGCCGGTGCCCGCTCCCGTGTCTCCGGCGTCGAAGGCGGCAAGGTGGCGTATGTCCCCCGCGGACGCGCCGGCGGCGCTGTCCTCGTTCGCAATGAGGGTATGGTCCGTCTCCGAGATCACTTCTTGGTGCAGCACGGCTCGCGCCGTGGCCGCGTTCTCCGGCCGGCAGACGATGAAGGCCGTGAACATCGAACCCGCGTACGCCGGAAAGAGCGTCTTCTGCTGGTCGGCGAAGGCTTCGGTTACCGACGGGTTGGCCTCGGTCCGCATGGCGTCCGTCGTTCCGTTGAACCGGACACCGGGCCAGATGGCATGAGCACGCTTGATGTAGGACGGCGCGGTGTCCCCGCCGGCCGTGTTCGCGAAAAGGTGCCGCCCGTTCCCCGAGCGGTCCTCCCAGCGCAGCACCTTGGCGAAGTCGTCGAGGTTTCCGGAGACGTCGAACTCCCCGATGTCCTCGGGCGCCTGCCAGCGCCAGAGTCGCTGCTGCCAGTCGGGCAAGTCGAACGGCGTCCAGTCCACGAGCACGGGCGTCGTGTTTGGGAACTTGGGGTTCGGTCCACGCTGGAAAACCTCCACACTCCCCGTACCCTCCGTCCCGTCGTTCTCGTGGCACGTGACGATCGAGCCGTCCTCCTTGATGTCCATCCCGTTGACCGGGTAGGCGACGAGGAACTCCTGGGTGAGCAGAGGCTCGGCGGCGTCGAGGGCGTCGTACACGCGGACGTAGCTCGTCTTCGTGTCCGGCTCGTTCTGCGCGGTGTAGAGCTTGTCCTGGCGCACCTTGCCGCGTTCCACGTAGGCGTTGATCTCCTGCGTCCAGGCGATCTCGACCTTGTCCTCGGGGAGCTGGGTGAGCTTCCAGATGCGGCCGAGGTCCTGGCGGCGGCCGGCCGAGACGCCGGCGTAGATGTCCCCGAGCTCGTCGACGTGCAGGAAGCGGACGATGTCCTCCTCGTCCTTCGTCGGGAGCGGGAACTGCCACACGACGACCCCGTCCGGGTTGAGCTTGACGATCGCCGAATTGCCGTCGAGAGCGTACACGTTGCCCTGGTCGTCGACGGTGCCGCGAAGCGTCGAGGCGGCCTCGGAGGGCACGGCGTTGCTCCATTCGGTCGACTCCGCCCCAGCGGTGAAGTCGAACGTCACGGCGCGGTTGTCGAAGACCACCTGGGCGAGCTCGGCGACCTTGGATCCCATTACGAGCGTCGAGCTATTCGCACGGCTCATACCGGAGCGCTGCGCCATCCGGACTCGCCCGTTGGTGGGGTCTTGGCTGCGCATGTTGCGCGCTTCCCTCGTCGTGTCCGGGCTCTGCTTCGAGAACGCCTGGAAGTCGGAGATCCCCTTGAGGGGCATCGGCAGGGGGAGCTCTGTCACTTGCCGGCCCCCGAGTAGATCCCGGCCTCCCGAACAAAGGCGGCGGCCACCTTCGTCCCGAGAGGCGTCATCTTCATTAGCCGCCCCCCATCCCAATCCTTTGGGCCCGTGTACTTCATCCAGCCGCGCCGAATGAGCATCCGTTGCGCCTCGTCCGGAATGTGCACAGTCCCGTCCTCTCCGTTCAGCTCGATCGCGTCGAGCCAGCCGATCAAGAATCCGTCCAGGGCGTTCATTACGTCGGTGCGTCCACTTCGGTCGAGAGGAGTTTGCGATAGCCGCGCGGCATCCGTTGAACCGCGCCGCCCTTCAGCGGGCCCATGGTGGGCTGGATGAGTCCGTCCTGTTTCTTGGCGGAGTGCCACAGGCGCCCCTCCATGAAACGGTCCAAGAGGTCGTCGATGCTTGGCTTGCCGGCCTCTTCGCCCTCTTCGTACCCCAGGGCGATCATGCGGCAGAGGCGAATCAGGACCGAGTTGACGAGCGGCCGGTCGGCAGGGATCGGGACCGCCGCCGTTTCCTCGTCCGCGACGACGATGCGCCGGCGGTAGAAGAGAGAGAAGGCCTCGACGTCGTTGTCTTGCGGCGTGGGCCAGATGTCGAGCAGCGGGAAGGCTCCGCCGTCCGCGGTCACGTCCCAGTTGACGAAGCCGTAGTAGTTCCACGAGCTCGAGACGTCCACCTGGCTCGTGCGCTTGCGCAAGAGGTCGGCCGCGGTCGTCCACTTCATCCCGTTGATTACGCTGTTCGTGGCGCTGATCGTGATCGCCTGGAGGAAGTCGGAGGGGAGCGCGACCGAGTCGTTCGGGATGCGCCCGACGATGTCCGCGGAGCCGTCCGCGGCGGCGCCCAGGCCATCACCCAGGAGGACGATATTGTCGTCGTCGGTCCGGCTGGCAATCTCGAACGTGGACCCGAAGTTGTTCGCTGCGATGACGACGCCGGTGCCGGCCGTCACCTCGAGGCGATCACCCGTGAGGAAGTCCCAGCCGGCAAAGGCTCCGGTGAGCGTGACGGTGCGCGTGGCGTGGGTGTAGGTGGCATTCGTGACCACCACGATGCCGCGCAGATCGAGGCGCGTCTGCCGGCTGCCCAGGAAACGCCAGGTGTGCATCCCCGACAGGAGGTCGGCGCCCTCCTTGACGATGTCCATGGGCGTGAGCTCGGGCGCGAGGTCGCCGCCGAGGACGTGGCGGATGTGCCGTAGCAGATCCGAATTCCGCAGGACCATGAGCGGCCTCCCGAGAAGAAAGAAAAGGTGCGCCCCCAACCCGCCCGCAAGAACGGGCCGGGGACGCGGAGAGACGTGCTAGTCGGCCTAGGTCTCCAGGAAGATCGAGCCGAATCCGTGGATGCCGTCGAACGCCACGAAGCCGGCGGTCGGCGTGGTGGGCGTGGTGACGACACCGAGCGAGATGCCGAGAATCTTGTGATTGAGGGCCACAGTTCCCGGAACGTCGTAGGTCAAGGCGTTCGCCTCGACGGAAACGTCGATGATGAGCTCATCGTACGCAGCCGCCGAGCCGCCCCCCGTCGTGTGGACGAGGGCCGAGACTCGCTGCGACGCCACGATGACATCGAACTCGTCGTTGTCTGCGATGATCCCGGGGGTGACGCCAAAGAAACCATGCGCCTCCTGGGCCGTCGCGGGGTCGATGACGTTGGCAAAACCGGAGTCGTCGCCCCCGTCGTCGAGGTTGTCGCTCACGTCGCCGTCGCTGTTAGCGAGGTCGAACATCACGATGTCGCCGGCCAGGAACGCGGCCCGTGCGATCACGGGAACCGTGTGCGTCATCACACGCATCCCAATTCCAGGCCCGCCGGTCGGTTGAAGAATAAACATCCCTTGGAACCTCCTTACGGTTCTTGGGACCGAGGACGCCTACGAGGTGTAGACGGCTCCGGTCGGGGAAAGGATGCCCTGGCGCTGGCGCGACGGGAACATCAGGTTGTACCAGACCGCGACGGGCATGACCCACGTGTCGGGAACGTTGTGGTGCTTGGTGACTTCGTACTTGTAGAAGTACCGCTGCACGTGGAACACGGGGTAGAGATACTCCGCGTTGACGCAGTAGTACCGGGGTCCACGGTCCGCGCTCGCCTCGGTGAACTCGTCGAGGAGAGCGGTGCCCGCGGCGTTCGAGTAGAGGGCGAGGCCCTCGAGCACGGACGCGCGCTGGATCGGGATCCCGTAATACTGCGGGTCCGGATAGGCCGGGTCTTGAGGCCCGGCGACGAAGTGGTCCTGCGACGAGCGCAGGAGCCGCTTGTAGATCGAACGGCCGCGTTTGGTCGTCACGATCATTTGCTTGTTGTACCGGGGGTCCTCCCAGTATTGCTTCATCGTCGGCGGTTGCTCGAACGTCAGATTTTCCATCAGATCGTCGAACGCCGAGAAGATGCCGCCTTCCGCGGTGGCGCTGTCCGCCGTGTACCGCTGCTGCTGCGGGGTGAACCGGCCGTTGACCGACGCGGCCCCCGGAGTGATCCCGCCGATGGTGGTGAAGGCTGCCGAGCTCTGCGGATCGAACAGGCCGTCGGTGTCTTCGTTGATGATCGCCGGGATCGAGAACGGCTCGGTGCCGGCCGTCGCTTCCATGTCCGCCGGGAAGGGGACTTGCCAGAGCAAGGCCTCGAGCCCGTTCCAGATCGAGCCCCACATGAGGGTCTCTTTCTCGTTGCGGATGTTGACGTACTCGTGGAAACGAGCGTCCTCGGTGCCGTAGGAGATAATCTCGTTGTTGATGATCTCCTGTTCGACCCACGCCATATGCGCGAGCGTGTAGCGCCATTCGACCTGAACTTTGTTCAGGCGTTGCGGGTTCTTCCAGTTGTGATTCGCACCGGGGAGGTACGTCTCGAAGGTCCCGTTGTCGCGGAAGATGACCGACTCGCGGATGTTCGCTCCGCCCTGGATCATCTTCTTCTTCGACTTCTTGCCCTGGAGCAAGCGGCCGAACCAATAGGTGTTTTCAACCGCCTCCATCACCAGGGACATCGGTCCCGTGACGTAGGTCGGTCCGGTGCCTTCAACGAAATCGTTGAAGTCCGTGAGTGCAGTTCCAGACATCGCCTGATGCCTCCGAATTGTGAAGCGCTGAGGTTAGATCAGCGGCCGGCAGAGAGCCGTCTGCGCGAACGTCTGCGGATCTTGTCGTAGACCTGGCGACTGTGTCGCTCGGATCCCGGCTCGGCCGCATTCGTGTGGCGCCTCAACGGCTTACCGTCGGTCACCGGGCGGGAGCGCCGTCGCTTCCTGCCGTTTCGTCCTACCTTCTGCGGAACTCCAAACTCGAGGAGCGCGGCGTCCTTGAACAGACCGTCGAGGTCGTTCTTGTAGACACCGGTGCGGGCCTGTTCGCCCACACGCCTCTCGAACTTCTTCATTGCAGTCGGATCGGACACAAGTTGGGGGTAGGCATCCCCCATCTCGCGGCGGGCCAACATCACGAGCATCGTGTCCATGAGCGCACCCTGTCGGCGCATGGACTCTTCAGCGGCCAACGCTCGCGCGTGTCCGCTGGCTCCTGCTGCTTTCAAACCTTCCGCAAGCGCCTTCCGCGCGTCTGCGTCCGCTTCGACTCCAAGCGCCTCGACGATTCGAGTGGCCGCTGCGTTGAGGTCAACCACCGAGGGAACTGCACGTTCGGTCTCGGGGCTCTCGTCAGCGGCTTCTCGTCGTGGCGCGGATTCCAGATCACGGATCCGGTCGTCGCGTTGCTGTAACGTACGGTCGTGGTTGCCCTGCCAGCCGGCCATCGACTCCGCAAGTTCGCGGATTCGTGCCGGCTTCTGGCGGAACACCCAATCAGGAGCGTCGATGCGGCGAAGGGCATTCAGGGCCCTCTCGAGGGATCTGCCCTCGCCGCGTCTATGGCCGCGCTCCTGGTCGGCCTCTTCGAGATCGTCTGTCTCGTCCTCGAAGCGTTCGTCTTCGTCTTGCTCGTACCGGTCGTCCTCGTCGAGGTCCTCGTCGTCGTCCTCGTCCCGGCGATCGTCGCCCTCGTCCCTCTCGTCGTAGCGATCGTCGTCGTCGCGGTCGCGTCCGCGCCGACCCCGGCCCTTGCCAGTGATCCGATCGAAGGCCGCGCGCTGATCGTCGAGCGCCGCGTCCTCCATGGTCGAGGGGTCATCCCTCACGACGTCCTGCATACTGTTCAGGCCGTCCATCACGGCACCGACACGTCCCTCGGTTGCCGTCGGCCGCCCGCCGCGCTCCCTGCTACGTCTCTTCGGCATGGGACCGATTAGACCCCCGGGACCTTCTGCCGATCAAGGATCTCGTGGAGACGCTCGAGGGCGCCCTGGATGCCGAGCTTGCGCTGGACCGCGTCGTCCATGGACGGCCCCGAGTATTCGAGCTCGAGGTCCTGGGCCTTGGTGGCCGTGGCGAGCACCTCCTCGGCGTCCTTGAGGGCCTTCTGGACACCCGCCTCGCCCGCCTTGAGGCCCAGGATAAAGCCCCTGGAGCTCGAGAACGCGAGCATGTGGTAGACCACCGCGAGGTCGTTCTGGAGCCCCTGCTTGTCGTAGTCCAGGACATACGACGGCCACAGATTCTCCTGAAGCCCCTTCATCAGGAGGTTGAGGAGCTGCTGGGCGAGACCGACGCTCGTCTTGTCGATCACGCCCGGCAGGCTCCTGCGGCCAGGGAGGATCAGGCCGTCACTCACCGAACCGTTCCGTTGCGGCCCCCATCGCCTCCGAGAGGCATTCCATCTTCACCCTGCCAAAGGGCGCGCCGCGGATCTTCATGGCGAACTCGTGGAAGTCCTCCAGCGCCAGCTTCCCGAACGCGTCGGCCGCGATCTCGGCAGAGCTACGATTCGCCGCCTTCGGCGCTTTCTCCTTCTCGTCCATTAGTCTCTCCTGAATCTTGTGTTGCAGTTTCAGCCACCTCGACACCCCCGCCTTCACCCGGAAACGGGTCGGGATCCACCTCCACCTCGACGAGGGTGGCCTGCAGGAGGTCTTCCTGGATCAGGAAGTGCCCGCTCCGGCCGGGAACCGGCGTCATCAGGTGGGGTGCCGAACGGTTCATCCAGCCGCGGTCGCCGGGCTCGTAATTCGAGCCCATGAAGACGCCGCGGTCCTGGTTATAGCGGCCCTGGCCAATGGCCAGCACCTCGACCTCCTCGAGCTCGGACTCGTCCTGCCCGGGGAGGATGATTCCCTGGGGCGACTTGCGTTCGCCTTTGGGAACGACGCGGATTAGGAGGCGCGTCCCCTTCGGAACGATCCTCCAGCCCGTGAGCGTCTGGTCGTGAGGGATCGGCTTGATCTCGCTCTTGCCCTTCACGAACTCGACTTCTTCCTGGACGACCTCTTCCTCGTCGACTTCGGTGCTCATGCGTCCGGCGCTCCGAAGAGATCCCAGTCGTCGCGCAGAAGGTCCGCGTGAGAGGCGACCCACGGCGTTCTCCCCCCGCCCTCGGGGTGAATGACGATGTACGGTTCGGTGTTGGCCGAGTGTTCGTCGGGAAGCTGGACAGTGAGGTAGTGCTTTCCGTTCCAACCTGACCTTCGTACGGCCAGGCCGTCCCTCAGGGCAATCAATGCGGCACTGAAATTCACGATGAAGCCTCCAGGATGGACGGCGCCTTCATGTAGATCAGCTCGCCGGCCCTCTTCGGGTTGACGAGCGAGCCCGTCGCCAGGACCTTGTCGAAGAGCTTCTTCGTGAGCGCGATGTCCTGCAGGCAGTAGTCGATGACCGCGCCGCGTTCCCCGCGCTGCCATTGAACCGGGGCGAGCGCGCCGTGTCCGCTCTTCTTCTGGCCGAGGTTGGCTTCGGCCATCGCGTCAAGGCTGTATCCGCCGTGCGTGCTCGGCGCGAAGACGGGTCCGAGACCGGCTCCAGCCCAGGCCTCGCGCAGGATGTCGTAGCACCTGGCGGGGTCGATATCTTTGCGCCAGTTCCGGTAGATCAGTTGATTGTCGAACGTGATGCTGTTGAACCCGATGAGAAGCTCGCGCGACTCGATCAAGGACGCGAACTCGTCGGCGTTGTCCTTCTCGAACAAACGATAGCGATCCTCGAGATAGTCGTAGGCGCAGACGACCGAGATGCCCATGCCCTCGAAGTCTCTCCAGCCCTTGCAGTAGTTGATGCCGGGGAGCTTCTCCTCTTTCCGGCCCTGAATCGCGTTCACAATCTCGCAGTCGTACACGAGTGCCGACGGGTTCGTCATTTTCGTCTCTCCTAGGTTTTGGCGAGCTCACGCCGTCTGCGGTAGCTCTTGCGGTTGGCTTCCTGCTGGCACGTGCGACAATAGCGCTGGCGCCTAGTCGTTCCATCAAGCGGGTGACCGTACCGGCATTCCACCTTTTCCCTGTTTGGGTGTCGGCCGCGAGCCAGATTTTCCTTGTGCGTGACGGGCTCCAGATGCCACGGGTTCACGCACAGAGGGGTGCGGCAAAGGTGGTCGAGTGTCAGCCCGGCGGGGATCGGCCCGACGAAAGCTTCGTAGCTCGCTCGGTGGGCGAGAACATACTTCTTCTGGTCGCGATCCCACATGCGCGGGTATCCGTTCCCGTACGCCGAACCGCGCCAGATCCAGCACCCGTCAGTAGTCATACGTGACCCCTTCCCCGTGGTCGTTGGCACGATCCACGGCCTCGCGGATTTCCTTGCGGCCACTGAAGATGCACGAGCCGTCCGGCGCGTGTCGCTGGGCGTATGGCCAGTTTTTCGGCAGGCAGCGCGACTTGAAGCCGGTGATCGTCTTCTTGACGGCATCGGGACGCCGAGCGGGTGCTCCGTCCGCAAGCGCGTACGTCGTCTCGCCCACCTCCAGATGCTCGGCCGCCTTGCCTACCTCGAAGAGCCTGCGGATCGTCTTCGCTCCGCCGACTTCCCGGTACAAGTGGTGCCGGAACGTGCGTCTCCCACGTGCCATGATCGCCGAATGCTGCCCAAAACCGGCGCTCAGTTCAAGCCGGCGCCCACGCTCGCGCCGGAGAGACGGCCCATCAGTTCACCCATGGGGGAGCCCTGGCCGGGGCTGCCGAGCTGCGCCGGCTTCGTGCCTGGGCCGAGGTCCTGGGCGTAGCGGGGCTGGCCGGGAGCACCTCCGGCCCCTTGCGCCTCGAGGGCGGCGCCCATCACGAGCTCGCGGAACTCCGCCAGCGCGTCCATGTCGAAGAAGTCGCCCAGGTTGGGCATGTTCATGGACTCGCCGATCACCTCGATCAGGTCGTCCCAGACGACGAAGGGGTACTGCGCCATCAGCGGCACGAGGAACCCGATCGCGCCGGTCAGATCCATCATGCGCCGCTGGACGAGGGCCTCGGACGTCTTCTCCATGGAGTAGGGCTCGATCTCCATGCCGAAGGACTCCCAGAGCTGCTCTCGCTCTCGGACCTCGTCCTCGTCGTCGTCCGTCTCGAGGGAGAAGCCCCCGCGGTAGACCAGGCGCTCGATCGGCTCCCCGGTGGCCTCGTCGACGAAGATGCCCGACGCCTCGGGGCCGAGCTCGGTCTCCGTCTCGTCGAAGAACAGGTACCAGGAGACCGCCTCGAGGATATCGGCGGCGCCGTCGCGGAACTTGTGGATCTGGAACCCGACCCGGGTGCTGGCCGCCTCGGCGGCCGTGTTCTCGGCCGTAGCCGTGACATCGGAGCGCGGACGGCCTTGCATGGCCTCCGTGATTCCCGAGTTGCGCTGGACGCGGTCGCGCAGGATCGCGTTGTGCGTGATGTGGAGCTCGGTTGCCCCACCGATCTCGATCGACTTGACCTTCTTGTCGATGTCGTCGAGGCCCTCGAGCGCGACTACCCAGTGATCCTCGAACTCGCGGATCTTGTCCTCCCAGTCGGGGTCGGTGCCGTCGACCAGGATCCCGATCTTGTGCACGGACATCGCCTTCGAGAGGGCGCGGGCGTGGTCGTTGAGCTCGTCGGTCTGTCCACGGACGGCGGGGATCGGGCCCAGGGGCGCGGTCTCGTCCGGCACGATGTAGGTTCCGATCAGCGTGTACGGACCGCGACGCCGGCCCCAGTACGGGTACGGCCGGCGAACCCACTCCGCCTTATCGTTCGTGTCGGCGTCCTGCCCCACTCCGAGTGTGAGCCAAGCGCCGTGAACACCGGGGCGGTCCCAAGCCTCGGCGCCGTGGAACTTGATGTCGGCCCTGTCCGGCTCGTACTCGGGCACCCAAATGTTATGGAGCACCACCTCGCCGCGGTCGGGCGTCTTGTCGCGGCCGTCCTTGGTGCGGATCTCGTCGAGCCCCTGCCCCTCCGTCAGAGATTCGATCCGATCGTAGTTCCAGCCCTCGTCGGTGTTCTCCTCGGCGCGCTCGAGCAGCGCCTCCTTGTCGTGGATCGTCTTGTGCCGGTACCAGCGGGCGTCCTCCCACTCGATCGCCATCGGATCCCACCCGAACCGGCGCGGGGAGATCCGCTTCGTCGTGGGCCAGTTGCGCGGGTCCTCGTGCTCGCTGACGCCCTCCTCCCAGCCGGGCATGGTGAGGCAGACACCCCAGCGGAACCCGAAGTCGACGGCGAGCTTCTCGTTCAGGTTTCGCATCTTCGTGTCGCGGATCCAGCGGTTTAGCGCGAGCTCGTGCGCCTTGGCCATGACGCGCTGTTCACCCTGGCGGTTCGTCTTCACGCGCACGCGCGGGTTGCCGAAGACGCACTGGGGGACCATGAGCGAGACCCACTCGAGCGCGAAGTTTTCCGGGTCGTACGTCTCGGCGTCGACGTCCTTACGCCAACCGGGACCGTAGTACCGGCTCATGTCGTCGTCCCACTCGTCGAAGAAGGTGTCCTGCCACTCGTCGGCCGCCCGAATCTCTTCGAGCATGTCGGGGGCGCTCCTGGCGGCCTTCAACATCGCGGTCTAGATCGCTCGAACGGTGGCGTGGATAACCATGTCGTCGACGCCGTCGTCGATGTCGGCGCGATCGACCACCCGCAAGACGGCGCCCTTGGGCAGGAGGATGGGCGGCATCCACTGATATTCGAGCGAGTTTCGGACGAAGTCGGCGACCGACAGATTCGGAACAAGGTGAACCGTTGCGGAGGCGGAGGCGACGATGGCCTCGAGCGCCTCGATGTCCATCTCGAAGATGATGTCGGCCCCCGACATCACGCGGAGCACGATGATGCGCGTCCCCACTTCGACGCTTGCGGTGAACTCGATGCGCAAGGCGAGGATCTCGTACGAGCCGCCCAGGAGGGTCTCGAGGTCGAGGTCCTTGGAGGACTCGTTGACCGTGGTATCGGAGAGGAGGATCGCCTTGCCCCCCTGGTTCGCGACTACGTACGCCATGGTCTAGGCTCCTCTGTTCTTCCGCATCGAGCCCATTGAATCGCCCGCACCTGGCGCCTTCCTGCGCGCCTTCGCCTTGTGCTTCATGCCGCGCCGGCGAGCTCGGTCCTTCTGATCCGCCAGCCGCTTGCGCATTGCCTCGCGCTCGCGCTCGCCCTTGGAGCGGGCCTTCTGGCCGCCGCGCACCGAGCGCTTGTTGATCTGCGCTGAATACTTGCGAAGGGCCATGGGCTTACAGGGGGTAGGGGCGTCGACCGCCCTTCTTCTGGCGCGCGATCTTGAAGGGCGTCTTGCCGGGTCGCCCGCCCTTCGGTGAGTGCGAGCTCGAGGTCGTGGGTTGCGACACGCGCGGGCCCTTGCCCGAGCCGTTGACGCCGCTACCGGTGCGCTTGGCTTGGGCGGGGTGGTTGCTCGCGGGGCGAATCGTTCCGCCGCCGACCTCGACGTTCATGCCGCCGGCGTTCTTCTTGAACCTGGGGTAACTGTGGGCCATCACGACCTCCCTGGATTCTTCTGGCGGTACTTCTTGAGCGTCCCGCCACCGCAGACAACGCCCTTCATGCCGCCGGCGTTGTGCGTGAACCGCGAGGACGAGGAACCCGGCCCCTTGGCCGTGATCGTGTGAGGGCCCTTGCCCGTGTGGGTCTGCGTCTGCCGCTTGGACGAGCCCTTGTGCTGGTCGGCGCCGTGCTTCATGCCGCGGTCTCCTCGTTCGTTGGGGTCTCGTCTCTCCCCGTCAGAGGCTAGGATCGCGGAGCTAGGCTCCGGACTCAAGCCTTTTCCGTGCGTACCGCGCGCGACCCCTCGCCCTCTTGCAGGGCAGGCATCTTCTAGCGCCACGCTCCGGCCCGCCAGGCGTGATGTATATGTTCCTGGGGATCCAGGGGTGGCCTTGGGGACAATGGGTCTTCAGGCCACTCTGGACTCCACGGCGCAGATTTTCGCGGTGAGTGACGGGCTCCAGGTGCTCAGGATTCACGCACGGCGGATTGCGGCAACCGTGGTCGAGCTCCAGTCCTTTTGGGATGGGGCCTATTTCCGCCTCGTAGGCAACCCGGTGCGCCAAGAAGGACCGCCCAAAGCGCTTGACACTTCCGTATCCGTCGCGAGTTTTGGCGCCGGTCCAGATCCAGCACCCCTGGGTCTTCTCGACTTTTGCCCAGAAGCGGTCATCCATCGACGCGCATGATCTCGATCTTGATCCCATGCAAACTAGCCTTCTGGTAGGCGGCCCTCAACACGTGAAATTGCCACCGCCGGCTCCGATTGCGCCACTTGGCCCCGAACACCCTTATCTCCTTTGCGCCCAATTCCTCGACCATCTTCTCCAGGGCCAGGAACATGGCGTTGGCCGGCCTGGGGATCTTGCGCGGCCCCATCACCATCGGCTTCTCGAGCGTCTTACGCAGGGGTGAGAACGTCACGCCGGCGCCAGCCCAGACGATCCGCGCCTCCTCGGGCGCCCACACCTCGAGGCCGGGCGGGAACTGGCGGACGCTGCGGTGGTGGCGCATGGTCGCCCAGACGTGGATCCGGTTCTTGGCCGCGTAGCCGATGGCCGACTCGATCGCGACCCGCGGGCCGTCGAGCAGGAGCCTGCGGGGCGTGAGGAGGCCGTACTGCGTCGAGCAGATCAGATTCCAGCGGTCGGAGGTAGGGGCGTCAGCCAATGCGCTTCCTGGGCGGCGGTCTGGATCAGATCGAGGTAGCGCCCCGGATTGTCCTGAACCCAGCGGTTCGCGGCAAGGTTGAGGGCGCGGACGATCCGACGGCGCTGATCCGCGTCGAGCTCGGGGGCGAGCTCGTCCCACCACTCGTAGTGGCTCACGAGTAGCGCTCGCTCTTGAGCTTCGGCGGCATAGGGCGACCACTTTCGTCGAAGTCACCAAAGACGCCGGCGTCGACGAGCTCGTCGCGCGTAATGCTGATCTCTCTGCGTCCGACGCCGAACTTCTCAATCACCAGATTCCAAAGGCGGCGACGCGCCCAGGAATACCTTTGCCAGGGCTCCGGCTTCCTCACCCCTCCTCCGCCTCCTCCGCTTTCGCGAACCTCTCCAGGCATAACAGGTGAGCCACGAGAACGCGGCCCGCCATGTTCGCAGGACCCTCCCACCCCTCAGCGGGGTTTGTTGCCGCGAGGTAGAAGAGCGCGTCCTGATCGTACCCGTTGGTGGGGGTCGAGCAGACGAGGCAAAGCCGGGTGGGTTCGGGCGTCATCTCGGATCTGGCCCCTCGCAGAGGCGCTCGCGAAGGCGCTGGAAGAGCTTGAATGTCCAGTTCGTCGGCGCGTACGTCGTGAACCACAGGACCACCCTGGTCGGGAGCGGAATGTTCGCCGGGGTCTGCCCCCACGTCCCCTCACAGAAGGCAACGAACCGATGCGTGGCGCCGCGAGGCCTCATCGCCGATGCCTCTCGGCGTGCGGGCAGTCCGAGAAGTGCGCCGCCATGTGCGGCACGCCGTCGAGCCGCTTGGCCGTGGCTTCGCTCAGGAGCATCGGCACGACCTTGCCGTCCTTCTTGCGCTCGATCTTGACCCAGTAGCAGGCGGCGCCGCAGGACGCGCAGTTCGTTTGCTCGTCGCGCGCCAGGTCGACGGGCCAGCCGTATTTGGCGACGTGCACGCGTGGTTCGTCACTCTTCACAGGGCACCGCCTCTGCGCTGAAGTGTCGTTCTCCTTTCCCCTCGATCGGCTCGACCGTGCGCGCAACGAAGCCCATGCGCCGGCCGAGGTCGGCCCAGTCTCGCGGCGAGAGCAGGCACTCGAGCCTTGCCTCGCTCGTCTCGAATTCCCTTCTCAAGTTGGGTCCTCCACGACCTCGACGCACTCGTTGATTGCCAGGTCCTTGTGAGCCACGGCTATTATCTCGCGGCCGAGCGCGCCGTCGACAATGAGCTTCACCATCTCGTGTTTTGCGGCCGTGTGGAGCACGCGGCCGGTAATCTTCGGAACCCACTCTCTCGTTAGGTACTGCACTCAATCCTCCGCGTGCAAGAGCAACTCGTCGCCCTTGGCAACGAGGGTGATGCCTTGAGGCTCGTCCCACCCCTCTTCTTCCCCCGAGCAATCGGGGTTCTCCTGGTGGATCATCTCCTTCCAGGCGGCGACTGCCCCTTGCCAGGATGACGAGAATACGAACATCGGCCGGTCGTCGTCCTGCACGCGATAAAGGTTTCGCACTTAGATCCTCCGCTTGCGGGTTTTCCTGGCGAGCATCGAGGCGTCCTCTCTGAACGGCTGCGGGAGCTCGACTGGGTACTTCGGGGTCTTCTTGCGCTTGGACAGATCCTTGCGCCAGGCGTGGAGCCAGAAGTACATCAGATCATCGCACCCGTGGTCTGGGCACCCCTCATCCGACTCTTCTTGGGGAACCTCGCCCTTTTCGGTCTCACGGGTCTTTGCGAGCACGAGGGCCGTGATCTCGTCGACCGTGCAGCAGGGCAATTCGTCCTTGTCGAGCCGCGGGTCGCGCACCCGCTCGCTCCCCGGCGCCCACAGATTGTCGCGCAGGAAGTAGATCGAGGGGTGCCCGTCGCCCTTGACCTTGAGACCCTGGCGGACGTGGTCGAAGCCGTGCCGCTTGCGCTTGGGCTTGTCCACGCCGACGCAGATTCGCGGCATCCCCCGCTTTTGGCACCAATCGTTCAGGTGCTTGATCGAGCGCGGCTCCGCCGAGTCGCAGACGACGAAGCGGAAGCGGAAGATTTTCCAGGCCTCGTAGATGACGCTCGACCACCAATCGAGGTCCTTGTGCGTGTAGTACGTCTGTCGCACCTGGTAGGCGCGACGCTCACCGTCGACGCCCCAGGCCGAGAACGAGCCGGCCGCTTCCCATCCGAAGTCCATCGAGGCTCCGAACCAGCGCAGCTCCCGCTCCTCGATGTCGTCGTCGGTCACGCCGCGCTGGATTCCGATCGTCACGGTTTCGCCGCGGATGACCTCGCCGTAGGCGTCGCGCGGCCACGTGAGCTCCGCGCTCAGAAGGTGCACGTAGTCGCGGTACATCTTGTAGATCAGGCCCTCGGCCGTACGCCACAGGCCCAGGTAGAGGCGGTCGTGCGTGGCACCGCTGAGTTGGCGGTCGAGGCGGCGCAGGTAGGCCTTCGTCACCGTCGGATTGTCGGCGTGCACCGACATCAGGCGCAGTTTCCCGTCCTTCTCCGCCAGGTGCCCTTTCGGAAACCGGCGATTCAGATAGTGCTCGCCGGCGTCCGGGTTGCACGCCCCGATCAGAATGTGCCATCCGGGTCCACCTGGCCGGCGCAGCGCGCGGTGCAGAGACTCCCACTCCTTTTTCAGGAGCTCGGTGGCCTCTTCGACGAAAACAATCGTGTACTGCGTCGAGAAGAGCGAGCGCGGCTTGTCGAAGCCGCCCAGGCGCAGCTCGGCGCCGTTTTGGTGCACGTACTTGGTGCGGTACTCGCGCAGCCGGCCCTCGACCGAGGGGTGTTCAGGCCAGAGGACTTCGTTCTCAAAGGTGTCCTGGAACGAGTCGCGCAGGCTCGTCAGCGTCTTGCGCACGACGAGGATGCAGGCGCTCGGGTACATATCGAGCACCGTCCAGAGGAACTTGCCGATCCCGACGCTCTTGCCCGTGCCGGCAGGGCCCTCGATCAAGCACTCGTCTGGAACCTCGCCGCGGCCCTGGATCCAGCGGAACGGAACGGCGGATGCACCATAGGCATTGTAGGTGCGCTGGACTTCAAGTGCGTCGGGCACGGCTGCGCTCCGTCCGGCAGATCAAGCAACTGCGCGCGACTCTTCCGCTGCGATGCGTCTGGAGGTACCAGTTCTCAGGCACCCACGGATGCCCCTGAGCACAAGCCTGCTTCAGCCTCCCTTTGAGCCCGCGCAGCGTGTTCTCGCGGTTGGTGACCGGCTCTAGGTGGTCCGGGTTCACGCACGGTGGGTTGCGGCAGCCGTGATCGAGCTGCAGTCCATCCGGAATGGGCCCCACGTAGAACTCGTACGAGAGCCTATGGGCGTACACCTGTGGCCCGCGCTTTCCCTCTGGTCGAATCTGACCGTAGCCCCTGCTCGTCTTGCCTCCGTGCCAAGGCCAGCATCCGTCAGGCTCGGGGCTGCGGGTAAACTTCTGCTCAAAACGCTCTCGCAGGTTCGCGGGGGTCGCTGGCCGAATGACGTTCACTCGTGCGAATCCTGCCCCGTGCGCCTGTGGAGGATCTCCTCGAGCTTGGTGCGCGTGTCGGCCAGGAGGGCGCGTCCGTTGCTGTAGACGCGCTCGGACCCCTTCTCGAGCAGCTCACGCTCCCAGCGGAAGAGCTCCTCCATGCCCTCCAGCTTGCCTAGGAGGTCGCAGTCGAGCGGGATCTGCGCACCCTCGCCGAGGATGCGCGCGGCCTGGCGGGCGCGGCGCGCTACGCGGCTCGTGGTCTCGTCGTCCTCGTACTCGACGGAGCGGTCCTTCCAGAGGTCGCGGGTCATAGGAAGAGCGCCTTCAGGAGCACCTGAGTCGCCGTGAGCGTCGGGTCGCCGAACGCGAACACGACGCAGCGGACCCAGATGAGGATCCCGATGGCGATCGGTGCGGCTCGCCAGTGCCGCAGGTATTCCCTCAGGATCTCCCTGGGCTTCATTCGACCTCCCCGGGCGCGACATTGGCGTGCTCTATGATGGGCGCGTAGGGCTGGCAGGGGGCGTAGTGGTAGAGCCCCGGCGCGGGATCGTCCTCAGGGAGCCACACGAAGGTCTCGCCCTCGCGGAGCCAGTAATGACGATGCCTGTCGGGATAGGTCTTCCCGCACGGCTCGAGCTCGTACGGCGTCGGCGCTTTGTACCGGCTCGTGCGTCTATACGCCTTCATCCTCACCCTCCGCGTGCGGCGCCGGCCCGTCGTGCAGCACCACCGTCTGCGTGATCTCGCCGGAGTGCTCGACGGCGAGGCGGTTGCGCGTGGCCCACCTGGCGGCCTCACGGCGCTCGAGGAGCCACGACGAGGCCCGCCAGTCCTTCTTGGTGGAAGTGGTCTTCTTCTTGGCCACGAGCACCATCTTGCCGTGCTTGCCGTCCTTGTCGGTCTTCCACGCCCACTCCTCCTCCGTGCGGATCTCCTCAACCCCGTTGCCGGCGTCCTCGATGTTGCCGACTGCCCGCATCTCGGCTTCCGTGCTCGCGTTGCGGCAGTCCTTGGCGAACGTGATGTAGGGCTCCGCCGGCGGCTTGCCGTTGCTGCCCTTCTCTCCGAGCTCGAGCCAGCGGTAGTGCGTGGATGGATTGATCCCCCCGATCGCCGCGGCCGTCTCGTTGAAGTTGCCCGCGCGCAGCGCCTCAACGATCAGCGCGTGCTTCTTCTGGTTGTACTTTGTCCGCCGGCCCCCGCCGTTGTTCGACCCCTTCTTCGCTGCCGTCATCTTGTCTCTCCTCCGCCCTCGGGGGCGGTCTCATTCCGTGCAGATCCTTCAGCCTAGCGTGTGCGCCCCGCGCTTTCCTCTTCTTGGGCGTCGCCCTCTTTGTGCGCCCGCGCACACGCCACTCCCGTCCGTAGCCCTCGGAGCTCGCCAGGAGCTTTCGGAACTGGCGGCGCTCGCTGGCCTCGAGCGGCGGGCCGTAGGCGAGGGGCACGCTCTCGTCGAGCTCGTGGGCCTTGATCGACCCGGGCGTGCCGAGCCGGTTGGCGTCGAACTTCGCCACGAGGCGCTGGAAGCGCAGGTCGGTCTTGCCCTTCACTCTGAGAACCTGGGCATGGAGTACGGCGCTGGGCGGCACAGGCGCGGAGCCCAAAGACATTCGAGGGTTTCGTTGACGTAGTGTGCGGCGTACGGCTCGGACATCTCGCATCCGACCGACCGGAAGCCGTACTGTCGCCAGGCGACATCAATGGCGCGCGCCCACCATTCAAGGGATAGCCCCGTCCGCTCCATGAAAAAGACCGACTTGCCGTTGTCGTCCCACACCTGAAGGCGCCCCGGCTGGGCGTACCCGAACCAGATGAACGCGGTGAAGCGGCCGTCTTCTCGGAGAGGGATGCCCTTGTATGTCGGATAGCGGTGGTCCTGCGGGCCGTAGCTTCGAGTCGCCGGCTGGAGCTTTGCCAGCAGCGGCGCGAACGGCGCGGCCAAGAGGCCCTTCAGGAAGGACCGGCGCTTCATGCCTCGCGCACGCTGTAAACCGGGATCATCTTGTACTCGTGCACGAGGATAATGTCCGCCCACGTCGGCGACAGGATCGTGAGCTCGACGCGGTAGATTTTGCCGCCTTCGGGGAACAGGCCGCCGGCGACGATGTCCGCCCACGGGATGAGCACGCGCACGTTGTAGCCGACGGCGTCCGGCTTCCAGCGCCCGTCCGTCTGCAGGGTGTCGAATACGCGCGTGTTCACGTCCACGCCGGCGCTGGGGTCCTGCGCGAGCAGCTCGTAGCCGACGTCTCGGCTCGTGACCTCGAACACCTGAATGTCGATGCTCGTGACGTCGGCCTCCACGAGGCGTACGCCGGTGCGCCCTGAGACGCGGTCGAGCGGCTCCCAGTCCTGGCCCTGGGGGAGCTCGTGTTTCCAGACTCGGAAGGTTGAGGCCATCAGAAATCTCCGTCGTCGCCGGCTTCGGACCCAGCGAAGGCGTTGCGTCCGCGCTCGGCGCCAGCCTGGGCATTATCGGCTTTGGTAGTGAACTGATCCATGGCCGGTAGGTCCAGGTTCGTCACGACGGCCAACACCTCCTCGGAGAGCTCTTCCACCTCTACGGCTGCCGCCTGGCCGGTAAAGCGTCCTGTCTCCTCGGGGATTTCTTCGACCTCGGCGAGCTCCTGGCCGGCGAACCGGCCCACCTCCTCGGCAATCTCCTCGGTCTCGTCGATGGCCTGGGGCAGGGCCGCGATCCCGATGACGATCATTCGGCCGGCCGTGGCCGTCGAGAAGTTGAGCGTGAAGCCCAGTTCGTCCATCGAAACGAAGGTGGCCTCCGCTGCGACCACGCCGGCGTCGTCCGGCAGGTACAGGGCCTCGTTCTCCGCGTGACTCTGGGCGTTCGAGGTTGGCGGGTTCGCGATCGTCAAGCCCTGCTCGCTGTACGCCGAGTGCGAGTATTCCTCGGACTCGGTGAACGCGCAGATCGCCTCCGAGCCCGGCAGGGGGCTCGCCGCCAGGACCGCGTCCTCGGTCGTCACGAGCGTCGCGATAGCCAGCACGAGCTCGGGGCGGAACCCAAGGCCCGTGAACGCCTGGTTCCCGGTGGTCCCCGGCAGGGTCTCGACGACGACCATGGCCGTGCGGACGTCGGTGAACTCGAGAGCGAGGTACTGGGCCGGGATTGAGCTCCCGTTGCTGTCCCACGTGAAGCCCGACGCCGAGAAGGCCGTCACGATGCCCTGGCCGGCCACGCCCCCGTTGAGCTCGCCCAGCCCCTCGAGCGTCGAGAGGTAGCTCTCGGTCACGGTCGGCTCGGTGAGCGTCTCCCAGTCCAGGACAAGCGAGGCCTGCGTCTCTGAACCGTCGTTGACGGCCGCGCCAAGGCCCGAATCGTAGTCCAGCGTGGCCGCGGCTGGGCCCCCGCCGTAGTTGCCGTGCTGGGAATGGAAGAAGACGAGGTCCGGCTCGAACCCGATGTTCTCGAGTGTTGGGGTCGTGGGGACGTTCGCTTGCGCCACCACGAGGTTCGCCGTACCGCCGAACAGGATGATTGTCATCCGATAGGCCGCGTCCGGGGTGTCGTCCCAGGTGATGCGGAAGCCGTTGGCAATGCCGGAGACCGAACGGGCGATCACGGTTCCCGTGCCGATCAGCGTGGGGGCCGTGCTGCTCGTGGCCGTCGGGTGCGGGATGACGATGGCGCGGTCGTTCGAGCCCCACGTCACGGTCTCGGGGACGGACGCGTTGGCGTCCTCCGAGCGCCGCGCGCTGCAAGCCTGGTTCCCGAGCTCGTCCGAGAAGCCCACCATCATGCGGGCGTGGGGCGCGTCGGCTCCGAGCGACGTCGCGCCGTTCAGGATGATGATGCAGCCCGAGAAGTCCGTGATGTCGGCGTGGGTAATGTCCTGGTTCCCGCCGGCGGTCTGGGCAACGGTGTGAACGATCGCGATCTCGTCGACCATTAGCTGGAGCTCCCTCGGCGGTAGTGGCTCGAGAGCGCCGCCGCCGCCGCGCGCGCCACTTCTTCGCTGATCTCGACGTCTTCGTCGATCGCCCGCACGAGGCCCGGGACGTGCTCGAGCTCCTCCGAGACCTCTTCCGTCGCGTCGACGTTGCGGTAGATCGCCAGCGCGCGCTCGACGGCCTCGGGGACCTCCTCGACCTCCGAGACCTCCCGGAAGATGGCCAGGGCCCGCTCGACCTCGTCCCCGATCTCGACGTCCGACTCGGCCGCGCGGCGGAACGCCATGGCACTGAGGGCCTCTTCGGGGACCTCCTCATCCTCATCGACACCCTGGCCGGCGAACTTGCCGAGCTCCTCGGGTGTCTCCACGTCCTCGTCCACGGCGCGCACGAGCCCCAGCACGCGCTCGACGCCCTCCTCCACTTCCTCGACATCAGCGACGGCCTGCCCCGCGAACTTGCCGACGGCCTCAGGAATCTCTTCGTCCTCCGAGACCTCCCTGCGGAAGGCCATGGCCGAGAGCGCTTCCTCGCCGATCTCTTCGTCCTCGTCGACCGCACGCCGGAAGGCCATCGCCCCCAGGGCCTCCTCGGGAATCTCCTCGTCCTCGTCAACCCCCTGCCCGGTGAAGCGCCCTGTCTCCTCCGGCAGTTCAACGTCGCTGTCGACCGCTCGGCGGAATGCCATCGCGCCGAGAGCCTCTTCGGGAACCTCGACGACCTCGGCAACCGCCTGGCCAGTGAAGCGCAGCGCCTCCTCGGGCACTTCGACGTCGGAGTCCACGGCCCGGAACAGGGCCGCGCCGCCAGCGACCGGGGCGAGGATGGCCACGGCCACGCGGCGCTCGAACATGCCGAACGGGTCGTTGACGATCAGTTCGATCTCTGCGTCGGTCAGCACGCGGTTCCAGATCCCCGTCCAGAGGATCTTCGCGTTGTCGACGCCGGCACCGGCGTTGTGCCTGCGCGAGAGGTAGGCGTACCCAAGATGGGTGATCGTCGACGTGGTCGTGTCTGTGGCCCCGTTGTTCGTGAAAGGCTCGTCAAGCTGCAGATTGTCGCCGTCCGAGCGCATGACGCACGCCGCGAGCCGGTTGAGGATGGGAAGGGCTGTAAGGGTCATGCCCGCCCCGCCAAAGTCGCCGCCGTAGGAAAGCCACGGGAGCGACAGCTCCTCCCGGATTGAGAGCCGCACGGTTTCGAGTGAGAAACTGTCGGCCTGCGACGCCCACATAAGGAAACGGGTGCCGCTGGTGTTCTGAACCTCCTGGAAGAAGAGGGAGATCCAGGTCCACTCCTGCCCGAACGTGAAGTTGCCCAGGAAGACGTCGTGCCCCAGCGTGTCGCGACCGTCGAACGCGATTCCGTACTTCGTCTGCGTCCAGGAGGGGCCGGCGCCCGCCGTTCGAGCAACCGTACCGATATGCCCGCGCGCCACGTCGGTAATGCTCCCGCTGCGCGACTCCCACATCGGGTAGAGCGCGACGGCCGACGCGGGGTCGGTCAGCGGGTGGATTCGGTTGCGCCCAGGCCACCAAGGGACCGGCTTGATGATTGAGGCCACCGCGGGCCCCTATTCGATGGCGTCTGCGGTCGACATCAGCGCGAGCACGTGCATGGTCGAGCCGGTCGCGCTTACGCGGTGGTTGAACGTCACGCGCACGCGGCGCACGCCGGCAAGGTCCATGGGGAGCGCTGCGACGAAGGCTTGATCGAAAACCTCATCACTTGTGTCTTTGGCGTTCTGCAGCCCACCCTCGATGAACAGAGAGGTCGACTCCGCATCCATGAGCCGGTGCCACTCGGAGTCTGCGATCGTGGTCGGGTCCTGGATGTAGATGAAGTCTCGCGGGTCCATGCCCGTGATGCCGTCGACCGTGATCTCCGTTTGGCCGGCCGCCTCCGCGGCGTTCACGGTGACGTTAGAGGCCGCGATCGTGGACGTCTTGAACTCGACAACGCGTGTCCATTGGTCGTGAGCCGTGGCGTGCCCCGTCACCTCGACGTAGATGTCCATGCCGCTGGCGTTCGCCGTGGTCCCGATGGGGGCGGCGAAAATCTGGAGCACGCCCGAGAGCAGGGCCGAGACGTCGAGCTCTCCGCTGGTCGAGGCGTTCAGCGCCAGCGAGGCGTGGGCGACGACGCTCGCATCATATGTCTCGGTATAGTCGACCACGGATCAATCAGATGCTTGGGGTCACGACGCCGGCCACCTGGTTCCAGACGGCCGCAAGGAGAGCGTTCACCTCGGAGTCATTCGGCGTGGCGTCCGCCGTACCCTCGAACGCGCACGCCACGAGCATCCGCCGGAAGTATTGGTCCGGCTGTTCGAGGATGGCGACGGCGAGGGCCTGGCGCCGCGTGTGGGTGTCCGCGTCTTGCGCGCCCTGCGCTTCCCCCGCGATGGTGATCGCGTTGAAAACCATCCCACCGAAGATGCGGATCTGAAAGGTGGAGTCGTGGAGGAGGTTCGTGTCGGTTACGAAGGTCATCGGCTCTACACGCCGTTGAAGCGGTGATTGACGTACGTGGCCAGGGTGTCGGCGGAGGTTTTCACAAAGGACGCGCCGAACGCCGCGTGCATGAGCAGGGGGTCGGTGCCCGAGGCGGCCGACTGGAAGATCGCGATCCCGATGATCGTGCCGTTCGCGTTGGCCGTGACCCATGAGCGCCGCCAGGTGACGATATCGGTCCCCGTCGTCCCAGGGTTGTTCGCGTCCGAGTCGTTGGTCATCGGGTAGGTCGCATCGATGTCCTGCGTCCCGCCCGTCGGAATGGTCGTGAGGTCCGAGAAGTCCGTCGTCTTCGACGGGGCGTTTTGCGCCGTCGTCAACGCCATGTCCGGCGCCGCGAAGTTGGTCGGCGACTCTCCAGCCCCGAGCTCGGCGTAATACACGTCGCCGGCGTCGGTGACGATGTTCTTGCCGACGATGATCTCCTTCGAGAACTTCGCCGTCATTGCCCCACACGTGCAGCAGGACGGCGGCAGGTAGATGCCAGAGGGGTGGACGAGACGGCACGTCTTCAGGTGCGTCGTCTTGACCGCGTAGACGTTCTCTCCGTATCGGACTTTCTCGTCAACCATGGTTTCTCCGTCGTTTGCGTTCGGTGTGAACGTCGAGGCCCTTCTTGCCGGCAAGCGTCCCTCCAGCCGCCAGAATGACAAGGACGATGCGCTCGATCCAGGCCAGGAACTTGTCCGATTCGTACCAGGCCCCGACGGGCTCCTGGGGCGGCTCCTCCGGCTCTTTGGGCTCCGGGTCGGGCTCAGGAGGGGAGGCGCCCGGGACCACCGAGGAGGGGAGCTCAAGCGCCGGGGCTGGCGCCAATCTGCTGCAATGCTCACGGGTGGTGGCCCCAGGCGGTTCGTCGCTGTACGTGATCGGGAAGTGCAGGGAGACGCCGACCTCGTGGCCGTCGACGTCCCCGCTCCCGCCATGCTTGAGGTCCTGGTCCCCCCGGTACCTCGACGCGTAGAGCTCGACCTCAGTGGGGAGCCCGATACACGCCGGCGCAGCGAGGAGGACCAGGAGCCCCCTCATCCAGGCGACTCCAGCGCTGCCACGCGCTCCGTGAGCGCGCGGATGGCCGCTCCTTGGCGGTCGGCGAGTTGCGCGAGCTTGCTCACGGCCTCTTCCGCCTTGTGGAGGCGCTCCACGGGGTCCGCCACCTTCGGGGCGCCCAGGCTGATCTCGCCGATGTCGCCGGCGCCGATCGTGATTTTCTCGCCCATCAGAGCACCTCCCCGGCCGCGATGGACCGCTCTGCCTCGCGCTCGTCGGCGCCGGCGGTCTCCGCCTCCGCTGCCTCCTTGCGCTCCGCGTCGGCCACCTCGTCGGCGATGGTGGGTTGGGTGCTGCGCGCGGCGTCCATCGCCATCTCGGACGAGCTCGGGGTCTCGACAACCTCGCCGTCTTGGATCCCGGCTAAGGCCGCCGTGACCGGATCCTCGAGGGCTTGGATGCGCTGCGCGAGGGCTTCCAGGTCGCCCATCGAGACGAGATCCGTGCGCTCCTCCTTGGCGGCCCAGCGCCCGTAGACCTCCTCGAGCGCTTCCAGGCGCCCCGCACTGGCCACGAGGGTCTCCTCGAGAGCCAGCAGGCGCTCGTCGGCGCTGTTTAGGCGGTCGTCGTGCTGTTCGGCGACGCCCTTGAGGACGTTCGTGCGGTCCATGACCTCCCGGTGTCCGCTGCCGGCGCCCTTCACGAGCCCCAGGCTGGCGATGCGCTCTTTCAGCTCGGGGATCGTCTCGCGTTCGATCTTCTCCAGTTCGGCTCTCATCAGTCTCTCCGTGTGGGTGTGGGTGTGAAAAACGGGTGCGACGGGGACCGAAGCCCCTCCAGATTCCTCGATCTGCGTTTTCGACCACGCCAACCCGCTCCAGGATCGCCCGCTCGGTACTCGGACCGGCGTATGGGCGAAAGAGCGAGCCGGCGTGCGCGGGGCGGGCGCCGCCCCTCGAGACCTCCACAATCCCCCTCTGGCCCTCGAGAGACCTTCGGGGGCGCGTTTCTGGGCGCCAGGGTAGCCGCGTGAATGCACATGCTTCGCCGTACTCGTTCCGGTCGCCTCATGGCCGCGCGAGGACGCTCACGTTGGCGCCTGTTTGGCGGGGTAGTCCAAACCCTCGTGCCGAAGCACTCCGATCCGCACGTCCCGCCAAGACTCCCCCGGAACAGTCCCCGGGGCCTCGAGGTTCCGTGGAGGAGACGCTACGCCTGTGGCCCCGGCGATTCAAGCATGGCCGGCCCGGTGGCCGTTACGAAAGTCTGGTATTCGAGATCAACCTCGCTCACCCCGCCGAGCTCCAGAACCTCGGGCGCGCCCCGAGGGAGATCGACGCCATGCCGGTCCGCGAGGCCTCGACAGGGGGCGCACCACGCCCCGTCCCCACAGCGCTCCCCGTGGGCCATCACGCGCCCACACCCCTCGAGGACGCGATCCCGGCCGGTGGTGCGCTTCTTCCTCAGCCACATATGTTCGGGTAGCGCTTGGCGAAGGCCCTGAGCCCCTCGGCGCCCTCGTACAGGGCACCGTCGGCGCGGGCCCAGAAGTCTTCCGGCTTCCCCTTGTCGAGCTTCAGGTTGTCGAAGAGCTCGTCGAAGGCCTTGGAGGTCGCAGGGTCGAGCGGGCTCATCTCCTTGGGCCTCTCCCACTTCCGGACCTCCCCGGGCTCGGGCCGGCTCCGCTCGATGAACTCCCGGTAGTCCTCCAGCTTCAGCGGTGGCGCGGGCTCGAGACGCTCGATCCGCCTGTCGTGCTTCTCGAGCGCTTCAAACATCTGCCCGAAGGTGATTTCGATCTTCTCGAGCGCGTTGACGACGGCGGCCTCGAAGGTCTTAGGTTCCGCGCTGCCGTCGTTCGGGTCCTTCCCAAGCATGATGTCGATGCCCTCCTTGAGGGTCACGTTCCGCTCTTTGGCGCCGGCGTTGAGGGCCGCTTCGTAGTCGGCGGACGCTCCAATGAAGGGCGGGCCGGTAGCCTCGACGTAGTCGTCTAGCTCTTCGCGCTCCTCGCTCACGCGTCCCTCGGCACCGGCGCGTCCATGTCGACGGGTTCGCTGTCGATCAGGTAGTCCGCGATGTCGGGGCCCTCGGCCTCGACGGTGAAGGAGTGCCGGCCGATCTCGCGGTAGATGTCCCCGTCGAGGAGCTCAATCCGCAGGTACCGGCCGCCGACGTTCGTCAACCGGTACGTGATCGAGTCGGGTGAGGGCTCGAACGGCGGCGGGTCGACGACGGGTGGCGGAACGACCGGTGGAAGCTGGCAGGAGGCCCACACGATGAGCCCCAGTGTGAAGAACCCAGCGGCAATGTGCTTCATGCGGTAGCCTCGTTCCCCCGCGGGGGCTTGTTGCCGCCCGGGATGCGGGGGGCGTTTTCTCCTTACTCGGGGGGGCGTCCCCCGTCTCGTCTCTACGGCCGCGCGCTCTTGCCGCGCCGGCGACGTCTGCGCCGGCGGGAGCTCGAGGAGTCCGGTAGCGGGGACGGTGCGGTGTTCTCCGCTTGCTCCTCGCCCTGATCGGCAACGTCGTCGAGCGTCTGGTCCGGTTGCCCCGCGCGGTGGCGCTCGAGCTCGCGCTCGCGGTCCTCGGTCCCGACCTCGCGCAGTTGGCGCATCTCGATCTGGCGCTTCTTCAGCCGCTCTTCCTTCGCCTGAATGAACTCCTTGGCGAACGAGTGAATGATGCCGTACTTGATCTCCGGCGGCAGCGTGGTGAGGTCGCCCTCGTAGTTGTTCCGGACGTAGTCTCGAAACGTCGAGAGCTCTTTGAACGGGATCCCACAAGCCTCTGCGTCTGCTACTCCGATCATGTCGTCGTCTCCTTTCGGCTCCTCAGTCTGCCGAAGCCCGAGGACGGCGTCCAGGACCAGGCCCCAGGCGCAGATGCAGGGCTCCTTGCTCTCGCCCCCGTGGCACGTGGCCAGGTGGCAGCCGTACTTCTCGAGCCAGCCGCCCAGGGTCCGGATCATCTTGCGCTGCGACTTCATCGTCCGCACGGCGGCGCCTAAGGACCTCTTCGCGAGCTCCAGGTCGCTAATCCCCATGGAAGCCTCGCGCTTCTCCGAGTCGCCGGGGTCTCTCATTTTCTTGCGTAGGGGCAATAAGCCTCGTGCCCGAACCCGAATGGGCGAGCGGTAGTGCCGCAGGATTTGCAGCGCCCAGTCTTGGGCCTGGGCCCTTCACGAACCAGGACCGAGTTGCGCTCCTGGAGATGCTTGATCTGGTCCCTGAGGATCGCATTCGCATCCTCCAGCCCTCGCATACGTGCACCCTCCGTGTCGATGCGCTTGCGTGAGGCGATGTCGAACCGGAGCCCCCTGTTCTCCTCTTCTCGGTCGTGGATCTCCGTCCGCTGCTGCTCGAGGATCCTGGCCGCGTCATCCAACGCCTCGCGCTTGTCTTTGATCTCGAACCGAAGCCCGCCGTTCTCCTCCTCCAGGGCCACGCAGCGGTCACGCAGGGCCTCGCCCCCCGCTTGGAACTCACCGGCGAGGCCCTGCGCTTTGATCTTCTCCGCGCGCGCATCCTCGATGGTGTGAACTGCATCCCCGAGGAGCTCTAGGAGGTCGTCAATCTCGACATCCGACAGGATCTTCTTCCGGCCGAACACTACCCAGGCCTCCCCTCGTACACCGGCGTCCCATCCGGCAGGTTGCCGGTGAGTTGCTCGTGGATGAAGGCTTGGGTCGCGTCCTCGGCGAGGGCGAGCTCGTCCGCCAGCGTGCGGAGGTGGACCTTCTGTGCCGCCAGGTCGATGTAGACCCCGCACTCGATCTGGATGGTGTAGCGGAACCCGGGGTTGGTGTAGACGTCGACGCTCACCCGGAAAGCCTCGGGCACGTTGTCGGCCTGCTGGATCGCGGCCTCCACGGAGTTGCCGAGGGTTTCCCTACCGTGCTCAACGCTCGCGTGCCCTTCGCTGCGCCGCGTGAAGTCGATTCGGCTGATGGCATCGATGACGTGTCCGACGTTGGTGCCGTGCAGCTCGAAGCGGAGGAACTTGACGGCTGCGGGGACGTCGAAGTCCCGGCCCGCCGCCAGCGCGGCGACGGTCTGGTACCTCTTGGAGAGGTGGAGCGGCACGATCATCTTCTCGCGCCGGTCCTGCCGGTTTAGCAGCAGCGTCACGAGGCCGGTGTCGTGGTAGACCTCCGGCGATGGGGCCATATCGCTGGCCGCCGCGAGCACGTCGTTTAGCCCGTGCAGGTCCCCGCTCCGCGGCGGGGGTGGAGCGGGAAGCCACTCGGCGCTGTCGCCTACGCGCTGACATACCTGGTCGGGTAGCAGCTCGTGCGTGAGGAGCTGGACGGACGTGGCCTCTCGTGCTAGGGAGGCAATTCGGTCGATGGCTTCAGTTAGCATTTTCAAGTCTCTCTGGTTCGGTTGCGTCGTCGATCGTGCGTTGGTGGACCGCGTCGGGCGACATCTCGTTGAAGTAGAGCCCGGCGCGTGTGTAGACGCGCGACTTGCGCTTGGGCACCTGGTCGACGATCTGGAATTGAACGTCGCAGCTTTCCATTGATCCCTCGGGGTCGAGGATCGGCGTCATCGTGACCTCAAGCTTGACCTTGCGCGCCTCCTTGACGGCGGCGTTCGACCAGGCCATGCGCCGCTGCGAGTCCGACTGCAGATGCGGCCGGCGTCGATCTTGTCGATTGTTCCGAGCTCGAATTTCTCAAGTGTCATGGTCTATCTTCTCCCAGTCTTCCCAAAGGGCGTCGGTCCAGTCTTGTTGCGCTACAGCGTTCCAGGAACCATCTTTTTTCACGCTGATGGCCAAGCGCCTGGACGGGTTGTTTTCGTCCAGATAGAACAGTGTGCACGTGTGTTCGCGCATCCTCCAGCCTTGCTTTTTTAGTTCGGCGCGGATCCTATCCGGAAGCTCCTTGAGGGTGCCGGACCGCGCTACCTTGCCTGCCGAGATCACGCCGGCTCGTCCAGATGCACGTGGTCGTCGGGGAGCATCCGGCACCGGCACACGGCCCGCACTTGGCCAGGGCTGAGCGTGTTCCCGTTGGCGACACTTTGAATGGCTGCGGCCATATCCCTGATGTGAACGATCAGCGCTTCGTAGCACTCGTTCGTTGTGGCGTGCGGGCAGTCGCCCGTCGTGCACCCGGCGGTTGCGGGATCGCCGTACTCGTCCGAGAGCCTCTCCAGGTCCTCGCGTAGCTTCATCTCCCGACCCTCCTTCGGTTACGTCTTTCCGTGGTCCCTCTCCAGGCGCGCGAACTCGAGCGCGCCCTCGACAATGCCCCGAAGGGCGAACGTGTAGTGTATTGATTCCGACTGAGAAAGCGCCCTCGAACCATGGTGGAGCGTCCACTCCGCGAGGCCGACCCAGTCGGGCACGGTCACGACGGCGCCAGGCAGGCAGTTGACCTCGGTAGTCCCGTCCTTGCCGTGGTCGATCCAGAAGACGAAGTCCGGCGCGCGGTTGGGTAGGTCCTTGCGCTTGGGGCCAGGCACGCCCGTTAGCGTCTTCATCACGACCTCGCGCGCCGCGTCCTCGTCCAAGAGCAGCAGCGCACCCTTCGACTGCAGGGCGTCCAGGATCTTCGAGGCGAGCTCTTCGATGCTCATGCCGGCCCCCCGAGCTCGTTGAGCGTCACGGTCCCCACGTGGCGGATCATCCCCACGTAGATCCCAGCCTTCAGGCCATCCCAGTCGAAGTCAATCCCGCGCGACCCAAGTGCCCTTTTCTTCCTGATCGCCCCAATGAGCATTACCTCGGTCGGCCGGCGCTTGAAGTCCGCACCCCACGACCTCTTGCCGCGGCCAACGTCGCGGAACTCGGCTCTCCATGTGGCGCTCATGCCGGCCCCCCGCGCAGCTTCGACTCGCCCACGTGTATTTCGCTCCCGTTAGGAAAACGCAGGGGCTCGGGCTTGCGGACGGTCGGTATCCCACGCACCTCGAGCCAGTCGGCGAGCGGGTCGCCCTTCTCTTCGAGCTCGGCCTGAATGTCGGCGCGCTCGTTCGAGCCCCAGCGCCAGGGCGCGAGCCCGGACTCCGGAACCCGCGCGCCCCGGACTCGGCGGATCTCAGCCCAGAGCTTGTACGTGTCCGGAATGCCCTTCTGATGGTTCAGGAAGCCCACGGCGGCCCTGCGCAGGACCTCGGACTCCACGCCGGCGAAGGCCGCCTTCCACCTGAGGCGTGCGGACGCGCGCCCCCTGCTACTCCACGACGGCCGGCCCTTGCCGATCGTCTCGATCATCTCCTGAATCACGGTCACGAGTGTCTCTCCTTTGCCCCTTCGGGGCGCGGCCTCTGCGCGGTGATCCTGCGGATCTTTGATCTTGGAGGATGCGCCCTAGATCGGGCGCAGGACTTCGGTTTTCTCGCTCGCGGGTTTTTGCCATAGCCCCCCCTCCCCCCGTGCGCAGCAGGAATCCCGGAGCCAGTGTTAGGACAGCGGGCCGCGCTACGCGGGAGTTGCCCGACCACCTGCCGGGCTGAGGTGGGTGAGCCGGCCCGGACTTGTAACGTCCTCCGAGCACTTATCCCCCTGGACGGTTGAGAGCTCCTTGCGGACGCCCCCGGACACCACCTGTTTTCCGGATGTGGCGTGCCATTCCGGTGTTCTTGCGAGGCTCGGATAGAGCCGGGGGAGGGCGGCGAGGAACTTGTCGATGCCAGTCACTCCCGCGACGAGGACGCAAGGGTAGTCCACAAGGGCTCGATAGCGGGCCATTTGGGCCTGCCAGGCCGGCTTGTGGGGCTCGGTGTCATGGGGGACGAAGCGCCCCCTCCCCTTCTTCACCTCAATGCCGAGACAGGCCTGATTGCCGCGGTAGACGACCAGATCGAGCCTCCTCCGGCCCCTGCCCACCTTGCGGCTCCCCTTCCTGCCGATGCACACCTCGCCCCGAACGCTGTACCCGGGGCGCAGGACAGACAGGAGTGCGGCGTAGAGTTGCGCCTGTACCTCGAACTCGGGGGGCGTCCTCACGTTTGCGTCTCCCCCGGCCGTCGCCTACACTTGCGTCGCGATGTCACAACCGCACCCTAGTTCCGCAAGGAGCCAGGTCAAGGAAGCCGCTTCCCCCTCCGGAAGCGGCTTCTTTTCTATCCAGGGTGCGGCCCTCCCCGGCAGTCGTCGTCGTCACCAAGGGTTGTGGTGAGGTCGCGGGGAGGGCCTAGATGGTGGGGTCGGGCGGAGCCCAGAGGGCGTCCTCGAACTCTCGAAGAAACTTTGCCGAGCGCGGGCCAACGTGCGCGACGAGCTCTTCGTCGGGGAGCATGAGGAGCTCGAGGACGTGATCCATGCGAATGACGTTCGTCGCGAGGTACGTTCTCAACGGATCGGGCGGAAGTGCCATCAGGTCGCCTACGCTGCGCCGAGTTGATACGCGGAGCGCCAGAGCGTCCCCACGTTTGATTCGGTCTTGCCCTGGTAGATGCCGATGCCGAAGTAGCTCACGCCTTCCTCCTGCGCTCGCGCCGCGCGCGCTTCCTAAACGCGGACTGGCCTAAATCCTCTATGGCAGCCGCCACGCCGCACGTGCGCGTATGCCCTGTTTCGTGTGGCTCGACCTGTCCGTGGTTGCTCATCCCGTACGCCCATCCCGGGTTCACCCCCTCGCATTCACGACACTGTCCGTTGCCCATGCCCCACTCGTTTTTTCTGAGGAGAGCCAGGGCCGGGGGCAAGGCAAACGGGTCTCGGAAGTCCGATAGCTTGTTCGGTGTCATCCCACAACCGTACCCCGGTTCCACGAAAAAGGGGCGCCGTGTCCCAACCGACACGACGCCCCAGAGAAGAGTGCCGACGCCTCAGACTTCCCAGGGATCCCCCGGTAGGGTCGTCACGTCGTCGCCGAACCACCCGTCAAAGGGAAAGGTGTCGAACGCCTTGACGGGTAGTGGAACGGCGAGCGGGTCGAGCCGTTGCTCGAGGCCATCGAAAGGTAGCTCATCCGCGACGAGGACGCCGTCGCGCGGTACGCGGTCTCCTGCGCGTACCCATTGTTGCCCCACGCCCTGCGTCTTGCGCGGGCGGCCCATGCTCGACCAGGTGCCGTCGGTGTTCCGCTTTTGCATCCTCCCGTTGCTTACACGGAATTCGTTTCCACCGATCGAGCCGCTGGCCGGCGCCGCGGAGGTTGTCGGGTTCGACGAGGAGCTAGAGCTCCCAGGCGTGCCGGTGTGGGGCCCGGAGGTCACGCCCCTGGATTGGTAGGTGACGGAGACGGTATTGAGTGTCGGGTTCGCGCTGATCGACACGGTGACGGAAGCGCCGCCGTAGCGGTACGTGCTCCCGTCACGGACGTCAGCGACGGCGGTGGCCGCGAGCGCTACCAGCGCGGCGAGAGTGTGCAAGAGCTTCATAAGGTCCTCTCAGGGGTTACGGGGATTCCCGTTGTTCATCGGAGCCGTTCCGCCACGCGCATAAGGAAGGCCCAGTGCGCGTAGGCGTCTCGTTGGTGGAAGATCGAGGTCCAGGCGTGGTCGCCGGCGAACTGCTCGCCCTCCGCGAACTCGATCAGGACGTCGAAGGACGGGCCGCGGCGCTCCATGGCGTAGGCGTTCTCCTCGGCCTCCGCCGCGCGGTGCCAGTGCCAGAGCGCGCTAGAGAACTTGTCCACGCTCGCGGGCCAGAGACGGCGCACGTCGGCGTCTGTCGGCATCTCGAGAGAGTCCGCGAGGTACCCGTCCTCCTGCAGCGCCGAGTAGTACGTCGGCCAGGAGAGCGCCTCGTCGCCCAAGAGGCGCAGCACGTGTGCGTTGCCGAGCGCCGCGACGTTCCCGACGCGCAGGTCGACTTGCGCGACGAAGGCCTCTTCGGTCGGGAGCCAGCCGTCGCCGATGTCGCCGGCAATGTCGTTGAGAAGGTCCCGCCCAGGATCGAGCACCGCTGTTCCCGCGACGGAACTAGACGAAGTCGATTCGTCCGTCCTTGCCGCACGGAGATCCTGGACGGGGGAAGAGGAGGCGGGGGGGAAGGACGAGAGAGTAAAGTCCCGGGTGTCCGCGCCGTTGCTCGCTACGGCGCGGCTCCCCCCCGCCAATTCGATGTTGCGCGGACCGGCCGCGCTCGCTCCGCCGGTTGTAACGGCGTACACGGCGAAGACGACCAGGACCAAGACCACGAGTAGCTGAATAGCATCCGGAAGTTTGCTCATGCCTGGATCTCCGTGATTGTGATCGGGTAGCGGGCCTCGACCTGTTTCTTGGCTTTGATGTACTTGGGGGTCCGATACCCCTTCACGTCCTCGATCGTCGTCCTCCCATCCTGCCAGAAGATCAGGAAGTCGGACGTGTATTTTGTGCCACCCCCGAGCTCGAACCTGGGTTGCAGCAGGAAGAAGACAATATGCCCCTGTTCCTGGAGCAACCGGAGCTCTAGGTAGCGCCTCGACTCTCCCCCTGAGGCGAACAAAATGCCGTCGACTGTGCGCAGTTCCTTGGGCGAGACCCTTATCAGGGGCGCGCGTTTGAACGAGTGCCTTACCACCGGCCGAGCCTCAGTACGCCGATGCCGCCCACGCAAAGCCAAGCGTCACCCGACCCGAGTCGGCGGACAGACAGGCTGTACCCCTGCCGCACGAGCCGCCACTTGTGCCTGGCCGTGGCCGGAAACGGAGACCACGTGCGGAACCGGTGTTGAACGCGGCTCACGTGATCCGCCTGAGGTTCTCGACGTACTCGTCCATCTCCAGCGAGATCCCCCTCATCAGCCGCTCCGCCGCTTCCTCATCGTCCACGGCGACCATCATTCGGTTGAAGATCCAGTCGACCGCGGCGTAGAAGGTCTTTTTCGTCTCGCGCCGCTGATTCGGGCCGGCAGCCACCGGCAGGATATGGAACTCGTAGAGTCTCCACGCCTCAGCCACCGAGGTCGCCGCGAGTAGCTTTTCTTGAAGCTCCGTCATCAGTCTTCCCCCCGCATGATCGCATCGAGCTCGGCCTGCGGAACGCCGTAGTCCTCCGCCTTCTCCGTGGGCGTCTGCGGCGGGTCGCCGTTGGCCTTCTTCTCCGCCTTCTTGGCGTCGGCGGCGTCTTGCCACTTCTGGCAGGCGGGGCACAGCTTGTCCGTTGTCGGCTTGCCACAGACCCCGCAGGCGCGCTTCCGCGTCTTCTTCTTGGGTGACGGGTTCTCCTTGGCCAGCTTGGCCTCGACGGCGGCCTCGAGCTTCTTGCGCTCCTCGGGCGTTAGTTCGGTGCCCTCGGAGGGTGAGCGAAAGCGGTCCACCTCCTCGACGTGCTCCGCCTGCCAGGCGGCCTTGCCCTCTGGGGTCTGAAGGTGCCCGTCGCCGGCGCCGAAGAGGTCCTCCTTGTCCTCGCCCTCGACGACGGTGCGCTCCTTCTTCGGCGGGTCGTCCTTGCCGAGGATCTCCCCGATGGTCGTCTCGCCCTCCTTCACGGCCTGCCACAGGTGCACGAGGCGCCGGCGGTCGGACACAGTCCAGTTCGCGCGCGTCTTTCCGATGGCGGTCTCGAGCGCCTCGAGGTCGACGCCCTTGCCGTCCCACGCCTGGATGATCTTCTCGATGGCCGTATCGTCGAGCCCCTGGGCCTGGAGACGCATGGCGATTGCCTTCAGCTCCGACTTCATGCCGGCGGGCACCGAGCGAATGATTACCTCGCGCACGAGCTTGGAGCGCTCGGCCTTCATCACGATGTTATGGAAACGGTCGTGGTTGTGGCGCCTGGCCTTGCCGTACTTCGTCGTGTACCACGCGGAGATGACAACGGAGTCCGACCACACGCGCCCGCGCTGGTAGTCGGTGAACGAGGCGGAGACGCGCAGCTTGTCGGGGTCGTCCTCGACGAGGTCGACGAAGGTTGCCACACGGTTGAACCCGTACGCCTCCGCCAGCGCCTCGGCCGCGCGGATCGATAGGTCCTCGGCGTACTGCATGACGCCGTCCTTGTCCTTGCCCACCGGCTTGCAGTACACGGCCGCAGCCGCGAACGTCGGGTAGGTCTCCAGTTGCTCCCTCAGCTCCTCGAGGATCTTCTTGTAGTCCCGAGGCCGAGCCGCCGCCATGGCGACGATCGTCTCGTTCTCCATCTTTAGGATCGCCAAGTCGCGCGGGAGTGCCGCGACGGCTTGGGCTTGCGGTTCATCCGTCATTGTCGTCTCTCTCTAGTTGGGGCTCGGGGGTTCGGCTGGCGGCAGAGCATCGAGGTCGATGCGTTCCGTTTTGATTCCCGCATAATCCATCGCGTCCGCCATCACGCGCGGGAAGTCATTTCCGGCGATCCCCCTAGCAGACAGGATCGCGTTAGAGAGAACGTAGCCCGCGGCCTCAACGGCCCGACCATGATCGCCGCCGGCAAGCTCCTTCCACGCGGCGTTCAGATCGTCTTTGAACTGGGAGCTGAGCGCCTCGACCGCCTCTTCGTACAGGCCCATCTCTGCTCGACTGCGACGTGCCATGCCTTCACTCTCTCCCGGCAACGTACTTGCAGGTTGGGAAATAGCCGCAAAACTTTGGCGAGCACCACCACACGTTGAGGTCGGGGGCTGGGTGGTACACGCCTTTCTCGCGCGCCTCGATCAGCACACCTACGCGCGCGTTCAGGGCCTTCAGGTGGCGCTGATCGCGCGTGCCCTCGATCTGCTGGGTCGATAGGTTTTTGCCCGTGTCGACCACAACATCGAAGCGCACGCCGGCGGGGAGCCTGCCATACTTGGCGTTGAAGGCCGCGGCGTACCACGTGAGTTGATCGCTCGCGTCGACGTCGCCGGCTGGCTTCTTGCGCTTCGACGTCTTCAGGTCGACGACGAAGTCCTCCTCGGTCGCGAGGTCGAGAATGCCCCAGAGCTCGAGGTCTGGGCGCGGCTTGAGAATGATGTTCTCCTGCACGAGCTTCGGCTGGACGGTCGGCGCGAGCTCCTCCTGGTACAGGGCCGTCATCCGCATGGCGGAGTCCTTCTGCAGGCCGAGGACCTTCTTGCGCCCGACGGAACGCTCCTCTTCGGAGAGCTCGAACCCCTCACGGATGCGACCCTCCCAGGCCTCGTCGGTCGCGGCGAGCACGTCATCGAGCGCGAGGTCCTCGCGACTCTCGATCTTCTGCTCGAGGTTGTGCATCACGCCACCGTCGACGGCGGAGCCCTTTATCATCGCGATGCCGGGTGGAATCTTCTCGCCCTCCTCGTAGCGGCGGCGGTAGGCCTCGCCGCAACGCAGGAACATCCCGAGCTGACTCGGGGACAGATGCTCGACCTCTTGCTCTTCGGCCACGCCTCACCTCCAGACGTTGAGTTGCGGGAACGTGGGCGTGGAGGGCTACACATCCCCCCGTTACTGCCCCCCGGTTTCTAAGCCGGGGCGCCCCAGCGAAAGTCTGCCACCACCTACGAAAAAGCGCACCCCCCAAAACTGGAGGATGCGCTCGCCTTTACCGGGCTCCACCGCCCTACGTGGCCGTGGGCGGAATAATGTTCTCGATCGTGGCGGCCATGGCGGTGTCCCCGGCGTCCAGCGCCGCCTTACGGGCGCCGGCGAGCACCATGGCGGGATCGGTGTTCGAGTGCATGTAGCCCAGGTACTTGCCGACGTCCTGGATCGCGTCGCCCACCTTGAGCTTGACGAGGTTCTTTCCGAGCTCCAGAGCCCGCTTGCGGGGTCTCTTGAAGAAGAGGGCCCCGATTGGAAGCGTCAGAGAGTCCAGCAGCCCCGTGAATGGGGCCGCGGCGGGAAACATCGTCGCCACAAGCGACCCCACGAATCCGGTGACGGGGCCGGTACGAGAGTCGATCGCCTCCTTGATGAAGTCGTCGCGTTCCTTGTATTGCGCATCGAGCGCGAGCGTCTCCGCCTCGAAGGCGGCCTTCGCCGACTCGAACACCTGCATGGCGGCCAGCGTCGCCGTAGCGTCCCCCGACTTCATGGCCTCGCCGACCTCACGGAGAGCCGCCCGAGAGCCGCTCTCCGCCGCCTGGGCCGCGGCGGTCGCTTCCTGGACGGACGCGTCCAGGGCCTCGAGCTGGGCCGTCTGTTCGGGCGTCATGATCTGTTCGGCCGTGCATCCCGAAAGCGCCGGCGCCATGGCCAGGGTGAGCGCGACGACGAATCGTCTTAGTGTCTTCATGGGTCTCCTCTCACAGGGAAGTCCCGTCCTGAATGGCGTGTCCGATCAGATCCAGGATCTTCCAGAGCAGTCCGGCCCCGCCGACGGCGTAGCCGATCCTCAGCATAGTAGACAGAACGCGCTCGACTCGATCGAGCCGCAGGGCGATACCGGGCTTGCCGGCCTCCTGGCTCCAAATATGGCGGTGGAGCCCATCTACGCGCATTGAGGTAGCGTCCAGGGCTCGCTCGTACCCTTCGATCCGTCCCTCGAGGCGCGCGACGTGTTCGCTTTCCGTCATCTCAAACTCCCCTTATTTCAAAGCGTCTTTCCGGGCTTCAGCGCTCCGGCGCAGCGCCCGGAACCGTTCCCTGGCGGCCGTGCCCCCCTTGGCCTGCTCGAGGGCCTCCTTGGCCAGCAACACCGATTCGCGCACGAGCGCCCGGCGCTTGTCCGTGTCGTCCGTCTGACTCCTGATGTACGACAGCGCCGAGACTGCACGTGTGGCGTCGGCGAGCATAAGTCGCACCTGGCCCTGAACGTGAGTCTCCTCGACGCGATCGGATGCCTGGCGCAGCCGGTACTCGTCCAGGGTGTCGTACAGCCGGTCGATCGACTTGGGGTGGAAGCCCATCGCCCCACCGCGCTGGAAGAGCCGGCCCAGGACGGCGATGTCGGCAGGCTCATCACCACGCCCACCGGCCTTGCCGCCCAGGCCGACCGCGTCGATCACGTCGGAGGCCACCCCTCCGAAGACGCCACGAATGGCGTGATCGATGCGCCTCGGCGAAGCCCCGAAGAGCTCACCGGTGAATCGAGCGACGCGGCTCGTGTACTCGCTGTATTGCTCCTCGAGCGGCTTACGCGCGTCGCGAGTCGGAACGATCGGCGTGTCCCAGAAGCGGTCTCGGTTGCTCCATTGATCGGCCATCTCGTCGAAGAGCACCGGCTCCACGTTGGGTGTGAGCACCTCGAAGAACTGCGAGAACCACCGTTTCGCCGTCTCGGGCTCCTGCTGGTACCAGGCGTCCGCGAACATCTCGGGCATGGCGCCGAACATCATGCCGGGCTCGAAGGCGCGAGGAATCCGGACGAGTTCCTCGCGTCCGTTCCAGTTGAACGGCACGTGCCAGAAGAGGGCCTTCGCCTCCGAAGAGAGCTCCTTGTACCACTCTTTGTCCTTGTTCCACCACCAGAGCGCCAGCGTGATCGAGGCGAGCTCCAGGCCCCTCCAGAGGAACCGGGCGGGGTTGCGCTTGAAGGCCCGCACGTTGGCTCTGGGGCCTTGCAGGGCGGCGTTGTGGAAGGGGGCGACGCGGTTCCACATCCGGCCATACTCGCCGGCCGCGGAGAAGTCGGTCGTCACCTGTTTCGCGGCCAGGAGGAGCTCGAGCGATTGGTCGAGCGTCATCGGCTGCCCTGGAGCCCAGCCGATCTTCTTGGCGAGCAGCTTGAGCTCGGCCACGCGCGCGGCGGACTCGGGGAACTGCAGGGTGTCGCGCAGGAAGTCGAAGGCGTTGCGGGGGTCCAGAACGCGGATCACCGGCCCCTGGAAGAGGCGCCGGGCGGCGCGGTCTGTGTGGCGAATGTCCTGGCCGAGGGGTTGGGCCATCTCGCCGCCCAGACGCCGGAACGCGTCCAGGTACGGGGACGCGTACTTCCCGCCGGTTGCGCGGTGGAGCGCCGCGTTACCGAACTGCATGAGCCACTCCCCAAACAGGCGCGGCGCCCAGGCCGAGCTCTGCGTGTTGAGGGCGAAGGTCTGCACGTCGCGTTGGGGGTTCGTGATGAGCCCGAAGGACGCACGCAGGCCAGTCGTGCCGGCCCGGAAGATTTCCGCCGGCAGGCCGAGGAACAGATCCAGCACCTTCGGCAGGCGGTACACGTCCATGCCGGCGAGCGTCTTGAACAGGCGCGCGTCGACCTCGAACCATCGGACGCGTCCGACCTCGCTGTCCCACATTGGGATGACGGGGACCTCCCCCTGGCGCGGCGAGGCCGCCGGCGCAAAGAATGTCAGCGTCTCGCCCATCAGGTCGAGCGTGTCGGTCTCCTCGGCCTTGGCGCCCTCGACCGGCAGGAGCTTCCCGCCACGGCTGGACATCAGGGCCTCGCCCTCGGCCGCAGCGAGCACCTTGCCGGTCTTCTCGAAGACGGTCTTGGAGAGCTCGTCGATCAGGTCGGCGACGCTACGCGAGGCCACCGGCACGCGGTCGCGGGGAACCTCGACGACCAGGTGCCCCATGCCCTCGACCCCCGAGAGCCGAATCATCTGATCCAGGACGAGCCGGCGGTGCGCGAGCAGGATCGTCTTGCGCGCGTTGGCGATCATCACGGGGAAGGGGTTCTTCACGCGACGCCCAGAGCCACGGAGCAACTTCACGATGCCGCCCGACTCGGACCCCGCGCCTCCGGACCTCGCGGCCCAGAGCGAGTCGAGCTCGGCGAATTCGCGCTGCAGGGGGATGTAGTAGCCGGGATCGACGTCGCGGATCCGCTGCACGACGCGCGCCATGGACGGGCTCGCCTGCGCGGCGTAGTTCAAGACGCCCTCGTTCCACTCGTAGACCTTGTCCGCGGCGAGCTGGAACTGGGGGCTGTCGAGCTCTTCGATCACCTGCTGGGCGTCCATCAGGGAGAGCCCGGGGTCTCGACTGCCGTTGGGGTCTGTCCAGAGCGCCATTGCCCGCTTGGCCCAGAGGTAGATCGAGAAGTCTCGGTAGCGACCCCTCACGAGCCCACGGATGTCCTCAAGCGCCGGACCGGTGCGGTTGCCGGCGATGTCGATCATGGACTCCCCGATCATGTACTCGGCCCTGGCGTCGTGCGTCGTGCGCAGCGCGGAGAGAGTGAAGTAGGGGTCTTCGGACGGCGCGAGCTCGCGGTCGAGACCCTTCTCGGCCTGCCTGGCGAATTCGTTGAGCGGCTGCGCCATCTCGAACCAGGCTTCCACGGTGAAGAACCGGCGGATGGCGTCAACGCCCTCTTTGAAGCGCCCGGCGAGACCCGGCTGCTCGACCATGGAGGCTTGCGCGCGCTTCTTCGAGCCCTGGTCCCGCCAGCGGTCCGCGAGCTTGCGCACCTCCAGCAGCGGCTTCTTGCAGGCCGGGCAACGGTCGACGAGGAACGAGTCTTCAAACCACCGGTAGAAGAGGGGCGCGGTGGACTTGGCCTCTGCCGGAGCGGTCGTGTAGAGCCGGATGAACTCGGCGAACCCCTCGCGCTTGTACCCCGCGGCGGGCTTGCGCTTGCCGTACAGGGCCTTGCCCATCTTCGCGAGCTCCGCCTGCAACTTGCGCGAGACGTTCTTCTTCTTCCACGGGCCACCGTCGCCGGCGGTCCACCCGAAGACGGCCTTGTCGAGGGCGTGGCCGACCTCGTGCGCCGCGGTGGCCACGTTGTTCGCCGCCTTGACCCGGATGACCTCGGGCCCGACATGGAAGACGCCGCGGGCCTTCATGTTGCCCATGCGCCCGTAGCGGATCGGAGAGGCGGTGCCGGCCGCGGTGAGCACCTTCGAGAGCGCATCGATTATCTGTGGGGCACTGACGGGCTTGCCCTTGGTGGGCGCAGCAGAGGCGGCAAGCCTTCCGATGAGTCGACCCCCAATGGGGGCGCCGAGGTTCGCGCCCCCACCACCCATGGGGTCAGCGGGAAGGCCTGCCGCCATGGCCGCCGGCGCCTCTCCTGGGTCGTACGGCACGCCGGAGCTTTCGACGTCGTCGATGTCGGCTTCTTCGTCGACCGTGAGTCCCAGGGCAAGGTCGGCCGTGAGCCGCCCGCGCTCTTCGTGAATGGCGATCTGGGCCTTCTTGTGCTTCTCCTTGGTCGCAGGGAGCTTGGCCCTACGCCGCTTGCCCTCCAGCGCCGCCATCTCGCGATCGATCTCGGCGATGCGCTTCCTGGCCTCCTGGCGGGCGGTGTCCTCTTTTCCCGGCTCGGGCGATGGGAGTTTTTCCGTTTGCGCCAAGGCGCCCGTTCGCCGTTCCCGGACCTCATCGGCCCCTTTCACGTCCCCTTTGTCGAGCTTCTTCTGCTCTTCGGTCAGGCTGGCGAGCTCCTTCTCGAGGCGGTCGATCTGTTCCGGCCCTTCCTCCTCGGTTTCCGTGGGGACCTTCCGGCGCTCCTTGCCCTTGAAGGCCCGTTGCCCCTTCCGCCGCTCCTCCTGGCGGCCCTCCTCCTTGGCCCCCTCGATGGCCTTCGTGACCTTCTCGGCCGTGCTGGGCTTCTCTGGCTCGGGCTCTACCTCCTCAGCCGTCCATTCTTCGAGGATCTGCTCGAGGGCGAAATCGGCGTTCTCAGCACTGGCAAGCGACTTTTTCGCCTGCTCGAGCTCCTCGTCGGGCACCCCCAGGATCTTGGCTTGCCTAGCCAGTTCGCCGCGGTGGGCAGTCGTGGCGGGGCGGTGCTCCTTCTCGGCCTCGATCTGCGCTTCGAGCTCGGCCTGCTCTTCCTTTTCGGCCTTCTTGGCCGCTTCCGGGGGTTTTGTCGGTGCTCCTTCCTCTCCCTCCAGCGCCGTCCGGAACTGCTCGATCGACTCCTCGGAGTACCCGGCCAGCCGCGAGAGCTCGAGCTTGTCCTCGGTCGTGCCGCCGTACCCCTTCTCGGCAAGGTGCTGCGCGAGCTCGTCGGCGCTCTCTCCCTGCGCGTGGTAGACGAACCACGTCCGGTCCTGTCCTTTCACCGAGAAGACCTCGAGCCCGATCTCGCGCGCCCTGGCGGCCTCGGCGCCCGAGTCCGTGAATCCAGCCTTGCGCTGGCCGGAGACGATCGACTCGGGGCCCATGTAACCCTCGCGGAGTCCTGCCTTGATCTCGTCGCTGGTCCCCTCGGCAGCCGCGACCACGGGCTCGAACTCCGGCGTCCCCTCGGGCGTGCCGCCAGCCTCGACACCGGGGGCGCCGGGCTCTTCTGCGCGCGGTCCGGGTGGGGCGGCGATGTTCCGGCGGCCGGCCATGGTCGTGATGACGGAGAGGATGACGCCGGAGAAGAAGCCGGCGGAACCGCCCTCCAGGACCCCTTCGAGCCACTTGCGATCCTTGTCGTACCCGACGAGGTCGGCCGCGATGATGTTCGAGGCCTCGGTCTGGAAGGCCTCCTGCAGGAACTCCTCGCCGCCCTCCACGAGCACGTCCACAAGGAGGCGCTTCAGACCGCCCCCGCTGGTCTTGTCTGCGCGGTCGAGGATCCGGCCGATGCCCACGGCCTCCGAGGTCCCGACGAGCATCCCGAGCCCCCAGGCCTTCCAGGCGTCCTTGTCCGACGCGCCGCTCATCTTGGCGTCGTGGTATTGCGCCGACCCGCCCATCATGGCGCCCAGCCCCATGCTCGTCGCCTTGGCGGTGGCGCCGAGGGCCTTGCCGATCGCCCCGCCGGCGATGAAGCCCGCGCCCGACCCGAGGGCCTGGGGCACGGTCGAGTACGCGAACGAGTCGGCGGCCTTCTCCGCTCCAGGAACGGCCCACTTGGCGACGTCGCGGATGGCGGTGGCGTACTCCTTGGCCTTGCGCCCGATCAGCTTCCCGCCCGCGGTGCCCGGACTCCCAGGCCCGCCGAACTGGAACGCACCCGACTCTGAGGCGATCTCCGACGCGATCCCGATCGAGTCCATGATGCCCGCCGGCATCTCGGCCACCCCGCCCACGAAGGACGAGACGGCCTGCTGGCCCTTCTCCCTGCGCGACGGGCGGCGTGCGGCCTCCAGCCGAGACAAGACGGTCGTCTTCTTACGCTCCTCGGCGCGGAAGGCCTTGCCGCGCTCCGCGGTCCGCTCCTCCTGAGCCGCGAGCGTGGCCCGGAGGTCCTGCTCGGGGGCGGAAGCCTCCTGGAGGCGCTCGAGAACGCCCATCGCTAGTCCTTCTTCTTGCCCTTGGCCGCGCGGATCAGGGCCTTCTCTTCAGCCTCCGGCAGGCTCTCGAGGTCGAAGTCGAGCGAGCTCGCGACCTTGGCGAGGTCCTCGCCCTTCACGATCGCACGCTTGAGCCGCGCCATGATCTTCGTCCGCCTGCCCTTCGGCAGGCTCTTGAACGAGGCGGGGGGGCGCCCGCCGGTGCGTTTCTGCCCCGGATCCGCCTCAGATCCGCCCCGCGCAGCCGGTGATGCATTTGCATCAGGAAGTGATGCATTCTCGCCTCCCGGTGCCTGGCGGCCGTTTTCGCCGTAGGCGGCCTGCACCTGGGCGGCGTAGGACTGCTCGTTTTCGGCTACCTGCCCGGGCGTGAGCTCCTGCTCGGGCTGGAGGAGCTCGAGGTAGCGCTCGATCGACTCGGCGGAGACGCTGCCCTCTTGCTTCATCGAGAGCTCGATCGCCTTCTCGCGCAGATCGAGCGCGCTCGGGCCCGCCGCGCGCGACGTCTTGCGCCCGTGCTTGGACTCGAACATCCCGTCCACGAGGTCGTCGAAGTCGAACTCCCCGGTGTTCCAGGCGGCCTTCAGGAGCTCCAAGTCGCCGGCGTAGGTGCCGTTCCCCGACTGGATCGCGCTCTGGAGCTCGCGGTCGACCATGCCGTTCCCGCGCTCCTTCAAGAGGCGCTGCTGGCTCGTCTTCTTCACGGCGCCGAGCACCTGGGCCTCGATCTCCTGGGCCTGGATCGGATCGATCTCGTCCGCCTCGAGGCCCTCGATCAAGGTCTGGAGCCGGCTCTCGATCTCGGGGCTGATCTCCGTGTCCCCCTCGAACGTGTACGCACCGGTCGCTAGGCGGTCCTGGACCCCGTCCATGACGCTCCGGCGCGCGCGCGTGAGCGCCTGCTCTTGGAGCCGCTGATGCTCCTCCTGGATGAACTGCTGGCGGTGCTGCGGCGAGAGCCGGGAAGCTATCTCCTTGGTCTGCGCGACGCGCCGCTCGAGCGGGGAGACTTGCTGCATCTCGCCGGCGAGAGCCTCCGGGTTGAGCCCGAGGGGCCCGACACCGCCCCCCTGGACCGTGCGCCGGACCGCTCCCTCGGTGGCCCCCTGGAGCTCCTCGGTGCCGATCTCCTCGATCTGGCGCATCTGGGCGTCGCGGATGGCGGCCTCGTACTCCTCGCGCTTCTTGTCCTCCTTCTCCTGCCGACGGCGCTTGTTGCCGGCGAGCCCGACCTGGACTCCCCGATCCATCCCCCTCGAGAACCCCCTGGGGCTGATGTACGGCATGGCTAGATCGCTGCCGCGAGGCCAATGCCGGCCGCGGTCCCAAGGACATCTCCGAAGATTCCCTCCTGCTGGGGTACGAGCCCCGCAAGTTGAGTCGAAAGGCCGGCCTGCGAGGAGCCCCGCTGCTGGTCGAGTCGCGCGAGCTGGAATCTGCCCTGCCCCTGGACCTCGCCCTTCCGGGTGGCGAGTTGCGAGAAGAGGCCGGCCATGGACGAGTCGATGGACTCCAGATCGCGCGTGAGGCTCGACTGGATCCCCATGCGGGCCTGATCGAGCGCTGTCGTGCCGTACTTGCCGCCGGCACCGTAGCGCAGGGTCGCGAGGCCCTGCAGCTTCGTGCTGCGGTCCTTGGCGTCGCGACGCGCGCCGCGACTGATCGAGCTGGTCTTGCGCTCGGCGGCCTCGAGGCCGGCCGTCTGGGCTTCGACGCCAGCACCGATCTCGCCCCTGGCGGCGGTGAAGCCGGCGTCGAGCTCCCCGCGCGCCTGGCCGAT
>Ga0209976_10000169_pt1 | contig 47006 bp, 48 predicted proteins | sample SumtaG_FD_182806 | JGI IMG/M metagenome (GOLD analysis project Ga0209976, IMG submission 182806) | Deep subsurface microbial communities from Indian Ocean to uncover new lineages of life (NeLLi) - Sumatra_00157 metaG (SPAdes) (version 2) | ecosystem: Environmental > Aquatic > Marine > Oceanic >... | reverse complement strand
GTTGTTTGGAAAATAGTAACTGTAAGTTTTAATGGGAAAAGTAACAAAAGAGACAGTTCTCCTTTAATTCTATGGGATTAACAAATCCAAATCGCTCAAATTGTATTGTTTTATTCATAGGGATCTGTAAAAGATTTATTTCTCCAAAACCATTAGATATGGTACCATCAGGTTTCACAACTGAAACCTTTATATTTTCATCTTTTGGTAACCAATGAATAATCGAAAATTCTCTATTTAATTCCTTACTATGAAAAAAGGCAGTAATTACATTTTTATTAAGATCTATAGATTTAATTCTGATATTAATCAAATCTTTTAACCTAATGATTTGGTTTTCCCTAATTTTCTTAGCATCTGATAAATCGATTACTATATTCAATTGGTTATCTTTAACACTACAGTAAATTCTCCTTTTTCCTTTTGTTGGGTTATTAGGGAGGAGTAAAGGTTCAGCAAGATACTCACCAGAAGGCACATCTTGAATAATTAGAGATATTGGGTTTTCAACAAAGAAATATCGATCTGAAATCTCATCAATAATATCCTGATTTTTTGAATATAACCAATTCACTGAAAAAGTTATTCCTGATTGAGACATTCCAAGATCAAGTAATGTTTCTCTTAAAGCTTCTGGTTTTATTCCTCTTTTTTTCAGAGACTGTAAACTCCACGTCCTAGGATCCTCCCATCCTTTATATTTTCCATTTTGAATGTCGTTACGAGCTTCAGTTTTGCTTAATTTCATTCCAGGAAATTTCATTCGACCATGATACAATAATTTAGCTTTTTTCCAGCCAAAATGATCCCATACAAATTCTTCAATGATACCCTCTTTAACTAAATCTATACCTCTTATAATGTGAGAAGCCCCAATTAAATGATCATCAATAGCCCATGAAAATTCTAACATAGGCCATACTGTATATTTATCACCTACTTTTGGGTGCAGTGCTTCAGATATTCTCATAATAATTTGATCCCTTATTGCAGGATCTTTCTGATCCATCCCAGTCTTTAACCTTACTACAGCTTCTCCCTCGTGATATTTACCTTTCAGCATGGAATTCCATTCAATTATGTTTTTATCTACGGTGTGTTCTCTGTGTGGACAATTTCTACCAATTTTTTTATATTTTTCCCTAAAATCTGTAGCAGAACAAAAACACACATAAGCTATATGATCTTCAATTAATTTAACACAATATTCATAAAATACCTCTAATCGATCACTTTTATAAAGAACTTCAGAAAATTCAACCCCTAACCATTGTAATCCTTCCATGATCAAATCATAGGCTTCTGGTAGAACATATTTAGCTTTAGGACTACTTCTAAGAGATTTAGGACTCCCAATTGTGTCATCATAGAAGAGTATCAGTTTTCCATTGTATTTTTTAACATATTCGTCATTTAATACAACCATCCTAGCATTTCCAATATGCAATGCTCCACTAGGATATGGAGCAAGACGCATCACAATCTTTTCATATTTTTCAATTTCAGGTAAAGGTGGTAATTTTTTCTCTTCTGTCTTTAATTCTTTTTTCTCTAAAGCTTTTGGATCAAGTTGTAAGAGTTTTTTCTTTTGTTCTTCCAAATTTAGATTCTTTATTTCCTCTAGAACTTGATCTAATAAAGGGATTATAGTTTTGGCCTGAGATCGCAGATCTTTTCTTTCAGCCATCAGTTTTCCCATAACGGCTTTCTTATTTGGAGTTCCATTAAATTCTAAAGCGTTTTTTAAACCATTAATCCAAAGAATCCTTGTAATCTCTTTGTCTTCCATGAGAAACGTTTTTTTTAAAAAGTAAATATTTTGTATTTTTTTATTTGATTATTATAAATTTTACAAGTTTTATTTGCTCTCCTTTTTATTTTATTTTACAATAAAGAAGGATTAAATAAGTATTATAGAGAATTATTAATTAATAAGAATTATAAAAAGGTTCTTATTATGGTCTGGTAGTCCAGCTTGGATAGGGCGCTGGCTTGCGGAGCCAGATATCGAGGGTTCAAATCGTTAAGGATTTAACTTATACGAGGACAAATCCCCCCCAGACCATACATACGCCTGAATGACTTTATGTTATATGGTCTAAAACTTCAGAGATATCATTGATTCTCATCATATTGGGAACATCAATTTCTCTCTCAAAGGGAAATTTATAAATTCTTTCGCATAAAATTGTTTGCATACCCGCTCTATCTCCTCCTACAATATCCGCATATTCATCTCCGCAAACTAGACAATCAGAATTTTCGATTAATCCCATTTTTTCTAATGTATAAAAGAAAATCTCAGGATCAGGTTTTCTTTTACCAAATTCAGCAGAAGTAACGACAGCATCGAAATATCTAAAAAGATTATATTCTTTTAATGAATTTTCAACCATTGAATGGCTGGGGTGATTAGATAAAACCGCTAACTTAATATTTCCATCTTTGGACAGTTTTTCTAATGTTTCTTTAGTTTTAGGAAAAGGTTTCCATTCTTCTTGCTCAAAAGAGTGATATATTTCAGATAGTCTTTCATAGGTATTTTCATCAAGGTGATCAGTATTATTAACAAGATTCTCTTCTTGTAGCGATTTTAACACCTCTCTATAAATTAAAGAGGTTGGAAATTCTTTTTTGGTTTTTCGACCCTCTCTCCAATAGTGTGCTCGCCTTTCAGAAAATTTCTTTATAAGTGATTCCTCTGATATTTTATCATTCCAAACTTGCTTTTCTTTTAACAATTCAATGGATTTCAATAAGCCTTTTTTAAAACATTCAGAATATCTTTCCATAGAAGGATTGTCAAAAAAAAACAATGTAAAGCCAAAATCAAAAATTATACCATTAATCGTCATTGTGTTAATAATAATAAAAATTGATTCTCAATTTTAATTTATCTAAATTTGAAAATATGTAAGTTCTTATTCAATTCTGTTAAATACTTAATAAAAAACAAAATATAATGTAAATTTTTATCATAAAGTGAGGATATATGTCAATTGACAAATGGCTCTCTAAAAAGGGATCAAAAGAAGAAGAACTTAAACGAGAAGAGGCATTTAAACACCTTACCGAAAGCGAAATTAAGGAATTAAAGAAAAAGAAAATTAGAAATATGATTCAAAAGGGGCATCAACAATCTAATGTCAAATCTGATACTGAGAAGCTTTTAAACAAAATTATTGAATTTAATGAATGGTTAAACCAAAGAACATATTTAAAAGGAGACATTGAAAAAATTGAAACATGGATAAATAATCTATACTCAATCATTAAATACGAAGCTGAGGAAAAGCAAAAGATGGGTAATAATAATATTAAAAAGAAATTGGTTGAAGATTATAAAAAAATTCCCCCCAAATTTTTAGATGAGAAAACTAGAATTGCATTAAACAAAAAAATTTATGGGACAAGAAGAACAAATTCAGATAATTATCAATTAAGAAAATTAAAAAATAATATTAAAGATAAAATACAAGAAGCAAAATATTATGAGATATTAGGTAGATTATTGGTAATATTATAATTATTTAAAAAAAATACAGAATATTTAAAATTTTATCCATTAATTATAATGTTATAACTACTACAGACTTTATATGAAAATGTGGTTGATTTGCCCTATAGCTAGTGTTGGTAAGAGATTACAGCCGTTTACATATTCAAAGCCAAAGGCTTTTTTAAAAATTGCAGGGAAACGGTTAATAGATCATATTCTTATAAAATTGAAAAACACGTTTCCAAAAAAAACGAATATATGTTTCATTGTTGGCTATAAAAAGAGACAAATAACGGATTATTTAAAGAAAAATCATTCAGATTATTTTACTCTTCATTTTGTAGAACAAGAACCAATAGGGTATGAAGCGGATACACCTTTTTTTAGCGGTTTAGGAGATGCAATATTACTGGCTAAAAATTATGCTGATAATGATGACATTTTTGTATTTTTTAGTGATAGACTACCCATGGAAGACTATTCTCAGGTCTTGTTGAATTTTCATGAAGATATATGTGATGGGGTTATAAATGTAAGACAAGTAACAGACCCAAAATATTATGGAGTTGTAGAAATAGACGAAAATGGAATTGTTCGAACGATTGTAGAAAAACCAGATTTTCCTAAGTCCAATTTTGCTGTTTCTGGTATACATTTATTCGGAATGAGTGTTACTCCCAGATTATTTATATTATTAGAAGAACAAAGCAAGACTCCTCTAGAAAACGGTCAAGAACATGAAATAACACCCATTATTCAAAAACTCATTGAAGAGGGATTTAAATTTAAAATAAATGAAATGAAAAGAGAAATTTTAGATTTTGGAAGGCCGAAAAGCTTATTAGATGGTAGTCGCCTATTACTTTCAGAAATTAAAATTCAGGATCCAACATATGAGAAATTGATTAAATCTGGTAATATTCTTGATTCAAAAATAGTGCCCCCTGTTTTTATTGGGAATGATACTAATATTTCTGATTCTGTTATTGGCCCTAATGTATCTATTGGGGATAATGTGAGTCTCAAAAAATGCATATTATCTGACTCTGTTGTGGGTGATGGGGCAAAGTTAGAAAAGATTATCTCCTCAGAAAGTATTATAGGGGATTATACAATTCTAGAAGACTTAATTAAAAAAAGCATTATAATTGGAGATTCTTCTTATATTACTACATCTAAGAATCAGTCTAATTAACTATAGTATATAGTAAAAAAAAGTAAGAATCAAAAATTCATTTTATTTCTGGTCTTTTGTTTTGCCATGGGGCAATTTCCTCAAAAGCCTTAGAAACTTGAAGCACAGTTTTCTCATCATACCGTTTTCCTATTATTTGCATCCCAATTGGTAATCCTGTATCTGTCCACCCACAAGGAATTGATGCTGCGGGTAAACCCGTTAGGTTAAAAGGATAAGTAAAAGACATCCAGTTAGTAATATTTAGATGTTTTCCCTTTACTACAGGAAATCTTGTACCAAATTCTGTTTTTTCAACTGTAAAAGCAGGTTAAGTTGAATCCTAATGAAGTTTGTTATGTAGGGGATACAAGAGAAGATATGGAGGCTGCAATTAATGCAAAAATAGACCCTATTTTTATCCAACGTAATCCTTCTTCTGAAAATGAATTGATTGATGACTATTATAAAAATAAATCACCGATAATTCAAAATCATAGAGAAATAGACTTTAAATCAGTAAAAAGAATTACTAGTTTAAAGGAATTGACTAAGCTTGTCAATTAACTGAAAAGATCATTCTCAGTATCTCTCATACCGTTATAAATTATCTTACTTTGAACCATTTCTCGAGGGTAATATTTTATCCCTGGGGGATATGAACTATCTTTCCAACCTCCCAAAGCTGTGCTGATATTAGCTTGCATTGGTTTTGAATTTATATAGAGACTTCCTGCTTGTAACTCGGTTGAAAATCGTTCAATATGTTCTGCAGGAGTATAAACAACAGCTCTCATGCCATAATTTGAATGATTTGCGAGATGAATAGCATCTTCAAGACTATTTGCTTTAGTTATACTTCTCACGGGCCCAAAAGCCTCCTCGCGCCATAAGAATGGGGCTTTATCAAAATCAAGAATATTTTCTCTTGGAATTTCTACTAATGTTGGTTTATAAAAAAGACCATAGCTTTTTCCAGTATCTATTTTTTCAGCACCACATAAAACTTTAACATTTTTATGATTCTGAGCTTCACCAACCATCACTTCCATCATCAATAGAATTCGTCGAGAACCTAAAGGACCAATATCCGTTGACATATCCATTGGATCACCCATTTTTAATGTTTCAATCTCTTTTAATACAAGTTCAACATATTCTTCATAGATGTCTTTATGAACGATTATTCTTTTCATCGAGAAACACTGCTGTCCTGAATTTGTGTAGGATGCGATTACATTCCATTTAGCTACTAAATCTAGATTTACACCGGGCATAACTATTCCTGCATCATTCCCTGCACATTCGAATACAAAGTTCTTAAATGGTTGATTTACCATATTAACACCAAGATATTTTTCAGTACTCTTTCGAAGATGATCAGCATAATCCATTAGGATTTGTTTTGCAGTATGAGAAGCAGCGACTACTATTAGATTCTTTACTAAATTTGATTCAATAAAAATTTTAGTTGCAAAATCCCCGGGACTAATAACTAAATCAAATGCGCCATTGAAGGGAAAATCACTTTCAAATATTCTCTCAATACAATATTTCATTGTTAAAGGACAAGCTGTAGAGGGTTTTATTATTGCTGGGTTACCCGTTAGAAAAGCACTACCCCAAAAATACATTGGTAAGCTCATAGGAGTATTTCTAGGTGATATACCGATAGTTAGTCCCATAGGTTGATACTTGATCAATGAAGGTTTTCCGCTTTCCAGATCAGTCTGACTTCTATCTTGTACTAAATCTTTAAACCAATCAACATAACTATAACCTTTCTCTATCATGGAAAATTCCCATTCAGAATACTTTATGGGAAGTCCCCCTTCGGCGACTATTAAATCCTTGATTTTCTTTTTATCTCTAATCAAAACATCAGCAATATCTTTAATAATATCTATTCTATCCTCAAGGGTGGTATTTAAAAGCTTATATTCCCATTGAGCCGTCCTTTTGATTTTTTCGTTAATACTTTCTGCTGTATCTGCTTCGAGGGATTCTATAATTTCTCCCGTGTATTTATTTAATACATCTAATTTCATATATATCACACTATTCTCTATTCTTATTTTTTAAATTATTTTGAGATTCATTAAACTCCCTATACCAGGCTATAGTTTCTTGTAACCCCACATCCAATGGAGTAATTTTATAATTCAACTTTTTAATAGCTTTATCAGAAGTATAAGACCAGTTATGATTTATCATTTTGACTGTTGATCTGTTAGTATAAGGCATCTTTTTTGTAATTTTAGTTTTAATTTCACAAAGCCAACCATATAACTTAGCTATGCTCATTGGAAAATGCCGAGGTTCTTTCTTATTCCCTGCAATCTTGGAAATTAAATTGATCCAACCTCCAAATTTTATATTTATCCCTCCAAGGATAAACTCTTCACCCTTCAGGTCATCCCTCTCAATAATACCAACCAAGCTCTCAATGACATCATTAATAAATACAAAACTTCCAATAGAATCACCTTTCCCAGGACAACTCAGAAACTTCTGTGCAGTTATCTCTAGTATTGTTTAACCAAATATATTAAAATCTCCTGAACCATAGATAATAGCTGGATAAAATATAGTTACATTTAATCCTTTCTCAATGTACTCTCTAACAACTTTCTTTGCTTGAAATTTAGTTTTTGCATAATCAAGGTGTAAGCCCTCCTCACTTTCAAATGACTCGTCAACGGGCTCAGCTGTAGTCGCACCTAATGCGATAAATGAGCTAATGTAAATTAGTCTTATTCCCTTCTCCAATGCTATTTTAGCTATATTTTCTGTACCATTAATATTAGTTTCTTCGAAAACACCTTTATCTCTTGCCCACACCCGAGTATAGGCAGCAAGATGATAGATTAAATCAATACCTTCCGTGGCGTTAGAAAGAGTTTCAATATCTCTAACATCACCAATTATGTAATCAACTTTTGAAAGTTTTTCAAATGCGGAAGTATTACTAGTTTCTCTTATCAGAAGTCTTAAGTTATGTCCTAAACTGTTTAACTTCTTGACTAAATGAGTTCCTAGAAATCCAGTACCACCTGTTATTAAAATATTTACCATATTAGAAACACCAAGATATTAAGTGAAACCTTATAATTATAAGAGTTACATTTTATGTTAAATTTTTTGGAATCTGCTTGATTTCTGATTTTAAATTATTTCTAATTAAGTCAAAATGGTAATTTTGGCTATTCATAAAACCTTAATTTCTTCATTTCTTTTTTTATATAAGAAGATCAGAATTAATTTTAAGTAGGAGATAGACATTTTTGAGAAATCAAAATTTAAATAGCCATAACCTAAAAAATAGCTCAGAATTCAGTTTAGAAGAGGATCATTTTTTTAAAGCCCGAAATAAAGGAGTAAGAGCTTGGATAATAAGTCATATGTTATATGGGTCTAATAAATACCTACTTGTATTATTCTTCACTCTAATGATGTTGTCGTCTTATTTATCGTCATTTATTTATATCAAAATTGGTGAAGCGATTGACATTTTCCCTACTGCACTCCCTAATCAAGTAATAGATTATACTTTTTTAATATTATTTATTGGTTTGGGAAGTCCAATCTCGGGAATATTATCAAGAACATTTCGAGAAATTATTGCTCAAAGAATAGAGAGAGATGTACGTAGAGAGTTCTATATAAGTTTGCTAGGTAAAAGTCAATCATTTCATGATAATCAGAGAATAGGAGATATCATGGCTCGGGCTACTAATGACGTAAGATTTTTGAATTTCTTAATTTCTCCTGCTTTAGGTATGATTTTAGATGCTTCAATCAATCTAATTGTTCCCATTTATTTAATTGGTTCTACTTATAGACTTGAATTAATGCTAATTCCAATAATATTTGGCATTATTTTTATTTTATACCTTCGAAGATTTCTCCGCCGTTTAACTCCTCCAACGCAAAGGAGGCGCATTGCATTCGGTTTTATGAATACAGTTTTAAATGAATCCTTGAGTGGGATTGAGGTTGTGAAATCTATGGCTCAGGAAGAACACAGTGTTGAGAAATATAAGGATAGTGCTTTGAGTTATCGAGATGCTGGTATTGAACAAGGAGATATACAAGCTAAATATCTTCCGCTATTATTTCTTTCTGTAACTATCACTATAGGTTTAACAATCAGCGTGATTTATAATAGAGCGGGTATTTTATCTGTTGGTAGTATATTAGGTTTAATAGGGCTATTATTGAGATTGCGATTTCCTGTTAACGCTTCAATAAGGTCATTTCAAATGGCAAAAGAAGCCATAGTAGGGGGAAATCGGCTCTTAGAGATTATGAATAAGAAATCAGAGATTTATGATGCCGATGATGCCATTTCTAAAGATATAGAAGGTTCTTTAAAATTTGAGAGTGTTACGTTCTCATATCCAGGTACTCAAAACAAAGTTTTAAAAAATATTAATTTTGAAGTATCAGAAGGGCAAACTGTAGCAATAGTAGGAACAACAGGTTCTGGAAAGACAACACTTACGAAATTGATTTCAAGGTTATATGATATTGATAAGGGTCGAATTTTAATCGATGGAATTGACATAAGAAAAATATCACTCCAATCTCTTCGTAGCCAAATCGCTTATATTGAACAGGATATTTTTATCTTTTCAGATTCAATTCTAGATAATATTTCTTTTGGGCGGGATTCCACTAAAGAACAAGTAGTTTCTGTCGCTCAAGATGCACAAGCTCATGATTTTATAAAAAACTTGCCAGATCAGTATAATACAGAAGTTGGGGAAAGAGGAGTTCAATTAAGTGGAGGAGAGCGTCAACGAGTTGCAATTGCCCGTGCTTTCCTTACAGATCCAAAAATACTGATCTTGGATGATTCTAGCTCCTCAATAGACTCAGAAACCGAAGAAAGAATTCAAAAGGCAATTTTCAGGATTTTACGGGGAAGGACTACCTTCATTATAACTCATAGGATTTCCCAGATTAGATGGGCAGATTTAATAATTGTTCTAAATCAAGGTGAGATTGTTGATCAAGGATCGCATGAATACTTATTAAAAAATTCAAAAGAATATCAAAAAATCTTTATCAAGCGATTTGATAAAACTATAGATGAACTTTTAGGAGAGGGTAGTTCGAATGTCTAGAAAAATGGGTTTTTTTGGACTAGGTGAGGAAGGTTATGATAGAATCTATTCAGATAGAGAATTGTTCTCAAGAGTTATAAAATTATTTAAACCATATAAACGATCTATGGCTATAGTCATTACATTTATTTGTCTTTCTTCAGTAACTTATGGATTAACTCCCTACCTTATGAGTTTAATTATTAAGCAATTAGAGATCCAATCAGAACCCTTTATCTTAATCTTTTTTATTATAAACACATTAATTTTTAATTCATTAGGATACGTTTTTAACTATGTAAATAGACGTACCAGCAATCGAATGGTATATGGTGTATGCTATAATTTACGTAGACAAACTAATTTAAGAGTTCTTGAGCAAGATTTATCCTTCTTCGATAAATATCCGACAGGTAGAATTGTAAGTAGGATAAATTCAGATGGACAAAAATTTGGTGGATCCGTTACCATGTTTACAGAATTAATTTCTGCATTCATAATGTTTGTGATTGTCATTGTTCCTATGGTCTTTGTTAGCCTCTTGTTAACGGGAGTTTTCATGATAATCGTACCTATTGTATTTGCATTTACACTCGCTTTTCGTAAAGTGGCAAGAAGAAAATCAGTGTTAGGTCAACGTTCCTTAGCCCAAGTAAATGCTTTTGTGCAGGAATCAATGACAGGTATTCAAATAATTAAAAGTTTTCGTCAAGAAGAGAGTCAATTGGACAATTTTCAAGCAATTAATAAGCAATCATATCGAGTAAACATGAGTAGAGCTCTATACTTATCTATACTTTTTCCGAGCTTAGATATTCTCATCGCTGTTCTCTATGCCTTACTTATATTTTTTGGAGGTAATTTTATCCTCCAGGGAGTGCTAAGTGGTTCAGATATTTATTTATTTCTTCAAAGTTCGTTAATTTTATTTGCACCGATACTTCAAATTGCTGGATTTTGGACCCAGTTTCAAGAAGGGTTATCAGCTGCAGAAAGAATCTTTGCTCTTCAAGACTCTCAATCCTATATTAAGCAAGGAGATCATGTTTTAGATTCAATAAAAGGAAAATTAGAATTTGAAAATTTAGGATTTGAGTACGTGCCTGATAGACCTGTTTTCAAGGATTTTAACTTGAAAATTCAACCAGGAGAAACTGTTGCTATCGTAGGACACACCGGAGCAGGTAAGTCAAGCTTGACAAAAATTTTACTCCGATTATATGAATTTCAATCAGGAGATGTGCGAGTAGATGGTCAAAGTATACGAGATATTTCACTTAAGGAATTTAGGAGATCTATAGGCTTCATTCCCCAAGTACCGTTCCTATGGGCGGATACGATTGAAAACAACGTTAAATACGGTGCACCAGATGCATCAAATGAAGATGTAATTTGGGCTTTAGAACAGTCAGGTGGCATGGATTGGATAAAAAACCTTGATAAAGGATTAGATACATTTATCCTGGAGAGAGGAAAAGTTCTTTCAATGGGACAACGGCAATTAGTTGTATTTGCTAGAGTATTATTGCAAAATCCATCAATCTTAATATTAGATGAAGCGACAGCATCAGTAGATCCTTTCACAGAAGTTCAGATTCAAGAAGCAATGGAAAAAGTAATGGAGGGGAGAACAACAATTGTTATTGCTCATAGACTTACAACAGTACGGAATGTTGATCGGATTGTTGTTCTTGATCACGGTAGGATCGTAGAGGAAGGCAATCATGAAAACCTTATGCAAAAAAATGGTTATTATGCCAAGTTATATAATACGTATTTTAGACACCAATCTTATGAATTTATGACCTCGATAAAGGATTCTGTAAAGGAGCGTCTTGCAGCCAATAAACAGTCATTCAATAATCCACCCTAATATTATATATTGTGAACCATTTTTAATTCTTAGTTTAAAGCTCTTTAATAACATTTTGCATAAGATTTAATTATTCTTAGATAACTCAATAATATGAAAACATCATATTCCTAAAATGTTTGAAACTCTAAAATGGATTACAATGATTATGAAAAAATCTTGTCCCAGTTAGAATTACCTTTCTTAGAAACAAATCAAAGCTACTTACATCAAATATTCGAATCTCTGGAACAGGAATTTGGTTTAAAAAAGAATTCTCAGCAGATTTTTATAGATTTAGGTGCGGGGAATGGTCAAGTAGTAATTTTCTCAGCACTAAATTATGGATTAAAATCCTTCGGTATCGAAATTAACCCAACTCTTGTAGAAGAGGCTAAAAAGTCAATTAAATTATTAAAAGAAGGGAAGAAATATAAGAAAGAGCTTTTGAGAAAAATAAAAATAGTACACGGGGATTTTTATATTCAGAATTTAGGAAACTATGATTTTATTTATATCTACTCCTTACCTACAATGCAGAAATACCTTAGACATGTATTCCAGACTGTAAAAAATGGAGCTATTATTATATCTCATATGTACCCGTTTAAAAATTTTAAGGAGTGTTTAGATTTGAAGCTCAAATTAGACCATGAGGGAAATGATATTGATGCGGCTACGTATTTTTACAAAAAAATATAGCCATAGATTCAAAAAGTTAATAGCTATTGAATTTTAATATTAACATCTTAAGTTCTTACATATTTTCGGTATTCAAAAACTATATTTATAAATAAAAATAAAATAAATAGATATATAATTTAAAAAATTAGAAAATTAAATTATAAATTTGGTGTAAAATAGAATGGTTCTTATCGAAGGTCTTTTAGATGGTGCAACTTCTGCTTTGATAGTTTTTTCATCGATCGGGTTTGGTTTATTTAGTTTGTTTAAATCAATAAAATTGAGAGCAAAGCTCCTAACAATAGCAGGTATCACCATGATATTCGTCGGATTCCTCTGGCTTGGCCCTACCATCGATTTTCTCTTCATTTTAATGAGATGGGGTAATATTCCTGGAGATCCTCCAACAATGTACGCGCTCTTAAGCTATGTATGGGTGGCGCCAGCACTCCTCTTTGCAATTTACTTGGGTAGTGAACTCTTAATACCTAAAAAAAAATGGATACTTTTCGCAATATATTTAGTTTTAGGTATAGCTTTTGAATATTTTCTGTGGAGTGATACATCCAATTCCTTTAGAATACTTGGCGTCGAATCTGGTTTTGAGGGAGAAAAAATAATAGATGCGAGTTTCAATACAGGTCATCCTACTTTCTTATTAATAGCGATTTTTTTAGTTTCCGCTCTGTTTTTCTTGGGAATAGGTTTTGCGATTAAAGCGAAGCAATCTACTGGCATACTAAGAAAAAAATTCATATATTTATCAGTAGGTTTCATTATCTTTGTTCTTAGTGGCGCTTTGGATTCAATAATTAAACTCAATGTTGCCGTTTGGATTATAAGAGTGGTGATGTCATCGTTTGCCCTCTGGATGTACCTTGGTCTCAAGACTTAAAAACTGAATGATCTAATTAACGCTCTCTTATTTATTTTTTATTTATTTAACTAAAATATATCCTAAAAGAAGTTTTAATAAAGAATTCATAAGCCAATTGGAACCTTTTTTGATTGATGTTTTTTTAAGTATCTTAAATTGTATGATTACATTACCTAAAATTAAAAAACTAATTTCAGTTTTTTTTTGAAATCTGATTCCCAACGAAATTTAGGTAATAAGGTTTAAAGGTATAATTCGCTGAAAAATCAAACTTTATTTAATTTTATCATAACTTCCCTTAGATACAATTTCATGAAATATCTTTGGCTATTGCAATAATCTAATTTCTGATCACTAGTGAGATCAGGATAGCTTGAGAGAATCGAATGAATATCAGTCGATATTGAAAGATATTCTTCTTCTGTTTTAGTAAGATTTAGCTTAGAAAAAGATATTGGGTGGTTTTTATTTTCAATACATAATTCGTATGAATCTCTCTGCTTAAAATTTTCCGAGACAGGTTTTGTAATAAGATTTTGATTTTTACCTTGAAAATAATCATTTATTTGAACTGATTTAATGAGGGGGAAGTTCTTCTCTACACGTATTTCAGAGAGTTCTTTATTAATAAATCCCTTTGAAATTATACTTCATCTCGGAGAAATTTAAATTTGATATTATAGAAATTACGTTGATATTTATAAAAAGAGCCTCTCCTAATTTACTGTAAACGAAAGCCATTTGTATAATACTGGGGAGAACACATTAAAAAATGATAGGTTAGTTTTATACAATTTTGAGAACATATTGCTTCACAAATTCCGAAGTGGAATTTTCTAAAAATTAAAGAAAAAATAGATAGTTTAACTGAAGTTATTAGTAGGAAGCAAGCATAATTAAGAATGAAAATATACATTAAATCATCGACAAAAAAAGGATATTAACTTCTTTATTTACATTCAGTTTTTTGCATTCAGATAATTACCGTAATTCCATAGACGAAATAAGCTTATAGCTGCTGCTCTGGCAGAATCATAAATCATTACCCCATATTCTCTAGCTTTGACATAATACTCATCTATTAAATCAATAGTGTCTTTTCGGGCTCTAGATGAATTAAGTAGAGTTATTATATTCTTATTTGAATCCTTTGATATAGTATTAGCGAGGTTTTTAACTACATCATCCATATTTAGTTTTTCTGATGCATACCATCCCGGATTAATTGTAGTCAATATGGTAGATATATGAGGTTCTTCACCAAGAATTTTCATGACTTTAATCATATTGGAATAACCCCCGTTAGCTCCAAATTCTAAGGGATTTGACAAGTTTGAATTAACTTCCGGGATAAAATCCCTTATTTTGTTCTGACCATCTTCCGTTATTCTTGGTACCTTTAGACCGTAAGTCTCACACTCATCTGTCAATTCAACAGCGGGGCCTCCACCTCCAGTTAGAATTGCAACGTTCGGATCTTTAGGAATTTTTAGAATTAAAACCGTTTGTATCATTTCTATAAGCTCTTTGAAATTATTAACAAGGATAACTCCTGTTTGTTGGGCCATAGATTTCCACAATTTAATATTACCTGCTAAACCCCCTGTATGGCTCCTTACGGCACTATGTCCTGCTTCTAATTTACCTCCTTTCCATATTATCACAGGTTTTTCTTTGGTGGTTTCTTTTAGAAGCTTTACAAAATCATTTCCACCTCTCTTTAAGTTCTCTACATACATAGTAATCACTTTCGTATCAGGATCGGATCGAAAGTAATTTAAGAAATCAAGAAGATCAAGATCAATTTGATTTCCAAGTGAAATAATTTTTGAAAAGTTATAACCACTCATTATCCCCGCATATGCATGTCTATTAGCATTTCCCCCAGATTGACTTATAAAAGCTACAGGTCCACTTACTAATGAAAGTCTATGTGAAAAGCCAATACGACCCTTGGGATTATATATTCCCATACAGTTAGGACCAAGGATGCGTATATGATTTTCTGTGGCCTTCTCTAATAGTTGCTGTTCAAGTTGTTTTCCTTCCTTACCTAGTTCAGAATAGCCACTGGAAAACATGTGTGCAAAAAGAACACCTTTTTGTCCTAATTCCTTGATAATTTGCGGTGTGAACTTAGCGGGTACAGCCACTATTGCAAGGTCTATTGGCGGATCGTCTGGTAAGGAGGAAATAGAGCCATATACTTTTAATCCTTGTATTTCTTCTCCTTCATATTTCGGATTAACGGGATAAACAAGTCCGGTATATCCATATTCATTAAAAGTTTCCAAATAATGAGATCCACCCCAGCCTCTTCCTTTGCTAACACCCACGACCACTACAGCACGAGGATTGAATAATCTATCAAATGGGATGTTATTTCGTTCAAATGGGATATTTTTTTTTCTAATTTCTTCCTTTGATCTGAGAGTAATATTTTTATCTTCACAAGTTGTTATATTAATTCACCAATTACTAGTAAACCCTATTTCTAAATGTATGAATTAATAATAAGTAAAAAATTTTTTCAAAAAAAAAAAAGAAATTATAGAAAATAAAAATCTAAAGCTTAGATCCGCAATTTGGACAGAAAGTGCCCATTATTTCGATTTTGTGTCCACAATAAACACAATAGTTCTTTTCTGAAGGCAAAGGTTCTTCTAATTTTTTAGCTGGAGCAATATACTCAGTTGCTTGGGAATATGTAATACCTTGACCTAAAATGATTTCTCCCGATTCCGAACTAAAGCTATATTTTACAACGCCTTTTCTTCGTAGGTCTAGTAACACACGTAGAATATCTTTAGGCCTCATGCCAATTTCTAAAGCAATATGCTCAAGTTTATGAGTACCTGTGAAATCTCTCTGTATGAGTGCATTTTTAACTACTTGCTGATATTTATAATTCCTATAAATCTGGGTAAATCCGCCTATGAAGATAAAAAAGGCGGGAATAAATAACCAGTATCCCCAACCTGCTAAACCTATGAAATCAAAATTAATAGCTCTGAAAACCAAAGATAAAATTGCAACGAATAGAAATACTATTGCAGTTGCTAACGTCCCTATAGCTGAGGTATAATCCTCTTTATAATAATATCTATTTTTATATTTATCATCTGTCATTTTATCAAATATTTCCTAAAATTGATTGTATTATAATATAAATTTATAACCCATTGTTTAAATTGTTATAAGAGTCCGATCTTTGTCAAAAAAATCTGAAATTTGACTAATCAATAGATACAAGGTAGAACTTTATAACTTTCTTAACCAATCATTCTCTTTTTTCAAATGCTCATATACGTTAATATCACCGAAATCTCCCCGAAATTGATCTTTATGCATTTTAATAACACGGACCTTCCAGTTTTGGATTGTAATCCCGTAATTAATTGCTTCTGTTAATTCAATTTCCCCTCTTATCGAGGGTTGTAATTTTTGTAAGACTTCAAAGATATCTTTCGAAAAAACGAAAATGCCACAATTGTTAAGTTTAGATCTTGATTTACCTTTAGTTGGTTTTTCTTTTACCTCCGTACAATAGTTTCCTTCACAACTAACTGCTCCACCTTTATACGGATCATCTGTGTAATTTGTCACCAATATATAGTCTTGTTTTTCTTGTCTAAATGTTTCAACAACATTTCTATAAACTGAATATGAAACTAGTACATCCCCCCAGGTTAAAAATAAATGTCCGTCCCTTATCATATCTTTACATAATAGTAAAGCTCCCCCGCTACCATTTATATCTGTTTGCTTAACATATTCAATGTTGATTCCCCACTTATTTCCACTTTTAAAATAATTAATTACTTGCTCCTTTAGGTAACCAACAACAATAATAAAATCATGAAAGCCTGCGAGGATTAAACCATTCAAAATATATTCCAATAGTGGTTTACCATGAATTGGAATCATTGATTTTTGATATCTATTAGAATAAGGTTTCAAACGTTTACCAAGACCAGCGCTTAGAATAACAGCTTTCAGTATATGTCAACTCTTTTATTTTTTCTTATTATAAAAGCTTCACCAGCAACTTCCTCAATCGAATTTAGAACTTTTTCTATTTTTGATCATTCAGTATCACTGAAGTATTATAATTCTTTTTTTTTTAAGTACATTATATTTATTTGATAGAGCAGTTTTAGAATTATTGAATAGATATATTTGGCTGAGATTAATGATATGTGACGTTTTGATTATTAAAGACGGTTTACCGTTACTATCTAAAAGTTATTCTAATTCTCCTAATGTCCAAAATATGTTCTCAGAATTAGATAATTTAATAATGGTATCGGGGTTTTTCTCGGCATTGAATTCATTTTCAGATTCATTTAACTCACTCGGGTGCATAAGTGAGTTGAAAATGGAAAATTCGAATTTAAAACTGTCTTTTTTAAAAGACTCACACCTCCCAGAAATAATTTTTCTCGCTACATTTGATAGTGACTCCGATCTTAAGAGTGTTCAAAAATTTTTGAGTAAAATTTCGGGTCTCTTCTTCGAAAAATTTGATGTTAATCAAATTAAAAATTGGAATGGAAAACTAAATAGTTTCAAATCTTTTGAGAATATAATCGAAAAATTCATAAATAAAAATGAGATATTGATAACGACTAAGCAGGATACTAAAGCGTTTGATTGGCTAACAAGTTTTGAAATAGATGATGGCATAAAATTGAGAGAAGAAAATGAATCTAAAAATCCAGATCCTGAATATTATAACTTCGTTCCATATTTCCTAGGCGCGACTTCAAATACGATTAATCCAAAAAATTACCTAACAGGAGATATCTCTTATAAAGTTTATGAAAAGATTGACGGGACTAAATCCATCAATCAAATCACAAAAGAATTAAGTTTGGAGCAAATTAAAGTCTATAATATTTGCAAAAACCTCGTTAAATTGGGTTTTATCTCCTTATTTTAATTGTTTTTTCTTACCACGAATTGGTTTTTTTATGTTACGTATCATATGTACTCGCGATTTTTTATTACAAATAATTAAATAATTACATGATCTTATTATATTAGAGTATAAAATTACATTCATAAGGGTTTTGGTGTAAAAAAATTTCTTCAACGAATCCTCCAGTATTTAAGCCAACTTCAATTGAAGTCCTGATTGACAAACTAAAAGAATCAACTGGATTGAAATTTGATCAATATCAAAGACAGTTTCTTGAGAAAAGAATCTCTTTCCGGATGAAGTATCTCAATATAGAACATTACTTAGATTATGTTGAATATATTCAAAATAATCCTATAGAGGTTGATTTATTCTTAGATAAATTTACGATTAATTACACTTACTTCTTCAGAAATATTAACGTTTTTGAGAACCTTGAGAAATTTTTTAGACTGTATGTTAAAAACAAAAAAAAGAGAATCTTGAAAGTATGGTCTGCTCCTTGTGCAACGGGAGATGAACCTTATACGATCGCGATGATTTTAGACAATTTAAAAAAAAAGGAGTTAAATTTTCCTGATTTTAAAATAGTGGCATCGGATATAGATACTAATGCACTTAAAATAGCAAAAGAAGGAATCTACGGAGAATATGCTGTACATGAAATGCCAGAACATTACTTAAACACATATTTTTCAAAGAAAATTACTGAACTCGGACCAAGATACACGCTTTGCAAGGATCTTAAGAGTAAAGTTGAATTTATTCAAGAAGATATAATAAAGGGCCATATAAAAGATAATATTTATGACGTCGTCTTTTGCAGGAATTTCTTTATTTACATTAATATGTCTGCACGCGAAAAGTTACTACGACATTTAGAAAAAGGAATATATGAAGGGGGATTATTAGCTTTAGGTGGTTCTGAGAATATCCATAGGACAAACACTACTTTTAAAACCATAAGTATTAAAGACCATTTTTACATCAAGAACTTATCCAGCACGTCCGAATCTTATAAAAATACATTAGCTTCCATATTTAAAAGACAAAAAATAAAGAAACCAACTAAAAAACATACTCTTCCAAAAAGTACTCGGACTACACATGAGTTAAAACAAAAATTTAAGAGTGCTATTGAACCAATTGAAGTTATACCGAAGAAACTTGAAAAGAAGCAGAAGACAGAAGATTTAGAATCAAAACCATTAATTGAATCTGCTGAAGTTAAAATTACCGAAATAGTTGTTAATAATAGAATAACAGATAAAGAGCCTAAAATCAATCTTATTTCTCGCTTAGAAATTGAAAAGGAGCCAATTAACAAACAAGATAACAAATTAACTAAACGTGAAATACGCCTTAAACAAAAGGAAAAAGAGATTGATGAGAAATTAAAGGATTTAGGAGAACAATCCAAAATTTTAGAAAGAAAAAGAATAGAACTCGAGAAACTCACGTTTAAAACAAGGGAAAAAGAAACAGACGTCACAAATCGTTTATTGGTCTTAGAACGTGTTACTAGGCAAACCGAACAAAGAGAACGAGCTTTAACTCTGAGAGAAAAACAATTAGATAACCGTTTAGCACAAATGGAGCAGTATTCTAAAAAAAGGATCCAACAAGAACTTCAATTAAATAAACCTTCAAAGGTTATAAATGATACTGATAAAGCGGAAGAGATTTTTTCCCTGTATGAAGAAAAAAGAATAGATCGAGCAAAGAATTCTAGGAATAAGAATGAAATAACAATTAAAATGGGATATTATGGTCTGATCCATTCTTATGATAAAAATACAACCGCGACTAAATTTAAGATCGAAGGTCTTGGTTCTGGTATTGGCTTAATTTTAAGAGATCCGAGAAATAATGTTTTTGCTATGTCTTATATTTCATTGCCAAGCTCATCCTCTTCAAAACAAGGATATCACTTACTTTTCCCTCACACATTTGCAGATACATCAGTAAAAGATTTGTATAATAATTTATTATACAATGGCGCTAATAAAGAAGATATCAAGGCTCTGATTGTCGGAGGGGCTAAACTATTTTTAGATTATGATATGACATACCAAGAAAATATTGACAATGTAAAAAAAGAATTAGAATCGTTAGAAATTGAGATCGAGGTTGAAGATGCGGGAGGACTGAGTGAAAGATCTGTAATGTATGATACGATTAATGATTCTCTATTTGTCAAGAAATCTTGGGAATTCCAGTATCGAAAAATCATATAACTTTTTTTATCAGAAGAACTCTTGTAAAATTAAGTGTTAATGATTTGATGATTAATATCTGTAGATTTCAAAAATCCAGGCTTTACCCCCCGCTTTATTGATTGCGGAGACAACCTCCTTTTGTCTTCCAGGTGCAATAGCTACTATACATCCTCCTCCCCCTGCCCCCATTTGTTTTGCTCCCAGGGCTCCAGCGGTTTTCGCAACATTACATAATTCTACTATTTTCTTAGTATCCGCTTTAAGAATAGCTTCCTGTTCTTGTTGAATATTCATTAGTTCACCTAATTCTTTAAACTTTCCTTTTAATAAGGCGTCTTTACCTTCATTAACGCAGTTTTCTATAACGTTAAAAGCGTTTAAGGTTAAACTATCTTTCTCCTTTATTTGTTTTTTAATTCTATTTAATATAGAGGATGCCTTTCTTTCTTCCATAGAATCTCCTACCACTATAGGTAATTCTTCGACATCTAAATATTCAACACTCGGTTGTTCGCCAGTTTGAATAAAGACAATGCCACCATATGCTTCGGTATACTGATCAAGGCGACCACATTGGATATCAAGATCGTGGTTCTCTCCTAGATAAGCCATTTCTGCGATTTCCATGTTTGAAAGCTTCAAATCATATGCTTGATTTATAGCTTTAATGAACCCAATAGATAATGCAGCTGATGTAGATAATCCTGCTCCAATAGGAATATCAGAATCTACTTCCATATAAAATCCCTTTTTTATATGTTTTTTTAATCTCTCATAAAGTACACTCCAGTAAGAGAGGTCAATATTAAGAGGAGGAGATTCACCTAACTTAAATTTTATTCTTTCATTTGTGTTTTTACTATAGAATTCAATAATACCATCTTTGGTTTCTTCATACTTGATAGTCATCATTAAGTTTATAGCCATTCCTATTACAGGTTTACCTAAAAGATCAACCTTATCTCCCATCAGGCAAATTCTACCCGGAACCTTTACAGTAACATTTGTCTTCACACTTTGAGAACCTCGATAAGAAGCTTTGAATTATTGGGTTACCAACCCAAGATCGATAGGAAAAAAATCATTTTTATTGTTGTTTTCTTTTTTGTTGGGCTTTTTTTCTTTTATGTTCAGTTTCTTGAATTTCATCTTCTAACGCACTTAATTGGGAGTCTCCTTTTCCCTCCAGTTTAAATTGCCCAAAGATTTTACTTTCTTCACGCTCGCCTGTTTTTGAGATTTTTTCAAATGATAGATCAATTGGTAATTCTTGATTTAAAGCTAAGTTTATAAAGTTAATAAAGCCAATATGCTTACTTGGGCTAATTGGGAATTTTATAATGATGTCTTTATTTTTCTTTGTTTTCGTTTTTAAAATTAATCTTAACTTCAACGATTTTCAATCTCTTTATTGTTTATATTGTTTAAGTGAATTAATTAAATATTTAAAATAATTAAAACAAAAAAACTATGTTATTTTATAAAGTGAAAGATATTTTAATTTAACTCACTCAAGGGTAATAATTAATCATAGTAAATATGGAAATTGCCATCAAAATATCGATTAAGGTATATTTTTAAGCCATTTGTAAAGCTGGTAGCAAAAGGTTTAATTAAAATTGGAGTTTCACCAAATTTAGCCACTATTATTATGCTCTGTTTCTCGATTCTAAGCTGTTTTTCACTTGGATTTTTTCGAAATCTACTATTATTTTCTATTTTAGTGTTTATTACGGGGATAATGGATGGATGTGATGGTGCTATTGCTCGGTTGACTAATAAATCTACAAAATTCGGGGGATTTTTTGATTCTTTTATGGACAGAATGTCAGAGTTTTTCATATTTTTAGGATTACATTTGTATAACCAAAATCGACTTCTATGGAACATTATTGATATGAAATTGATAATATTCATTACTTTCATAGCCTCAATAATGATCAGTTATACAAGAGCGCGAGCAGAAAATTTTTTTAAAGGAGATTTTGATATAGGTCTGATGGCACGGTCTGAGAGATTATTTTATCTAGTCATTTCGATGATAATTTCTTTTTTTTTGAATTTTAGTAATGAATTTCTTTTCTTGTTTATGTGGCTTGTTTTAAGTACCTTGATTTTCAGAATGATAAAAATTTATCATCAAATAAAGACAACCAGAACTACTTTACAAACAGATTAAAAAAATTCCATAATTACTTCTTAGTAAATTCGATTCTCAATCGAACTCCATTTTTTAATTTTAACTCATCTCTTAAGTAGGCTTTCGCTAAAACTTCAACGATGTTTTTTTTATGATGAGTTCTTTTTATTTTTAAGATTGCTGAATCAACTTTAATATCTTGATTGTCTAATCGTGACACTGAGCAATTAAAACATTCTACCGCACCGTATGTACGGCCTAATTTATCATCTTCAAAACCTTCAATTCTTACTGGTATTTGATTTTTTAGAATTTCTTCTAATAGTTCTTTATTAAGATCGCTTAGTTGTATATTTAATGTTCCATAATAAGGTTTAAATCCAAGTTTTTCTTGGAATTGTGCTAAATAGCCTGGAATTCTAACATAATATCCACCTTCTCCCATTCCCTCAGTGACTTCACCAACAATTAGAATTTCTTCTAGGATTTGTTTTAGATTTTTATACATTGCAAGGATTGCTTCAGCTCCCTTTTTGGTGATTCTTATAACTTGTTCTTTTCCGATTATTTTTCTCTGAATCCAACCAATTTCTTCCAAATTATTTATTCTTCTAGATGCTGTTTGTTGGGATAACTCTAAAATCTTCCCAAACTCTGTACTGTTGATATGTATAGCCTTCTGACTACCTATATTTTGGCAAAGGTGATATAATGCAAACCAATTAGCATAATTATCTTGAGAAATTTCTTTGTTAGTATTCATGATTTTAAATTATCTTATTTTATCTTTAATCTTATCAATAATTTTTTGTTTTATTTGACTTGAACTATGCAACTCACATTTTTCATAGTAGGTTTCGAGCCTTCTTACATCAATATTTACTAAACCTATATCTATTAGCCCTTTTTTAAGTGTTTTAATGCTATATTTTTGATCAGGACCGAGTAAAACTATATCTGGCTGCATTTCTTTTACGGTTTTTAGAGTATCGTTATCATGTCTTCCTAGTTTTGCACCTCTTACGTTTTTTATACTTTTTATAACCGCTAATCTTTGTTTTTCTGGAACTATTGGAGCATCTCCTGAATAGATCTCTCTATTTTTATCAGTAGCCACGACTACATAAACATCCCCAAGTTTTGCAGCTTCATTGATTAAATAAATATGTCCTGGATGTATTAAATCAAATGTCCCCGCAATTAGGACTTTTTTCGCTATTTTACTCACCTAATTTCATAACTGAACGCAAGATTTCTAATATTGAAGATCATTTTTCTCTTTCGAAACACTGTTTTAAATCATTCATTTGAATGGCAAGAGATACGTCACCCCTAGTTTTTTCAATGATATTTCTTGCCACGTCAACTTTATGTCTTAAATCTTGAGTAACCCCAGCGGGATAATCAACAGAAAATAAATTTGTATAAATTTCGTCCATACTTTCTAAAATAAGATTTAATTCATTTGTTTGAGAGTTTCTGATATTATCTAACGCATATCTTCTTAATTCACCAATAACATCAGCTAATCCAAGAGCAAAATTTACAGGACTAATTTTCAACTCTGAAGGAGAGGGTATTTCTTTCTTACTAATAATTGAATAAAATACAATTAATTCTGTATATTCCTGTTCTGGTGTCTTCAAAAATTTAGAAAACACTCCCGGATTCTTCTTAACTAAGTTACTTAATGCTTCAAGATCAATCTCAATTTTTTTTTTTTTCTCTTGAAACATACTAAATTCTTTCCTATGAATGTGTTTAATACCTATACTGCAATCTCGAACGATATTTCGAGATATTCGTAAAATTTTTTCTCTATTATTATAAATTTCGTCAAATAGGTTAGTTATTTCTGAAAAAGCTTTTTTAAGATTCATGATAGTTCAGATAAATTTTAGTAACAATTAATTTGAACTTATAATTATATATCAGAAGTAATCAAAATATTTAGAATTTATTATAAACTAATATAACCAAACAAAAAAGTTGATTCTATATGAAAATCTTGCTAATTCACTCTCAAGATGTCGAAGTCATTAAAAATAAAGAAGCCACTTCAAATCCTCAAGAATTTGCAGAAGATCTTATTAAAATGGAAGGTTTAGTCTTAGTTTGTTACGTATCAGTTGAAGATCAAGATACATATGATACAAAACTAATTGCAAAACAGGGAGCGGATGAAATAACGGCAGCAATCTTGCAGATTTCGAGTTTTCCAGAAGTTATAAGAGAGAGAAATGAAGAAATTAGAAATTATAATAAAAGGATTGAGAAGAATGAAATAAAGGGTAAACCAAGAAAGATCTTAGAACTGATATTGGATCAAAGCATGTATCGAGTAGATAAGGTTCTGGTTTATCCTTGGGCTCATTTAAGTAAATTTCTAAGCAAGGAAGATAATGCTATGGATGTTTGTCCTAAGATAGCAAGATTTTTACAGGATAAAGGAATTGAAGCAAAATATTCACCCTTCGGGTGGTATAAATCTTTTAAAATTAATTGTTTGGGTCATGAATTAGCTGAAATGTATAGAGATGTCAAACTAGCAATTAAACCTGAAGAACAAGTTAAAAATTCGAAGTTTAAGATAATATCTCAATCCGGTAAAGAAATTGATTTAAAATTTGATGATGAAAAGAAACTCTTGCCAATAAAAGAAATTACCGATGAAGATTTTAATTTATTTCTAAAATCCGAGTTAGGATCTCGAAAAATAGATAGAGCCGTAGAACCGGCTCATATAAAAGTAATGAAAGAGTTTGAACTAGTTGATTTCGACAAAAATTCCGATGCTGGAAATTTTAGATGGTATTCTAAGGGTGTAATTATGAAGAATTTGATAAAAAATTTCGTAGAGGATCGTGTTATTGATTTTGGAGCAATTCTCATTGATACACCTATTATGTATACCGTAAAGAACAAAAAATTAACTGCTCAAACCGCTCGATTTCCTGCAAGAAGTTATTGGGTTGAATCTGGAAAAGATAGATTTCTTTTAAGATATGCGAGTGATTTCCTTCTGTTTGATCTATTCTCTCAAATGAATTTAAAACCTCAATATTTTCCACTCCGAGTATATGAATATGAACAATATGATTTCAGACGTGAGCAAGAAGGAGAGTTGTCAGGATTAAGAAGGTTACGGGGTTTTATAATGCCAGATATGCATACCCTCTGTAAGGATATAACATCATCAATTGATGAGTTTAAAAAGCAATACGAACTAATTAAAAGTCTGGAAAATGATTTGGGTATTAAGAGTTTTGTTATTTTTAGGGCTACACAGGAATTTTATGAGAAAAATAAGGATTGGATAAAAGAATTACTAAAAACTGAGAAAAAACCCGCTTTATTAGAACTATGGAAAGAAAGATATTACTACTATGTCTTAAAACTTGAAAGAAATGTTCTATCTGCCGAGAATAGAAGTGCTACGCTAGCCACAAATCAAATTGATGTGGAAAGTTCCTTAGAATTTATGATTGATAATGATGGGGAAAAAAGGCAAAAGTATAACATTTCCTTCACCGATTCCGATGGACAAACAAAACATCCAATTATTCTCCACAATTCTCCGACAGGCGGTTTGGAAAGAGTTTTATGGGGTTTGATAGAATCTGCAATCCGAAAAAAAACAAAGCTCGTACCTGGTTTTAAAACGTGGATATCCCCTATTCAAGTAAGAATTATTACCGTTTCGAACGAACAAAGTGAGTATGCTAAAAGAATTCTTAATATAATAAATGGGGAATCCTATAGGTGTGACTGGGATGATAGAGAAGAAACAGTTGGTAAGAAAATAAGACAATCTGAAATTGAATGGATACCTTATACAGTTATCCTCGGGAAAAAAGAGCAGGATAACCAAACGGTGTCAATAAGAAAAAGGTTGATAGGTGAGCCTATTGGCCCAAAGAAGCAAACATCTGAACAGATAAACAATGTAAAAATAGATAGATTATTAGAAATGCTTGAAGATGATACGAGAAACTTTCCTAAATATAAATTACCTAAACCCTTTAGGAAATTCTCAACAAAGGTTTATTTTAGAAGATGAGTAAAATTAAATGTATTATTTTTGATTTAGGGGGAGTCATTATAGATATTGAGTTCTCAAATTTTTATAATAGTATTATTGCTCAATTCCCTTTAAATAAACCTCAAATCCCAATTATCCTTGAATTTTCTCATCAATCAGAAAAATATCATCAAGGGTTGATAAGTGATAAAGAGTTTTATCTATTAGCTTGTAACGTACTCCAAGTTTGCGAACTCGATCAAAAAAACTTTTTTACTGCTTTTAATAGCATAATCTCAGGATATAATTCTGATATCGTTGATCTAATATTGAAAATAAAAGAAAAAACAGATTTAAAACTTATTTGTTTGTCAAATGTAAATTCTAGTCATTGGGAATTTCTACTAAGTAAAAAGTGGGATTTTTTTGATTACTTCGATGAAATTATTTTATCTCATGAAATTCATATGACTAAACCCGCGGAAAAAGTGTTTCATTATGCTATCCAAAAGGCAGGGTGCAATCCTGAAGAGATTGTGTTGATAGATGATAGTATAAATAACATCCGCTCAGCTCGAAATTTGGGCATAATCGGAATAAAATTCACAAATAAGGAAGAATTAATTGAGGAACTTAAAGATCTACAAATTTTAAAAGAAGAAATACTTACTTAAATTTCCCCTGCATCTTTAAGACAAGCTCTAGCAACAATTTCAAAGGCTCGCTCTACATTTGCTCCTGTTTTTGCAGAGGTCTCCAAGTATTTACAGCCTAATCTCTTTGCTGAATCTTCTGCTTCTTCTTGATCAACTTCTCTTTCTAAATCAACTTTGTTACCTATAAGTAGCATAGGTATAGTTTTTTTAACAGTTTTCTTAATTGAGCTTATCCAACCAGGAATTTTTAAAAGAGATTGACTAGAGGATAGATCAAACACTCCAAGTGCACCATTACTTCCTTTAAAATAAATGGTGCGCAATTTATGGAATTGAGGTTGACCACCGATATCCCATAACAGAAGGCGGACCGCCTTTCCGTCGATATCTACATCTTTTATTAAAAAAGTACTACCAATTGTTTTTTTTAAACCATCTCTAAAAGAATCCTTAATATAACGTAATAACAGGCTTGTCTTTCCTACGCCCCCTGGGCCAAACAAAGTTATCTTGAATTTAAATTGTCCAATCCTCGACATCTTTAATCTCCTTGAAAGAATTAAATACTTGGTGTAATCGTTTAATAAAATCAACAATATTAAAAATTCATTTCAATAGGGCAAAATGAATTTAAATATTAATTAATTCTTTGATTATAAGTTTAATTATCTTTTTAAGATATTTATATCTTTATAATAAAGCTATTCTAATTTTCAGATTCCAATAAGTGAAATCTTCTTCAAGTTTTATCCCTTTTTTTCCCTTTACTCCCGAGATTACTCATTAGCCATTCCGGTGATCCAACACCATTATAAAATTTACGCCAAATATACATCAACAAACCTAGAAATCCACTATAAGCTGCAAAAACAAAAGGTGCAAATATTATTGGAAATTGACCAAGATATAGGGGAAGAAACATATATTGAAGAAGAAAAAGGCTGAGAGAAACATTCCCAAAGAAGATAAGCATTTTTATGAATACATTTTGTTTATTTTTAATGTCAATATAATAAAAGCTTATTGCTATTATTATTAGACCTGCGCCTAGATTAAAAAACATATTATGTCCAGAACTCCTTACCATGAACATCGCCATCCCTGGAAATTGATAATTAAACACATTATTACTAGTAAGTTCTATAAGATTAATATGCAAATATTCGGTAGATACAACTGTACCTCCTGGTGATGTAGTAGGATTTACTATTAACCAACCTGGTTCCCATTGATCTAAACCCAATCTTGGAATCCAGATAAAAAGTCCCGTTAACACCAAAGCAACACCATAAAAAGCAAAGATCCGAAATAATCTGATATAAGCCTCTTTTGTTCCTTTCATCATAGTTTCAGAAAGGTATTCACCAAATATCGTAGAGATAAAGCACACTGCTATCCAAGGGAGAAACGGTACTTGTGGGAGGGGTGAGGTAATAATGAAATGTAAGATGTTCACCCCAAAATTTAAATCTTTAAATTGAAAGAGTATTTCTCTAATCAAAGGTGAGAAGAAAATTACTATGAATCCCAATATCGCACGCGTAATTTTACTAAATTTTAAAGCGTAATATGAAAAGATTTGAGAAAATCCGATAAACATAAGAATATTCCAACCCCATAAATTAGCAGGGAATGGAACAGTGTTACCCTCTACATATAATGATATTGGATTAAAAATCACCCCAATAAAGATTATAACTAAACCTCTTGTAAAAATTCGGTTACGTATCACTTTATCTGATGATGCAATCTTCTTTCTTTTAATGCTAAAAACTACACTTAGAGCAGAAAGAAAAACGAATAATGAAGGTCCAATAAAATCCATAAATGAAAAAAGGAACCCGTATATATATCTCCAATCATTATCAAACCAGCTTAAAGCTGCATGAGCCCAAATAATAACACCTAAAGCAAGTCCTTTTACGAAATCTATTGAAGCAATTCTTTTTTTGATTGGGGCTTCCTCACTATTATGTATGTAATTCTCCTCTAAAGTTGACATATTTGATCTGACTCTACGAGATATTATTTATTTGAAGATTCAAAATATAAAAAACCTTCCTATTGTTATTATTTGATAAAATCTCTTAATGCGTGATTTGAGAGGAATAGAATAATGATAGTAAAATACAACCTATGAAAATTTTCTCAGATTTTAGTATTTATCTTTAATCATGGAGTAAGTGCATTGGAAACATATTTCTCTTCTAAGAAAGATCGACTGTTTTTTTTATAAAAAATTGCTATTAGAAAGTAAACAAACATTAATAATATTAACCCACCAAGGTTAAATGGGAATATTTCATAAGTTAAATAAAAGATTCCCCAAAATACCACTGTTAGTGTTCCGAGGAGATAATAGCAATATCTTATCAAATTATAAAACTCAAATTCTTTATGAAACAGAATGAAAAAAATTAAGAATGGAGCCAATACCACAAGATGATGAGGCCAAGTGTCAAAATAGGTTATTAACATTACCAATATTCCAGTTAAATATCCATCAATTAAGGAAATGGGTTGATTTGAGTTTTTATAGTATAGAATGTACATTGGAATCAAAATCAGTAAGGTAATTAATATAAAAATCAAAAATCCGTTAACTTCTATTTTAATAAGGCTAAAGAGTATTAAAATAACTCTAGTAAGACTAAATGATGGATTGATTTCCAAACCATCTTCCATTGAATATGTATATTCTCCTGCGAGATTAACATCAATAAAATCTTCAAGCATCTGTGGGAAAATTATGAAATACAACCCTGAAATCCCTACTAAAACAATGGATCCTAGCAATCTTATTACTGTTTTTTTAAATTTGAAAGATAATTTCTTAGTTTCTTTGCCATAATTTAAATATATTAAAAAAGGTAAGAGAAGAATTAAAGTTGGTTTTAGAAGAATTCCCAACCCTATTAAAAATCCACCTATTAAATCATACTTATTACCACCTTTCAAAAAACAATAGAGCGAAGAAAGGACGAATAGTGTTACCATTACATTAATCTGTCCTAAGAAATAATTCATAAACTGAGGTATTATGACTAGAAAAATAACACTCTGATGTAATATTGATTTATTTTTAGGTTTTGAGAAAATATCATTAAAATTCTTCAAATCATAGAAAAGAGTAGAGGAATCATCTAACTTCTTATAGAGTTGAACTATTCTATAGATCAAATAAACGATACTGATATTTAAAATAAAATTGAATATCTGGAAAACAAAATACCCTAACTCTAACCCAAGCATGGAAAAGGGGGTAAAAAAGTATGCTGAAAGAGGTAGATATCTAAAGGGAAAAAGATAAAGTGAAGAATTATATAAATTAGGTAAATCTTCTATAACAATATTTCCCGCATTATAAAATGATAGAAAATCGTTATTATCAATATTCATTAGAAAACTATCTAAAAAATAAAAAAAAATGAAGGTTATTAGCAAATAAAAAGCGTTTATTACTATAGCCCCAAGGAAAAATATTCGAGTTTTATTCATTGACATTCAAAGGTTTTCTATTACGATTTAAAAAAGAAAAGCTTAAATTATAATTTTTTCATAAAATCTTCCATCTTTTTAACACTCTCTTTCTTCTTAATTCTATTATAAACCTTTTTAGTTGTCTTCTTAACAGTCTCGCCAGATTTTTGTCCTATTCGTCCTAGTTGCACCATTAGCCATTCTGGAGAGCCTACTCCCTTAGCATATTCCATCCAGAGATACATGAAGAACCCCATAAAACCTATATATGAAATACCGATAATCAAGAAAAGTACAATACCAAACTGAGCAATAAATATAGGGATAAAAACAAAGTGTAGTAAGAATAAACTTAGTGAAACTTTCCCATAATAGATTAGCATATTTGTAAAATTATTAGATTTATTCTTAATGTCAATAAAATAGAAAAAAATAGATATAATAAATAATGCAGTGCCTTGATTATAAAACATATTAGCACTCGTCCCTCTTAATAAGAAATTGGGCATACCTGGAATTACAAATAAGGTTTGATTATTGGCAATTGATAATAATTCTATATGCGGATATTCAGATAATTCAACAGAACTTAGTGTCTGTAATGACCATCCTGGTTGCCAATCCATAAGATTTAATCCAGTTGGGAAAGGAACAAAAATACCAATTAGAACTAGAATTATTCCCCAAATGAAAAATATCCTAAACAAACCAATATAGGCATCTTTCGTTCCCTTATTCATTGCTTCAAAAATATATTCACCAAATATTGTAGAAATGAAACTTATCGAAATCCATGGCAAAAGGGTTAAGTGAGGTGTTGGGGAGGTTATAATATAATGGAAAAAGATAAATATTAGGTTTCCCGCTTCCTTTCCTTCATAAAGAAGAGCTCTTAGCACAGGTGATAAAATGATAATTAATAATCCGATTATTATTCTTCTAGATTTACTAAGCTTTAAAATGTAAAATGAAAAAATTTGAGAAAATCCTATAAAGGTAATAATATTCCACCCAAAAATGATTACAACTACGTTTCCTGTTGTTAAATCAACACCCACTAAATTGGTTAGAACCCCTAAGATAATCATTACAAACCCACGAGTAAAGATTCGATTCCGAATAATTTTCTGAGGCAATATCCCTTCTTTCCTTTTAATGCTAAATATAACGCTCAACGCTGAAAGGAAGACAAATAAGGAAGGTCCCAAAATATCAAGTAACGAATAAAGTATGCCATAAATATATCTAGATTCAGCATCTAACCAACTCATTGCGATATGAGCTAATATAATAAAAACTATTGCAAATCCTTTTACAAAATCTATTGATTGAATACGTCGAGGTGAAGCATAATCTTTAATATCTTCAAGAGGAATCTCTTGCTTTAAATAATTAAAGAGAGAGGGTGATTCTGTATCTATTTCTGTGTCAGATTGTGAAGTCATGTTAATTTGTTTATATAATGTGTTGTTTATTTAAAATCTAAGAAATATTAATATTTATCAAAATTTATTTAAATATTATTCTTTTTGAATTTTTATAGTTTATCATTAATATGAGTCAAAATAAGTTGATTTTTTATGCAACTAAACAAAAATATTGTTAGTTCTTTATTATTGGGATTATTAGGGCCTACTCTCCTTATAATATCTGAATTTTTTCCGTGGTTCTCAAATTATAATTTAGTTGAGTTATTTATAATCACTTCCTTTGCCGAAATTGAGAACTCTTTTTTGTTTTTATTTCCATTAATAAGTGGGATTACTTGTATGATTGCTAATATGCTAGTTATATATAATATTGAATTTAGAATTAAAACTGTCATATTGTCTTTAGTAGGTTTGGGATTTCAACTAATTTTCTTTATTGATTATATTTCCCAAGAACTAGGATTTCTTGCTAATGCTGGTGCCGGTATATATTTAGGGGTTTTTGGTTTTTTACTTATTATCATTAATACAATAAATGTCTTAACAAGACCAGAAAAAGATTCAGGAGGTTAATATACTATCAGTAATGAAAAAAAAATAAATCCCAAGAAGAAAGAAATTGACATAGAATCAAGCTTTTATTATGCACTAAGTCATAGAATTCGAAGAAATATAATTAAGATTATTGGAGATAATGAATTTACCTCCTTTACTCAACTTAAAAATGAATTAGGTGTAAGTACCGGTACAATTTATCATCATTTAGAAACATTATCGGATCTAATTAAGCAAAAAGAAGATAAAAAATACTATTTAAAAGAATTGGGTGCTTATGCGTATAATTCTCTAAAAGACAACATTGAAACAATCAAGGCCCCTCAGAAAGAATTCAAATCTTTATTTTTAAATAAATTGATGGTGATAACAGCAAAAAGGTTTATAATATTTAACAAAAAAGACAGAATCTATACTTTATTAATATCATTAGTTATTATTTTACTCGGTACGATTTTTTGCATTTTAAATGGCTTTACATCTTTCTTTTTATTTTTTATTGAGGTTGATATTGAGAATTTAAATTTATTATTTCAGATCCTAATTTATTCAAGTTTTGTTTTAAATTTCTTTACTTTTTTTGTCATTGTAGAAATTATATCCCGTGTTTTTTACAAGAAGACTGAAAATACATTAAATTTTCTTGCATCCTTTGCATTAATTCAATTTCCAACTATGATTTATCTCATGCTTCATTCTATTTTTAACTTTACTGCATTAATTAGCATTAATATTGTTAATTTCATAGACCAAATTTTAAGGATTGGTTTTCAGGTATGGTCATTATGGTTACTATCCTATAGTTTAAGTGTAAAGAAAGGATTAAAAATTGAGAATAGTTTGATAATTTCATTACTGATACATTATGGTGGTTTTACTTTAATATTGCTTACATTTATTTAATATTCTCAAAACCTATGCTTTTTAACTCCCTTTTTATTTCGTGCATTCTTTCTTTAGATTCAGATAAATTTTTTGATTTTGTTGCGACGAAACATGTAAAATGATTGGAATTATTAAGTGATATAGGAGGAGTAATGAATTCGGGTATTTCCTTTACTAATTTATGAATCAACTCCTCATTAATCCCTTCAGAATATATTTTCTCGTTATAATCCATTTCTATCCTCGAGAATAGTGAATGATAAAAGTACTTAATCTCATAATAAGTCAAATTATTCAATTTTGAATCCAAGATTAATTTAGCAGGATTTTGATTAATAACATTTCTTAAACCGATATATGAAGTTGTTAATCTAGGATTGATTTCAATAAAATAAATATTTGAATCATTGCTTCTAATAAAATCAATTCCAAAATATCCAGAAAATTCTGAAAAATTAATTTTTTCCAACATTAAGCGTAAATTATTGCTTGTTTTCTGATAATTCTCTGTAGGTGTGTATCCCCCATAATATTCAGAAAAATATTCTGAATTTTTAATGTCGACATTCTGTTCATTTATACTTAATAATAAAGGATTTTTAACTTGAGATTCCATGATATAAGGTCCACCAATCAGGGAAGCACTTAGATCTTTTCCCTCAATAAATTCTTGAAGAATATATTTCCTACCAGATTCAACTTTGTGTTTAAATTCTTGAAAAAAATGCTTTATTTGAGATTGAGTCTCGAAGTAATAGATTGACTCCGCACCAACACCATCTTCAGGTTTAATAACCATAGGTTTTTTTAAAATCTTGAACTTTTGGAGTACAAAATCAGAATCTAATTGTTTTTTTCTCATTGGTATACTATATGTTTTGGGTGATGGTGCTCTATTTTCTTTAAAAAAGTAAAATGTTTTTAGCTTAGACATACCTAATCTGATTCCTTCTAGATTGGTGCTTAGAAGAATGGTTTTAGACTTTTTAGCGATATTAGTTAATTTGTACAGAATATTTGAAGATTCTGGAGCAATAATGAAAGAATATTCGCATTCTTTCACAAAGGTTTTGAATTTTTTAAGAAAATTATCCTCTTTACCGGTGATACTTAATTCATCAACATGTAAAAAATCGGATAAATTGCAAATTCTATAATCTATCATAGTACTAATCTCAAAATTTAGAGTTTTGAAATCAGTAATAATAGATCTTAACATCCCATAACCTTCACAAAAAAGTGAAATGGGTATTTTTACTTTATTAAAACCACCACCAGAAACAAATTCAAATATAAAAATTCTATTTTTCATTATTTTAGTTTAAAATCTTTATAATCAGATTTGTATAGAATACTTGTTCATAAAAATGTTATTATAGATTAGTTTTAAAATGATGTATAAATAATTTTATTAACTCAAATTTAACGAAAAACGTTAAGATCTGATTATGACTTTTTTTACAGAAGAAGAATTGCAACGCATTAGGTATCTTCATTATAAGATTAAAAAAATAGAAGATGCTATTGAAAAAGAAGATGAATATTTTAGCCTTGATGACCTAAATCTTATTTTAGAGTACACTAAAATACTGAATAGGAATTATCAGCGCGAGAACCATAAAGAAATTTTGAAAATTTTAGATATTACTGCTAATTTTCTAGAACCTCAAACCGATAAAGAAATCGAGATTAATGATATGATGTTTGAATGTGCTCGTGTTCTATGGGTTATGGCAAGAGCCTATTCTCAGCTTTCTGAGAAATATGAAGAAGAAAATGAATGGGAAAACGCTATAATATCAATGACAGAATGTAGTAAAATATATAAAACAGCCGCTTATTTTAGTGCTGCCGTGGTTAGCCAAAATGATCTAGGGAGTACACTCAAATCTGAAAGCTTAGAATTAAACTCAGAAGAATCAAGAGTTTTAGCTCAAAGTATTGCAGCTTTAGGTGAAGAATCAAGCGGAAATATATATTTTGCTTCGAAATTGTACGCGGGTCTTAGTATTTTATCAAAAAGATTATTTTATTTAAAACAGCATGAAGAGAAAAAGAAACAGCAGATAAGAGCTCAATTCCATTATGACATGGGAAAATCTTGCTCTCTTAAAGCTCAAGCGTCTCTAGAATCATCAATAACAAATATCAATACAGCAAAAGTGCATAAATTAAACCAGAAAGCTCTATGGTACTACATAAAAGCAAAAGAGATTTGGGAAGAAATGCATAAATCTCTTACGCTTTCAGAGGATGAGAAAGAACACATTGATCTAAATTTATCTATCGTAGAGGAAAATATTAAGGAAAACGATATCGAACAATTAGATTATGAAGAAATAAAAAAGATTCAAGATCCAGAACCAATAATTATCATACCTGAAAATCTGGCACCTTTTGTACCTAAAAATATTATATATTTAACAAAATTCGTGCCTAAGGATTTAAATGTTAAAAGATTTAAATCATATCAAAGGAAAAAGCTTGATGAAAAAATCCCTTATAGCAAAAAAGAAAAATTAATAGATCAAAAAGCGGGTGTCGTTCGAACTATAAATGAATTAAAGCTTCTGAAAGAAAAAAACGAGATAGATATAGAAAAGTTTGCTGAGCTTATGGAAAAATTCTCAACAAAACTACAAATGATTGATTCCGCTATAGAAAAAATAGCAAAAAAATAGAACTTGTCAGTGAATAATCCTAAAATCTCTCACTTGGTAAAGGTTTCTTTTCTTTTTCTATATATTTTTTCCGATTTGCATCAATTTCAAAATCTCGTCTAAATTCTTCCAGGAATAATAAATCATAAACTTCTTTCAGTACAAGACAAATCAGTGTGACCTCCATAAGAGTAATTAAAACTACCATCACTAATTCTAAGTTATGGAGTTCTCTAAAAAAAAGGGTTATAAAAAAGAATAAGTGTGGAAGATACAGGAGTGTAACAATGCCAATTCTTCTTCCAAATTTTATAATATTTTTTGTTTCTAATCTAAATACCCTTTCAATTTTCATTATTTCCCATAGATAATAAGTACAAAATAAAAAATTAATTGAACATAGTATTATAATAAAGTTTCTTTCTTGAAATGTCAGTCCAATATAAGGTTTTAATAAAATTGACCCTAATATAAAAGTAAGTGAAAATAAAAATAAAATTAGGGATGAAGATAAAAGACCATTCCGAAAATCTTTATAATCTAAAATTTTACACCTTATTTATGTTAATATAATCTGTATCCAAATTATCATAAGTAAAATTTGGTTTTAATATTAATTTGATTCTATTTTCTAAATCTATTAAAAAATTATTGTTATTTTTATTTTAAGCAATCTTTTCTAAAATATGTCTGAACAAATTGCAATTTTGCTCTATATTAAAAATATGCTTGCAGATTTGATTTATATCAATGGAATAGTGGCGACAGAGTTAATAAAGGTAACAGAAAATACTGCTACTATTCGTCATGGTGAAGAATTTCTAAGTAAAACAACATGCCTCGAAGAGCACAACGAGCTAAACGCAAAGATAATTGAGATTGTACAAAAATATCAAAAATCACCAGAAGATTTAGCAGGATTAGCTTCACACGTCTTAAAGCCTAATAAAGAATAAGTTTTATTTGAAAAGAAAAATGTCAAAAAAGTTAGATGAATTTGTAGAAAATCTTCAGAAAGAAATCATGAAGATGGAAATTGAGGATCATAATGAAAAAATTGTATCTCTATGCTACAATCCTCAAAATTGGGGGAAGATGTTGATGAAGGATATCACCATTTCTGAGGAACAAAGAGGAGGACCTAAGAACTATATGCTAGGGTTATACTTTAACATTGAAAATAATATTATAAAAAAGATTAACTTCCTTACAGACGGTTGCGGTGTGATGATTGCTACAGGAAGTCAAGTTACAATTTTACTTGAAGGTAAAACAATAGAATTTGCGGAGAATTTAAAAGCCGAAGATATTGATAGTGCACTACTGGGTATACCTGAAAATGAGAAACACTGCTTAGATTTAGCGATTAATACACTTAAAAGGGCAATTGCAAAATTTAAATCACGAGATTAACTCAAATTTACAATGGTAGAATTAAAAGTAGAAAATATTGATATTTACATAAAATCAGATAAAATAAGCCTTAAAGGTTCGATCTATTATACACCAAGGACTCCCGAAAAAGCCCCCTTTTTGTTAAATTTGCCTGGGTTTATGAATCATAGAAACAGTTATCTTGTAAAATTCTTTTCTGAAAAATTTGCGAATGCAGGATATTATGTCTTGTCATATGATTATCGTGGCCATGGAGAAACCCAAAAACAAACTGGTTCTAGATGGGATAAAATGATGCCGCAAATATATTCTGATATACATATTGCAATAGATTGGATCATTAAAAAACAAGCTAAAAGGCTTCTTAAAAAAAAGATTGCATTGTTTGGGAGGAGTTTAGGAGGGGCTATAATATTGTCTCATGGATTTATAGATGAAAGAGCAAAGTTATTAATAGCGCTTAGTACAAGGTATGATTATATTACAATTAGAGGGAGATATAAAGCATTTGAAGATCAAGAAGGAGATGATATTATTAAAAAAATGAGTCCTAAATATTTCCTAGAAAAAGTTCCTTTAAACAATGAGAGAATATTAATAGCTCACTGTAAAGATGATGATCGCGTCCCGTTTGAAAATTTAATCAAGATAAAAAACCATCTTGGATTAAAAAATAAAAATGTTATTGAATTTGATACTGGAGGACATACATTTTCTGGTCATAGAGAAGAAATTTATAATTATTCTCTTAAATTTCTAGAAAAGCTATAAACATTTTAAAAAACAAAAATTATTATGAAACATTATCAATGGTGAGATTATTTTGAAAAAAATTCTAATAGCAGGACCTTCTTCCCAAATACTGGGAGTAAAGATAGCTCAAGAGTTAGGAATAGATGCCATAAATACCGAAACTAAACTCTTCCCAGATGGTGAAAATTACCTAAGAATCAATATTGAGGATGAAACCATAATAGCGGATAAAGAAGTGATAATTGTTCAATCGACGGGACCTAGTTCGAATGGGGATCAAAACACCCGTTTGATTGAACTTTTCATGATGATTGATTCTGTTAAAAGAATGGGGGCAAAATCTGTAATAGTAGTTGCCCCATATCTTGCATATGCTCGTCAAGATAAAGTATTTAGACCAGGAGAAACTCTATTTTCAAAGGTAATTTTTAGATTCATTAACTCATTAGGAATCGATGGATTTTATACCGTAGATATTCATGCTCAACAAGTATTGAAGGAATGTACATGTAAAACTGTTAATATCGACTCTATGAAACTATTAGCAGACTACATTAAATCTAAAGGAGCAAAAGATATTGTTGTCGTTTCACCTGATAAAGGAGCAATCGAGAGATCAACAGCTTTTGCTAAACATTTTGGAGAAAACGTCCCTGTTGATGTTTTTGAAAAACAGCGAGATGTTAAAACAGGAGATATAAAAATGTCAGGGGAGTTAAGTTTAAAAGATAAAGATGTTGTGATCGCAGACGATATTATTGCCACGGGAGGAACAATGGCAACAGCAATAAAATTAGCAAGGGAAAGTGGTGCTAATAAAATCTTTGCAGTCGCAACTCATGCATTGTTATTAGATCAAGCAAGATATCGTATATTAAAAGCAGGTGCAGATGAAATTATTGGTACAGATTCAATCGATAATGAAGCAGCCAAAGTTTCGCTTTCGAAAATAATAGCTGATTATCTGAAATAAAAAACTTCATGATAATATCTAATAATTTTGTAATACTTTCAAGACTAAATCTCTGGTTTTTCTCTTTAAATCATCGACCGTAGTGTTATTCTTTATTTTATAATCTGTTTCTTTTAAAACCTTATCAAGTCCAAATTTAAGTTCTCTTATATCCCTTTCTTTTAATTCCTCTAAGTTTTTTGGATCGTCACTTCGAGATCTCTTAAAGAGCCTTTCTAATCGCTTTTTCTCGTCGACTATTATAGCTATTATAGGAAATTTCCAAAATTTTCTAAAAATATTTGCTTCAGTAAGAGATCTAATACCATCAACAAATATGATTTCATCTTCCAATTTAATAATTAAATCCACACATTTTTTAGCAATTATTCCCGCTCCTTCACTCTTCCGCAATTGTTGTGCAATTTTTCCGAGATTAACTCCAGATGGTTCAATATTCCTTCTTTTAGCTTCATCTCGAATAATATCACCCATTGTTACTACAATTCCTAGGTCCTTAATACTTTCTATTGCTGTAGTTTTTCCAGATCCGGGAAGTCCTACTATTGCTAAAATTTTCATTTCAAAAATTTTTCTTAAAACAATTTAAATATTTAGAGTTTGTTTAGATTCTATATAGAATAAGAAATTAAGTTTTTAAAATATACTTGTAAACAGTATAACCAAAGAAAAAAAATGAAGAAAAAAAAAGGGGTGAATCCTTCATATGCACCGGTTATACTTTCATTAAAGGCGTATGAAAGAATCGTTGGTTATGCTACTAGATATGCAAATAATGATATGAATCCTGGAAACTGGCGTGAGGTTTACGGGGTCTTAATTGGGACAGTGGAAAACAACATAAAAGTGATCGTAAAAGATGCAATACCGATAATGGCAGGAGATCGTGCCGGTGTTGCATATGAAAATAAACAATATGTAGATACTGCCCAAATTGATACATCAATTTATGAGCATTCTATTCAAGATAAGAGAGATGATTTCATCATAGGGTGGTGGCATACACATCCAGATATGGGTTTCTTCTACAGTGTTGTGGATCGTACCACTCAATTAGGATATCAAATTCCAAATCCTTATGCTGTAGGATTAATTTTTGACCATTGTAAAAAAGAATCAGAAGATAATTATTTAGGGATTGCAGGGCTAAGATTAAAGGATCCAGATTTTGGTATGAGATCCCCATTTACATTAGTTGAATTGAGTTATGAACTTGATAAAGAAACCATGATGAGGAAAGCTAATAAAGTTATTAAATCGGTTAGGAAAGGCATGAGCAAAGTATTAAGAGAAATTAATTATATCGAAAAAGTGCTAAGGAAAAAAAATCTAGCTCAATTACAAAGAAATTACGGATTGATCCTTGTGCCTAAAGAAGATATTAAAATAACTGATAATGAAGAGGAAGCAGAGGAAGATGAGAGATTTTTATATGAATGGGATCCTGATATTTACAAAAAAACATATCGAATACCGAAATTTAGGGAAAAAATCGAAAAAGCAATTTCAGAAGCATATGATGAGTTAGATAAATTTCATAAAGGAAGAGAGAAAGAAGAATATGAAATAAGAAGATTAAAGCTAGCCAAAAAGATTCACTCCATTTTAAAGAAGCCAAATGAGTGGTATGATAAATTGATGGAAGATTTCTCAAAAAAAATAGATATCATAAGCCCTTTTTTTACCTATTTAGATACTAATGAAAGAAAAGTTATTGAATATTTTGAAGAACGGAGTTCTGAATTTTACAGAGTTTTAGATAACCTAAATATTAGGGCAGAATTAAAATTAGAAAATGTTTAGTAAAAAGTCCTTTTTTATATTTATTAAAGTTTAAAAAGATGAGAATATATTTACAAATTAACAATTATAGAAAAATTTTATATTGAAATAAAATTAATTAAAACAAAGAATAAAGCTATTTTTTTTCTTAAGTAAGTTTTTTCTTCGAATGAGGTTCTTTCATGGTTTATGAAACCACTATTATAATTAGAAATAGAAGTGATAAAGAAAAATCTATCAAAGACGCAATATTTGCATTTTCTGGTGGAAAGAAGTCGTTATTGATTAAAGGGGAAGGGGAAGAAATAAGTACATGTGTTGAAGTTGCTGAAATTCTAAAAAATCGAATGTATCCCAGACTAGAAATAGGTAATGTTTCTTTAGGAAGCCGTCCCTTCTTAGATAAGAGGAATTTTAGATATAATGATAGAAATTCAAAAAGAAATAATAGAAATGAAAGATCTGAAGGAAATAAAAATAATCTTATTTCTAATATTCAGATTACGCTACAAACGAAATCTATGTTATAATTTATGAAGGCTAATTTTAACAATTTAGGACCACTGATAGACGAAACCCGAACTTCTGAAGTTTGTGTTATCTGTAACAATTTTATTTATAAACGAATATACCAGGATGAAAATTCTAAGAATAAACAAAAAACTGTTTTTGTTTGTAAGAACTGCTTGAAAGAACAACTTAAAAAGGATCAAATCCAAGAATAACTTCTTTTCTAAAACTTTACAATTTTTTCTGTTTCCGTTTTTCAATGAGTTTTGCCCAATCAAAAGCCATAATAAAAAACATTACAGAAATAGTTACTAGCAATAAAATTGCTTCTGTGATTATACTTGATTTGCTGTTGGATTGAATCCCTTGAGATGTAAATCCCAGCGCAACAAATATTGGCCAACAACAATAAAAAAGAGTTGTACCAAACTTACCTAACCAACCAGGGATAATCGCTTTCCAAAAACTATATTTCATCATTCCTAGAGGTATGAATAAAATATCATCAGGAAGGGGTGTTAAGGCAAACAAAAAGATATAAAGTGGAGTATGTTTCTTATTTTCCAAAACCATCTTTCCAAATCCATCCATATTATTTAATAAATCTGAATTTCGCTCCTTTACAATTTTTTTAGTTCCATATCCAACAGCGTAGCCTGTTAATTCTCCTAAAGCACACCCCAAACCACCTATAAATGCAATGCCTAGGATTTCACCCCAAAATATGCCAGATAGTAGTATTTGGTTAAGATTAAGCCCAACATCAGAGTATCTAAAAAATATTGAATTTGAAAGAGAAAATAATACAAAGGGAAAAGGGATAGGAAAGCCAATTGATGCAGAACCTAAGAAACATATTCCGAGGGATATAAGAAGAGCCCAAAAATAGTTAGATCCTTCAGTGATGCCAGTTAAATTCTCTCTCGACATAATTATAGCACTTTGAATAGAGGGGACGAATAGAAATAGAAGGATGTAAATAATAATTATAAGATACATACTAGCAAAAATAAATGATAATTTCTTCGGAACTGCCATATTATTAAGCTTTTTTTGAAATTTTCGTGTTTAATCCATTTCTAGCCTTTAATATTAAATCTAAATTTGCATTAACTATCCCGACTTTATTCACTCTATTTGGCATTTGGAGATCTTCTATAACTATTATAACCTCATCTGTTTTAGGATTATAGATAATATCTCCTTTCTCGACATCTCTTTTGGATTTAGAATTAGAGCCTTTATATATTCCCACTCCGGGAAGTGTCCAATATTTTTTTGATCCGAAGCAAAAACGACCTCTCATCACTAGCGGGATTTTATCAATTAAAGCATCTGTGCATAATGGGGCAATATGCCTAATGAGGTGTCCTTCTAATGTACCGATTCCAAATAAATCTATTTTTATTGGTATTAAACCAATATCACTATTCATGTTTTATAAATAATATAAGTAGAGATATATAAATTATTTTGAAATCATCAATAATATTTTACCAATAAATTACGAATCAAGGTCACAAGATTTCTTAACAACTAGATTTAAATATCTTAAGTGGGATCTAATTATTAGAGGTACAATAGGTTAGTTTTGCATTGGATTTTAATACTCAAATACGGTTCCAACACCGATTTAATTGCATACTTATCATTTACTAGTCCCTTTTTTACTGAAATTGTTTGATTAATGAAGGAAGACGTTTTACAATAATAGGGTTTACAAATTTACCAATCTCTAATGTTCCTGTATTGTTTGATACCTTGATACGAAAGAGTAAATTTTTCACGGAAATTCTGACAATCAACATTCGCCTCGAATAATTAACACTTTGGAGCATATTAACAAAGGTTTTCAATTATTTCATGATTCCTGTTATAAAATACATATCTGACAAAAGCACATTAAAAAACCGATTGCTGTTGATAGGATGTTGTTTTTGATACTCGAGACTTTTAAGCTTTAAGAACCATGACTAATTAAGAACTTAAATAGGAGCTTTGATTGCTTAGATGTTTTATAGGTGTTTTCTCTGAGTTTATACATACTCTGAATAATCGGAGCACCTATTGTCCTCTTTTTTCCTTTTTTAAATTTAAAAAATCTAATTTAGTATCAATATCAAAAAATTTAGATTTAGGACTTAAGCGAAATGCGTAAAGATAATTTTCTCCTTTTATTAATAGATTAACAATTTCTCTAATCGTTTTCACAGAGGTTTCTTTTTCTGCATCAATAATATTTTCAATGAATTTAAAACCAAAAACAAATACAGGGATTATCTTTTTATAAAATGCACTCTCTCTAATGGAATTTAATTTTATTTGTTCAATGTGTTTAACGCGCTCCACTGACTTTAGTTCTTCAGTTCTAATAGTAGAAATCGTCTTGCCTGAATCTTCGCTTTTCTTTAGTTTAATTCCCTGCAATTCCTGATAAAAAATCATAGAATTGTCTTGAATAAGAGCAAAGTTGTTTTTAACTGAAGTAATTAATTCATTAATTAAATTGAATTCAAAATATGTATCACCTGGAAACACAAGATATATCAAATCTCTTTTAAGAATATTCTTATCATTTGTAATTGACAAAAAAGAATATAAGGGTCCTTTTTTATAATCATCTTTAGAGTTGACTAGTAAAATCTTATCTTGTAGAGAATCGTTTTTTTCTTTAATTTCAGTTATATAGTTTTCAATCTGCTCTTTTAAATGTCCAGTCACAATTGTGATTGATGTGATTTGAGATTTTATTAAATGAGAGATCAGATGGGATAAAATTGGTTTTTCATCTATTTCTATTAATGGTTTTGGTTTGTTAGAAATATACTCACTAATTCGGATTCCTTCTCCAGCACATAAAATTATTGATGATATTTTATCTCTTAGTTTATTCTCTTGTAGTGACAAATTTTTTACCATCTGCATTTAATATAATTGTATGTTCTTCTTGAGCTACAGGTTCTTTGGCTCGTTCAATTAAAACAGGATATTTATCTAATATTTTTTTTCCAAGAAAGGATTCAACAGTTCTCAGAATTTTATCTTTAGGTATAAGATTTTTATTAATTATCCAACGTGGGGAAAAGGGGAGTGTTTTAAAATTCTTTTGGATTTTACTCATATATCCCTGCTGTTCATAGGGCATATTTTTCTTAACTTTTTTTACGAATCGGTATATATAAGAGTGGATTCCATTTTCTACTTTACCTACACCGGATGTAGCAAATGGTTCACAAGCATAAGCATCTCCTGGTTTTAAAACTTCATTATGTAATTTTTCTTTATAATTTGGAATAAAAGGGCCAGCATGTAAATTGAACTGCTTTAATTCATGACCGCCTAGATTTGTGATAGGCCTAAGACCACGATCAATAATTTTCTTAGCAATAATTTCTCCTAATTCAAAAAGTTTTATCCCCGGGTTAAACAATTCAACTGCAGCCTCAACAGCCTCTTTAGCTGCATCTACATAATTCTGAAGTTTCGGGTCTTCATCAAGATTAATAGTAAAGGCTGAATCTGCAATATATCCGTTAAAATGTGCACCGATATCAATTTTTAGAAGCCCTTTTTCAGGAATAAGAGTATTATCTCCAATTGGTGGGCTGTAGTGAGCAGCGATTTCGTTTAACGACATGTTAATAGGGAAGGATAATTCACATCCACTTTTAGTTATCTCTGCTTCACATCTATTAGCAATCCCCAAAAAAGGTACACCTGGTTTTATAATATTACGTGCTAATTTTTTTGCAGCAATTACCCCTTTTCCAGCCTTGATATAATCTTGAATATATGAATCATCCATTTATAATACCTTTTCGAATAGGATTTAATTATAATTAAGGAGTTAATCGTTCAGGTGTTCTAGGATACATTACAGCTTCTCTAATATCATTAAGATCACATAGTACAGTTAGCCAACGGGCTATTCCCAAGCCAAGTCCTGCATGAGGGGGCATTCCGAAATCAAAAGCTTTAAGGTGAGATTCAAAAGAGGTTGGATTTAATCCTTTATTTTCAATAGCCGCAGTTAATTGATCTTTATTATGTACTCTAGTACCTCCTGAAGTTAATTCTAACCATCCTTTTTGTAGATCAAAGGATTCACTATATTTTGGGTCCTTTGATGGCATAATATAGAACGGTTTTTCCGCCATTGGCCAATGAGTAATATAATAGTAACCGGGTAATTCTTCACCAAGCTTTCGATTAGCTTCTGTTGATAAATCTTCTCCCCATTCAATGTTTAAACCATGTTTTGTATTTAAAATATCAATAATTTCACTATAGGTATACCTCGGGAAAGGAAGGTCAGGTATGACTGTTTTTTCTTTTACTTTTAAGATTTTCAATGAATTCATTTGGTTTTGCCTAATGTCAGTAACTACAAAATGCACAAGCTCTTCTAGCAATTTGAGAACGTCACCCATTTCAGCGAAGGCGATTTCAATATCTAACTGTACAATTTCGCATAAATGCCTTTTGGTATGTGATTTTTCAGCTCGAAAACACGGACCAATCTCAAATACTCTCTCAAATACACCACTCAGTTGTTCTTTATACAGTTGGGCCGATTGTGAAAGGAAAGCTTCTTTATCAAAATACATTATTGGAAATAGTTCGGTTCCCCCTTCTGTTGCTGATCCAATTATTTTTGGAGTATATATCTCTTTAAAGTCATGATTAAACAAAAATTTCCTTGAGGCGTTTAAAATTTCCCCCCTAATTGAAAAAATTGCTTGATTTCTTATAGTTCTCAAGTCTAAGGCTCGATTATTTAATCTTAAATCTAACTCAGAAGTTGTTTCCCCAGTCATATCGATTGGTAATTTTTCTGGGGTTTTATTCAATATTTTTATTTCTGAGGGAATGATTTCGATTCCACCGGGTGCCTTTTCAAATGTCTTAACTTTTCCTCTTACCATAATACAATATTGGTATCCAACTTTTGTATTTGTAAAAATCTCGTCAGAAACTACACCTTTCTTAAGCGTAATCTGACGTTCTCCGTAAGTATCCTGAAGGCTAATAAATTTTAAACCTCCAAGATCCCTGTAGTTTCTAACCCAACCCCCTAGTGTAACTACTTCACCAACTAATTCTACAGTAACATCTTTAGTATAGTGAGATTTTCTCCAATCACCTAATTCATTTAGCATAAATTTGTATCAACTTGTCTTATTTTTGTAAAAAAATATAATTCATAAAAGTAAAGTAAAAATAAAATTTTTGCCTTCTTAACTATTATTTATGGTAAATTTGAAATGGAATGGGAAATTGGAAAAAGAAGAAAATTATTCAAAGATGCATGGAACTACACCATTCAGTATTCTTGATCTGTACCCAACCATCAGATCAGACCTTGAATCAGAAGAAAGTTGGCAAAATTTATTGATTTGGGGAGAAAATAAAGCAATAATGAATTGCTCCAA